>WBZR01002386.1_pt1 | contig 19450 bp, 16 predicted proteins | sample 5204231 | NCBI WGS metagenome assembly WBZR01 (sample SAMN12412403, study PRJNA552823) | activated sludge metagenome | isolation source: activated sludge from anammox sidestream of wastewater treatment plant... | place: USA: Virginia | collected 2017-08 | reverse complement strand
CGGAACGCCGCTCAAAGCCTACCGCGATTTCGAAGCGATGTTGAAAGACCCCTCGATCAACGTCATTGACATCTGCACGCCGCACCCGCTGCATGCCGAACAGGCGATTGCGGCGGCGAAGGCCGGTAAACACCTGATCATCGAAAAACCGATCTCGATCAAATACGAGGACGCGGTGGCGGTGAAGAAGGCGATTGACGCGGCGGGCGTCAAAACCTGCGTCTGCTTTGAAGTGCGCTTCAGCCAGCAGGCCAGCGTCATCCAGGCCACGATTGACCAGGGGTTGCTCGGCTCGCTGCATTACGCCGAGGTTGATTACTATCACGGCATAGGCCCGTGGTACGGCCAGTTCGGATGGAACGTCAAAAAAGACTTCGGCGCGAGCAGTCTGTTGACTGCCGGTTGCCACGCGCTCGATTTGCTGTTGATGTTCATGAATTCCGAGGTCGAAGAGGTGACGAGTTACAGCAACCGCTCGCGCAGTTCGATCTTCGATCCATACGAATACGACACGACTTCGGTGACGCTGCTGAAATTCAAAGATGGACGGCTCGGCAAAGTCGCATCAGTCACTGACTGTTTGCAGCCCTATTACTTCCACATTCACCTTTGCGGGAGCGAAGGCTCGTTGCTCGACAACCGGCTTTACAGCTCGAAGCTGAAAGTCAGCAAAGAGCGATGGAGCGCGCTCGAAACCAGTTTGATTGATTCGGGCGACGTGGCGCACCATCCGTACCTGCCGCAATTCCAGGCCTTCGTTGACAGCTTGAGGAAGAACGAGAAGATGCCGCTCACGGATTTCGACAACGCGTTTGAATCGCACCGCGTGGTCTTCGCGGCTGATATGTCGGCGGCGGAGAAACGAACAGTCAAGATGTCGGAGCTGAAGTTTTAACAGTAAAAAGCAGACAGGATTTACAAGATTGTTCAGGATAAAAACCAATCCTGAGAAATCCTGTGAATCCTGTTTGTTCCCCTCCTGCCAAATGAAAATTCTGAACTACCTGATGGCCGCCGCTTTTCTCTTCTCGGTGGTCGTGCAATACAACGATCCCGACCCGGCGCGTTGGATGTTGATTTACGGGCTGGCGTGCGCGGCGTGCGTGCTGGCGATCAGGGGCCGATTGAAATGGATTTTTCCCGCCGCCGTCGGAATCGCGGCTCTGGCGTGGGCCATGACGCTTGCGCCGGATGTGATCGGCAAAGTCGCGTTCGGCGAACTGTTCGAGGCCTTCGAGATGAAAGACGAGCGGGTCGAAGTGGCGCGCGAATTCGGCGGGTTGCTGATCGTCGCGTTCTGGATGGCTGCGCTCACTCTCCACTCTCTGCGAAAAAGAAAGAAGGCCGGATGAAATCAAAACTCGGATCACCCGGCCTTCGCGTTAATGCGCTTCCTCGGCTTCAATATCATCCTCGCGCAAAACTTTCAGCAACTGTTCGACGTGGTCGTGACCGCGAGTCTCCAGAATCAGATCAATCTCGACTCCGCCGACTTCAAGGTTGGCGAAGGCGCGGTTGTGCGTGACTTCCAGAATGTTCGCGCCGACATCCGCCGCGTGCTGGCAGATGCGCGCCAGTTCGCCGGGGCGGTCGCGCGTCACCACGCGGATGCGAACCATGCGTCCGTCTTTCGCCAGACCGCGCTCGATGATCTTCGACAGCAGGTTGGGATCAATGTTGCCGCCGCTGATGATCATCGCCACGTTTTTGTTCTCGATCCCGGTGATTTTCTTGAACAGAACCGCAGCCAACCCGGCGGCGCCTCCGCCTTCGACGACGGTCTTCTCGATTTCGAGCAGTTTCAGAATCGCGCTCGCAATTTCGTCTTCGCTGACTGTGACGATGTCGTCAACGTAGCGGCGCGCGATTTCGGCTGTGCGTTCGCCCGCGCGTTTGACCGCCAGACCGTCGGCGATGGTCGGCTGCGTGGCGATTTCTCTGGTTCCGCTCCCGCCCAGAGCCGCTTTCATGCAGGCGTAATATTCCGGCTCGACGCCGATGATGCGGATGTCCGGGCGGCTCTCTTTCATCGCGATGGCGACGCCGCTGATCATCCCGCCGCCGCCGATGGGAACGACTACGGCGTCGAAGGCGACTTCCTCTTCCAGCAACTCCAGCCCGATCGTGCCCTGCCCGGCGATGATCGCTTCGTCGTCGAAGGCGTGGATGAACGTCATGCCCTTTTCCGCAGCGATCTGTTTGGCGTGTGCGAGCGCCTCGTCGTAACTGGCGCCGTGCAGAACGACCTCGCCGCCCAAATCGCGAGTGTTGGCGATTTTGATCAACGGCGTCGGCCTGGGCATGACGATGGTTGATTTAATGCCGAGCCGTGTCGCGTGATAGGCCACGCCCTGCGCGTGGTTGCCCGCGCTGGCGGCGATGACGCGAGCCCGCTTTTCGGCTTCGCTGAGCTGCAACAGCTTGTTGAGCGCGCCTCGCTCCTTGAAACTGCCGGTCATCTGCAGATTTTCGAGTTTGAAATAAGTCCGGCATCCGCACAGACGGCTGAGCGTCAGCGAAAGCGGACAGGGTGTCTTATAAATGGCTCGGCCAAGCCGGGCGCGCGCGTCCTGAATGTCATTGAGTGTGATCATAGCGGGCAAGACGTATCACAAATTGCGCCCGCCCGCCAACTGTTACAGACACAAGTGGGAAAAAAACAGGAATCGTGAGGCTCACTGCTCCGGTGAATGTCAGTTTATGCAGATTGCGCCCCTGGCTGTACGGCATCGCGCTTTTGCCAGCGTACTCGTTGATTCGGAATGAGGCGGATGAAAGCGCCGGCTGACGCTCAGCGAATCTTACTGGCGCCAACTGTATCGCGTGACCGAAGCTCTGTGCGCAAGCGTGCCGGCAATCGCTCGCGCCTCATCAATCGGCAGGTTGCTGATCTGCGGGCCTCCGCCGGTGTATGCCTGCCCTGCTGTATCAACGCTCAACGTCGCCAGGCCGAGCCGGCGGTCCAGCGGCGATTGGTGAATCTCGACGGCCTGGATTTTATTGATCGGCACGATGTGCGTCGAACGCCCGGCCCAACCGCGCCTCGCGCAAAAATAACGCTCGCTCAGCGCGTAACCCAGATTACGATAATTCGCAGCGCTGATGAAATAAACCAGCGGAAGCAGCGCGAACGGCCATAGAGCGATGATCTGCTGGTGAACGCCGAAGAGAATCGCGGCGGCCAGCGCGCAAACTATCGCGCCTTTGATAACGCCTCGCCTGACCGCCAGCCGTGAGACGCGGCGCCATTCATTTTGACCGGCGTCGAAATCAGGCAGGAAAGTCGTCAGCAGTCCATCAACTTCATTCCGGCGCGCTATCGGCAGCAAAACGTCGTGGCCCGAATTGTCATCCTCGTGTTCACGATGACTACCCGAAGTGTCGGCGCGCAAAGTCGCCAGCCCGAACATCCGGCGGAATATCTTCTCTTCGATTTTCAAAACCTGAATGCGCCGACGGGGCAAGCTGCTCGCCCGCCGCGTGAGCAGGCCGTAGCGGCGGCGCAAATCCTCGCCAGCGCGCGAAAGCGTGAAACCGTAAAACCGGACGATTGCGCCTGCGGTCGAGAAAGTCACGCCAATCAGAAAGACCGCAAGCGCGCCCAGAAGCGCCACCGCGATTGTGGTCGCCACATCCTGCATAAATAACCGCGAGGATTCGCGGTAAATGATATTGCCAGCTTGCCGGTAGATGGAGTCGGGAAGAAGGTCTTCGGCGAAGTTCCACAACGCTCCCGCCAACGCCAGCGCCGAGAGAAGATGATTTGTAGTCAATCCGATTATGATCAGGTCTTTTAACCGGAGACGGCGAATGACGACGCGTTCTACCGGCGCTGCGGCTTGCGCCTCTCCCGCTCGATGAAATTGCCCCGCAAGGTTTGCGTCATCCGCTTCCGGCCTGACTCTCGCCACACGTTCAAACACAGCCCGCCGCAATCTCTCGGCTTCGGCGCGCGAAAGAACCGATAAACTCGCTTCGGCGCCTTCGCCCCCGCCGGTTTCTATCTTCGCATCAACCACGTCGAAGATGCGGTGGAGCACGCCCTGCTCGATTCGGATCTCCTGAATGCGTTCGAGCGGGATGCTGCGCTGCTTGCGTTCGAGTATGCCGTGTTGCGTTATAAGTTCATTGCCTTCGATGCGGTAGCTGAATGAAAAATAGCGTGTGAGCGCCGTCGCAATCGTGCTTGCGATAAGCAGCGCCAGCGCGACGAAGCCGTAACCTTTATTGCCGAAGAGCAACAAAGGCACGACGTAAATGAGTCCGCGAGCCGTTTTCAATAAACCGAACGCGATGGTCAATGGATGCAAACGGCCCTCGAAAATCGAAGTGGATGGGTTGACAGGCAGAGGTCGAAGTTGTTCGGGCGGATCCGATTGTCCGAGCGGTTCAGACTGCATCATCGCCTCCGATTTCGATCAGGCGGTCGCGCAGCCGCGTGGCCTCGCCGGCTTCAAGCCCCGGAATCCTGATGTTGGCCGAATGTGTGCCCGCCGTGTGCAAAACCAGCGAGGCCAGCCCATACATCCGTTCAAGCGGCCCTCGCTCGATGTCCACATGCTGCAAACGCGAGAGAGGCAACAACCGCGCGCGCTGAAACAATCTTCCGCTGCGCGTCTCCAACACCTTCGCATCAATGCGATAACCCCACGTGCGATAAAAACGCGGCGGATACCAAAACGAAAACCAGCAGGAGATTGCGGCCAGCGCCAGCCACGGGATGAACAGCCAGACAAAAAACTTCGGCTCAGCGAAACCCACCGCCAGCACGGCGACCAGCAGGCTCAGCAACAACACACCGAACCCGATCAGGCCGGAAACGCGCCACAGGCTGATGACGCGCGAATCGAGCGATTGAAAGCCGTCCGTCGAATTCGGCGGCTCGCCCGACGCCGCAGCTTGCTCAAATTGTCTTATCTCTTCTTCGATCATTGGTGAAAAGCGACGGTGAATAACGCGCCGGATTATAGCCTGTATCCTCTCCTTTCAGTACCGCGAGCGATACTGATCCCTTCGCAAAAAACCGCCGCGCATCGAATCAGGATACGCGGCGGAATCGTTCACACCAGTTCATCGAGGAACCCTGTCAATTCGATTTGAAAATATGTTTGAGCCTGTCGTAATCCCAGCAAAGCAAGTAAATGTTCGCCAGCAGCATCGGGCCCGTGATGAAAGGCGTGCCGGTGAAATTGAGCGAGACCGTGATCAGAAAAATGTTGAGGATGATTGGAAAGTAGACGACTGCGCCAATCGTCGCCGTTCGCGGTATCAGCAAAAGGATCGCGGCCGTGAGTTGCGCGACGCCGATGAAGTTGTAGTAGAAACCGGATTGATAAAGCGCCTCGAAGAAATAACCGATTGGTTCGGAAGGCGGGATTTGCGTGAACCGATTGCCCAATACCTTCGTCAGCCCCGAAGGCGTGAACGCAATGGCGAGCAACACGCGAGTAAACCAGGTAAACGCGCGCAACAACCTGTCCCGCCTGACTCTGGCGTGCAGTTCATCCAGTGTTTGAGAAATGGTGTTTGAGTTAGTAGCCGTTACGGTGTCTTGCATATCAACTTCGCTCCGGAATTCGATTTATTTTGCGGGTTCAAACATAACGTCTTCTCCGGGCTATTCATTACCGTACCTGATCTCCATCTTGCGAATGCGAATGCTAGCGAGGAACAGAACAATCGCGGTGAAGATGATCATGCTCGGAACCGAAATCCACACGGGCGTCGGATCAACCACCGTCGCCAGCGGCCCTTCGCTGACCGGGATCGGCGAGAGCGAATGCAGGTAATGAATGATGCTGATCTTTTTCAGCAACGGCGGCAACAGGAAGTTGACCCATTCCCACCCGTAAGCCAGCAACGCCGGAATGATCGGGTTGCGGAAAAACAGACCGATCACCATAAAGACCGCGCCGTAGCCAACGCACGCCAGGATCGTGATGCCGGCGTAAGCCAGGCACTGCGTCAACCCCGGCCCATCAAACAGATAATTCACATTCGCCGGATAGCCGCGCGCGTAGTAGAGAAAGAACAATGACCCGCCAGTCGTCAGCGTGAAGAGAACGACCGAAACGACCAGGCCCGAAATATATTTCCCGGCCACTAGCACTTCGCGCCGCAGCGAACAAAGGAAATAATAATGCAGGCTCTTGTCCACCACTTCGCCGCGAAACAGGTTCATGAAAATCCACGCGCAGCCGAAGTAGACGACCGTTCGCAGGATCAAACCGTTGTAGATGATGGCCGCGAACGCCTCCTGCGCGCTCGCCCAATTGCGGCGGATGTCCGCCCCGCCGCCTTCGTTGTCAATGATTGACAACAGAAACGTCAGCAGTACCGGGATTGCCGCGAGCAGGTAGATCAACAGCGCGCGGCGGCCCCAGAAATTCTTTCTCACTTCGATCCGCAGAATCGCCCGAATCTGCCGCATCCACAACGACCAGTCGTGGCCTGCCTGCGCTGGTTTCACTGCTTGAACTTCAACCGCTGCGCTCATGATTGTCCGCCTCCGTTCGATCCGATCAGATAGTGATAAACCGCGTTCAGGTCATCGTCCACCGGCGAGACCGATTCGATGTTCATTCCGTTTTCGACCACGACGCGATTCAACAACTGGTAAAACGCGTCGGCGTTGCGCGTCTTGATGAACAATCCCTGCCTGTCTTCGTGCAGCGCGGCCTCGACTACGCTGTCCGAAGCGAAGACGCGCGCGGCGAACTCCTGCGGCCGGTCGCATCGGATCGTGATCTGCATCGGATGCTCTTCCATCTTCTCTTCGCGCACGCCCATCACGCCGCCTTCGGCCAGAATGTAGCCGTTGTTGATCAACACGACACGGTCGGACATCTTGTCCACCTCGTGCAGGATGTGGCTCGATACGATCAAATGCTGCCCCTCCTGCGCGAGTTGACGAAACAGCCGGATCGTTTCGGCGCGCGCCATCGGGTCAAGCCCGTTCAGAGGCTCGTCCAGAATCATCACCGCCGGTTCGTGAGCGATTGATTGAGCCAGGCGGATGCGCTGGCGCATGCCTTTACTGTAAGCGGCGACTTTGCGATGCGCGGCGTCAATCAGATCAACGCGCTCAATCGCGCGCCACGTCTTCTCTTCCGCCTCCTTGTTCGACAGACCGTGAACCGACAGAAAAGATTTGACGAACTCGTAGCCGGTCATTCCTTTCGGAAACGAATCGAACTGGCCGCAGTAACCGACTTTGCGAAACAATTCCTGCGGGTCGGACGGCTCGATGCCCAGGATGCTGATGCGTCCGCGCGTCGGCTGAATCAAGCCGGTCATCAAATTCATCAGCGTCGTCTTGCCCGATCCGTTCGGGCCGACGAGCGAAGTGATGCCCGGCGCGATGGTCAGGTTGACGCGATTGACGCCGAGAATCTCGCCGTAAAATTTCGAGACGTCCTCGAAGACAATCTCCGATTTCAAATTTGAGATTTGAGATTGAGTCACGACACCACCTCGTAAGCGCGCACCTTTCGCGAAAGCATAAACAGGCAAACGGCGGCGTATGCGGCGAAGACGAACCATGATTGGCCTTCCGTCAAAAACGCATCCATCCAACTCAATCGGAACAGATGTTTCGCCAGCGAACCGAACGCCATAGCCGGATTGAGCAGGTGCCCGACGGTCGTCCCGAACAATCCCTGAATGGCGAATCCAATCGGCGTCGGAATGATGAAGATGGCGAACAAAGCCGCGCTGGCCGCCGTGCGCCATTTAATCCACGCCGAAAACGCCATCGAGAGTAGCGACAGCAACGCCAACCACGAAACGCTGAGGACAAAGATCGCGTTCGCAACGTACCAGTTCTCCGCCATCCATCCGCCGCCTTCCAGATAGGCGCTGAACAGAAACAACAGCAACCCCGGAACCCAGGTAATCAGCGAGAGCAGGATCAACAGCACGGACATCTTGCCGATGATGTACTCGAAGCGCGAAAACGGGCGGCACAGATAAAGCGGCAACGCGTTGTTCGCCAGATCGCGTGAGATCAAAACGGGTCCGATGATCACGGTGAGGAGAAATGCGAGCGACGTCTGAATGTTCGTGAAGACGAGAAAGAAGCCGCCGCCAATCGGAAGCTCTTTGGCCATATCAAGAGAACTGATACCAAACATCGCCAGCGCCGCCGTGTTGTGCCGCAGGTAAATCAGTACCGCATAAACCAGCGGGCAAACGAAACACAATACGAACAGCGCTATGAAGAGCTTGTATTTGAAAAGGTCCTGATAAACGTAACGCGGCAAGACCAGAAACCGTGACCACGCCGGAGTCAGTTTGCCTTCATACGGTTTGTAGGTGTGTTCGTAAACGGCCATTGCAATTTCTCTCCATTCGTAGTCTTGTCTTATGGCGTTTGAAAATTAACTACAACAGCGTAGGGGCGGGTTTTCCCCGCCCAGGGCTTTTGCAAAGTCGTCAGGGACGAGGCTAAAACCCAAGACCCACAACCTACAACCTATAATTTTTTCCTTCGATGGCTCGATCAGATGACGCTTCGAAGGAAAGGTCCATAGGTTGTAGGTGTTCGGTGATAGGTTTTAGTTTATAAGCAAGGCCACAACCGACTTTGCAAAAGCCCTGGGCCGCAGGCTCTGCGTTTTGACACTACGCCCGCGCCTCCCTATCATCTCGCTTTCGCCGATCCAATCCGATTTCACACTGGAGAATAAAAAATGAGTGTTTATGACAGTAGAGATTTGATGAGCTTCAACGCCGCGTCGCGCGAATTCGATGTTCCGGCGATGACGCTCGAACTGGCGGCTTCACAGGGCGCATTGCGCGTGATCAAACAAGCCGACGCGCGATGGCTGCTCCGCCCCGACATCGAGCAGTTCGTCAAACGCACGATCAAACGCGGCGCAGGCGCCAAGGTCGTCACGCGCATCAATCGCTAAAGGGTGGTTGGTGGCTGGTGGTCGGTCGCATCCAATCACCAACCACCAATTACCAATCACCACCCACCGACCATGAAAAACCGCGTCTCCCGCAAAGCCTCCAGCTTCACCGAATCGGTCATCCGCGACATGAGCCGTCAGGCTCTCGCTTTCGGCGCCGTCAATCTCTCGCAAGGCTTCCCCGACTTCCCGGCGCCCGACGACATCAAACGCGCCGCTTGTGAAGCGATCAACGCCGACATCAATCAATACGCGATCACCTGGGGGGCGAAGCGGTTTCGTGAAGCCATCGCCGCAAAGACGAAATGGCATCTCGGACTGGACGTTGATCCTGAGCGCGAGATCGTTGTCACCTGCGGTTCAACCGAAGCGATGATCGCGACGATGATGGCCGTCATTGATCCGGGCGAAGAAGTGATCGTCTTCGAGCCGTATTACGAAAATTACGGCCCTGACGCGATCCTGTCGGGCGCCGTGATGCGTTACGTCACGCTCTACGCGCCGACGGGCGACAACCCCGAATGGCATTTCAATCCCGACGAACTGCGCGCGGCGTTCAACGAAAAAACCAAAGCGATCATTATCACCACGCCGCATAACCCGACAGGCAAAGTCTTCACGCGCGAAGAACTCAGATTTATCGCCGACCTCTGCATCGAACACGACGCGCTGGCGCTGACCGATGAAATCTACGAACACATCTGGTATCCGGACGCCGCGCGCGAGATTAAGCACACCGCGATGGCGACGCTCGACGGGATGCGCGACCGCACGGTGACGATCAACAGTTTGTCGAAAACCTACTCGGTCACGGGCTGGCGCGTGGGATACGCGATAGCCGCGCCCGATTTGATCAACGGCATCCGCCAGGTTCACGATTTCCTGACCGTCGGCGCGGCGGCGCCTTTGCAGGAAGCGGGCGTTTACGCGCTCGGTTTGCCGCACAGCTATTACGACAAACTTCAGCGCGATTATCAGAGGCGGCGCGATTACCTGCTCGGCGTGCTGGAAGAAGCCGGGTTCAAATGCTTCAAGCCCGACGGCGCGTATTACATCATCACCGACATCTCGGATTTCGGGTTCGAGGATGACCTGCAATTCACCAGGCATTTGGTGCAGAATATCGGCGTGGCGGTCGTGCCCGGCAGCAGTTTTTACCGGCGGCCAGAACTCGGCGCTCAGCAGGTGCGATTCTGTTATTGCAAACGGGACGAGACGCTGGTGGCGGCGGCTGAGAAATTACAGAAACTTCGCTGAATTTTCAGGGGTCGAAAGTTGGCTTGGACGGGTGGCCAAATTTCTAATTTTGGCTTGACAAAAAAACCTCGTGTGACAAAAATACACGCAATCTGACTGTTGATGGGGTGAGGACATCAGCAGTTTCTGAGCCGACCGGCGAGTCCCAAGCTCCCGTGTCGGCTCTAAAATTTTCAGGGCATCTTCAAAATCCAGCGATCAATTCAATCACAGGTCGGCTTTCGCTTTCGCCAGTTCCTGTTTGACGTGTTCGGGCGCTGTTCCGCCAGTCTGCTTCTTCCCCGCCAGCGAGCTTTCGAGAGAAATCGCCTCGAAGATGTCTTCGTCGAACAGCGGGGAAAACCGTCTGCATTCGTCAATCGTCAGTTCGGCGAGTTCCTTTCCCTGTTCAATCGCATAGACGACGATGCGGCCAATCACTTCGTGGGCTTTGCGGAATTCCAGGCCTTTGCGAACCAGGTAATCAGCCAGGTCGGTGGCGTTGGTGTAATCGGAGATGGCTGCGGCGCGCGCGTGGTCGCGGTTGAGTTCGATGTTGCGGAGCACGGTGGCCGTCACGCGCAAGCTGTCGGTGAGTGTGTCAATCGTGTCAAAAAGCGCTTCCTTGTCTTCCTGCAAATCTTTGTTGTAGGCCAGCGGCAAGCCTTTCGTCATCGTCAGAGCCGCCGTCAAGTGGCCGAAGACCCGCGCCGATTTCCCGCGAATCAGTTCCAGCGAGTCCGGGTTTTTCTTTTGCGGCATCAGGCTGCTGCCGGTCGAAATCGCGTCGCCGAGTTTGATGAAGCCGAATTCCTGTGTCGAGTAGATGATCAAATCCTCGGCCAGCCGCGACAGATGCATCATCGTCATCGCCGAGGCGTTGACGAATTCGATGATGTAATCGCGGTCGCTGACGGCGTCCAGGCTGTTGCGCGTCACGCTGTCGAAGCCGAGTTCGGCGGCCATCCATTCGCGGTCAACCGGAAAGTTCGTTCCCGCAAGCGCGCCCGATCCGAGCGGCAGAACGTTGACGCGCTTTTTGACATCGGCCATCCGCGCGCGATCGCGCGAGAGCATTTGAAAATAGGCGAGCAGGAAGTGCGCGAAGAGCACAGGCTGGGCTTTTTGTAGATGCGTGTAACCGGGCAGCGGGTCGGCGGCGTAGCGTTCTGCGAGTTCGATGATCGCGCGCTGTGTGTCGCGCATCACGTCGTCAAGCGCGGCGATCTCCTCGCGCAAAAACAATCGCGTGGCGACCGCGACCTGGTCATTGCGGCTGCGCGCGGTGTGGAGTTTGTAACCTGTTTGTCCGATGAGTTCGACCAGGCGGGATTCGATGAAGCTGTGAACGTCTTCGGTCGCGGCGAATTCGGGACGGTCGAGAAAGCCCGGTTCGGCGGCCATCTCGCCGATCTTCTTCAAGCCTTCGGTGATCGCGGCGACTTCGGATTGTTGCAGGACTCCAGCTCGGCCAAGCGCGCGGGCGTGAACGGCGCAGGCTCGCAGATCGGCGAAGATCAGGCGGCGGTCAAAACGAAAACTGGCGTTGAATGCTGCAAAGTGTTTGTCGGTCTCGCCGGTAAAGCGGCCACCCCAAAGATTCATAATAGCGGGGAGTGGGGAATGGGGAATGGGGAATGGGGAGTGGGCAATGACGTTCTTCCCTACTCCCCACTCCCTACTCCCTACTCCCCACTCAGTTAGTCTTTCCCATCACGTGTTTTTGAATCAGCCTGACCACCAGGTCGGCTTCAGCCTGCTGCATGCTGCCGGGAGCGAAGATGTAAGGGGTGCGGACGTTCATCGCGGTGATCGAGATCATGTTGTTCGTGGCGGTCACGATCTTCGACATCTCCTTGATCTGCTGCCCGTTCAAACTCCCCAGAGTCTTATTGCTCAGATCGGTCAGCGTCAACTGGCCCGGTCGGATTCTGAGCCAGCCTATTCGCGCTTCCTGGAAGCCGAAGTCGCCGGTTCGCAGTTTCGCTACACGTCGCCAACGCGCGTCGAAAGCGATTTTGACGACGGCGGCCCCATTGAGATTGATCGCCTGTTCCATCGCCTGCTCGGCTTTTTCGGCATCGTGCCGGTTGTAAAGATAGATGATGCCGAGCATCTCAAAAGTAGTCGGGCGGCTGGCGTCGTCTTTCGCAAGCTCTTCGAGTTTGGTCAGAGTCTCATCAGCCGAAGCCTGGTCGGTTTCGTTGTAGCCGGCGTAAATTTTCTGGAAACGTTCGCCGTATGCGGCTGGCGTCAACCCCACGCGGGTGACTTTGAGCGTGAACGGAACAGCGTTTCTGCCGCTGACAGCGCCAGTCACGCGAACGATGTATTCACCATCGGCGGGCACGCCGCCAGTCTGCGTGTTGATCTTGAATTCGCCTGATGAACTGGCGACCGGAACTTCGGCTTTATCTTTGTCGAGGATTTGCAGGCCGAGGAGGGGATTTTCGCTCTCGATTCGGAACGTCAGCAGGTCTTCGCTCTTCGCGTTCAGAATATATTCTTCAAAAACCGTCCCGGCTGGGCCTTTCTCCGAAGCTCTCGGATCGAGCTTCCCCTTCATCTCTTCGCCGAAAGCCAGCGTTGGCGTGACCGGAGTCGCGTGAGCGGGCGTTCCGGGTCTGGCGGGCGGCCTGCCGCCTTTCGGCGTCGGAGTCGGCTTGGTTCCGGGCAGTTCGCCGGTGCCGCTCTGAGCGTAAACTTTGAATGAGGCGTTGAGGGAGGAGAAGAGAATCAACACCGATAAAACTGCGATGTGGGGAACAAGTTGTCTCTTCATAACAATCGTCCTGTTTCTATTGGCTCTTCACGTCCTGCGCGAGGCGGAATCCGGTTTTGACGTAATCGGGACTCACGCCCTTGGCCCAATCGGCGCGCGTCGCGGGCAAAGGAGCGCGCAATGTGGCGGTCGCAAATTTCGGCGGAGAATCGTATGCGCCGCCGCGAATGACTTTCAGATTCTTGTATCCGGCGGGCAAAGTGACCTTGCCGCCGGGATATTCTTTGAACTCGCTCGCCGTCCATTCCCACGCGTTGCCCGACATGTCGAGCAGGCCGAACGGGCTTGCGCCTTTAGGAAATTGTCCAACAGGCGTCAACTGCCGCTTGTCGTTTTCATCCGACTTCGAGTTCGACGCGTCGGCGATCCATTCTTCTCCCCAGGGATAGATGTGATGGTCATCAGCGCCACGCGCCGCGAATTCCCATTCCTCTTCGGTCGGCAGACGCTTGCCCGCCCATTTCGCAAAAGCGTTGGCGTCTTCCCAGGTCACGTCGGTGACGGGCAACGTGTCCGTCCCTTCAGGAAAATGATTGCCCTGCCAGGACGGCGGCGCCGCATAGCCGGTCGCGTCAATGAATTTCTGGTACTGCTCGTTGGTCACTTCCGTGCGGTCAATAAAGAAAGGTTTGATTGTGACTACGTGCGCCGGCCTTTCGTTCTCAGCGCCATCGTCACGACCGACGCGCAACACTCCGCCGAGCACATAAACCATGCCTTCAGGCGCGGCGATGTCGGGGTAAGTGGAACTCGCCGTCGGCGTCGTGGCCGCGACAGGTGACGGCGTGACTGTGGCAGTCGTTTGCTGCCCGGTCTGGGATTGACCTGAACTGAGCAGCCACGCGCCCACACCAATCAAAGCCACCAGAACAACTCCTGCGCCGACGAGCAAAGGAGTCTTCGATTTCGCAGCCGGGGCCGTCGCCGGTTTCGTTGCAGGCGGGATTGGGATTTGGGCGCGCTTCGCCGGTTTTTCTTCAACCTTCGGAGCCTTGATTCCGGCGGCTTTGGTTTTCTCCTTATCGGCGGGTTTCGCGGCCTCTTGCAAAAGCTCAGTCTGCGGCGGCTGAGCCTTCAAATCCGGAACCGGAGCGCCTTGCCCTCCGACGCTGCCCTGCTTGGCCGTGATGTTGGCGCGGCCAAGGAACTCGGTCGCCGCCTCATCGGATTGTTTCAGTTGGTCGGTAGCCGCATCGCCCAATTGTTTTAACTGACCGGTTGCCGGCGGCGGAGCCGAAATCACCGTCTCGTAACTTTGCGGCGGAGTAGCGGAGACCTGAGAGCCTGTCTCCGCCGGTTTCCGTTCAACTTCGGATGACTCTGGGTGGGAAATTTTCGGCGCCTCAACTCGCGGCTGTTCGCCGCTTCTGCTTAAGCGCATCGTGTCCGGCTCGTTCGCCAGCGCGTTTTCGAATTCACGCGCGAATTCAAGGGCCGTCTGAGGCCTCGCGTTCGGGTCTTTTTCCATCGCGCGAAGCACGACCCGTTCGACCGATTCGGGAATTGACGGAGCGATCTCGCGCAACGGGCGAGGCTTTTCGGTGACGTGTTTGATAGCCACGCCGGTCGGCGTCTTCGCCAGAAAAGGCGCCACGCCGGTCAACAGTTCGTAAAGCACAACGCCCAGACTATAAATATCCGAGCGCGAGTCGGCTTCTTCGCCCTGGCATTGCTCGGGCGACATATAGTGCGGCGTTCCGATCACGGCGCCGACATTGGTCAGCCGCTGTTCGAGGCTGTGCGTGTCGAGCGCCATGTCAACAACTTTGGCGATGCCGAAATCGAGAATCTTGACGTGATCGGCGCCGTCGTTCGAGTCGAGCAGGATGATGTTGTCGGGTTTGATGTCGCGGTGGACGATGCCATTCCGGTGCCCTGCGTCGAGCGCGGCGGAAGCCTGGCGGATGATGCCGTAAGCGCGAGGAGAGTTGATCGAGCCTTCTTCGACCAGCAACTGCCGCAGGCTGCGCCCGACCAGCAGTTCCATCACGATGTACGCCGTGCCGTCGTCGTCTTCGCCGAAATCGTGGATGACGACCGCATTCGGATGGTGGAGCATCGCGGCGGCGCGAGCTTCGCGGTAAAAACGCTGGCGCGATTTTTCGTTTTCGACGACGTCCGAGCGAAGGACTTTGACCGCCACAGTGTCGCCGATGTGCGTGCGGCGCGCTCGGTAAATTTCACCCATCCCGCCGCTGCCGATACATTGTTCAAGTTTGTAGCGTCCGCCGAGCACCCGACCGCTCTGCGCCCCGACCGCTGCCGATAGCGGAAGAGTGGAGCTTGAAATAGTCGAGAATTCCCCGCCGCCCCCCAAACTGGGCGGACTGGACGAACTGGACACTTGCGTTTTCAAGGCGTCAGGGTTTGACGTGGAGCCAAATGACGGGGCCTCAGGCGCCGGTGGATTGACAGCGACTTTGGTCGCTCCGCAGGCGTCACACCTGGTTGCGCCCGCGCTCAAATTCTTGCCGCAGTTTGTGCAAAACGTCATGGATGTCGTTCTCTAATTCCGTGCAGAAGATTTCTTCGTTACGCCCGGTGGTCTATTGTGATCTGGCGAATGAACTGCGCAAAAGCGCATGTAGTCTAAATCAAAACCCGATAGATGCAAACTGTAAACCGGGGCGGCGCTCACCTCCACTCACCGCCCGAACTTTTACAAACCGCTTCCGATTGCTATTATTCGGTTTCATTACCCATCATTTCATTTACAAATCGTACGAGGAGCATAGTTGATGAAGACTCTTGTCTTGTTGAGACACGGTGAAAGCGACTGGAACCGCGAGAACCGCTTTACCGGATGGACGGATGTTGACCTGAGCGAGAAAGGCGTCGAAGAAGCCATCTCAGCCGGGAACGAGATGAAGAAGGCCGGTTACACTTTCGACGTGGCATTCACTTCGGTTCTCAAACGCGCGATCAAAACGCTCAACCTGGCGCTCGAACAAATGGATCTGCTCTGGATTCCGGTTTGCAAATCGTGGCGGTTGAACGAGCGGCATTACGGCGCGCTGCAGGGATTGAACAAGGCCGAAACCGCCGCGCAACACGGCATAGAGCAAACCAACATCTGGCGGCGCAGCTATGACATCCCGCCTCCGCCGCTCACGCCCGACGATCCTCGCTATCCGGGCAAGGACCCGCGATACGCTTCGCTCAAACCCGAAGAGCTTCCGCTGACCGAATGTCTGAAGGACACCGTCGCGCGCTTCCTGCCCTACTGGCACGAAACGATTGCGCCCGCTGTTCGCGAAGGTAAACGTGTCCTTGTCGCCGCTCACGGCAACAGCCTGCGCGCGCTGGTCAAATACCTCGATGACATCTCCGAGGAAGAGATTGTCGGATTGAACATTCCCACAGGCATCCCGCTGGTTTACGAACTCGACGACGATCTGAAGCCGATTCGCCATTTTTACCTCGGCGATCCGGAGGCTGTGAAGAGAGCCACCGAAGCGGTGGCCGGGCAGTTACAAAAGAAGAGTTGAATAGGTGTGAAGTGTCAGGTGTCAGATGTCAGGTGTCAGAAGGCCGGCCAGTTGGCTCGTGGACTGGCGCCTCACACCTCACACCTCACACCTCACACCTGACTGCTTAGCGACCCCACGATGGCAAATGCAAAACTGAAAAAGCGCCCGGTCGCGCTGATCATCCTGAGCGGCTTCGGCTGGTCGCCGCTCGTCGAAGGCAACGCAATCGCGAACGCCTACACCCCTTTTCTGGACAAATACCTTTCCGGATATAAACACACGCTGCTCGAAGCTTCAGGCGAGCGCGTCGGGTTGCCGATGGGCCAGGCGGGCAATTCCGAGATCAGTCATATGATCATCGGAACCGGCCAGGTCGCGCCTCTGACTATCACCCGCGTGGACGAAGCGATTGCGACAGGCAAATTCTACGAGAACCCATCGCTGACGGCGGCGATTGACGCGGGCAGGACCGCCGCGTTGCACCTGATGGGATTGGTCTCGGATGGCGGCGTTCATTCGCGCAACGCGCATCTTTATGCGCTGCTCAGGATGGCCGCCGAGCGAGGCGTCCAGCGAGTTTTCGTTCACGCCTTCACCGACGGGCGGGACACGCCGCCTAAATCCGGCAAGCGTTATGTCGAGGATCTGATAGGCAGGATGCGCGAATACGGCGTCGGGCGCATCGCCACAATCATGGGCCGATATTACGCGATGGATCGCGACAACCGTTGGGAGCGCGTCAAACGCGCCTACGATGCGATTGCCAACGGCGAAGGGCGGAAATGCGCCGACCCGGTCGCCGCCATCGAAACGTCATATGACGACGGCGTGACCGATGAATTCATCGAACCTGTAGTTCTCGCCGGCAAAGACGGCGCTCCCGTCGCCACTGTTCAGAACGGCGACTCGGTGATCTTTTTCAATCTGCGCGCGGATCGAGCCAGGCAGTTGACGCGCGCGTTCACCGGCTTGAATTTCGATGGGTTCGACCGGGAGCGCATTCAGAACCTGCATTTCGCCACGTTCACCCAATACGACCGTTCGATCAACACCTCGATCTTCTTTCCTCCGATTGCGCCCGCGCGACCGCTCGCCAGCGTCTTCGCTGAACACGAAGTCTCCAACCTGCGCGTCGCTGAAACCGAAAAGTACGCGCACGTCACCTATTTCTTCAACGGCGGCGTCGAAAAGGAATTCCCGAGCGAAAGCCGCATCCTCGTGCCCTCGCCGCAGGCTCAGACCTACAATCAGAAGCCGGAGATGAGCGCGTTCAAAGTCACCGACAAAATCCTGCGCGCGATTGACGACGGCGAAACCGATGTTTACATCATCAACCTTGCGAACGCCGATATGGTCGGCCACACCGGCGACCTGAAGGCGGCGATTGAAGCGGTCGAATCGCTCGACACCTGCCTGGGCTGGATCGTGGGATCAATCGAGCGAGTCAAAGGCGCGGCGATCATCACCTCCGATAACGGCAACTGCGAACAGATGATTGACCCGGTCGCCGGCGGCCCGCACACCGCCCACACTGTCAATCCTGTTCCGTTCATCCTCTGCGACGCCGAATTCAAAGGGACTTTGCGCGAAGGCGGCTCGCTCGAAGACATCGCGCCGACGATGCTAGAATTGCTCGGCGTCGAAAAACCGCCTGAGATGACCGGGCGAAGTTTGCTGATTTTTTAGCCGCAAAGCTGTTTCTGGGCGATATCACGTAGCGATCTCTCAATGACGTTAAATTAGCGAGCCGAGAATGCGAAGGGAGAATACGGAAAAAACGGAATGAACGGAAAAAACGGAAAAAAGACGGTAAAGACCTTCAGAATTTCCGTTTCTGTCTGTTCCGTACTCTCTCTTCCTACTTCCTCATATCGCTAACTCAACGCCATTGAACGATCCCTCTGCTCAATGTCCATCAATCCGCAACACCTCCTGGTAGTTCACGTCGCCGGTCTGACGCAAACGACTCTGGCGCTGCCCGCCCTCCGCTCTCTCAGAAATCATTTCCCCCAGTCCCGAATCACCATCGCGTCAAGCTCAATCGCCGCCGATCTGCTGCGCCTCGCCGGATGCGCTGATGAAGTCCTGCCGGTCGCCAGATTCCGGGGCGGCGAGTTTCTGAACCCGCGCAAGCTTTATCGCGCCACGAAATCGCTCGGCCTGCTGCGGCGCGAGTATTTCGACCTTGCCATCGAGTTCAAGATCAGCGCCGAAACCGGCGTCGTGCTGCAATTCGCCCACCCGCGCGAACGGTTGAGCAGGAGAAAGAACGTCGGCGCGGGCATCGAAGCCGCGCTGGATCGTTTGTCGCAGGCGATCAGCAACCGTCCTGCCGCGCTCCGGCACGCTGCCCACGAGTATTTGAAAAAGCTCGAAGCGCTTGGCGTGCGTCCCATCGAGGCCGAGCCGCGCATTGCGACTTCGCGCGAATCGGACGAGCGGATCGAAAAACTGCTGCGCAAACACAACGTGGAGTTCGGCGAGTTGCTCGTCGGCGTTCACCCCGGCGCAGGCTCCGGCAAACCGCGATGGCCGATTGAGCGATTCGCTTCAATCGCCGCGCGCATGATCCACAACTTCAACGCTCGCGTGTTGGTCTTCTCCGGCCCGAACGAGCGCGGGCTGGCGAAGCGTCTGGCCGCGATGCTTCCCGCCAGGCGCGCCATCGCCATCCAGTCGCCGAAGATCGCCGATTTTATTTCCGTCGCCGCGCGGCTGAGCCTTTTCGTCGGCAATCACAGCGGCCCGGCCCACGTCGCCGCCGCCGCTGGCGCGCCTGTGGTCGTGGCTTCGACCTTCGTTCAACCTTCGCCGCAAGATCTGCTCGGCGCGCGCGTCGAACATATCCGCGCGCCTCACATCACGCTCGTTTCGGAAGAGGATGTTTACGAAGCGGCTTGCAGATTGCTTAAAACGAATCGCGCTGAGTTCCTGCGCACCCGATAAAACCCGAAAAATTTACAGAATATTTACGACAACGAACTCGCAATCAAACTGGAATAACAAATTCAATATATAATCTCCGCGCGTTATTCCCCGAATAGCAAGTG
>WBZR01002385.1_pt1 | contig 19453 bp, 34 predicted proteins | sample 5204231 | NCBI WGS metagenome assembly WBZR01 (sample SAMN12412403, study PRJNA552823) | activated sludge metagenome | isolation source: activated sludge from anammox sidestream of wastewater treatment plant... | place: USA: Virginia | collected 2017-08 | reverse complement strand
GGAATCGTCTCGCGATCGGAAGCGGGGGGTGGGCGGTACCCCGGATGCGAAGTGCATCGTTCGCAGCAAGATCGCGCTCATCGACCTCAAGACCGGCCAGCCGGACCGGCTCCACGCCGTTCAGGCTAACATCTACCGGCGCTTCGAGGAATACAAGGACGTGCAGGAGATGCGGACCCTCTACATTCGGAGCGATGGAAGCTATGACTTCCCGCGCCTGTATCGGGATCCGCTTCACGAAGCGGCCGCCGACAATGCGTTAAACATTTTGAATTGGAGGCAAGCAGCATGAGCACAGAGGTCCAGGTTTATCACGTCAATTGCACCGGAGAGCATCGGCGGGAGCCGCAGGAGATGGGCTTTGTCGCCGAGTATGCCGCCGCTTCGATGGGGGATGCCGTCCATCAGGCCGTGCGCTTTCTCAACAATCGCTGCCGGGCCTTCGATCTCCGGCCGGGCTGCATCAAGGTCTCGATCATGACGATCCGGCCGATGGCCGAGGATGGCAGCCTGCAAACCAGAAACGGATTGCCGTTTTTCGAGTGGACGCACGACACGAGTCTCGACACGTTCGACGATTTATTTCGGGCCGCAACCAAACCAATAGGAGGATGACCATGGGAAAATGGGACTGGGGATTATCACACAACAAGTTAAGCCTGTTGTCCGGCACGGATGCCTGTGAACGGTGCTTTTTCGATCACAACAAGCTCAAGATCGAGCGGCCGAAGGGGATCTTTCCCTCACTGCCGAACGGGATCGACGATCGCACCAAGGCGTTCTTCGATCGCTACCGCGGATCGCTGCCGCCTATCCTGCAGGGACTCTTGCCGGGCGTCCTGTGGGGAGACGAGGAGCAGATCCGGAAGGTGCGGCATTGGAATTCTAACCACAAGCCCACCATCCCGACGCCGCACGGTGTCGCGAGCCTGATCGGCGCCTGGGACGATGTGCTCCAACGTCGGGACGGCTTTCTCTCCATCATCGACTACAAGAGCAAGGGCGAAGTGCCGCCGGCCGGCTATGCCGAACGGTACTACCAGACCCAGGCGGACCTGTACTTTGTGCAGGCCAAGCTCGCCGGCCTGAATATGCACCCGGAGACGTTCTTTGTATTCACGACGCCGGAGGAGTTTGATCGGGACTATGCCAGTCCCGATGCGGTGCCGATCCGCTTCCTCGTCACCGTGCAGCCAGTGATCGCCCACCATGAGGACGGGATGGAGCTCATCATGAAGGGAACGGAGATTCTGTCTGGGCCTCGGCCGCTGCCGAGTGCCACCTGTGCCCATTGCGCCTGGGCGAAGAGGATGGCGGACCTGGAGAGCGTTCCGGCCGCCTAACCACGTACTCACCAGTCAGTCAGCCAAGAAAGGATCGTCATCACATGGCCGCCACCACGACACAAGCCAAACCCGCCGGCAAATCGACAGTCCCAGCGCCGGCAGGGGTGCCGGAGCTTATCGCCCAGAACATCGGGGTGATCAATCGCATCATGCCGAAGTACCTCAACGCCGAGCGGATGATCCAGCTAGCGATCTCCTACAGTCGCAAGCCGGAGCTCCGAGATTGTACCCCGGCCTCCTTTGTTGGGGTGTTCATGGCAGCCGCACAGCTGGGGCTCGAGCTCGATGTGCGGGGCGAAGCGTATGCCGTGCCGTTCTGGAACAAGAAATGTAACCCGCCGAGGAAAGAGGCTCAATTCATCCCTGGCTACAAGGGACTGATCAAGCTCGCGACGAACAGCGGCAAGGTCAGGAACGTGTACGCGCACGAAGTCCGGCAGGGCGATGAGTTTGATTATGGCTATGGGCTGGAGCCGTACCTCATCCACAAGCCAGGGGCGAAGCGTGGCGATGTCACCCACGTCTATGCGGTCGGAGCCTTCACGAATGGCGGCCACCACTTCGAGGTAATGAGCATCGAGGAGGTCTATGCCCTTCGGGATAAGTTCTCCAAGGCCGCCAAGTCGGGGCCCTGGGTCGATAACCCGCGAGAGATGTGTCTCAAGACGGTCTGCCGTCGGCTCTGCAAATTCCTGCCGGCGAGCACGGATCTCGCGCGCGCCGTCGCCCTCGATGAGGCGAACGAGGCGCAGATTCCGCAGGACCTGGGTTTGAGTGTGTTGGGGATGGATGGGAACACGATTGAGGGGGACTATACGGAGACGGTCGATCAGGACGCGGAGGATATGGAGCGGGTGAAGGCGCAGATCCGCAACGGCGCCGCACCGGCCTCGAAGCCCGCTCCAGAGAAACCGAAGGAGCAGGCCAAGCCACTGGCCAAGGAGGCGCCCGCAGCGCCAGAGGACCAGCAGGAGGCGTCGTCTGATGGGGAGGGCGACGATGAGTCGAGCACTCCACTCGATCATCTCTCGGCAGACAAAGACATCCTCTATCACGATTTCCGGTCGCGCATTCTGAACGCCGGGAACCAGGCGGAGGCTGTGAACGTCTACACGGAGGCCGTCCAGGATTCCATTCTCGGGAGCGATCATCTCGCCAAGCTCCAATCGGATTTGCGGGAGACGGTCAACAAGCTGAAGGGGAGAAAATAGGCGCGAGGCGTGATGCACCTCGCTCCTGGGGGGGCAGGTGGCCCGTCAGTCTGATCCCTGGCGCTAGGAATGGGGCGAAATGGATTCAGCAGGGCGACCTGCCCCCTCCCTCCCGAAATGGAACCTATGACACCACAGCACACAACAGGATTGAGGCCGTGTCCCGTCAAGGGATGCCAGCAGTTTGTCAGTGGCGATCTGTTGGCCTGTAAACACCATTGGGCGATGGTGCCGAAGGATATCCGCGAGGAGTTTCAGCGCGTGTGTCGGCGGGCGCCCGGAACGCCGAGCCATGTGGCCGCCGTGAAGTCAGTGACGGATTATTTAGCCAAGCGTGCCTGTTAGGTCGGCGAACTGAACGAGATCATGGAGCGGGAGAACGCGCTCCGGAGATCCTGGCGAACGAAAGGGGGCGTGCGTGCGGCAATTCATGGAAACGATCGATAGTGGCGAGTACGACTTCCTGATGGTCGGCCTCTGCCTGGCGGTGCTGGCCATCTGTTTCTTGTGGCCGGCGAGGAGGTGACAAGAAGATGGCGATCAACCGCGCGCGGAAGTGGCAGGTGGACGGCCAGGGCTGCGCGCAGCATGTGGGGGAGTGAATGAAAAATAAACTGACCGACTTGAACGACCATTTGTTTGCTCAGTTGGAGCGTCTGAGCGACGAAGGCCTGTCCGCCGAGGACATTGCCCAGGAGGTGACCCGCACCGACGCGATCGTGAAGGTCAGCGAGCAGATTATCGGCAACGCGACCATCATGCTGCGAGGCGCTGAGCTGCTCGCTGAGCACGGCGGCAAGGGCGCGTTCGAACATATGATGCCCACAATCGCCGGCAACAAGCTCGTGGAGGGTCCGAAGAAATGAAAGGAACGGCGATTCCCTACACGGCTAAGGAGCTGGCCTGGATCAAGCGGCATTGTACAGAGCCCAGGCGCGAGGCCCACGCCACGTTCTGTCGCCGGTTTGGCCGCGTCGATGTGTCGCTGATTCACTTCAATGCTCTCTGTAAACGGAAGGGCTGGGCCACCGGACGGACGGGGCAGTTTGTGAAGGGGCAAGTGCCCTACAACCTCGGCATGAAGAGGCCCTTCAACGCGAACAGTGCCAAGACCCAATTTCAGGCGGGGAATCTCCCGCATAACACGAAATATCTCGGGCATGAGCGCGTCGACAAGAACGGCTATCTCGAAATCAGCGTGGCGGAAACGAACCCGCATACGGGCTTCGAGCGGCGCTACGTGCTGAAGCACAAATATCTCTGGGAGCAGCTGCATGGTCCGGTCCCGCAAGGGCACGCCCTGAAATGTCTGGACGGTAATCGCCTCAACACCGATCCGTCGAACTGGGCGCTGATTCCGAGAAGCTTGCTGCCGTCGCTGGCTGGTCGGTGGGGGCTGAATTACGATCAAGCGGCGCCAGAGGTCAAGCCGGTGCTGTTGACGCTGGCGAAATTGAAGGATGCCAGGAGACAGCGGGGAAAGCAGGTGTCCCATGCCTAACCGGCCCACCTGTCACGGGGAGATGGTGAGATGAGCAGCAAAACGGAAATAGCGTGGACAGATGCAACGTGGAACCCGACATCTGGTTGTACCCGCGTCTCCGAGGGGTGCAGGCACTGTTATATCGATCGCACGCCACCATTCCGTATGAATGGCCGCAAGTTTGTGAACGGCACGACGGGCGTGCAGCTGCATCCGGATCGCCTCGACCAGCCGTTGAAGTGGAAGAAGCCGCGCCGGATCTTCGTCAACAGCCTGTCGGATCTGTTTCATGAGGATGTGCCGGACCAGTTTATTTACGATGTTTTTGATGTCATGCGGCGATGTTACTGGCATACGTTCCAAGTGCTGACGAAACGTCCAAGACAGATGGCCTTCCTGACCAAGATCATGCAGCAATCTCCTGGACCGGATCATGTGCGATGGCCGCTCCCAAACGTCTGGCTCGGCGTCTCCGTCGAGGACCAGCGGACGGCGGACGAGCGGATTCCGTGGCTCCTCCAGACGCCAGCGGCGGTGCGGTTTCTGTCCTGCGAACCATTGCTCGGACCGATCGATTTGACGATGGCGCTGGAGTCGTTTCAAACCCATGACCCCATGCTGAATAGAAACCCGGCGCCCGTTCATTGGGTCATTGTCGGCGGAGAATCAGGACCAGGCGCGAGGCCCTGTGACGTGGCCTGGATACGGTCGATTAAGGACCAGTGCAAGGCGGCAGGCGTTCCGGTGTTCATCAAGCAGATGGGTGGCTATGTCGTTGATCTAAACGACGCTGGTTTCGAAGGCGATGAGCCGACCGCTTGGCCTATGGATACGGATGTGAGTGATCGAGACAATGAGTGGGACTATCAAGGAGCGCGAATCAGGATACGGCTGAATGATCGCAAGGGCGGCGACTGGAATGAATGGCCGGAGGATCTGAGAGTACGAGAGTACCCCACGAAAGGAGCGCGGCATGAGTGAGGTGAGTGTAATGAAAACGCCGTTCGAGATTGGCAGAACCTACTACCTGGCTGAGCACCAGCCAGAGAAGATTCAAGTGCTTTGTCCTGTCTGTTACGGCAAGAAACGGGTCGAGATTATCTTAGGGAATGATGAGCGCGTTTCAGTGGAGTGCGACGGATGCGGGCTCGGGTTTGATGGGCCTCGCGGGTTTGTTCATGACTATTCCTATACCCCTCGGGTTACGCCTTTCACGATTGCCGCAGTCGCCTCTATGCACGGCGAGGATTGGTATGTGACTTCTACAGATGGGCGGCAAGCTAACTGGAAGTGTTTGAGGGAATCTGAGGCCGTAGCACGTCAAGAATGTGTGGATCGTGCCAAGGAATTGGTTGACGAGAACATGCGAAGATCTGCCACGTCAAACAAGCAGAAGTTGAAGTCCAAGACCTGGAGCGTTCGATACCATGAGGGCATTGTCGCGGACCTGGAGCGCAAGATTGCTTGGCATCGTCATAAAGTATCTGAACGAAAGGCCGGTGCCCCATGACTGAGGCGGGGTGGACGAGCGGGAAGTGTGTGGAAAGCGTGTGGACTAGCCTGGGAAATGGACACGGCATAACTCAGCAATGTGGACGCACCGGCAAAGTACAACATGAGGGCAAGTGGTATTGCGGGATACACAGTCCAGAGGCTAAGGCGAAGCGCAAGGCTAAGTCTGATGTGCACTATCAACAGTATCGAGAAAAGATGGATGCTAAATATGCGCGAGAGGACTTTGACCGGCGAGCCGGTGACGCATTGCGGGCCATGAATATCACTGATCCGCAGGCCTTGACCGACAGCTACCAGCAGGGGCGGGTGGATGGATTGAGGGAGGCGAAGGAAAACCTTGAGCGGTTAGAATATCGAGATACGCGACTGCAGACTGATGTGGAGGATTTTTATGCGTGGATCGATGACCAACTTGCGCAGGCCGCGCAGGACGAGAAGGGGGTGGGGGAATGATTCAGTTCAATGAAATGAAAGTAGGAGACAAGGTTAAGGTCGTGGGTATGGGCGCACCTGGATTTGCTTCACTAGGGGATACGCTCGAAATCACGAAAGTGCTGCCTGATCGGGTGTATGCGAAGCGCGATGATGGGAGTGAAGCGGTTTTCGCGTTGACCTGTGGCGCATCACGATTAGAGAAAATCGAGGCCCAGTGATGGCGCGGCGGGAGTGGGCGGAAAAGGAGGCTCGCAAACGGTTACAACCAAGCGAGTTTGATGAATACTCTTGCACGTATGAGAGTGCGTTGAAACGAGAACACGCGAGGGCGGTGCGCGTGGTGAAGGCGAGAGACAAGTGGTTGATGGGCGGTGGGTACGACAATATGAGTCCTGATTTCCAAGCGGGCTACCATCAGGCTTGTCACCACATCCTGGCCGCACTGACGAAGGGGAGGGCGTGACGTGGAGCCGGGACAAACATGGTGGGCGACTGAATTATATCCCATGCGCGAGAGGGACCAGTTTGGCGTGTCCGGGGAGTTTGAGATCAAGCCGGATCAAGTTCGGGTTGTACCTAAGGCGTGAAATCACTGACCAGTCAGTCAGATAAGGAGCATACATGCAGACGATTGAATTCCGTGTCTATGGCATCCCTCAAACCAAGGGCAGCACCCGCATGTGGAAGCATCCCAACATGAAGTTTCCCATCATCACCAACGACAACAAGAAAAACAAACCCTGGGCCCAGACCGTGAGCGGCGCCGCACAGCAGCATCGGGTAGACGGCTGCCCGTTCGAGGGCCCGATCGTCCTGGAGCTCGTATTTCTCATGCCGATCCCGAAGTCCCTCCCGAAACGGGCGCCCGTATTCATGCTCAAGAAGCCCGACGTGGACAAGATGACCCGCTCGATCAAGGACGCGCTCTCGGGCGTGCTCTACATCGACGACAAGCAGGTCGTGCATACCGATGTGAAAAAGATGTACTGCGAGGCGCCTGGCGTCATGGTGCGGATCCGTCATCTGACGTTAGCCGACGATCCGGACGGCACCTACACCTATCAGCGCGGCCGGCCGACGAACCTGCTTTGAGATCCCCTCAACCCTCTTGCGCGAAAGGAGTCGCCATTCTCATGAGCAAAACCCGACAGACCCGCACCAATCAAGTGATGCGCCATCGCAATGTGGTCCTCGAACTGCGCTGCGATCTGACCTTGGAAGAACAACGCCTGAAAGGCGTCCAGCTGGCCGAGCAGGAGCATAAAATCGCCGAGCTCGAGAACAAGATGAAGCTGTCCAATCAGATCATCAAAGAGGAGATCAAGGACATCACCACGGCCCTCTCCAAGAACACCAAAGAGATCCGCCAGGGCTGGGAGCTCCGGCAGGTCAAGTGCCAGATGACCTACGACTATTCACGCGCCACGGTCGTCACCGTGCGCATTGATACCGGGGAAGTGGTCGACGAGCGGGCCATGAACCAAGACGAACGGCAAACCACGTTCTATGTCGAGGATGACATCCAGAAGGATCCTATCCGTGAAAGCGCCAGCCTCCCACACTGAGACAGCCCCACGTCGGCGGGCGGGCTGGTCTTGCGCCGCCGGCTTCTCATCGACCGATACCCCTCCCTCACCTGTCTGGACGCTGGCCGTCGCCATGCTGCTCGGCTTTGCCGCGGGGACGCTCCTGGTGCTGGCCTGGCAAGCTGTGGCGGGCACCAGTGAGCCGATGGTGATCCGCTATAGCTTTCCCTTGGATTTGTTCCAGGACGCGCCAGAAGTCCAGTGTGGCGACGGGAAGCGGGTGCTCAATGGGCACTGCGTCTGCAGTGCCTCATGCGACTCCCTCCAGGAGGCCGAGATATGAGCGGGACGAACCGCCCCCCTGCCTTTCAGTTCTACGTCAAGGATTGGCTGACCTCCAAAAAGGTGACCCTGATGACCCTCGAAGAAGAGGGCGCCTATATCCACCTCCTGGCCCATTGTTGGGACAGTGACGATTGCACCCTTCCGGACGATGACAACGCCCTCGCCGAGCTCTCCCGACTCGGTCCCAAATGGCATACGTCTGACTCGGGAAGCAAACTGAAGCTCTGCTTCGAGCCGCACCCCAGGAAGGCGGGACGGCTCATCAATGTGCGATTACATTCTGAATTCACTTCTTTAAAGAAATTCATCAAAAATAAACAAGAGGCCGGTCGGAAGGGGGGTCTTAAGAGTGGTGCAAGTCGCCGGAATCCTGGCGAAATCCCTGTGAGTGAGCGATCGAAGCACACCTTCGATTCTGCTTCAAGCAAACCCGAAGCAAAACGAACCTCTTCATCTTCATCTTCATCTTCATCTTCATCTTCAAGAGAGAAACCCTCTTTATCTCCCTTGGAAGAAGAACCTGGGGATAACTTCCGGGGAGACGGAGACCCGTACCCCTCGATGGACGAGTTCGACGAGATGATCCGACAGATCAGCCTGAAAAAGACCATGCCGGGAACGCCGGCAGAAGGGAGACGGTGACGTATGACGGAGGAAGAACGGACACGGATGCAACATGCACGAGTGATCGCGGCCGACATGGTCAAGCTCGGCCGCCAGATCGAGCGGATCCTGATCGAGAACCGCATTCCGGTGCCGCAATGGCCCTGGATCTTGGCGATGTTCTGCTCGCAGCAGCTCGGGATCCACACCGAGGAATGGCAGGCCCTTCGCGAGAAGCATCGCGGCCGGGATCTGCTGGAAGTCCTCGCGGAGACCGGCGAGACCGGCGCCGATGAGGACAAAGCGGCCGCCTTGGCCAAGGTGGTCTTGCACGATGGGCGGTACTTTGCCGCGCGCTTGTTGGGCTATTTGTCGATGGGGCTGCGCGACATACAGCAAGAGCAGGACACCGAGGCGGCCCTCGAACGCTCGTTCAAGTCCGGCACTGACTGACTGGTCAGTTGAATTTTTTCACAACTCTGGTATCCTTCGGCGCCGATGAGCACCCCGACCCTCAAGCCTCTCTCCAGCCTCCCGATCAAGCATCAGCTGTTCGTGCTGCATTACCCGCAGTGCGATCACAACGCCACACAAGCCGCGATTGCGGCCGGCTATAGCCCGAAAACGGCCGGGGTGCAGGGGTCGCAACTCTTAACAAAACTTAGAGCGTATGTCGAACCGTTCAAGCAGCAGCTCATCCAGCGAGTGCAGATGTCTGCAGACGAGGTGGTCGATCGGCTCGGCTACATCGCTCGGTCGGACATTCGCGACGTCATGACCTGGGATACCACGGCCGGGAGCGTGACGTTGAAATCTTCCGACAAGCTCAGTCCGGAGGCGGCTTATGCGATCAGCGAGATCCAGACCCACCAAACGAAATACGGGACCGAGATCCGGGTGAAGATGCACGATAAGGCGATCGCCCTGGTGTCCCTCGGCCGGTACCACAACCTGTTCAAGCGGACCACGGCCTCGAAAGGCCTGGTCGTCATGTTTGGGGCGATCAAACCGGGCAATCAGCAGACGGTGCAGCAGCTGAACGACGGGGCGCGCAAGCTCTTGCCGGCGACGGCACGAGAGGTCAGCGTCTCGTTTCAGCCGCTGCCGGCCGGGGCGGCGCCGAAGAAGGGCAAACCATGAACTATCGAATCAAAAAGAAAGCGAGGCCTCAGGACATGGAGAATCCCACCGGACCGACCCAAACGTTCAAGATGGAATGCCAATTCGAGCAGCACCTCCGACCGCTGGGCTCGGTCATGGTGATCATGGTCGCGGATCCCCGGCGCCGCAACGAACCGCGCTTTATCGTGGGCGGGGACGACAACATCGACCCGCATTTCCTGTTCTCGTGCCTCCAGGGCGGGCAGCAAGTCCTGTTCGGGATCATGGCGCATGAGGCGGGGAAGGCGAAGGGCCTCGCGCAAAAACAAAACATCATCGTGCCGCCGGCGGGGCTGAATATCCCGCCCTTTCCCACGCGGTAGGAGGCCGGCATGTCGAACGAGGACGCGACAGCGAAAGCCTGGGACTATAAGCCGTCGTTGTGGTTGCGATTCTGGAGACGCCTCTTTCCTGGTACCAATCCGCCGAAGTTTGACGATGTGGTCCCGCCGTACATCGAGGGAGGAATCTTTATCGAGACTTGGATCAAGCTCGATTGGAAAGATCGGCTTCGGTTCATCGTGAGCGGAAAGCTGCTCGTGCAGACACGAACGGAAACTGATTGCGTCGTTCGGCATGCCCGCACCTGTGCCTCCGTGACCGTCTTGTCACCGATTGCGAGGATTGGACGACGGTGAGCTCTGCCCTCGCCTACGAGTCCGAGATCGATCCCGCCACGCTGCCAGTGGATATGCCGCAGCTGCAGTTCTTCCTCACCCCGACCCAGCTGGCGTTCACCGAATGCAGTGCGACGTTCCCCATCCTGATCGGGCCCGAGGGTGAAGGGAAATGTCTGCGTTTTGGAACCGTCGTCATGATGGCCGATGGCACGACGAAGCCCGTGCAAGAGATCCACGTGGGGGACTCACTCATGGGGCCGGACTCACAGCCTCGGCTCGTGCTGTCGCTCGCCAGAGGCCATGAGGAGATGGTGGAGATTGTGCCTATGAAAGGCGAGCCGTGGGGGTGCAATCTATCGCATCTCCTGGCGCTCAAGCGTGGTCCGAATGGGCACAAGAAGTCCGGTCGCCGAAAGTCTCCTGGTAAAATTGGCGAGGTCGTTGTCCTGCCCGTGCATCGATACCTTGAGCAATCGCGCACCTTCAAAACGCAGCACTACCTGTATCGCGTCCCGGTCGAATTCCCTGAGCAAGCCCTGCCGATCGATCCGTATTGGCTAGGGCTGTGGCTTGGCGATGGGGATAGCGATCAACCCATCCTGACCAGTGCGGATGCGCCGATCCAGGACTATTTACGGGCCTTCGCTGCGTCGCATCACCTGCGGTTAGTCGAGCAGCACGATCCTATCCGCTGCGCGCGCTTCTATTTTCGCGCCATTCCAGGCCGCACGAACACGCTCCTCCAGGCGCTGCGCACGGAGAACCTCCTCAAAAACAAACACATTCCAGGTCTCTATCAACGGAGTAGCCGCGCGCAACGCTTGTCCTTACTCGCTGGGCTTATCGATACCGACGGGTGGGTGAATCGCACCGGCTATCAACTGATCTTCAAGCACGAGCAGCTCGCCCGGGACGTGGCCCACATCGCGCGAACATTGGGATTCGCCGCGATGGTCAAGCCTCGCACGAAGCGGATCCGTTCACGGTCGTTCGAAGGTACCTACTATCACGTCAACATCGACGGGGCATGCCATGAGATTCCCGTGATCCTGAAGCGGAAAATGGTTCCTGTTCGCCGCCACAGGAAAGACGTGCTCCGTACACATATCCGAACTATCACTTGTCACGGCGTTGGCGAGTACTACGGCTTCACGCTGGACGGAGACGGCCTCTTCCTACTGGGCGACTGTACCGTCACGCACAACACCCACACGGCCATCGCGGCCATGTTCCGGCATGCGAAGCGGTGCGAGGGCCTGTTGACCGTGCCGTCGACGGGCCAAACCCGGGACATGATGGGCGCCATCATCCGCGATACCTCGGTGAATCTCCGGCGCCATACCGTCCGTTCGATCGAAAAGATTTGCGGCAACGCCGTCGAGATCCGGGAATTCAAGAAGGTCTTTGCCCTCAAGGCGAGCGGGATCACCTGTGACCTGTTCGGGATGGATAACACGGCCTCGGCTTCCCGGATCCAGGGCGGCGAATACGATTTCATTTGGCTCGAGGAACCGGCGCCGATCATTCATTCGGGCAACGGCGGCATGGACGTGTCGGTCTGGGAGCAGGCGCAGCGACGTATCCGCGGCGGCCTGACGCCGAAGCGCCTCCAAGTCACGATGAACCCCTCGAGCAATGATCACTGGTGCTACAAGTGCTTCATTCAGTTCCCGGATCCGGAGTGCCGGGTGTTTCGGATCAAGAAGGGCGAGAACCCGTTTCTCTCCAAAGCCGATCGCGATCGTCGGGCCCGGGCCTTCGCGAACCGGCCGGACCTGGCCAAGCGGTACGACGAGGGCGAATTTGGCGCCGTGTTCCCCGGGATCGCCATCACCCCGGACTTTAACGAGCGGCTCCATGTGCACCACGACCACAACGGCCACCCGCTCTTTCTGCTGCCGATGCCGGGCGTCGAGTGCATTCGCATGTGGGACGGCGGGCTCAATCCGACGTGCGTCATCGTTCAGGTCATGCCGAGCGGGCACATTCACCTGCTCGATGCGGTGGTCGGCGAGAACATGGGCATGCGGCAGATGATCCGGACCCGGCTCAAGAAGGTGCTGGCCCGGCCGAGGTACGAGAAGATTTTCAAGTGGCGGGACATCGGAGACCCCTCGCTCGATACCCGCGACCCCTCCGACAGTGACAACCGGCCGTCGCTCGTCATTCAGGAAGAACTGAGCCAACCAGGCCGGCAAGCCTTCTTTGAGAAGGGCGTCATGGCCTGGGAGACCCGGCGCGAAGCCTTGCGCGAGATGTTTGCCCGGAATATCGACGGCTCGCCGATGGTGCGCGTGAATCCTCGGCCGACGGAAGGGGAGTCGTGCAACGTGATCATGATGGTCCTGGGCGGCGGGTATCAGTATCCGGTGACCCCGGGCGGGATCGTGAGCCGAGACGGCCCGCTCAAAAACAAGTGGAGCCATCCCGGGGATGCGCTCTCGCATGGGATGCCGCTGGTCCTGTTTCCCACGCAGGCGCCGGTGGGCCCGAACAACAGCCAGGCGCAACAAGTCCAACGGGAGCGGACGAGAGGGTATGCGGTGCGATGAGCAAGCTGGAAGGTCATGACGATTTACTGAAAGAGGCAGCCAGAAAGCTGATGCGGACGATTCGACAAGAATATCCCACGCAGGCCGAGGCTTGGATCCGCGATCGGTTTTGGTTAGCGGTATCGAAGTATGTTGGTGAACTAACCAGGGAAGAGTGGGACATTGTGAATTCTGCACTCAAGGAACAGACGGGGCACGCATGACCTGCCCACGTCCCGGTTGCAACGGCCTCCTGGTCCCGGAAACCGTCTACGACGGCAATCTAGCGATGGATCTGCACCGCTGCGTCAGCTGCGGGCGGATGGGCAAGGCGGATGAACAGCTGGCGACCGATCGGCTTCCGCATGCCGATCCGGCGCACCAACCCCCCAAGCAGGAGGTGGACACGATGCCACGAGGCCCTTGGACGGCAGAGCAGCGGGAACGCTTTCAGAAAACCATGGCCGAGCGGAAAGGCCGACCCGCGAAGCCGGCAGCCGAGGACAAGGCCGTGGTGACGGTCCTCCATGAGCCGATGGTGGTCGATCGCACCCCGGTCGACTTTAGCCAGCTGGACGTCGTGATCGAGGAGACGCGCAAGGACCTGTAAGCCTTGGAGCGCACCCGGGACATTCTGGAGAGGGGACGGTAGCCGTGCGATTTGCTAAGATAGCGCGTCAGGCCATGGCTGAGAGGCTGAAAGCATGGCGGGGAGTTAATAGCCCTGGCGCCCACCAGTCCCACATCACGCCGCATTGCCGGCGACCTAGTGGGACCGAAGGTTCAAATCCTTCTGGCCTGACACTATGAACCCTGCCCACGTTCCCATCCTCAACTTCCTCCGTCATGTCCTGGAGCGCCAGGTCCGACAAGAGATGTGTCCGGACTGCGGCCAAGTCCTGGAGCTCGAGGAAGTCTATGAGCATCAGGCCACTTGCGTCATGGATCCGACCAATGAAGCGGTGCGCCGCTATCACTACAACGACGAGCTGAGTACGAAGGCCCAGAATCTGGCGAAAGGGTATGTTGTCAGATGAATCATGTAAATATACAGACTGGCGCGAGGATCGTGCAGATTACGATTGTGAGCGATGCGCACACCCAGGATTTATATGGGCTCGACTCGGACGGACGTATCTGGCTGAAGTCGCCAGGGATGGAATGGCGCGAGATTGCGGGACCGTTCAAGGAGAGCGAGGAACCTCGATCATGAGCATCAGCGTACAAGCCTGGATGGATCGACTCCGGCAGCGAGTGCAGGAGGGGAGCATTGTGTTCAACCCCGTGTCAGACAGTAGCTTCATTCGGCGACTCTATATGAATCAACCGCCGCCGGACGACCCGGTGCGCATGGAAGCGAGACGGCAGCCGATCCCGCTGACTGATCAGGATGTCGAGGAATCCCGGCGGATCGGCGAACGCCACGCGCACCAAGCCGCCCGTCGTGCCGGAGCCGCCACCTCCTTACGAATGCGCAACCGTGCCGAGGCTTATGAGCTTCTGCTCTTAGCTTTTCCTGGACGGATCGCGTCCGACTATCTAGCTTTGATGCAGTGCGCGCTTGACGTCGGGCTCCTGGACTCCGAACTGGATCGCGTGGCCGATGTGATCGATACACAATTCTCGATGTATCGCCCCTTCTCCGACGGAAGCAGAACGCCCTACGTCCCGTTCACTCCGTTGCCCACCTGTGCCCAGTGCGGCAAGACCGGCCTCAAGCAAACCTACACCAGCACCCGAGACCAGCGCGAAATCTGTGCCGACTGCTTCGAGGGCTTGCAGGACAAGGGCCTGGCCAGGGAGCAAGGACAACCCCTGAAAAAGAAGGCCCGGCACCCGCTCGATGCGTGGATGGAGGAGTAAATGCTGAAAATCTATATCTCTGCTCCCGACTTCAACTTTGGCGGCCCGCAAATCCTCATTGTTGAGCAACGCCCAGATGGAACCCGATACGTCGCCAAACCGGTCACCCTCATTATGGAGCCGATGCCCAAAGGCAAATCAGTCGATGCGACGTTTGATTTTGGCAGCTGGGAGCGCAACGAGGAGTTTCTGCAGGCCATGAGTGATGCGATCGCCTCACGACAGACCCCGACCAAGAACGACCACACGGTCAGCGGGATGTTGTCAGCGACCGAGCGGCACCTTGAGGACCTGCAAATCCTGCTGAACCTGAAACCGAAGCGCACATGAGGGTGGCCTAGTTTCCATGGCTGAGAACCAAACTCTTCCAAACTACCTGTTTTCCCGCGACTGGTGGCAGTTTAAGCCGGACGAGATTGACCTGATCCTCAACGCCATGCGCCAGACGCAGACCCTGACGCATGAAGAATACTACCGGCTGAATTCCAAAGGCGGCCCGCCGGCAGCCGTCGATCGTACCCTCCTGTTAGCCGTCTCGGCCGATGTGATTGTCCATCTGTGGCAACAGGTGGATCGGCTGAACGATCGCATTGAGCTGCTCACCCAGGCGGTTGCGCGCCTCCAACAAGGACCTCCTCCTGATGATGACACTCCCGGAGACTATGCAGACGACGATGGTGACGATCAGCCGTCAGGCTTCCCCATCTGAGGCCTGCGGCATTGCCTGCGTGACGCCACACCTCGAGCGTATCGGATTGGAGCCACTCTCCACGTTTCAGAATGTGCACCGACGGCCGGAAGATTACTTCCAGGTTGACTGGGAAGAGTTTTGGGAGGGCGTCGAACGGTACCGGCGCCTCGGCATCCAGGATCAGGAGCTCATCTGCTGGCACTCCCATCCGCGCACACGGGCCCATCCCAGCCTGGAGGACATCGAGTTTATGCAACGGACGGGGTTCCCGATGGCGATCGTGAGCCTTCGGGCCACGGTCCCGCTGATCCGGATCTTTGTCGCGGAGCCGCTCCGGCCGAAGGTCTGTGAGGTCGGCGCCCATCGCGTCCCTGCATTGCCTCTTGTAAATTTCTAGCCCTGTGGTACATGCGTTTCTCAATTACTGACGGGTCAGTCAGTCTGAGCCCATGAACCGACTCCTACTCAAGAGTGCGACGAGCGGCCGTTTCTATCAGCTCCGGCTGAAGAATAACGGCCGGTTGTACCTCTCGCGCCTCATCGATGGCGTGACGAACGACGACCTCACCCTGATCAAGGATCGCTGCCTGGTGAATACGGCCCGGAGCGCCGCCTTCGCCTTCAGCATCGAGGACACGGACCTCGCCAACCCCCTGGTCTCCCTCGTCCAAGTAGACAACATCCACCTCGGCCGTGCCTATTTCCTACTCGATAGCCCGAACGGGAGCGAGTGGGAGGTCACCTGTACGCAGGACGGCGTCTACAAGATTCAAAAGCTCTCTGTCGATTGGCCTCGGGCGCAGACGCCCATCCTCTCGGATCCATCCGGAGTCGCCTGGCGGTTCGAGGTCGATGACGCCGGCACCCTGGCGATTGTCCGGGATCCGGCCGAGCTCCATCGCCGCAACGTCAACCTCCTGAGCCAAGACGGCACCGCGGCCTACACGGTGTCAGTCGATACCGATGGCGTCTTGACCGTGACCGACATCCCGACCGAGGAAGCCCGGTACTTCGATGCGGAACTGGTCAGTCCCAACGGGATCCGCTGGCTCTTGCGCGTCGATCAGAACGGGGTGCTGTTCACCGATTTGGAGTGGGAGCATGCCACGCATCGGCCCGATGACGAGTGGACGGTCCTGATTGCCGAGCGGACGAATCAGCTGTACGTGGTCGATGCCCGAGTCCCGCCGCCGGGATCACCAGGAGCCGCACGCTATGCCGGTGGATGGTAGACGGTGCAGACGACTGCAGTCGAACGGGCGCATCACCAACTGGGAGATGGAGACCTTGCGGCGCAATCCGCCGCCGCGCCGATGTCGATGGCTCTTGATGTGGGAGTCGCTGAGCGATCCGGAGCATGCGACCAGTCAGGAGCACTGGCGGGATATTCAACAAAGGAGAGACCGCAATGAGGAAGATTAGCACGAGCCTGGTTCTGGCGACCGCCGTCCTCGTATCCGGCTGCGTCACCAAATACGACGACATTGTTTCCGACTTCCACACGATTCAGAACAGCAACCAATGTACAACCGTCGCCTTCGATCAGCGCAAGTTCAACGCCGAGACGATCGAGCCGCCGGCGATCTCCTGTCCGTGCGATGAACTGAAACCCGTCAAGCGCCTGGTCGTGAAAGCTGGACAATCCCCCGAGGTCATGGCCTGCCTGGCTCCGCTGCCGGCCGTCCAGGTCGCAAGCGTGGAGGCGGTGAATCTGCCAGGTATTCCCAATGAGGAAGGCGTGGCGTGGCGCAAGATCAAGGCTGCCGCGCAGAACGGCTCCTACTTCATTCCATCCGGCCACTTGCATCACCAGGCCTCGCTCGCCTCGACCTATGTGCCGGCGATTGGGAACGCGGCAGCCGGCGGCGCGATTGGGGGGGGAATTGCGGCAGCCCAAGCGGCGCGGTTTACCCAATCCGTCACCGGCAGCACGGTTCGCACAAGCACCCTGGTCCTCGATGGGCCGGTGCCTTCGGGAGTGGCGCGGTAATGATCTCTCGCCGGATGCCCGCGCTACCGTTTTGGTCAGCCCTGGAATGGGACGGCTATCTGTTGCGGTGGGGGACGCCCGTGCTTCTGGTGCTCGTGCTCCTCGTGCCACTCCTAGCCACGGCGGAAGAGTTGGATGGAGTCAGGGTCGTCGACTGCTATGACGGCGACACCTGTACCGTGAACATTCACGGCCTGCCCACCGTGTTCGGGGCCAAGTTGCCCATTCGATTGCGCGGGATCGATGCGCCGGAGTTGAAAGGCCGCTGTCCGGCAGAATCCGCCAAAGCGCTGGCTGCGAAAGCCTATCTGGCCGCACGGCTAACGCATGCCAAGACCGTGCGACTGATCCACGTCGGCCGAGACAAGTATTTCCGCCTCCTCGTCACGATCCTGGCCGATGGGGCGAACATCAACGAGGAGCTGGTCGCCATGGGACTGGCGCGTCCCTATGACGGGGGCGCCCGGCAGTCCTGGTGTTGACCCAAAAGGAGGCCCCGACCCACGGCCCGATGATGATATGACCGGAAGGAGACCTAAGCCATGCGCGCATTTGCCTACGAGACCATCAGCCAAGCCTGGGCCACGAAGTTTCTGACGAGTCAGTCAGACAGTCTGGTCCTGGCTACCCGTCCCCAACACAGCTACGGGACGCGGTTCGTGCTCGGAGAATTCAACCTTCACAACCGGTCTGGCGGCGCGGCCGTCGTCGGCATCGGGGGGCGATTGCCGGTGGATCTCTGGTCGGCTGGGCAACTCACCGCAGGCGGCGTCTATACCGACGATACCGTCGATGCGCAAGACGCCGATGCGAACGACTTCGCGCTGACCACCACGACGAACAACGACGGCTTTGCGATCTTCTCCCTCATTCCCTTCAGTATCGCCTCCATCATCGTGGGCACGGCAGCCGCCGGTGGATCGCCGGTCTGGGATCTGGCCTACACCAAAGCGGGCGGCAGTTGGGGCACGATCACCAATCCCTACGTGGCGCCGGTGTTCACATCAGGCGGCGAGCAACTCATTTGGTTCGAGCCTCCCACGGACTGGGCACCGGCCGAAGCGGGTCATGGAACCGGCGTTCCCGTCGGCTCCTACGGGATCCGCTGCCGAGCCACGACGGCTCCGAATGCGACGGCCGGCCTCGCAACCAACCTGGTCGTCGGCCGCATGATGCTGACGACGGAAAGCGTCGACGACAACAGTGTCCTGAACAATATCGGGGGCGTGGAGATTCCGCTGCCTCCGCAATGCGATGCGATCTGTGCCGCGATCAGCGTGGCGGATCCACAGAACCGGGCCAGTGTGAGCTGGCGATATTCGGGATAAGGAGGACCGTGATGATCGCTCGATTGGTTGCACTACTGCTGGTCATGGGGCTGCTGGCCTCCCCTGCGTTCGCCCAGAAAATGAGTGGGGATAATACCAACTTTGATAGCAACGGGAATGCCGGAGTCACGCTACAGAACATGTTGGCCGGCGAGGATGTCGTCAACGATGTTCAGAAGGTTGAGGAGCGGTATCTGACCATCCCTATCGGCGGCACGGACGCGATGATCGCGGCGGACCAACTGTACAAGTCTGGCCCTGGGTATGTACGCAGTATCACCTGTTACAGCGATGCGACAGCCACCGCAGGCACGATTGCGCTCCGTGACAATACCGCTGCCGGAGCGGGAAACATTTTGTGGTCGTTCGATGTGCTCGCCGTGGCCTATAACACGCCATTTACGGTTGATCTCCAGACGCCATTCTCGGTCGGCCTCTATCTCGATTTCACGACGACCGCAGATGTGAAGTGCATGGTGAGGTACCGATGAATCGGCGCGACCTTTTTAGGATGGCGGGCAAGATCGGGCTGGTTGCGCTGGCGCAGCAGGTGCCTTGGTCTTGGCTGGAGCGGGCAGGACTCCTTGATGAATACTTAGCCCAAGCAGCAACGCTACCGCAGAATTATACTGTCAATGCCGGGACAGTGCTCGGGGATACCAATGCAGGGTTGGCAGGATTGTTGAGTTACACAGGTGGCGGGACAGGGGCGCAGTGGTCCTTTTTCGAGGACACGACGAATCTCTACCCTGTCGGAACAGCCACGAAAATGCTCGGGGCGCTGTGCACCGACGCGGGCAGCTCG
>WBZR01002384.1_pt1 | contig 19454 bp, 17 predicted proteins | sample 5204231 | NCBI WGS metagenome assembly WBZR01 (sample SAMN12412403, study PRJNA552823) | activated sludge metagenome | isolation source: activated sludge from anammox sidestream of wastewater treatment plant... | place: USA: Virginia | collected 2017-08 | reverse complement strand
ATCGACGAGGATCTCGATGTCCGGCTCCGTGCTACGGCTGCCGCGGAAGGGCGATCGGCCGCAGCGCTGATTCGCGATGCGGTGCGGCTGTACCTGGCCGGGCAGCGCGCCGGCCCGGCGGCAGGCGATCCCTTTCTCGAGCTGGCGGGGATGTTCGAGGGCGGTCCGCGCGACGCCTCGACCGACCACGATCGGTACCTGCACTCCGGCGACGAGCCCGGCGGTTGACGCGGCTCTTCGTCGACACGGGCGGGTGGATTGCGCTGCTGAAGCGCGACGATCACATGCACGCGCGCGCCGGCCCGTACTACGCGACGCAGGTTGCGGAGGGCAGGCGCTTCCTCACCACGAGCTACGTGATCTGCGAGACGGCCACCAGGCTGCGCTACGACGCGGGGGTCGAGGCAGCAGTCGCGTTTCGCCGGGCGATCGAGCGTGCCGTCGCCGGGCGATCGCTGCGGGTCGCGTGGATCGACGCCCGGCTCGAGCGCGAGGGTTGGGACGTGCTGGAGCGGTACGCCGACATCCCGCTCAGCCTGACGGACGCGACCAGCGCGGCGGTGGCACGCCGAGCCGGGGTCGGTGAGGTCTTCGGGTTCGACCGGCACTTCCGTGCTCTGGGCTTCGACGTCCAGCCGGCGTAGCCCACATCAACGTGATTCCTCGATCCCCGCGCGGGGCAGCCAGGCGAGCCAGCCGGGCAGGTACCAGTTCCAGCGACCGAGCAGCTTCATCGAGGCGGGCACGAGCACCGAGCGGATCAGCGTCGCGTCGAGGAAGAGCGCGACGGCGAGGCCGAAGCCCATCTGCTGGAACGCGGCGAGCTCGCCGAGCGCGAAGCCGCAGAAGACGGCGACCATGATCAGTGCCGCTCCGGTGATCAGGCGAGCGGTCGAGCCGATCCCGAACGCGACCGCTCCCGCGTTGTCGCCGGTCGCGTCGTAGCGCTCGCGGATCCGGGAGAGCAGGAAGACGTGGTAGTCCATCGAGAGCCCGAACAGGACCGAGAAGAGAAAGAGCGGCAGCCACGCCTCGACCGAGTCGACCTGCTGGAATCCGAACAGGCCGGCGAGGTAGCCCTTCTGGAAGACGAGCACGAGCAGCCCGTACGCGGCGCCGACCGAGAGCAGGTTGAGGGCGATCGCCTTCGCCGGCACGACGATCGAGCGGAATGCGACGGTCAAGAGCAGGAAGCTGAACCCGAGCACGAACCCGAACACGATCGGCCGGTAGCGGTCGGTGACGTCGAAGAAGTCGCTGTTCTTCGCGGTCACCCCGCCGACGAGAACGTCGGCGTCGACGCCGGCGAACGCGGCGGGGATCGCCTCCGCCCGCAGCGCCCGCACCGCCTCGACGGCCGCGTCGGCATTCGGGTCGCCCACGAGCGGGAGAGAGACGAGCGTGAGGTCGCCCGCCTCGTTGACCTCGACCGTGGCCGCGCCGAAGGCCGGCTCGTCCGCGAGCGCCGCCTCGAGCCGCCCGATCGCAGCCTCGACCTCGGCCGAGCCCGAGTCGCCGTCGACGACGACCTCGACCGGGGCGATCCGCCCGGCCTCGAACTCGCGCTCGAGCACGTCGAAGGCCTGTCGCGTCGGCAGGTCCTCCGGGAGCGTGCTGACCCCGGCCGCGCCCGTCTCGAGCTGGAAGGCCGGAACCGTCGCCGCGAGCAGCACCCCGGCCGACAGCACCAGGCTGAGCGCGGGGCGGCGCATCACCGCCCGCGCGATCGCCGCCCACAGCCGCCCCTCGGCTCCACCCGAGAGCCGCCGCTGGACGAGCGGCAGGCGGACGGCGTTGACCCGGTCGCCAAGCAGCGCCAAGACCGCGGGGAGCAGGGTCAGGGCGACGATCACGGAGGCGATCCCGACCAGGATCGCCCCGGCCGCGAGGCTGCGCATGACGGTCGTCGGTACGAGCAGCATGCCGAGGAGGGCGAGCACGAAGGTGGCGCCGGAGAAGAGGACGGCGCGGCCCGCGGTCGCGCCCGCAACGCTGATCGCCGCCGCCGTCGCGTCACCCCGCGCGCGCTCCTCGCGGAAGCGGGAGACGATGAAGAGCGCGTAGTCGATCCCGAGCGCGAGGCCCATGCCCACGGCCATGTTCACGACGAAGAAGGAGAGCTGCGTCGCCTGGCCGATCAGCGCGACCGCTCCCAGAGCGACCGCGATCGCGACCAGCGCGAGCAGGGCCGGGACGAGCGCGGCGACGACCGCGCCGAAGACGAGCACGAGGATCACGAGCGCGGCGATGAGGCCGTAGACCTCGCCGGTCTGGAGATCGTGCTTCGACACCTGCTCGAAGTCCTTGCCGACGCTCGCGAGCCCGTTCTGGAGCACGTCGAAGCGCGGATCGACGTCGGCGGCGCGGGTGACGCGAAGGACGGAGCCAACCGCGTCGGCGGCCTCCTCGTAGCCGCCCGCCAGGACGAGCGGCAGTAGCGTCGTGCGGCGGTCTGCGGAGACGAGGGACTCGTCCCGTGTGAGGTAGTAGCTCGTGCCGCCCTGGATGACCTGGGGGCCGAGCGCGCGCAGGTCCTCGCCGAGACCGGAGACGAACTCCACGAACTCGGGCTCGTCGACCGTCAGCGTCTCCGAGCGGACGATCACGACCTCCCGGATCGGCGTCTCGCCGCGCAGGCGCTCCTCCAGCAACCGCTCCGCGCGGATCGACTCGGGCGAGCCGGTGAGGTCGGCGTCGGTCGTGAGCGCGTCGCCGAGGAAGCCGCCGATAAGGGCGAGCGCGCCCGCAGCCGCGGCCGCCCAGGCGGCGACGACCCGCCACGGGTGGCGGCTGCAACGGGCCGCGATGGCGGCGGGCGAGAGCGCCGCGAGCACGACGCCAGCCTATCCGGGCGGGCGGAGCCCCAGGCGCCACCTCGAATACACTCCGCCATCGCGCGCGAGCCCCGCCACGACATCTTGTTCGAGCCGGTGCGGGTCGGACCGAAGACGCTGCGCAACCGCTTCTACCAGGTGCCCCATTGCACCGGCTTCGGGACGACGAAGCCGCTTTCCCAGGCTGCGCACCGGGCGATCAAGGCGGAGGGGGGCTGGGCGGCGGTCTGCACCGAATACGCGCCCGTCTCGGCGGACTCGGACGAGTCGCCGTACGTCTCGGCCCAGCTCCTCGACGACGACGATCTCGCGAACCTCGCGCACCTGACCCGCTCGGCGCACGCGCAGGGCGCCCTGGCCGGGATCGAGCTCACGCACGTCGGCGCCCACGCGGGTGTCCGCGAGTCCCGCTGGGCGCCGCTCGCGCCATCCCAGCTCGCGAGCGACTACCACGCGCTCACGGTCCCGAAAGCGATGGAGCGCTCCGACATCAGGCGCGTCCAGGCCGACTGGGTGGCGGCCGCGCGGCGGGCGCGGGAGGCCGGTTTCGACATCGTCTACGTCTACGGCGCTCACAGCTACCTGCCGATGCAGTTTCTCTCCCCGTTCTACAACCAGCGCACGGACGAGTACGGCGGCCCGTTCGAGAACCGCGCCCGCTTCTGGCTCGAGACGCTCGAGCTCGTGCGCGACGCGGTCGGGGCCGACTGCGCGATCGCGGTGCGCCACCAGCTCGACGGGCTCGGACCCGCCGGCGTCGAGCTGCGCGAGGCGCTCGCGTTCGTCGAGCTCGCCGACCCGCTCGTCGATCTCTGGGACGTGAACATCGGCTCGATCGCCGAGTGGGGTGGCGACTCGGGCCCCTCCCGCTTTTTCGCGGAGGGCTACCAGCTCGAGTGGGCCCGCCACGTCCGCGACCACACGAGCAAGCCGATCGTCGGCGTCGGGCGCTTCACGAGCCCGGATCTGATGGCGGAGACGGTTCGCTCCCGCGCGCTCGACCTGATCGGCGCCGCCCGCCCGTCGATCGCCGATCCGTTCCTGCCCCGGAAGGTCGAGGAGGGCCGCTACGACGAGGTGCGAGAGTGCATCGGCTGCAACGTCTGCATCTCGAAGTCGGAGTCGGGAAACCACATCGGTTGCACGCAGAACGCGACCGCCGGCGAGGAGCACCGCCGCGGCTGGCACCCCGAGCGCTTCGCGCCCGCGGCCCGGCGGGAGCTCGATGCGCTCGTCGTCGGCGCCGGCCCCGCGGGGCTCGAGTGCGCGATCGTGCTCGCGAAGCGCGGACTGCGTCGCGTCCACCTCGTGGAGGCGGAGGACGAGCTCGGGGGCGTGATGCGCTGGCTGTCGCGGCTTCCCGGGCTCGGCGAGTGGGCCCGCGTCGTCAACTGGCGGCGGATCCAGCTCGACCGCCTGCGCAACGCCGAGGTGCTGACGGGCCTGTGCCTGGACGCGCGGGCGGTGCGGGAGTACGGCGCCGAGCTCGTGGTCTGCGCGACCGGGGCGCGCTGGGCGGCGGACGGGCTGAACCCGTTCACGCACCGCCCGATCCCGGGCGCCGACGCTGCCCTGGCGCACGTGCTCACCCCGGAGCAGGTGATGATCGAGGGGAAGCGCCCGGCCGGCGAGCGCACCGTCGTCTACGACACCGAGGGGTACGTCGTCGCCGCCGGGCTCGCCGAGCTCCTGGCCCGCGAAGGCCACGCGGTCGAGCTCGTGACGGCGCTCGAGCAGGTAGCGCCGACCTGCGACGAGACGCTCGAGGGCGCCGGGCTGCGCCGCCGCCTCCACGAGGCCGGAGTCGCGATGCGCCGGGGCGTCACGGTCGACTCGATCGAGCCGGGCCTGCTTCGCTGCACGGACGAGTACGGCCAGTCGCTCGAGCTCGCCGCTGACGCGATCTGCCTCGTCACCCAGCGGCTCTCCAACGAGGAGCTCTACCTCGAGCTCGCCGCCGACCCGGAGGCGCTGCACGCGGAGGGTGTCGAGGCTGTCTACCGCGCCGGCGACTGCGTCGCGCCGCGGCTGGTCGCCGACGCGATCTTCGACGGCCATCGCCTCGCGCGCGAGATCGACTCCGAGAATCCGGCCGTGCCGCTCCCCTACCTGCGCGAACGACTCGCCGCCGGCCCCCCGGGCGCTTGACCGAGCGCCGCCGGCTCGGCCCGGCCGCGAGGGACCGATGTAGGGGCCGGACTCGTCCGGCCCGCAAGCCGCCCCGCGCACCCCGGCGCTCGCATCGCCCAGGGCGGGACACGTCCCCGCCCCGACGGAACCCCGCACGGGCCCCATCTAGCCCTGCACCCGCTCGCGCCTCGCCGTCAGGGCCTGGCTTGCCTTGACGGCAAGCCAAAGCTCCATCCGCTGCTCGGGCTCGTCCGGGTGGCGGCCGGTCTGCTCCCGCAGGCGATCCATCCGGTAGCGGAGCGTGTGGCGGTGGACGGCCAGCCGGTCGGCGGCGTCGCTCCAGCGGCAGCCTGACTCGAGCAGCGCGGTCAGCGACTCGATGAGCCAGGCGTTGGCGGCAGCCGGACCGAGCACCCGGTCGACGAACGCCTCGAGCGCGGCGTCGGGCAGACCGAGCAGGAGCTCGAGCGAGCCGAGCTCGTGGTAGGAGGCGACCCGGGTCGACGTGGCGTCGAGAGCCGCGCGCGCCTCGAGCAGGCTGCGTCCGAGCGAGCGACCGCGGGCGGGCCGGCCGACGCCGACGCGCGAGTCCGGCTCCGCGGCCACGACCGCCCGGGCGAGGCCGAGCACGGACTCCTCGCTGCCCGCCTCGACGAGGAACGCGGCCCGGTCACGGCGGGCGGTCGAGAGGTAGCGCAGCGCGCGCCGGTCGAGCTCGCGGGCGACCGTACCGCGCAGGCGCTCGCCGGTCAGCCCGTTGCGCGGCACCGCGAGCAGGGCGGCGTAGTCGCGCGCCGGCTCGAGGCCGAACGCGGCCATCCGCCGCGCCGTCTCTCGGTCGTCGAGGCGCTCCTGCTCGAGGTCCTCGAGCAGGTCGCCGGCCAGCCGCAGCTCGGCCGCCGAGACCGCATGCCGGCGGGAGAGCTCGAACGCGAGCGCGGTCTGGCCGTGGTGGAGCACGAGCAGGTCGTAGTCGGAGAACCCGCCGCGCTCGCGCTTCGCCCTCAGGGTCGCGATCTCCTCGTCGGCGACGACGGGCAGCTCGAGCGAGCCGTCGAATGCGAGCCGCTTGCCCGCGTGGCGCTCCGCAAGCACCCGCCCGGCGTCGTCGACGAGCGCGAGGCTGCAGCCGAGATGGTTGCAGAGCACCGCCAGCAGGGCGCGCAGCCCGCGTCCGTGGATCACGGCCTGGGCCAGGCGCTCATGCACCTCGAGTGCCTGCGTCACCCGCTCGAGCTGCCTGTTCGCGAGGTGCGAGAAGACGGCCTTCGAGATCGCGATGAACGGCACCTCGTAGGGCACCGCGAGAACCGGAAACCCGAGCCGGTCGGCGGCGCGTACGATCGCGTCCGGCACCTCGTCGTAGCCGAAGCCGGTGCCGAACCCGAGCCCGGCGAGGCCGTGCGCGGCGAGGCGGCGAACGTACGCGCGCTGGCCGGCCGCCGCCCCCGGAATCCCGAGCCCGGTCGTCAGCAGGAGCTCGCCGCCTCCGAGCCACGGCGTCGGGTCCGCGAGCTCGGACGCGTGCAGCCAGCGCACCTCGTTGCCGAGGCCCGGCTCGCCCGCCACGACGCGCAGCTCGAGGGCTGGCATCGCCACGATGTCCTGAACCCTGAGCATCCCGCGCCGGAACATTGTACGTCGTGTCGAAGCCTGCACCGGCGGCGATAGGATGGAGACGGTGGTGGAGCCGAGCTACGAGGGCGCCGGCGTCTCGCTCGGCAAGGCCGAGGCCGTGGTCGAGCGGCTGCGTGCCGCCGTCGAGTCGACCCGGACCGCCGGCGTCGTGGGATCGTTCGGCGCGTTCGCCGGCCTCTACGACCCGGGCGGCGACCGCCTGCTCGCCGCCTCGACCGACGGCCTGGGGACGAAGCTCGTGCTCGCCCGCAAGGCCGGACGGCTGCGCGACGCGGGTGCCTGCCTGGCCGCACACTGCATCAACGACGTGCTTACGACCGGGGCCCGTCCACTCTTCTTCCTCGACTACGTCGCCGCCGCCGAGCTCGACCTCGAGCAGGTGGCGGAGCTCGTCGAGGGGGCGGCCGAGACGTGCCGCCGGGCCGGCTGCGCGATCATCGGCGGCGAGACCGCGGAGATGCCGGGCGTCTACCTGGACGGCGAGCTCGACGTCGCGGGCACGGCCGTCGGCGCGGTCGAGCGCGACCGGCTGATCGACGGCTCGCGCGTCGAGGCGGGCGACGCCGTGCTCGGCCTCCCCTCCTCCGGCCTCCACTGCAACGGCTACACGCTCGTGCGCGGGCTACTCGGGGACGACCCGTTCGACCCCGACCTCTTCCTGGCGCCGACGCGGCTGTACGTCGAGGATGTCGAGCGCCTGCGCGAGCGCTGCGACGTCCGCGCGCTCGCCAACGTGACCGGCGGCGGCATCCCCGGCAACCTCCCGCGCGTCCTGCCCGGGGGACTTTGCGCCGCGATCGACCCGTGGAGCTGGAAGCGACCTGACGTCTTCCGCTGGCTCGACGAGCGCGGCGTCCCCGAGGACGAGCAACGCCGCGTCTTCAATCTCGGCGTCGGATACTGCGCCGTCGTGCCCGCGGCCGACGCACCGGCGAGCGGTCTCGTCGCGATCGGGCGGATCGAGCCCGGGTCCGGCGGCGTCGTCTTCACCGACCGGTGATCGGCGTCCTCGTCTCCGGCTCCGGCACGAACCTGCAGGCCCTGATCGACGCGGGCCTACCGATCGCGGGCGTCGCGAGCAACGTTCCCGGCGCTCACGCGCTCGAGCGGTCCCGGCGGGCCGGGATTCCGGTCGCTGTCTTCGAGCTCGACGCATTCCCCTCGCGCGAGGGACGCGACCTCGCGATGGCCGGCTGGCTCGAGAAGCTGGACGTCCGGATCGTCGTCTGCGCCGGCTACATGCACATCCTCACGCCCGCGTTCCTCGCACGCTTCCCCGGAGCAGTCCTGAACGTCCACCCCTCGCTCCTGCCCGCCTTCCCGGGCACGCATGCCGTCCGCGACGCGCTCGCGGCGGGAGCGAGGGAGACCGGCGTCACCGTCCACCTCGTCGACGAGGGTGTGGACACCGGCCCGGTGCTGGCGCAGGAGCGGGTGGCGGTGCTTCCGGACGACACCGAGGAGACGCTGCTCGAGCGCCTCCACGCCGTCGAGCACCGCCTGTTGCCGCTCGTCGCTCGAAACCTGCTCGGCAACCGTTTACAGTCGCACGCGTGATCACGCGCGCGCTCCTCTCCGTCTGGGACAAGTCCGGCCTCGACGACTTCGCGCGCGGACTGGCCGGGCTCGGAGTCGAGCTGATCGCGAGCGGCGGCACCGCCACGCGGCTCGCCGAGCTCGGGCTCGAGCACGCGCGGGTGGAGGACCTGACCGGCTTCCCGGAGCTGCTCGGCGGGCGCGTGAAGACGCTGCACCCGCGGATCCACGCGGGCATCCTCGCCCGCCGCGAGCTCCAGGAGGACCGCGACGCGCTCGCCGAGCACGGCATCGCCCCGATCGACCTCGTCTGCGTCAACCTCTACCCGTTCGACGAGGTCGCCTGGCGCAAGGACACGCGCGAGGAGGACGCGGTCGAGATGATCGACATCGGCGGCCCGACCCTGCTTCGCGCCGCGGCCAAGAACTTCACGCACGTCGCCCCCGTCTGCTCCCCCGACCAGTACGGGCGCGTGCTCGCCGAGCTACGCGACCGGGGCGAGCTGACCTCGCGGACGCGGCGGGCGCTCGCCGCCGAGACGTTCGCCTACACCGCCGCCTACGAGGCGTCGATCGCCGCCTGGTTCGGCGAGCGCGAGGCGTTCCCGGCCCGCTTCGTCGTCGCGCTCGAGAAGCGCCTCGACCTCCCCTACGGCGAGAACCCTCACCAGCGCGCCGCCTACTACAGCGAGGCTGGCGTGACGAGGCACCTGCTCTCGCGGGTCGAGCAGCTCTCCGGGCGCGAGCTCTCCTTCAACAACCTGAACGACCTCTGGGCGGCCCGGTCGCTGCTCGAAGAGCTGTCGCTGCCGGCGTGCGTGATCGTCAAGCACGCGAACCCGTGCGGCTGCGCCCTCGCCGGCTCGATCGAGGAGGCGTACGAGCGGGCGCTCGCCTGCGACCCCACCTCCGCCTACGGCGGCATCGTGGCGCTCAACCGCCCGGTCGAGGAGGAGCTCGCCGGCCAGCTCGCCGCGCAGTTCGTCGAGGTCCTGATCGCACCCGGCTACACGGAGGGGGCGCTCGCGCTGCTGGCCGCGAAGCCTGCCACCCGGATCCTGCGCAACGGCGAGCAGCGGCTCGCTCCGGCCGGCGAGCGCGACTACCGCCGCGTGGTCGGCGGCTTCCTCGTCCAGGACGCCGACCTCGAGGTTGACGAGCGCGAGACGATGGAGGTGGTGACGGCGTCCCATCCGGACGAGGAGGCGTGGGGCGACCTCCTGCTCGCCTGGCGGGTCGCGAAGCACGTCGCCTCGAACGCGATCGTGCTCGCGAAGGGGCTCGCGACGATCGGGATCGGCGGCGGCCAGACGAGCCGGGTCGACGCGGTCGGGATCGCCCTCGACAAGGCCCGCGCCCACGGCCACGACCCGGCCGGAGCGGCGCTCGCCTCCGACGCCTTCTTCCCGTTCGCGGACGGCGTCGAGCTCGCGCTCGCGGCGGGCGTCAGGGCGATCGTCCAGCCCGGCGGCTCCAAGCGTGACGAGGAGGTCGCCGGCGCGGTCGCCCGGGCCGGGGCCGCGATGGTCTTCACCGGTCGCCGCCACTTCAGGCACTGAAGGGGGGTCCGCGGGGATGCGTCAGGGCAGGCTGGCCAGACGTTCGAGCGTCCGCCGCGCCTCCTCCGCGAGCGCCCGGACGACGTCCCCGGCCGGCAGGATGTCCCGGACGAGCGCGACGTCCTGGCCGGCGTAGGCGGCCATCGCCTCGATCTCCCCGACCATCCCGGCAAGCGGGTCGTCGGGCGCGTAGCGTGCGACCTCGTAGCCCTCGGCAGCCCGTGCGACGACTTCGCCCTCGCCGGGGCGACTCCCGCTCGGCGGGCAGCCCGCCTCCCGCCAGCGCCGCACGGTCGAGTTGACGAGCGCCCTGGACGGCGCGTCCGGCCAGCCGACGTCGAACAGGGTCGAGAGCAGCGTGTCGGTCTCGACCGCGTCGACCAGGCGGCGCTTGTACTCCTCGTGGGTCGGCGCCTCGACCGTCGCGACGAAGCGCGTGCCGACCCAGCCGGCCTGCGCGCCGAGCGCGAGCGCGGCCGCGAGCGTGCGCCCGTCCGCGATCCCGCCGGCCGCGATCACGGGCACCGGCGAGACGGCGTCGACGACCGCCGGCACGAGCGGCAGCGTCGCGACCTCGCCGCGAACGTGACCGCCGGCCTCCCAGCCCTGCGCTACGACGACGTCGACGCCGGCCGCGACCGCACGCCGCGCCTCCTCGGCGCTGCCGGCGACCGAGAGCACGAGCCCGCCCGCCTCGTGCACGGCCGGGACGTAGGGGGCAGGGTCGCCCCAGTGGAACGAGACGAGGCGAACGCCCTCCCCGAGCAGGATCGCGAGCCGCTCGTGCTGCGGCCACTCGAGCACGAGGTTGACGGCGAACGGGCGCCCGGTCAGGGCGCGCGTCTCGCGGATCGTCTCCGAGAGCCCGGCCGGCGAGAGCCAGCTTCCCTGGAACTGCCCGAGCCCGCCCGCGTTCGAGACGGCAGCCGCGAGCGCCGCCCCGCGGGAGATCGGCGCGAGCACAACCGGCAGCTCGATCCCGAGCGTGGCGCAGAGTGGCGTGCTCAGGCTCAAGCGCCTGGGCCGGCGGTCGTGTCAGCGAGCTCACCCAGGCTGCGCTCCGGGTGGCGACCGTGGGCGAGGCCGACCAGGTAGGTCGCGAGCGGAGCGTTCTGGCGCTCGCCGCTCCCGTGCGCAGCCGCCCGCGCGAGCTCGAGCAACGCGTCGACGTCGGCCGGCGTGAGGCCGTAGGCGGCCGGGTCGTCGCCGACGCGGGCCGCGAGATCGGCCCGTGCCCGCTCGAGCCATTCGTGCATGCGACCAGCGTAGCCGCCACGCCGCCGAAGCCGCCCGCTCTCTGAGCAATATTGCTCAGAGAGCGGGCGCGGAGCGAGCATAATGTCCGGAGGTGCGGGTACGTGTGCGCGCGTGTTCCTATATCCGATATCACGTCGGTCAACGAGACGGAGGCAGCGTATGAGAGAGGAACTGACGGCGGCGATCGCTGACATCCGGGAGGACGACGCCCTCGAGCTGGCGCGGCGGATGCTCGACGGAGGCGGCAACCCGCGCGAGATCCTCGAGGCCTGCCGCGAGGGCATGTCGGAGGTCGGCAAGCGCTACGAGGACAAGGACTACTTCCTGCCCGAGCTGATCGTCGCCGGCGACATGCTCAAGTCGATCGCCGAGCTCGTCAAGCCGCTGCTCCAGGGCGACGGCGCCGCCGCGAGCACGCTCGGCACGATCGTGATCGGTACGGTCGAAGGAGACATCCACGACGTCGGCAAGGACATCGTCGCGTTCATGCTCGACTCGAACAACTTCGAGGTGATCGATCTCGGCGTTGACGTCCCGGCTTCGAAGTTCATCGAGGAGATCGAGACGCGCAACCCTGAAATCGTTGCCATGAGCGGCTTCCTGACGCTCGCGTTCGACCAGATGCGCGAGACCGTAGCCGCGATCGACGAAGCCGGGCTGCGCGACCGGGTCAAGATCATGATCGGCGGTGCCCCGATGGACGACACGGTCACGAAGTACATCGGTGCGGATGCCTACGGCCCGGACGCGTCGGCGGCCGTGACCCTGGCGAAGAGCTGGGTGGAAGGGAGCTAGCCATGACCGAGATGGCAGACGTCGCAACGAAGACGGCGGAGGACCTCTACCAGGAGCGGGTGCAGCGGATTCTCGACTGCGTCGCGCTCAAAGAGCCCGACCGGGTGCCGATCTTCGGCCCCTACGAGCTGTTCCCGTACCAGTTCGCCGGCGTGACGTTCAAGGACGCCATGAACGACTTCGCGCTGGCCCGGCAGGCCTGCCACACGTTCCTGGACGAGTTCCAGCCGGACGCGGACTTCGGGCCGATCCTCGCCTACCCGGCGAAGGCGATGTCGATGCTGGACGTCAAGTGGTTTCGCTGGCCCGGCAACGGTCTCGACGACAACACGATGTACCAGTTCGTCGAGGGCGAGTACATGACGGCCGACGAGTACGACGAGTTCCTCTACGACCCGTCGCACTTCATGGTCTCGAAGTGGCTGCCGCGCTCCTTCGGCGCGCTCGAGGGGCTCGCCGGCTGGCCGCCCGCCCGCCTGATGATGTGGTTCGGCTGGACCGGCCTGTTGGCCGGGATGGCCTCCCCGGACGTGCAGAAGGCGCTGCGCAACGCGCTCGACGCCGGCGAGGAGCTCGGCCGCTGGTTCGGCTCGCTCGGGCAGTACGCCGGCGAGATCAAGGCGAAGGGCTTTCCGCAGGCCTACGCGGCCTTCTCGTGGGCGCCCTTCGACATCGTCGGCGACACGCTGCGGGGCACGCGCGGGATCCTCTCAGACATCGTGCGCCGCCCCGACAAGGTGGTCGCCGCGTCGGACAAGGCGGTCCAGCTCTGCGTCGAGTACGCGTCCGGGGCGGCCGGTGCCGACCTCCCGCTCTGCTGGATCTGGCTGCACAAGGGCTCGGAGGGCTTCCTCTCGGACGCCCAGTTCCGGAAGTTCTACTGGCCGTCGTTGCTCGAGGCGATCGAGGGGATGGTCGAGAAGGGCGTGATCCCGATCGTCTACTGCGAGGGCGACGACACCTCGCGACTGCCGTACTTCGCCCAGGTGCCGGAGAAGAGCGTCATCTTCCACATGGCCGTGATGGACATGAAGCGGGCGAAGGAGGTGCTCGGCGACATCGCCGCCATCTCCGGCAACGTCCCCAACCGGCTGCTCCTGACGGGCACGCCCGACGACGTCCGCGACTACTGCAAGTGGCTGATCGATACCTGCGGGGAGGGCGGCGGCTACATGATGGACACCTCGGCGCTGCTCGACGAGGCCAAGGTGGAGAACGTCCGCGCCATGTTCGACGTCACCCGCGAGTACGGCCAGTACCGTTGAGCGCGCTTCGCCCGGGAGGCCCGGCCGGGCCTCCCGGGCCCGCATCGAGATGACGACGTTCCAGGTCGACTTCCAGCCGATCGGCCGCCGAGGCCCCTGCCGTCCGGACGAGTCTCTGCTCGAGCTCACGCGCGAGCTTGGCGTCGACCTGATCAGCCTCTGCGGCGGGCACGGGCTCTGCGCCCGCTGCCGCGTCCAGATCGTCGACGGCGAGGTCAGCCCGCCGACGGACGCCGACGAGGAGCACCTGAGCGAGCGCGAGCTCGCCGACGGCTTCCGCCTCGCCTGCGGCTGCTACCCGCGCAGCGACTGCACGGTCGGCGTACCGCCGGAGTCGCTCTCGACCGCGATGCGCTCGCAGATCGAGAGTCGCGAGGCCGAGGTCGCGCTCGCCCCGCTCGTCGTCGCGCTCGAGCTGACGCTCCCGCGGCCGTCGCTCGAGCATCCGCTCGCCGACGCGGACAGCCTGCTCGCCGCCGCCTCGGCGGCGGGGCACCCGGAGCTCGAGGCGGTCGACCTGGCCGTCCTGACCCGCCTCTCGGGCGACCTGCGGGCGTGGGACTGGAGCCTGACCGCGCTCGCCCGCGGCCGCGAGGTGATCGCGGCGTTGCCGCCCGGCTCGCGGGCGGTCGGGCTCGCGGTCGACTTCGGCACGACCGGCGTCGCCGGCTACCTGCTCGACCTGGGCAGCGGCGAGGTGCTCGCGAGCAGAGGCACGATGAACCCGCAGATCGCCTACGGCGAGGACATCGTCAGCCGGATCACGTACGCCCGCAAGTCGCCGGAGCAGCGCGCGCGGCTCAGGGAGGTCGCGGTCGCGGGGCTGAACCGGCTGGCCGCTGAGCTCTGCGCGGAGGCCGGTCTCGCCTCGACGGCCGTGGCCGAGGCGGTCGTCGTCGGCAACACGGCCATGCACCACCTCCTCACCGGCCTGCCGACCGAGCAGCTCGCGCTCGCGCCGTTCGTGCCGGCCACCAGCGGCTCGCTCGAGGTGAGGGCGCGGGATCTCGGCCTCGAGCTCGCCCCGGGGGCCTACCTCTGTCTGTTGCCGAACATCGCCGGCTTCATCGGCGGCGACCACGTCGCGATGCTGCTCGCCACCGCGGGCGAGTGGCGCGGGCGGTGCGCGATCGCGCTCGACATCGGCACGAACACCGAGATCTCGCTGGCGCTACCCGACGGGGCGCTGCGCTCGCTCTCCTGCGCTTCCGGGCCGGCGTTCGAGGGCTACCACATCAAGGACGGGACTCGGGCGACGGTCGGAGCGATCGAGCGGGTTCAGATCACGGCCGACACGGTTCGCTACCAGACGATCGGCGGCGCCGAGCCGGGCGGGATCTGCGGATCGGGAATCCTCGACGCGATCGGCCAGCTCCACCTCGCGGGGGTCCTGAGCCCGAACGGGCGAATCCAGCTTGGCACCCACCCGCGCGTCCGCGAGACCGACGAGACACGCGAGTTCGTGCTCGTCCCGGAGGCAGAACGCGGGGGGCGCAAGGCGATCTCGGTGACCCAGGAGGACGTCCGCGAGATCCTGCTCGCCAAGGCGGCGATTCAGACCGGAATCGAGGTCCTGCTGGCCGAGAGCGGCATCGAGGCCGGGGAGCTCGACACGATCGTGATCGCCGGCGCCTTCGGCAGCTACATCGACGTCGAGAACGCGATCGCGATCGGGCTCTTCCCGCCGCTTCCGCTCGAGCGCTTCCGCCAGGTCGGCAACGCCGCCGGACTCGGCGCGAAGCTCGCGCTCGCGTCCGCGGCTGTCCGGGCGGAGGCGCGGGACCTGCTCGACCGGGTCGACTACCTGGAGCTCGCGAGCTATCCCGGCTTTTCCCGCCTCTTCGGCCAGAACTGCCGGCTCGCGGCCGTCGCGGAGCCGGCGCGGTGACGGTGCGGCGCGACTTCGAGCTCGCGTTCGACGAGTCGTACTTCGTCCGGCTCCACGGCGAGGGATTCTCCCGCCTGGCAGCGCAGCCAGCCCGCCGGGCCCGCCTCGCCTCCGTGCTCGCCGAGGCGAGCGAGGTGATGGAGCCGGCCGCGTGCTACGACGCGATTCCGATCGAGAAGGTACTCCACGGCCAGTTACGCCTCGCGGGCGGCACCCGGATCGGCGGCGGGCCGGTGGTCGAGGTGGTGGGCGGCGCCGAGGTGCTCTATGTCGCCATCTGCACGGTCGGGCGAGCGCTCGACGAGCGGGTGCGCCGGCACCGCGAAGCGGGCCGCCGCTTCGAGATGCTGATCCTCGACGAGCTGGGCTCGTGGGGGGTCGACCAGGTCCGCCAGCAGCTCTACGAGGGCCTCGGCTGCGAGCTAGCGGAGCGCGGCTGGCGCACGAGCAGCCCCCTCTCCCCCGGCGAGGGGGTCTGGTCGATCCGCGAGCAGCGGACGATCTTCGGGCTGCTCGAACCGGACGAGATCGGCGTCCGCCTCCTACCCTCGTACGTCATCGACCCGGTCAAGTCGCTGACGGTCGTCTTCGGCGCCGGGGCGAGCCCGATGGGGGTCGAGGGCATGACCAACTGCGACTTCTGCTCGATCCAGGACCGCTGCCGCTACGCGGGCGCCCGCGTCGCGCACTAGCCCGGGCCCGCGCGCACGAGCAGCGCGTGGAGCGCGACCGCGAGCGCGTAGAGGCTCGCGAACACGGCCCCGAGCGCGGCGTAGCCGCCGAGGTGGAGCGCGAGCCCGCCGAGGCCGCTCCCGGCCAGGTAGCCCAGTTGGGTGGCTGAGGCCCGGATCCCCATCGCGGTCACGGCACGGCCGGGAGCCGCCTCGAGGCCGAGCGCGCTGCCGACAATCGTCCTACCCGAGTTCAGTAACACGAAGACGGTGAGCAGCCCCACGGTTGGCCAGAGGCCTGGCCTGACCGCGCCGATCGCCGCCGCGGTAGCCGCCGCGCCGAGCGCGAGCGGGGCGAGCAGGCGCCGTGGCGCGCGGCGCAGACCGCGCCGCGCGAGCCAGCTTCCCGGCAGGTAGGCGAGGAACATGACGCCGAGCGCCCCGCCGGTCGTGCCCAGCGGGGTGTCGTAGCTCTCGACAAGGAGCGCGCCGGAGTAGACGAGCCAGCCCGTCCAGGCCGAGAAGCAGAGCACCTCCCCGGCGGCCCAGCCCGCGATCGCCCGGTCGCGCACGAGCAGCGCCAGATCGGCGCGCAGGCTCGTCCGCGGCACCGGGACGGCGGGCAGCGTCGCGACGAGGGCGAACGCGACGAGCGCGGCCGCGATCGGCAGCGCCACCCACGTCAGCCGCCAGCTCACGGCGCCGACGAGCCCGACCACCGGCATACCGACGAGCCAGGCGAGAGCCTGACCGGAGAACGTGACCGAGAGCGCATCCGCCCGCCGCTCGGGTGCGATCCAGGCGATCGCGCCGGCGACGGCGCCCGCGAGCAGAACGGCCAGCGCTCCGCCCAAGAGCGCCTGGGCGGCGGCGAGCACCGCGAACGTCGGCGCGACCGCGCTGAGCCCGCAGGCGAGAACGAGCAACGCCAGGCCGGCGAGGAGCAGCCGGCGCAGGCCCAACCTGCCCGCAAGCGCGCCCGCCGCGAGCGCCGTCACGGCGGCCACCGCCCCAGAGACCGATCGGAGCTGACCGGCGGTGGCCGTCGAGACGTCGAAGTCCCGCGCGACCTCGACGAGGATCGGCGAGAGGACGAGCGTCGCCGACTGATTGGCGAACAGAGTCAGGGAGAGCGTCGCCGCCGGTCGGAGCACCCGCGCACTGTACGGCCGGCCGCCGGCGTAGCGGGTCGAGCCGCCGCCGCCGAGCCCCCCGTCGTATGCTCCCTGACATGGCCGATCCGCTCGCCCGCTTCCGCCTCGACGGCCGCGTCGCGCTCGTCTGCGGCGGCACCGGCGGGATCGGGCTCCCGATTGCCCAGGCGCTCGCCGCGGCCGGCGCGAGCGTCGCGGTGGTCGGGCGCGACGGGGGCCGAACGCGAGCGGCGGCCGCCCGGGTCGGCCCGGAGGCGCTCGCGATCGCGGCCGACGTGATCCGGCGCGAGGAGGCCGACCGGGCGATCGCCGAGACTGTCGCGCGCTTCGGACGCCTCGACGTGCTCGTGAACGGCGTCGGCGGCGGCGGCACCGGGATCCTCGCTCCCGCCGAGGAGTACCCGGAGGAGAAATGGCGCTGGATCATGGAGCTCAACCTGACCTCGACCCTGTGGACGTCGGCCGCGGCGGCGCGGCAGATGATCGAGCGGGGCGCCGGCGGCGCGATCCTCAACGTGTCCTCGGTACGCGGCCAGCTCGCTCTGCGTGCCGGCTACTCCTCCTACGTGGCCGCCAAGGGCGCGCTCAACATGCTCACGAGGCAGCACGCGACCGAGTGGGCGCCGCACCGGATCCGGGTGAATGCGATCTCCCCCACCTTCGTCCGCACGGCCCAGGTCGCCGACATGCTCGCCAACCGCGACTTCTACGAGGGACTCGTGGCGCGGATCCCGCTCGGGCGGATCGCCGAGCCGGACGACCTGGTCGGCGCCGCCCTGTTTCTCTGCTCGGACGCCTCCGCGTTCGTCACCGGCCAGATCCTGACCCTCGACGGCGGGCTGACCGCCTGCCAGTGACCGGCGCGAGCCACCACTCGCTGCGAATATCCTTGCGCGCGGCATGAAGGTCGGGGTTCCGAAGGAGACGGCTGCCGGCGAGCGCCGGGTGGCCCTCACCCCCGACGCCCCGGCGAGGCTCGCGGGGGCCGGAATCGAGCTCCTGGTCGAGGCCGGCGCCGGCGTACCGGCCGGGTTCCTCGATCCCGCCTTCGCCGACGCGGGAGCGCGGCTCGTGCCCGACGCGGCGGCGCTGTACGCGGAGGCCGACCTGGTCGCGAAGGTCCAGCGCCCCGCCGACAGCGAGGTTGCGCTGCTCCGACGCGGCCAGACGCTCGTCTGCCTGCTCCAGCCGCTCGTCAACACCGAGCTCGTGGCGGCGATCGCGGCCCGCGGCGCGGTCGCGTTCTCGATGGACGCGATCCCGCGGATCACCCGCGCCCAGACGATGGACGCGCTCTCCTCGCAGGCGACCGTGACTGGCTACAAAGCGGTGCTGCTCGCGGCCGGAGCGCTGCCGAAGTTCTTCCCGATGCTGACGACCGCGGCCGGCACGATCCCGCCCGCGAGGGTGCTCGTGCTCGGCGCCGGGGTCGCGGGCCTGCAGGCGATCGCGACGGCCCGGCGGCTGGGTGCGGTCGTCTCAGCGTTCGACACGCGCCCGGTCGTCAGGGAGCAGGTGGAGAGCCTCGGCGCGACGTTCCTCGAGCTCGAGGTGTCGGGCGAGCAGACGGCCGGCGGCTACGCGACCGAGCTCTCGGAGGAGCAGCACCGGCTCGAGCAGGAGTTGATCGCCGAGCACGTCGCCGCCTCGGACGCCGTGATCACTACCGCGGCGATCCCCGGCAAGCGCGCCCCGCTCCTGATCACCGAGGCGGCCGTGCGCTCGATGCGGGCCGGCTCGGTGATCGTCGATCTCGCCGCCGAGACCGGCGGCAACTGCGAGCTGACGAGCCCGGGCGAGACGGTGGTGCGCGAGCACGTCACCATCGTCGGGACAGCGAACCTCCCGAGCACGATGCCGCAGCACGCGAGCCAGATGTACTCGCGCAACGTGCAGACGCTGCTCCTGCACCTCGTCAAGGACGGGCAGCTCGTGCTCGACTTCGACGACGAGATCACCCGCGAGACGTGCGTCGCCCGCGACGGGCGCCCGACGAAGGAGTCCGCATGAGCGTGACTCTGATCGCGTCGCTGACCATCTTCGCCGTGTCGGTCTTCCTCGGCATCGAGCTGATCTCGCGCGTGCCGACGCTCCTGCACACGCCGCTCATGTCCGGCACGAACGCGATCCACGGGATCGTCCTGATCGGCGCGATGATCATCCTCGGGCACACCGACTCGACCCTCGAGCGCGCGCTCGCCTTCGTCGGCGTCGTCTTCGGGACGATCAACATCGTCGGCGGCTTCCTCGTCACCGACCGCATGCTCGACATGTTCAAGCGCAAGCCGCGCGCGCCCGGCGAAGAGGGGCCCGAGTGACCTTGCCGCTCGCGCTCTCCCAGAACGTCGTCAACCTCGTCTACGTGGTCGCCGCGATCGGCCTGATCCTCGGGATCAAGGGGCTCGCACACCCCGCCACCGCGCGCCGCGGCAACTTCCTCGCCGCCGCCGGCATGGCGCTGGCGGTCGCGTTCACGTTCGCCGCCCCGGGAATGGGCAACTACTGGCTCGTGGTGCTCGGGATCGGGATCGGCACGGTCATCGGCGTCGTCTCCGCGCGCATGGTGAAGATGACCGCGATGCCGCAGATGGTGGCGCTGTTCAACGGCGTCGGCGGCGGCGCGGCGGCGCTGATCGCGGCCTCGGAGTTCCACCGGCTCGCCCCCGAGGGCGGCGCGATCCCCGGCGACACGCTCGGCTCGCTGCTCTTCTCGGCGCTGATCGGCTC
>WBZR01002381.1_pt1 | contig 19484 bp, 18 predicted proteins | sample 5204231 | NCBI WGS metagenome assembly WBZR01 (sample SAMN12412403, study PRJNA552823) | activated sludge metagenome | isolation source: activated sludge from anammox sidestream of wastewater treatment plant... | place: USA: Virginia | collected 2017-08 | reverse complement strand
TCAAGGGCTCGAGCGTACTCTTCAACGGCATCCGCGTCGGCGAGGTCACGGACATCGCGCTCTCGCCGGACGCCCCCAAGGACGTGCTCGTCACCATCGCCGTCGACAGGTCGGCGCCGGTGCGCTCCGATACGGTCGTGGACGTGGATTTCCAGGGCCTCACGGGTGCGCCGGTCATCGAGCTCTCGGGTGGGGCGCCGGATGCCGCTCCGATTGCGGCGGGCCCCGGCGGCGGGCTCCCGCTGCTCAGCGCCAGCCCCGAAAGCACGCAAAGCCTCACCCAGTCGGCCCGCGCCACGCTCAACCGCCTCGACAAGGTGATCGACGACAACAGCTCGCCCCTCCACGACGCCATCGTCGGCATCAGCACGTTCGCGGGCGTGCTGTCGCGCAATTCCGAGCGCATCGACGGCATCCTCGCCGGCCTCGAGCGGTTTGCTGGCGGCAACAAGACCAAGCCCGGCATCTACCGGCTGTCGGCACTCACAACGTCCGTCTGCAGCAGCCCCTCGCGCCCGCTGATCGTCATTCCCGAGCCCGCAGCCCCCATGGCCTTCAACTCCGACAAGGTCGTGATCATCGGCAACCCGCCGGAGACGTCGCCGTTCGAGAAGGCGCAGTTCACCGACAACGTCCCGGCCGTCGTGCAGTCGAAGCTGATCGAGAGCCTCGAGGCGTCCGGATGCTTCGCCGCCGTCACGCGCCCCATCGACACGCTCGAGCAGAGCGATCAGCTCCAGACCGAGATCCGACAGTTCGCGATCACGATGACACCGGCGCCCACCGCCACCGTCGAGATGTCGGTCAAGCTCGTGACCGCGGGCGGCAAGATCGCCGGCTCACAAAACTTCACCGAAAGCGTGCCGCTCGCCAGCGTGGATGCGCCGGGTGCGGTCGCCGCGCTCGACGGCGCGTTCGGCAAGGTGCTCAAGGCTGCCGTGCCGTGGGTATCGAAGCTTCCCGTCGAGGAGGAGCCGGCGGACGCCAAGCCGAAGGACGGCGACGGCGACGGTCCCGCGCCGGAGATGCCGCCCGCGCCGTGACGATCGGGCCGTCGTGCCCAGGCCCGCGCCGGGGGCGCCCAGGCCTGCGCCGGGGGCGCCCAGGCCCGCGCCGGAGAGGCGAAGCATCAGAACCGGTTCCGGCGCATATCGACCTTGAGATGGCCCGTCGCGTAGGCAATCAGCGCCAGCACGAGGGCCAGCGGGATTGCGACCATCATCACCATGGCGAACGTCATGGCGAGCCCGAGCAGCAGCGCGACGCCGACGAGCGCCACGAGGGCAAACACAAGGTAGCCGATGCCGGCCGCGAGCCAGCGCCGCCAGCCCGTCAGCTCCGTCTCGCGGGCATGGCGATCGATGACGATGACCGTCTCTTCGCGCTTCGGTTTCATGGGCCTCCAAACCGCGCCCCTGAGGCGCTCGGCTCCTTATATAGGGGAGACGAGCGGATTATTCGAGCGCGCCCACCGGGAACGAGACTGAGGCCCCGGATGTTCCCCGGCGGGGCCCATGAGCGAGACGAGCCAGCCTCACTCGACGAAGCGCGGGTATTTTTGATTGAATCCGGCCCGCGCTCCGAGGTTTTGATGAAGCCTGTGGCTCCCGCCGGGCCGATGGGCCCGAAGCGCCCAGGGTCTACGCCTTCTTCACCTCGATTTTCTTTTCGGTTGCAACGGCTTCGGGCTTCTTCGCCGCGATCACCTTGAGGACGCCCTTGTCGAAGCGCGCCTCGATCCTGTTCTCGTCGATGCTGTCGGGGAGGCGCACGGACCGCACGAAGCTCCCGAAGCTGCGCTCGCTCACGTGGTAGCTCTCGTTTTTCTCCTCGCGCTCGCTCTTGCGCTCGCCCTTGATGGTCAGCACGCCATCCTGGAGCGTCACGTGCACATCCTTCTCGTCGAGGCCCGGCAGATCGGCTTCGACGGTGACGGCGTCGGCGTTCTCGCGCACGTCGAGGTTGGGAAGCGCGGTCTCCGCGCCGCCGCGGGCAAGACCCGGCCACTGCGGCCAGTTGCGCTCGAACGAGCGCAGGAGACGATCCATTTCCCCGTGCAGAGCGTCGAAGACGTCGGGCACGCGGCGTTGCGGGCCGTTCGTCGGCCCGGAGGTCGGAATGTTGGATGCCATGGTGCTCTCCTTTCGAAGATTGCTGCCTTTTTCGAGGATCACATGGTGTCGTTGCAGATCACGACATCCGATACATAGGTATCGCCCCACGAAAGTGCCGCGTTTAGCGGCCGTCGAATCCAAGGCTCCCGGCGTCCGGCTTGTGTGCCTCGGACGCCAAGGCGCAGAAACGCAAATGGGGACGGATCATGCGATCCATCCCCATCGAGTCTCTGGTCCCCGGCATCCCGCCGGGAGGGACCGAACTCAGCGCTTGGAGCCACGGCCCCAAACGGGACCCTTGGACTGCAGAAGCGCGAGCAACACGGCTTTCATCGGAACTCTCTCTGGTTGGGCCTGTCGTGGCCTGGATGTAGCCCGCTCCACATGCGGGAGCCAGCCCAGCGCCCGCTTGCCAGCAATGCACGGGGCGCCGCGGCGGAATGACGCCATTTGAATCGTGTTGCATTTCCAATGTATTAATAAGAAAAAAGGGCAGGCTCGGGAGCCCGCCCTTTGGTGACGCCGACGACGTCCCTACGACTTGTAGGGCGCACGGTCGAATACGCGTGCGTTCATGCGAGTCCCGTCCGGGCCGCAGAGGAACTCGGCCGACTGGCCTGCGCTGGCATCGAGCTGGAAGCCCTTGCCGGCCTGGACCGGAATCACGAACCGCGTGCCGGGGCTGTCGAAGCCCTCTTCGCCGCCCGCGGCATCCGCGACCACCACCGTGAGCTCGCAGGCATGATCCCGGGTCTCGAAGTAGCTGACGGCGTGCTTGCCGCCGATATCCAGACTCAATCCGCGGCCGGGGGCCATGACCTCGTGCCTGCTGCCCCGGTCGACCTTGGAGACGACATCGGCAAAAACCGAGCCCGCCGCCAGAACACCCATCACACCCGCTGCTGCAGCAACGGCCTTCGTCGCCTTCAACATGGTTTTCTCCTTCAGAGGATGAGAAGCTCAGAGATCGCCGCGGCTAGGCTTCTGGGTGGCCTGCATTCCGGCTTGGCGAATATCTAACGCTATGAGTCTCCAAAGAGAATTCATTATGCTGCATAGCAGCATAGTATTTTGTGCAGCGCGGTCCTGTCGCAATCGCGCGGTGTCGCAGCGGTGATCCAGGCAGCGTGGGTCCGCCCTGTCGGGCCGCCTTGCCCCGCCTCCTGGCCCGGCCCTGGGGCGATCCGGTGTCGCGTCCGCGGGAGAAGTCGCGCCCCACAAGGGACAAGGCCTCTGCGGCTCGCTATAAGCACCGCGATGGACGCTGCGCGACGCCCCACGGGGCGGCCGCCGTTCGTCGCGCTGCTCGTCGCCCCACGTGCCGCCATGCCGTTGCGAGACCCGAAAGCCAGCCACTGATGCAGGATTCCGTGACCTCCAAGATCACCCCCGAGATCGTTGCCCAACACGGGCTCAAGCCCGACGAGTACCAGCGCCTGCTCAAGATCCTGGGGCGCGAGCCGCGCCTCACGGAGCTCGGCATCTTCTCGGTGATGTGGAGCGAGCACTGCTCTTACAAATCCTCGCGCATCTGGCTCAAGACGCTGCCGACCACGGGCGCCAGGGTCATCCAAGGGCCCGGCGAGAACGCAGGTGTCGTGGATCTCGGAGACGGGGACGCGGCCGTCTTCAAGATGGAGAGCCATAACCACCCCTCCTACATCGAGCCCTACCAGGGCGCCGCCACGGGCGTGGGCGGCATCATGCGCGACGTGTTCACCATGGGTGCGCGGCCGATCGCCAACCTCAACGCGCTGCGCTTCGGCGACCCGTCGCACCCCAAGACGCGCCATCTCGTCTCGGGCGTGGTGTCGGGCGTCGGCGGCTACGGCAACTGCGTCGGCGTGCCGACGGTCGGGGGCGAAGTGAACTTCGACGCCGGCTACAACGGCAACATCCTCGTCAACGCCATGTGCGTCGGCCTCGCCAAGACCGACAAGATCTTCTACTCGGCGGCCAAGGGCGTGGGGCTGCCTGTCGTCTACGTCGGCTCCAAGACCGGCCGCGACGGCATCCACGGCGCCACCATGGCGTCGGCCGAGTTCGACGACAAGAGCGAGGAGAAGCGTCCGACCGTGCAGGTCGGCGATCCCTTCACCGAGAAGCTTCTCATCGAGGCGTGCCTCGAGCTGATGGCGTCGGACGCGATCATCGCCATCCAGGACATGGGGGCGGCCGGCCTCACCTCCTCGACGTCCGAGATGGCGGACAAGGGCGGCGTCGGCATCGCGCTCAACCTCGATCATGTGCCGCAGCGCGAAGAGAACATGACGGCTTACGAGATGATGCTCTCGGAGAGTCAGGAGCGCATGCTCATGATCCTGAAGCCCGGGCGCGAGCCCGAGGCGGAGGCGGTGTTCAGGAAATGGGGCCTCGATTTCGCGGTCATCGGCGTCACGACCGACACGGGGCGCATGGTGGTCACGCACAAGGGAGAGATCGAGGCGGATCTGCCGGTGCCGGTGCTCGCCAACTCGGCGCCCGTCTACGAGCGTCCCTGGTACCGGCACGTGCCGCCACAGCCGGTGCTGCCGCAGTGGGTCAAGGCGCCGAACGGCAACCTCGATGCGCTGAAGCAGATGATGGGCACGCACGCGCTCGCCTCGCGCCGCTGGGTCTGGGAGCAGTACGACCACATGGTGATGGGCGACACCGTGGGCCGCCCGGGGGGCGACGCGGGCGTGGTGCGCATTCACGGCACACGGAAGGCGCTGGCCGTCACCTGCGACGTGACGCCCCGCTACGTCGCCGCCGACCCCGAGATGGGCACCAAGCAGGCGGTCGCCGAGACCTGGCGCAACCTCACGGCCGTCGGCGCCGATCCCATCGCCATCACCGACAACATGAACTTCGGCAACCCCGAGCGGCCCGAGATCATGGGGCAGTTCGTGGGCTCCGTGAACGGCATGGCGGAGGCCTGCCGCGTGCTCGACTACCCGGTCGTGTCGGGCAACGTCTCGCTCTACAACGAGACCAACGGCGCCGGCATTCCGCCGACCCCTGCCATCGGCGCCGTGGGGCTCATCCCCGACGTCGCGCACATGGCCGACATCCGGCTCAAGCGCGAGGGCGATCTTCTGGTCCTGATCGGCCGGGAGCAGGGCTGGCTCGGCCAATCGCTCTACCAGCAGATCGTCTGCGAGACGCTCGAAGGCGCGCCGCCGCCGGTGGATCTCGCCGACGAGATCAAGGCCGGGCGGCTCGTGCGCGCGCTGATCCGCGAAGGCAAGGTGTCGGCCGTGCACGACGTCTCGGACGGCGGCTTGCTGGTGGCCGTCGCGGAGATGGCGATGGCCTCGCTCGGCACGGGCGACGCGCCGATCGGCGTCGAGCTGTTCGCCTACGAGGGCAAGCTGCCGCAGCATTCGATCTGGTTCGGCGAGGACCAGGGCCGCTATGTGCTCGCCGTCGATCCGGCACGCGCCGAGGAAGTGGCCGAGCGGGCGCGACTGCTGGCGCTGCCGGCGCGCATCATCGGCCGCACGGGAGGCGAGACGCTCCAGCTCAAGGGCGAGGCCCCGCTCAAGCTCACGGAGCTGGCGGAGATCCATGAGAGCTGGCTGCCGAAGTACATGAGCGGCGAGCTTTAGGGTCGGCTTTCGGGTTGGCGAACGCCTTGCCGTCAGGCTGGCCTGGCCCGGGGCCTTGCACAATTTTTGACCTCGGATGGCCGCCCGTCCAGGTCTTGAGCTATCGTGCCGTGGCGTCGGCTTGGTGACCGGCGTCGCTCAACGGAGGATCGTTCCCCGTCGTGCTCAAGATCTCTCCTCTGACCGTGCTTTTCCTGGCCGCGGCGGCGGTTCCCGTACGCGCCGAGCCGCCCGCGGACATCGATGCCTGCATCGCGCTTTCTGCGGAGATCACCCGGGCCGCCAACATCCGGACAGAAGCCGACTACGCCAAGTTTCACTTCAAGCTCTTGAATCTCGACGCGGCATGCGGCGCGCGCGACTTCGTCGGCGCTGAAAAAATCGCCCAGGAGATCAAGGAGACCTTCCCACCCAACAAATAGTGGTCCTCGCCACCTCTCGCGGACTCCGTTCCGAGCGCGAAGAGCGCGGCGGGGCAGGAGCGGCCGGCGTTACAGTTACACCACGACGGACGGGACCTCTTTTTCGAGCTTCAGCAGCGTGAGCGACGCGCCGAGAATCAAAATCAGGCTGACGACGATCCACGGCGTCACCGGCTCCTGGAAGAACAGGGCTGCGAAGAGAATGGCGTAGACCGGCTCCAAGGCAATGAAGCCGCTGCATGTGCTCGCTGAGATGCGTTTCAGGGCGTAGAGGTAGATGAGGAGCATCACAGCGGTGTTGATTGTGCCCAACGCCATCAGCGAGGCCCATTCCACGACGCTTGCGGGACCGGGAGCAGCGAAAAGCAGCGTAGGAGCCAGCACGACGAGAACGACAGAGTTTTGCCAGAACGAGACGGTGGGGGGTGCCATACCGCCGAGCCTCTGGCTTGCGCGCCAAAACAAGGCGCAGGTGAGCCCGGAGATCAGGCCGGCTGCTGCGCCGCCCAGATTTCGCTCACCGCCGCTCGGCTCGACGATCAACGCCACCGCCATGAGGATGACGACGGCAACGCCTATTTCCGCGCGACGCGGCCGCCGTCTCTGGTGAGCCGCCTCGACCAGCACCGTAAAGAGCGGAAACGTGGCGAAGGTCAGCGTCGCGACGGCAACGCCCGCCTGTTGCACCGAGACAAAGAAGGTCAGCCAATGAGCGGCCAGCAACAGCCCGCTCAGCACGAGCGTCTTCCAGGCGGGAGCGGCGACGCCGCAGAGGTCTCGCCGGCAAGCTCCGATCAATGCGAGAGCCGGGGCCGCAAACCCCGCGCGGCCGGCCACGATCCAGAATGGAGAGACGTCGAGCTTGCCGTAAAGGGCGGCGGTTCCAAATATGACCGCTGCGACGTTGATGGCAAAAACGCCTTGGGCCTGAGCAGACAAACCGTTCAGCCATGAGGGATGTGCGGGATCGGTCGTCAAACGGCTGGTCTCTGGTCGCTCGGCGTCTGGAGTTCCGCACCATTGGTCTCGACGCGCAACGCGTCAAGCGTCGCCTGGTCGCTCTCACTGTCAAGTTCGAGGGAGGGTCTCAGCAGTCCGATTACAGACGTGGGATTATCGACGCGTACCTATCCGGACGCGGCTCGATGCGATCAAGTGCGTTGGGAGAATCGAAGCGGCTTCGCGCTGGGGGCGCGCGACGCAACGTCAGCCCCGGCGCGCGGCCTCGATGGCGGCGACGTCGATCTTACCCATGGTCATCATGGCGGCGAAGGCGCGCTTGGCTTCGTCACCGCCAATGGCCAGCGCTTCGGTCAGAACGCGCGGCGTGATCTGCCAGGAGATGCCCCACCTGTCCTTGCACCAGCCGCAGGCGCTCTCCTGGCCGCCATTGCCGACGATCGCGTTCCAATAGCGGTCGGTCTCCTCCTGATCGTCGGTGGCGATCTGAAACGAGAAGGCCTCGTTGTGCTTGAATGCGGGACCGCCGTTGAGACCGAGACAGGCTACACCGAAGACCGTGAACTCCACCGTCAGCACATCGCCTTCCTTACCGGACGGATAGTCGCCCGGCGCGCGGTGGATCGCCGTCACGGCGCTGTCGGGAAATGTCGCGGCGTAGAAGCGCGCGGCGGCTTCGGCATCCTTGTCGTACCAAAGGCACATCGTGATCTTGGTCATGGCGTGTCCTTTTCACTTTCCGGCACGGATCGGAAACACCACGCCGTTCGGGGTGCAGCACGGCCGGGATGACGTTCAAGTTGGCGAGGCGCTCGCCACGCCATCGACGTCACACGACATCATGGCGTGGCCATGCCGGTCTCGGCGACCGGTGCGCAGACACTTTGAAACGCCATGGCTCCGTTTCCGGTTGCCTATTCCCCCCAGCCGCCGATCGCCTTCACCTCGAGGTATTCCTCGAGGCCGAAGCGCCCCCACTCGCGGCCGTTGCCGGATTGCTTGTAGCCGCCGAAGGGTGCGCGACGGTCGTTCATGACGCCGTTGAGGTTCACGTTGCCGGCGCGGATGCGTCGTGCAACGGCGCGGGCGCGGGTGATGTCGCCTGCAGAGACGTAGCCCGCGAGGCCGTAGGGGGTGTCGTTGGCGATGCGCACGGCGTCGTCCTCGTCCCTGTAGGCGAGGATCGAGAGCACCGGCCCGAAGATCTCCTCGCGGGCGATGGTCATCTCCGGCGTCACGCGTGCGAATACGGTGGGGCGCACGTAGAAGCCCGTGTTGAGGCCCGACGGGCGACCAGGGCCGCCGGCTGCCAGCGACGCCCCCTCCGATATGCCGCTTTCGATCAGGCGCTGGATCTTCTCCCATTGCGTGCGGTTCGCGACGGGCCCGAGATCGATGCCCTTCTGGCGTGGATTTCCGACCGTGAGGCCATCAGCGACCGAGGCTGCGATCGCGGCGGCCTCCGCCATGCGCTCCTCCGGCACCAGCATGCGGGACGGCGCGTTGCAGGACTGGCCCGAGTTGTTGAAGCAATGGCGCGTGCCGTCCGCCACGGCCTTCTCGAAGTCCGCGTCCTCGAGGATGATGTTGGCGGACTTGCCGCCGAGCTCCTGCGTCACGCGCTTCACGGTCGCCGCCGCCCGCATCGCGACATCGATTCCGGCGCGGGTGGAGCCCGTGAACGAGATCATGTCGAGCCCCGGATGCGCGCTCATGGCGGCGCCGACCTCGGGGCCGAGGCCGTTGACCAGGTTGAAGACGCCCGGCGGCACGCCCGCGTCGTGCAGCACCTCGGCCAGGATCAGTGCCGAGGTCGGCGTGTACTCGGAGGGCTTCAGCACCATGGTGCAGCCCGCGGCCAGCGCGGGCGCGACCTTGCAGGCCACCTGGTTCATGGGCCAGTTCCACGGCGTGATCTGGCCCGCGACGCCGATCGGCTCGCGCACGACCATGGCCGCGCCGATGCGCTCCTCGAAGGCGTAGGTCTTGAGCGCCTCGTGCGTCGTCATGAAGTGGCTCAAGCCCGAGCCCGCGTGCGCGCGTTCGGCCAGCGTGAGCGGCGCCCCCATCTCGTCGGAGACGGCGCTGCCGATGTCCCTCATGCGTCGGGCATAGATCTCCATGATGCGGGCGAGCAGCGCCACGCGCTCCTCGCGCGAGGTGGCGGCAAAGGCCGGCCAGGCGGCACGGGCGGCGGCCACCGCGGCGTCGACGTCGGCCGCGCCGCCGACCGCCACGTCGTAAAGCACTTCCTCTGTCGCCGGATTGACGACGGAAAGCGTGCGTCCCTCCCTCGGCGCGACCCAGGCCCCGTCAATATAGAATTTCGTCCGCTCCGCCATCTCGCGTGGTCCCGACCGCTCGGCTCCATTGTTGCTGGCGCCTCTCATGGCATGTGGCGATCTGCGATGCCAGCGCCTTGATGTCGCTCGTATATTTTTTAAAGCCCCTGGGGAATGGAAAAAAGCGGCGCGAAATTCCTTTGGCTCTCCCAAAAATGAATTCCCACATACGGGTCGCACCTCGACGGATGAAAATCGAGACGGGACCGGGGTCCCGATCACAAACCCATGGGACGGCTCCGGCTCGTTGGCGCTCCCGCCCGGCCGGGGCACTCCGCCGCAGCTTTTCCCCCGTCCCTTCGCCGTATAGACTTCGCCGGGGCCGCCTCCTCCGGGGCGACTCACGTCATATGTCGCCCACGCCACACGTCAGGAGTGTTTTGCCCCATGCCGATGGATCCGTCCGAAATCGAGCGGCTGATCAAGGCCAGCTTTCCCGATGCCAGGATCGACGTCCAGGATCTGGCGGGCGACGGAGACCACTATGCGGTGCGGGTGGAAAGTCTGGCGTTCAAGGGCAAAGGCCGGGTGCAGCAGCACCAGATGATCTACGATGCCCTCGGGGGACGTATGGGAGGTGTGCTGCACGCGCTCGCACTGACCACCGTGACGCCGCCGGACTGAGCCTTCGCGGCCCGGGCCGGCCCATTGACCACGTGCATTTCCCGGCCTGCACCGGCAGGCCCAGACCATCAGGCAGGAAGGTTCCAAGACCATGAGCGAAGCCACCGTTCACGAGGCAATCAAGAAGACCATCGAGGGCAACGACGTCGTGCTCTTCATGAAGGGGACCGCGAAGTTTCCGCAGTGCGGGTTCTCGGCTCAGGTCGCGCAGATCCTCAGCCATCTCGGCGTGCCCTTCAAAGACGTCAACGTGCTGGAGGACCAGGGCCTTCGCGAAGGCATCAAAACCTACGCCAACTGGCCCACGATCCCGCAGCTCTACGTCAAGGGCGAGTTCATCGGCGGCGCCGACATCGTGCGCGAGATGTTCCAGGCCGGCGAATTGCACCATCTCATCCATGAGATGGGGATCCCCCACACCAACCACGGGTGATGGGGCGAGCGGGGCAGCGGGCAACAGGCAGCGGGCATGAGGCCGCGCCCGAGCGGCGCTTGGCGCGCGCTCCTCACAGACAAACGGCCCTAGCGGCCGGCCCCGCTCCGTCGCGGCCATATTGCTGCTCAGAATCATGCGGCTTGTACACGCCCGTTGCAGCAACCGGGGGACGACAGCATGCAGGGGGCGCGGGGGCCGGGATCACGGATCACGACGGCTGTGGTGATGCTCGCAGGACTCGTCCTGGCCGAGGGCGCCGCGATTGCGAAAACGCCCGGCAAGACCTATTGCATCAACGGCGTGTGCCACCGCGTCAAGACCATCGCGGAGATGGAAACGCTGGTGGGATCGGAGGAGGTCGTCGTCGCCTCCTATTACGATGACTGCAAGGTGGACCGGCACAACCCCTGCACGGCGCTCTCCTCAGGCGAGGAGTTCCGCCCCGACCTGCCGGACAATGCCGCAAGCCCCGTCTATCCGAACGGGACCATCCTCATCCTTTCCAATCCGTCGACCGACAAACAGGTGCTGGTGCGCGTCAACAACTCCGGCCCCTACAAGAAGGGCCGCATGCTCGACGTGTCGCGCGCGGCGGCGGAAGCCCTCGGGTTCAAGAAAATGGGCACGGCGAAGCTCAAGGTGATCGTGCTCAGCGGGCCGCTGAGCTAGGCTCTGTGGTTCTGGCTTGAGAGCGCGGCCTCGATGTCCGCTGCCCCGGATACGTTCCCATGACCTCCGAGCCGGATCCCGGTCTCCGCCGCGTCGTGCTGATCGTGGCGCTGCTCAATCTCGCCTATTTCGGCGTCGAGCTCACGGTCGCCACGGCCATCGGATCGGTCTCGCTGTTTGCCGACAGCGTGGACTTTCTCGAGGACGCATCGGTCAATCTGCTGATCTTCATCGCGCTCGCCTGGTCGGCGCGCAATCGCGCCCGCGTCGGCATGGCGCTGGCGCTCATCCTCATCGTGCCGGCTCTCGCGACGCTCTGGACCGCCTTCGGCAAGCTCGTCGATCCCATCGCGCCGCAGCCCTTCGCGCTCACGGCGGCCGGTCTCGGGGCGCTGGCCGTCAACGTGGCGTGCGCGCTCCTACTCGCGGCCTACAGGCATCATCGCGGCAGCCTGACCAAGGCGGCGTTCCTGTCCGCGCGGAACGATGTGCTGGCGAACGTCGGCATCATCGCGGCCGGTCTCATGACGGCCTTCGTCTGGGTTTCGGCGTGGCCGGACCTGATCGTCGGCCTCGCCATCGCCGCGGTCAATGCCGACGCGGCGAAGGAGGTCTGGGAGGCCGCGCGCGAGGAGCATCAGGCGCACGCGTAACGAAAAAGGCCGGCTCGCAAGTGCGGGCCTTCGCAATTCCGTAACAGCCGCAGGGCCGATCAGCGCGAGCAGACCTCGACCACGAGGTGGCACCAGCGTTTCTTCGGCGAGCGCAATCCGCCGCCGGTGTGAGGCGGGTCAGTTCAATACGAAGCGGACCAGGCCGTCGATTCCTTGCGACGATCCATCGGCTTCAATTCCCAAGCGCTCGGTTGGGAGGCCAAAGCGGTTCACCCAGTAGGTGGGGTAGCCGAAATTCTTGGCGCCGTAGGCATCCCATCCGCCGAACGCGGCAAACACCACCTCGTCTTTCTTCAAGCCAAGCTTTCCGAGTCCGAGCTCATAAGCCCGGGGATCAGGTTTATAGGTCTTGTTCTCCGCCGTGCTCAGAAGCTCATCGACGAGGGACGCGATGCCGGCGTGCTCGGCATTGGCGCGCAACATCCGCGGGCTGAAATTGGCGATCGTTATGATCCGCAAACCCGCGTTGCGAAGCGTACGCAAGCCGTCGGCGGCGTCCGGCCAAGGCTCGAGGTTGAGGTAGGCATTCAGAAGCGTTTCCTTGTCGGCTGGCGACAAGGAGAGTTTCATCGCTTCAGCCGTATAGGTCAGAGCGTCCCCGGTCACTTCGAAGAAGTCGTCGTGACGTCCGGTAATGGAGCGCAGAAATCCGTATTCGAACTGCTTTGCGCGCCACATTCTGGTGAACTCGTCGCCCTTGCCGGGAAAAACCTTCTCCACTTTGGGCACGACGGAGTTCGGATTGAAGATCACGAAGTAGTCAAAAGCGACGGCCTTGAAGCGCGATTTAGGTTCGCTTTCGGCTGGGCTCGCACCGGCAAACAGAACGAGACACATGGCCAGCAAAGCGATACAGGGAGCCGTGGCCTCGAAGTGCATCATGGGCCGTCCCCTTATCTGTTGATCGCTCGCCCCACAAAAAAGGGCCGGCTTCGAGGGCCGACCCTTTCTTTCTTACAGCGATGCCCGGCGAATGTCCGTTAGCGCGAGTAGAACTCGACCACCAGGTTCGGCTCCATGGTCACCGGATAGGGAACATCCGAGAGCGCCGGGACGCGGGACAGCTTGGCGGTGAACTTGTTCTGGTCGACGTCGACGTAATCGGGCGTGTCGCGCTCGGCGCTCTTCAGAGCCTCCAGCACGAGCGGGAGCTGGCGCGCCTTCTCGGTGACCTCGATCACGTCATTGATGCGCACGCGGTAGCTCGGGATCGTCACCCGGCGGCCGTTCACGGTCACGTGGCCATGGGAGACGAACTGACGGGCGGCGAACACCGTCGGCACGAACTTGGCGCGGTAGACGATGGCGTCGAGGCGGCGCTCGAGCAGGCCGATCAGGTGCTCCGAGGTCGAGCCCTTGAGGCGCGTGGCCTCGTCATAGAGGCGGAAGAACTGGCGCTCGGAAATGTTGCCGTAGTAGCCCTTGAGCTTCTGCTTGGCGCGGAGCTGCTGGCCGAAGTCCGAAAGTTTCGAGACGCGGCGCTCGCCGTGCTGGCCGGGACGGCTCTGGCGCTTGTTGAGCGGGCTCTTCGGGCGGCCCCAGACGTTCTCGCTGAGGCGGCGGTCGATCTTATGCTTGGCGCGGATGCGCTTGGTCATCGTAACGGCACTCCAAGAGTTGCATTTGAGATCTGGAGCGCCCCCTCCTCTGCCCGGTCCCTTGCGGGGCGGACCGACAGGCCAGCCCGGGATAACCGGGCGTGCCGCGGGTGCGCAAATGGAACGCGGGCCCAAACCGGCCCGCGCGACGTGCTTCCTTTAGTCGAGACGGCCGGCGGCGTCAATGGGCGCCCCAACTCCTTGCGTCCAACGCCTATTTTTTCGGTGCCGGGGCGGTCGAGCCGGTGCTGGCGGGCGCGGAGCCGGGCTCGACGGCGGATGCGAGGGCCGGGCCTGATTTCACGTAGGCGGCGATGAGATCCCTCACCTTCTGGCGCTGCTCCTCGGTGCAGGTCTGCGCCGGAGCCTGCTTCTCGTCGACGACGACCTCCTTGTCGCCGTCCTTCTCGACGAGCTTGATCTTGCCGGTGAGCAGCATGACCGTGGTCAGGTGGAGCTGGTTGATGAAGAGCTCCTGCTGGTCGCTCCACTTCTTCTTTTGGACCTCGCGCTTCATCAGGGAGCGGTGGTTCATGACCTGCTCCTCGGGGAGATTGCAGGCTTGCGCGTGTGCCGACAGACGCCCGACGCGCACGACCTCGCGCGCCACGTCGAGCGGCACCATGGCCGTCTCGGGCTTCTTCTTGTCGACCATGATGACGGTGCCGTCTTTCTTGCTGAACTGCGCCGGGGTCAGCGACCAGGCGTATTCCATGATCACCTGAACGGACTTGTCGCTGAGGTCGCCCTCAGCCGCGGACGCCATCGGGGCCATCACCAACCCCATCAGCATGGCAGCGCCAGCACCGATTCGTTTCGCCATGATCATCGTCCGCATCATCGCCCCTGCTGCGCTCCTGCTTTGCTTTCGCCCTGGGCCCGTCGCCCTGGACCCTTACGCCCGACCGCCACCGAGCGCACGCGTGCCGTGTTTGCGGGCATCGCTCGGCTCAAAACCTGGCAAGATCATGGCGGCCTATGTGGACGGCTTGCGGCCTGCGCCCTTGCCTTTCGACAGAGTGGCAACAATACCACGGAGAGTCCGGACCTCTTGCTGCGTCAGCGCCATACGGGTGAACATTGTCCTCAAGTTTTGGACGACAGAAGGGCGTTTCTCGAGCGGATTGAAGAAACCCAGCCGGTCCAGCTCCCGCTCGAGGTGGTCGAAGAAGCCCATGAGCTCGTCCTTCGCCGCCGGCCGCTCGGCGCCCAGGTTGAGACCGGCCGAGACCGGCTCCTCATAGGTCGTGACCCGGCCCAGCGTTCCCTTTCCGCTCTCTTGCATCCAGGCGTAGCCGAGCAGCAGCACGGCCTGCGCCAGATTGAGGGAGGCAAAGCGGGAATTGACGGGGATCATCACGAGCGCATCGGCATTGGCGATCTCGCCCGTCTCGAGGCCGTTCCGCTCGCGGCCGAACAGGATGCCGCAGCGCTCTCCCCTGAGAACCCTCTCCCGCAGAGCGGCGACGGCGTCCTCGGGCGTCAGGACAGGTTTCTTGAGCGGCCGCTGGCGGGCGGTGGTGGCGACGACGTAGGTCAGATCCCCGATCGAGGCCGCCAGCGACGGATAGGCCGTCGCGTCATCGATGACGTAGTTCGCGCCGGATGCGGCGATGCGGGCCTTCTCGTTCGGCCAGCCGTCGCGCGGGGCGACGAGGCGCAGATCGTCGAGGCCGAAGTTCGCCATGGCGCGCGCCACCATGCCGATGTTGTCGGCGAGCTGGGGCTCGACGAGGATCACCGACGGCGTCTCGCCCGGGCCTGCGACGGCCTCGCCCTGGATGTGGGCCCGGCGGATGCCGTGGCGCAGCTTGCGCAGCACCCGGCGCGCCCAGAACCAGTAGTTCTCGCCCGACCAGGTCTTCTCGAGCACCGCAAGCGCGGGGGTGGCAAGCGTCTCGGTGCCTTGCCCGACCAGGCGCACCGACCCGTCGCCCACGACGATCTCGCGATGGCGGGCGATGAAATCGTCGAGGGTCGCAATGCCAAGGGCTTCCGTGCGCCGCTTGCAGCCGGGGCAGGTCGCCGCGTCAGGCTCGCAGCGAAGCCCGGCGCAATAGGCGAGGATGCGGTCGAGGGCCGCGCGGTCCATGCCGGGGGCGCCGAGCGTTGCGAGCCCCTCGTCGATGCTGCGCTCATGGCAGGCGTGGACGAGGCGCGCCACGGGCCAGCCGTGGCCGGCGACCATCGGCACGCGCGCCTCTGCCTCGAGGGCGATCTCGATGTCGCGAACGGGGGGTTCCGAGGGCGTCATGGGTGGAGGGGAACTCATGGGTTTCGGGGGTCAGCGGCTCGGGTCAGGGCTTAGCACCGGCATAAGGGCCTTGTCGCCTCCCACGGGGCTTGCCTCTTCGGGACGGCTCGGATTCCGGCATTTGACGCGGATCCCCTATCGACCCAACATTAAGACCATGGGACACGAGACTATGGGACCCACGACCACGGACACGCCCTTTTCCACCGCCCCCGAGGTGGTCGCGTTCTGGCGCGAAGCCGGCCCTGATCGCTGGTTTGCCAAGGACGACGCCTTCGACCGGCGGTTCCGGACGCGCGGCCTCGCCCTCCACGAGGCGGCCGCGCGGGGCGATCTCGACTCCTGGGCGGCTCAGCCCGACGGCGCACTGGCACTCGTTCTGCTGCTCGACCAGTTCCCGCGCAACTCGTTCCGCGGCACGGCGCGCATGTTCGCGACCGATGCCGCGGCCTGCACGATCGCCGCGGCCGCCATCGAGGCCGGGCACGACCGGGCGGTCGATCCCGACCTGCGGGTGTTCTTCTATCTGCCGTTCGAGCATTCCGAGGATCTCGCCGATCAGGACCGCTCCGTTGCACTCGCAGAGCCCCTCAGCGAGGACTACCGGACGTACGCTCTCCTGCACCGGGACATCATCGTGCGGTTCGGCCGGTTCCCGCATCGCAATGCCGTCCTCGGACGCACGACGACGCCGGAGGAGCAGCGCTTCCTCGACGCCGGCGGCTTCGCGGGGTGATGACGTGCCCTCGCCCGCCGGCGACGGGCCTCCGGCGGAACCCGCCCCTTCGCGCGCCTCTCACGACCCTTGTTGCAGCGCACGCGCGCGGCTAAGGTCGGGCAAGATTTCCATCCCACCGAAGGCGCTTTCATGCAGAAGATCAAGGTGACCGGCACAGTCGTCGAGCTCGACGGCGACGAGATGACTCGCATCATCTGGAAGCTCATCAAGGACAAGCTGATCCATCCCTACCTCGACGTGCCCCTCGCGTATTACGACCTCGGCATCGAGAGCCGCGACAAGACCAACGACCAGATCACCGTCGATGCGGCCAACGCCATCAAGAAATACGGCGTCGGCGTCAAGTGCGCGACCATCACGCCGGACGAGGCGCGCGTGAAGGAGTTCAATCTCAAGGAGATGTGGAAGAGCCCGAACGGGACGATCCGCAACATCCTGGGCGGCGTCATCTTCCGCGAGCCCATCATCGCCCGCAACGTGCCGCGGCTCGTGCCGGGCTGGACGCAGCCGATCGTGATCGGGCGGCATGCGTTCGGCGACCAGTACAGAGCCACGGACTTCTGCTTCCCCGGCAAGGGTCGCCTTACCATCCGCTTCGAGGGCGAGAACGGGCAGGTGATCGAGCGCGAGGTGTTCAAGGCGCCGGGCTCCGGCGTCGCCATGGCCATGTACAATCTCGACGAGAGCATCCGCGAGTTCGCGCGCGCATCGCTGAACTACGGGCTCAACCGCGGGTTCCCCGTCTACCTCTCGACCAAGAACACCATCCTCAAGGCCTATGACGGGCGCTTCAAGGACCTGTTCCAGGAGGTGTTCGACACCGAGTTCAAGGAGGCGTTCGCCGCCAAGAAGATCACCTACGAGCATCGCCTCATCGACGACATGGTGGCTTCTGCGCTCAAGTGGAGCGGCGGCTATGTGTGGGCGTGCAAGAACTACGACGGCGACGTGCAGTCCGATACGGTCGCGCAGGGGTTCGGCTCGCTCGGCCTCATGACGAGCGTGCTGATGACGCCCGACGGCAAGACCGTCGAAGCGGAGGCCGCGCACGGCACGGTGACGCGCCATTACCGCGAGCATCAGAAGGGCAAGGAGACCTCGACCAACTCCATCGCCTCGATCTTCGCCTGGACACGCGGGCTCGCCCATCGCGCCAAGCTCGACGACAACGCGGCGCTCGCGAAGTTTGCCGCGACGCTCGAGCGGGTGTGTGTCGATACGGTGGAGTCGGGCTTCATGACCAAGGACCTGGCGCTCCTGGTCGGTCCGGAGCAGAAGTGGCTCTCGACCTCGGGCTTCCTCGACAAGATCGACGCCAACCTCAAGGCGGCGATGGCGGCCTAGACCGCGTTTGTTGCGGATCGGACGGAACCGGCGCGCTGCGCTGTCTCCGTCGGCCGCGTCACTCCGAGAAGACGCCCCCAATCGGGGCGTCTTCGCCTGGGCCCCTCAGTCGAGGCGGGCGCCGGGACGCGGGCCGGCGAGCGGCACGTGGCGCCGCTGGTAGGCGGCGCAGGCCCAGCCCTTGCCGTAGATGAGACGCAGGAACCCACAGCGGACTGCGTCAGTCAAACGTTCGAGGCGCGTACTCGCGCGCGGTGGTGTGCGCATGATCTCTATCGATGGCTTGTTGCTTTCCCCGACGACGGCGCAGGCTATCCGAGTCTGCCGGCCTCCGAGGACATAGGGACATTCCCTAGTCCGGGCCCTAGTCCGGCCTCGTCCGGTGGGGACGGGCTGGCATGTAGGGGGGCGCCCGCACCCCGTCAATGGACGACTTGCCGCGCCGGTTCCACTCCCCGACGAGGGCGTGTCAACCTCCTGATCGGATTACGCTTCCTGCCATGCGCGGCGCGCATCTCTGACCTGCCGGCCCTCAACGCTCGCTGGCGAGGTAGAGCATTTTCCGACGAAGTGGATGCCGGTTCGTCGCAAGAAAATGCGATCAATCAAAAACCTGGAGCCTCCGATCCGACGCCATCGGATCGCAAGACGCTCTGGAGCGTGATCATTTTCGATTGAATCGGGATCTCGCTCTAGGTTCTTGATAAGATCTATGATTCACACTTCAGGCTGATAGGGCCTGAAGTGATCATGGTCTAGGCGCCGGCGCCGAGGCGGGCTTCGATAGCGGCGAGCGCGTCGCCCGCTTTGGTGCCGTCCGGACCGCCGGCCTGGGCCATGTCGGGGCGGCCTCCGCCCCCCTTGCCGCCGAGAGCTTCGGCACCCGCCTTGACGAGGTCGACGGCGCTCCAGGTCTTGACGAGGTCCGCGGTCACGCCGACGGCAAGGCCGGCCTTGCCGTCCTCGGTGACGCCGACGATGGCGACGACACCGGAGCCGACCTCCTTCTTGCCGTCGTCGACAAGACCGCGCAGATCCTTGGGATTGAGACCCTGCACGGAGCGGGCGAGCAGCTTCACGGCGCCGACCGTGCGCACGGCCTCGGCGGACGCCGGCGCCCCGTTGCCGATGCTCGTGCTGCCAAGCGCGATCTGGCGCTTGGCATCGGCGAGCTGGCGCTCGAGCGCCTTTCGTTCCTCAACGAGCACCCGCAGGCGCTCGACCAGGTCCTCGGGGCGTGTCTTCAGGACGGCGGCGGCCTCCTTGAGGCGCGCGTCGGCGTCGGCGAGATAGGCGCGCGCGCCGTCGCCGGTCAGCGCTTCGATGCGGCGCACGCCGGCCGAGCTCGCGCTTTCGGCCACGATCTTGACGAGGCCGACGTCGCCCGTGCGGCGCGCATGCGTCCCGCCGCACAATTCGACGGACCACGCTTTGTTGGCGCCCGGCATGGTGTGACCCATGGAGACGACGCGAACCTCATCGCCGTACTTCTCGCCGAACAGCGCCATGGCGCCGGAGGCTTTCGCGTCCTCGAGCGCCATCAGGCGCGTCTCGATGGGGCTGTTCTCGAGCACGATCTCGTTGGCGAGCCGCTCGACGGCGGCGATCTCCTCGGCACTCATCGGCTTCTGGTGCACGAAGTCGAAGCGCAGGCGGTCGGGCGAGACCAGCGAGCCCTTCTGGGCGACATGCAGCCCGAGCACCTGGCGCAGGGCCTC
>WBZR01002380.1_pt1 | contig 19485 bp, 8 predicted proteins | sample 5204231 | NCBI WGS metagenome assembly WBZR01 (sample SAMN12412403, study PRJNA552823) | activated sludge metagenome | isolation source: activated sludge from anammox sidestream of wastewater treatment plant... | place: USA: Virginia | collected 2017-08 | reverse complement strand
TACGACCGCGCGCTCATGGTCGCCGCGCGGCTGCCGCCCGGCGACGAGGCACGCCACCTGTCGGCCCAGATCCTGGCCAACCAGGCGGTCAACCTGGCGTTCCTCGGCGCGCTCGGGGCGGCGCTCAATCAACACCAGGCCGCCCGCGCGATCTTCGCCGACCTCGGGCACACCGCGTCGGTGATCGTGCAAGACCTGAACACGGCCGACGTGTACATCGGGATGGGCGACCTGGCGCGGGCGCTCGCGCTCCTGCTGGATGTCGAGGCGGCGGCGGCCGACGCCGGCGACCTGTCGTCGGCCGCGGTGGCCGCGCTCGACGCGGCGCGCTGCTACCTGCACCTGAGCTGCCCGCGGGAATCGCTCGACGAGTCCGATCGCGCCCATGGGTGGTTCGAGGCGCGCGGGATGCCGCTCGAGGCGGCGACGGCGCTGCTGTACGGCGGGATCGCGCACGCGACGCTCGGGCACATGCGGGTGGCCACCGAGCGCCTGCGCACCGCGGCGGGCGCCTTCGAGTCCCTGGGCAACGGCCCGTTCCGCGGGCTGGCGGCGCTGCAGTTGGCGGGGGTGCACCTGGCGGCGGGAGACACCGCCGCCGCGATCCAGGCCGCCGAGCAGGCACGCGCGCTGCTCGGCGCGGCCGGCCGCCAGGTGCACGCGGCCCGGGCCGGCATCGTGCTGGCACACGCGTGGCTCGACGACGGCCACGCCGAACGCGCGGCCCCGCTCGCCGCGCGGGCACTGGCCGTGGCCGGAGCCTGCGGCGTGCCTCAGCTCGCCGCCGAGGGCCACCACGTCCGGGCAAGGGTGGCGCGCGCGAACCGGCGGCCGCGCACCGCCCTCGCGGCGTGCGAGGCCGCGGTGCGGACCATCGAACGGCTGCGTTCGCGCCTGCCGTTCGGGCTGCGCACGCACTTCCTCGGCCGTCACCTCGGGCCGTACCACGAGGCCATCGACCTCACCCTCGAGACGGGCGACGCGGCGCGCGCGCTGGCCTACCTCGAGCGGGCGAAGTCGCGCGCACTGGTCGACTTCGTCGCCGACGCCGCGTTCGGCGCGGTCGCGGAGGGCGATGGCGAGCGCCGACCCGGGGCGGGCGGCGCCGCCGACATCGCCGGCGCGCGCGACGCGCTCGCGGCGCTGTCGCGCGAGCACCAGTGGTGCGCCGGCCAGCTCCACGCCGCCGAGGCCGGCGACGGCGCCGCGGACGAGATGCACGCGGCGCACCTCCGGAAGCAGATGCGCGACGTCGAACGCCGGATCGACGCCATTCGCCGGCGGCTCGACCTCGCCGCCGTCGGCGGCGAGCTGCCGCTCGCGCGCCGGCCGGACATCGCCGCCGTCCGCAAGCAGCTCGATGCCGGCACGGCGATGGTGGCCTACTACCTCCGCGCGGGCGACGGCACGGCCTTCGTCGTCACGCCGGGCGGGGTCGAGGCCGTGCCGCTGGCCACCGGCGCCGACGCGGTCGAGGCGTCGGTGCGGACGCTCCGCGACCTGTGGTCGATGACGGCGGGGCTGGTTGCCGGCGGCCGGGCGGGCGCGGCGGCCGCCCTCGACGCCAGCGCCCGCGAGCGCCTGAGAACGTTGTATGACGGGCTCGTCGCCCCCATCGCCGCGCGGCTCGCCGGGGCCGAGCGCGTGATCGTGGTGCCGCATGGCCCGGCGCACGCCGTCCCGTTCCAGGCCCTCTTCGACGGGCGCCGGCACTGGCTCGAGCGGATCGAGCCCGTCACGTGCCCGTCGGCCGAGCTGTGGCGCCTGGGCGCGGCCCGGCCGGCGCCGGCCGCGAGCAGCGCGCTGGTGATGGCCTGCAGCGACGGCGGACGGCTGCCGTTCGCGGTGGACGAGGCGCGGGCGGTGGCGGAGCTGCTCCCGGGCGTGTGCGTGGTCGAGGACGCCGCCACCGCCGCGGTCCTGCGGTCGGAGGGCCCGCGCCACGCGGTGGTGCACGTGGCCGCGCACGGCGAGGCGCGCTTCGACCACCCGCAGTTCGCCCACCTCGCGCTCGGCGACGGGCGCTTCACGACGGGCGACGCGTTCAACCTGCGGCTCGACGGCGCGCTGGTGACGCTGAGCGCGTGTGAGAGCGGCTGCAGCACGATCACCGGCGGCGACGAGCTGATCGGGCTGAGCCGCGGGTTTCTGTACGCCGGCGCCGCGACGGTCATCCAGAGCCTGTGGCGGGTGGAAGACCGGACCACGGCGCGGCTGATGGTGGACCTGTGCCGCGGCTTGCGCGATGGGCTCCGGGCCAGCGCCGCGCTGCGCCGGGCAGCGCGGTCGATCGAGGCGGAGGGGCTGGGGGTGTTCTATTGGGGCGCGTTCCAGGCCGTTGGCACGGGCCGGGCGGCCATCGCGCCCGGCGGCGCGGATCGCGCGACAAACCGCTCTGACGAAAGGGGTGAAACCCGTGTATGACCAAGCACCGCTGCCGCCGACCCCGCTCATGCGGTGGGTTCCCGGCGAGATCTGCGTGCTGGCCTCGCTGCCCGTCGGCGCGGCCGAGCGCGGCCTGGGCGACGCGTTGGCCCCGCTGCCCGAGCGGCTCGGCGCCTACATCGCCGGCCGTGTCGCCGCCGCGGACGCCGACGCCCACGCGGGCGGCGCGCTGTCCGGGCCGCTGGCGTCCGCGCTCCGGCCTGCGGCGCTGCGGGGCTACGCGCCCGTGCTGCGGCCGGCCGGCGAGCCGTCGGCCGCGCGCGTCCGGCTGCAATCGACCGACGACGAGGCCTGGGTGCTGCGCTACCACGATCCGCGCCTGGCCGACGCCGCACGGCTGCGCGAGCTGATCCTGCTGCTCAACGACGACGCCCGGGCCGCCGACGGCATCGCGCTGCGCGGCCCGGATGCCGCCGGCGATGCCCCGGCCATGACGGTGAAGGCGGTGATGCCCAACTGGCTGCTGGCGAGCGCGCCCAAGACCCACACCGGCGCCGGTCCCGGCTCGCAGCCGATGCCCGCGCCGGCCCCGAACCCGGGCGCCGCCCAGTTCCCGAAGGTCGACGCGTTCCTCGCCCACTTCGCGGCCGGCCCGACCGTGCCGGCCGAAGTCGTGGTCGCCATCCTCGACACCTGCCCGGCCGAGGCCGACGTGCAGGCGGCCGCGGCGACGCGCTTTCCGGCCCACGCGCTCCTGGCCGACGTCGCCGCAAACGTCCGCATCGGCCGGCCGCCGTCGCTGGCGCCGGGCGCGTTCGCCCACCTCGACCCCGACCAGGTCGATGCCTCGGCCGTCACGGTCAACTGGCGGGACGCCTTCGACGCCGACAACGCCGCCTACGCCATGCCCGACCACGGTCTCTTCGTCGCCGGCATGGTCCGCAGCATCGCGCCCGGCGCCGAGGTGCACCTGATCCGCGCCCTGTCCGACAACGGGGTGGGGGACATGTTCGCGCTGATCCAGCTCTTGACGCAGCTGCCCGACGCGCTCGGGATCGGGGATGGCCGGCGGCTGGTGGTCAACCTGAGCCTGGTGGCCGACATCCCGTCACCGGCCGAGATGCAGGAGGAGTGGCTGCCGGACACCGTCGGCCAACCGCTGACCGAGGCCGAGGCCGCGCAGCTGCAGGCCATCTGGCGCGGTGCGCACGCCGCCCTGCACCAGGCGATCCAATGGCTCAACACCCAGAAGGGCGTGCTGGTGGTCGCGGCCGCCGGCAACGACGCGCTGGGGGTCGGCGCACGGCCCGCACCGCGGGTGCCGGCGGCGTACGACGAGGTCCTGTCCGTGGCCGCCACGGCGCTGGGCGACCGACCGGCCAGCTACTCCAACGGCGGCGACGTGCCCGGGTCCACCCCCAACGGGGTGGCGACGTTCGGCGGCAACGCGCGGGCGGGCATCGTCGGCCAGCCGCCGCAGGTCGTCGATCGCCAGGGCAACGCCGTGGGACCGGCCACGCCCCCGGCAGACGTCGACGCGGTGCGTGGGCTCTTCATCAGCAGCCGCTTCCCGCTGTCGGCATGGACCAACGCCACGGGCTGGGCGTTCTGGTCCGGCACGTCGTTCGCCGCCCCCATCGCCGCCGCCATCGCCGCCCGGGTGTGGGCGCGGCACGGCGACTGGCTGCCGGGCACGCTGATCGCGGCGCTGCGCCAGCCGCCCGGCACGGTCACCGCCAGCTCGGCCGAGCTCGGGACACCGGTGATCGCGGTGCGCTGAGGCAGCGGGCCGGCGGGCACCGGGCATACCGCCGGCGAGGATCCGTCGACGGCGCGTCCGTCGATGCCCACGTCGGCCCATCGATCCCACGGGGGCCGGTCGCGCCCCACCACCGGGCCTTGCGCACGTCGCGCGAGGCCCGGTGCCTTTGCCGCACGAGCCGGGTGGGCGCGGGCAGGATGCCGGGAATCTCGTCGCGGGGCGCGTTGAGATCGGCAAGCATGCGATCGCGCATGCGCCAGCCGTCCCGGCTGTCCGCGACATGTTGAAAGGAGAACACCGCATGGCTCCGGAGAACCGCCTGGGCCCCGTGCCCGCCGCGATCGCCGACGAAGGGCGCACCGCCCTGGTCGACCTGAGCGAGATCGGTTTCGAGCTCGACGAGGCGCACCTGCCGCTGGTCGTGGGTGGGCGCCCGCCCGAGTCGAGCGCCTGCACCGAAGGCGGGTGCGAGGACTGCGACTAGCGCGCACCCAAGCATCCATCCTCCCCCATCGGGGGCGGCCGGCACCCAATCCGGCCGCCCCCGACGGCCCCAACGACCCGCGGAGACACACAGCATGATCCTGATCGCCTCGTCGCCCGCCGACACGCATGCCGACCACGTCGAGGGCTGCCTGGCGGCGCGCGGCGCCCGCTTCGTCCGCTACGACCCGGGCGACTTCCCCGTCGCGTCGTCGTGGACGGTCGAATGCCTGCCGGGCGGCAGCGTGGCGGCCCGGCTGCGCCGCGGCGCGGGCGCGGCCGCGATCGACCTCGCCGACGTGACGTGCGTCTGGTACCGCCGCCCCGGGCCGCCCACCGCCGACGAGACGATGCGGCCATGGCTGGCCGGCGTCGAGGCCGAGTGCGGCGACTTCGTCCGCGACCTGTGGAGCACGGTCGACGCCCGGTTCGTCCCCGGCCGGCCGATGGCCGTCCACCAGGCCCAGATGAAGATGTACCAGCTCCGGGTCGCCGGCGCGTTGGGCTTCGCGCTGCCGCCGACCGTGGTGACCAACGACCCGGGCGAGCTGCTGGACTTCTACCGTCGGCACGACGGGCGGGTGATCCACAAGCAGGCCGGGTTCTCGCTGCTCCTGGGCCTCCCGACCAAGGCGTACCGCTTCACCGAGATGGTGACCGGCCGCGACCTGGCATACGCCGCGTCGCTGCGCCACTGCCCCGCGATCTTCCAGGCCTACGTCGACAAGGCCTTCGAGCTGCGCATCACGGTCGTGGACCGTCGGGTCTTCGCGGCCGAGATCGACTCGCAGGCGACACACCACACCCGGATCGACTGGCGGCGATACGACCACTACCACACCACGTATCGGCCGCACACGCTGCCCGCCGCCGTCCACCGTCGCTGCCTGGCGCTCGTGGCACGGTTGGGGCTGGTCTACGGGGCGATCGACATGATCGTCACCCCCGCCGGGGAGTACGTCTTCCTCGAGATCAACCCGAACGGGCAGTACCTGTGGGTCGAGCGCCGCTCCGGCCTGCCGATCACCGACGCCTTGTGCGACGTGTTGATCGACGGCCCGACGGCGGCGCCGGCGCCCTCCCGACCCGCCCTTGCGCCGGCCGGCGCCGACGCCGCGGTCGAGACGGTCCGCGGCGTGCCGATGCCCGCCGAGACCCGCTAGCACCAGGAGCCACGCCCATGGAACCGCCTTCGACCCCCGCCGTGTTGACCGACGGCCTGGCCGCGCTGATCGAGCTGCACCGCGATGCCGTCGCCCCCGCGCAGGCCCGCCCGCGGGTCGCAAGCCGGCTGGCGCGGCACGCCGATTGGCGTGCCGACCTGGTGTGGCAGGTCGACCCGTTCGACCGCGCGCCGCACTACGACCTCTTGCTGCGCGGCGCGCTGCCGGGCACGATCTCGCTGAGCTACGGCCCGGACCGCGCCGTGCCGTGGCCGCTGCGCGGCGTGCAGCACGCCAACGAGCGGGACCTCGTGCGGGTCAACGACACCGTGATGGAGATCCAGCAGGGCATCGGCAGCCTCGACGTGCTGTGGGACGCCCCGCACCTCGTCCAACGGCTGATCGACACCTGCCTGATCGGCGAGGCCCTGGCCGAGGACCCGATCGCGGTCGCCGACGCCGACCTGCAGGCGGCGATGGACGGCTTCCGGCGGGCGCGCGGGCTGCTCACCGCGGAGGCGACGCGCCGGTGGCTGGCCGATCACGGCATGTCCCAGCACGAGCTGGAACGGCACGTCGAGGAGATCGTCAAGCTCGCCGCCCTCCGGGCGCGGATCGCCGCCGGCCGGGTCGACGCCTATTTCGCGGCGCACCGCGAGGACTTCGATCGCCTGCACCTGGCGGTGCTGCGGGTCCGCGACTGGGCGATGGCCGAGAGCGTCATCGCCGCGGCCCGCCATGACGCCGCCATCCTGTGGTCGGTGGCCACGTCCTACGTCGCACCCGCGATGGGCGCCGGGCGGTCCGACGAGCCGGTGCTGCGCGTCGTGACGGTGGCGCCGTGGCAGCTCCCGGCGGACCAGCGCGCGGCGGTGGCCGGCGTGCCGGCGGGCGAGGTCGTCGGCCTGCCGCCGGCGACCGGCGGCGCCGTGGTCATCGGCATCCTCGGGCGGCGGCCGGCGGTGCTGGACACGGCGCGCCGCAAGCAGGTGGAGCATCGGCTGTTCGAGGCCTGGCTCGCCGAGCGGCGGGCCACGGCACGCATCGAGTGGTATTGGGGCGACGTCCGCCGGACCGCGCAGGCCGTGCCGCCGGCCGCGGACATCGATCCGGCCCGTCCGCTGCGGCCGGCGTGGACGCGCGGGGTCCGGGCATGACTGGGCGCACCGAAGCGGCCGCCGCGCTTCCCGTGCCGCGGGGCGGCTCGGCAACGACCGCGGGGTCCGGGCGCCATGCCGCGGGCGGCGCGCCGGGCGCGGCCCGCGGCATGGCCGAGGCGGCGGTCGATGCATCCGTGCCCGACGGCCCGACGGCGCACGACCCGCTCGACGTCGCCGGGCCGCCGGCGTCGATCTTCCGCCCGGCGGCGGTCGCGCGCCACCGACAGGGCGACACCGCGGTCGAGCTGCCGCTGGCGATCCGGCCGCGCGCGTTGCGGTGGCTGTGGCTGGGGGTGCTCGGCGCGGGCGGCCTCGCCTGGCTGGCCTGGGCGATGCCGGTGCCGGTGCTGGCGGCTTGCCGCGCCACCGTCGTGGCATGGCCGTTCCGGGCCGCGCCGGATCGGCCGGAGCACGTGGCGGTGGTCCGGTGCCGGCCGGAATGGCAAGGCGAGCTGGCGGTCGGCCAGACCGCCTACCTCGACGTCGAGGCCGGCGGCGCCCCGGTGCGGGCGGCCGTTGCGGCCGTCTACCCCGCGGTGTTGAGCCCGGCGGGCCTCGCCGCGCGCCTCCGCTGGCCGGCCGCCGCACGCTGCGAGCTGACGGGTCCGGCGAGCGTGGCGCTGGTGGTGCTGCGCCCGGGCTGGCGGCTTGATCCCGCCCGGCTGGAGGGGGCCTCGTTCGGGGCCCGCGTGGTGGTCGGCACGCGGAGCGCCGCGGCGCTGGCCCTGGCGGCCGCCGGCGGGGGCGGGGGCTGACCATGGCGCCGTCGACCGTCGCGGCGCCTCGACGCCGTTCGGGGATCGCCGCGCGGCTGGCCCGCTGGTGGCCCGGCCGCATGCCCGTCGTGCTGCAGCTCACGGCCGTCGAATGCGGCGCGGCCTGCCTCGCGATGATCCTGGGGCACTTCGGCCGCCCGACGCCCGTCGCCGCGTGCCGGGCGGCGTGCCCGGTCGGCCGCGACGGCGTGACGGCGCAAGGGTTGCTCGACGCCGCCCGGCGCCTGGGGCTGCGGGGGCGGGCGATCGCCGTCGATCTCGACCGGCTCGCCGCGCTGCCGCTGCCGGCCGTGGTGCACTGGGAGTTCCGGCACTTCGTGGTGCTCGAGCGCTGGACCGCGCACGGCGCGCACGTCGTCGACCCGGCGCTCGGGCGTCGGCGGCTCACGCACGCGGCGTTCGGCGCCGGCTTCACCGGCGTGGCCATCGTCTTCGAGCCGGGCGCCCGGTTCGATTGCCTGCCGGCACCCACGGCGCGGCTCGGCTGGGCAGGCCAGGCCGCCGGGTTGCTGCGTCTGCCCGGCGTGCGGTCGCAGATGCTCCAGGTGCTCGCCGCGGCCGTGCTGCTCCAAGCCATCGGCCTCGCGGTGCCGCTGGCGACCAAGGTGGTGCTGGACCACGTCCTGCCGCTCGGCCTCACGCCGGCGCTCCGCACGATCGGCGCCGCCGTGCTGCTGGTGGCCGCGATGCAGCTCGTCACGGGCCACCTGCGCGGGGCGCTCCTGCTGTCGCTGCAGGCGCGCATCGACCGCCATCTCATGCTGGGGTTCTTCGAGCGCGTGCTCGACCGCCCGCTGAGCTTCTTCCAGGCGCGCTCGACCGGCGACCTGGTGATGCGCATGTCCAGCCACGCCGTGATCCGCGACCTCGTCGCCAACCAGACGCCGGCGGCCGTCCTGGACGGCGCGCTGGTGACGGCCTGCCTCGCCCTGTTGTGGGCCTGGAGCCCGCGCCTCGGCCTGGCCGTGCTCGGGCTGGCGGCCGTGCAAGGGCTGGTGCTGTGGGCGGCCGCGGGCCGCCTCGGGGAGTGGACGAGGCGCGACCTCCAGGCCCAGGCCGAGGCGCAAGGGTATCTCGTCGAGTCCCTCACCGGGGTCGTGGCGCTCAAGGCGGCCGGCGCCGAGGGCACGGCGGTCGACCGCTATGCCGAGCTCTTCACCCGCCAGACCAACGCGGCATTGCGGCGCGGCCAGGTCGGCGCGGCCGTCGCGTCGGCGCAGGCGACGCTGCGGCTCATGGGCCCCTTCGTCATCCTCTGGGTGGGCGCGCCGGCGGTCATCGACGGGCAGATGACGGTGGGGACGCTGGTGGCCCTCGGCGGCCTGGCCGCCACCTGCCTGGCGCCGCTGGCCACGCTGGTCGAGGCCGGGCAGCGCATCCAGCTCGCGGCGGCGTACCTCGAGCGCATCGCCGACGTCGCCGGCGCCGCGCCGGAGCAGCCGGGCGTCGGCCTGCCTGCCCTCGCCGGGCCGCCGCGCCGGATCACGCTGCACGGCGTCGGGTTTCGCCACGACCCGCGCGCGCCGTGGGTCTTGCGGCACGTCGACCTGGCCATCGAGGCGGGGTCCAAGGTGGCTCTGGTGGGGCGCACCGGATCGGGCAAGACGACGCTCGGGCGGTTGCTCATCGGCCTGTACAGCCCGACCGAGGGGATGCTGGCGCTCGACGGCCGGTCGCTGGCGGATCTCGACCTCCGGTCGGTGCGCCGCCATTGCGGCGTGGTGCTGCAGGAGCCGACGATCTTCAGCGGCAGCCTGCGCCACAACATCGCGTTCCACGACCCCACGCTGCCGTTCGACGCCGTCGTCGCGGCCGCGCGCCTGGCCGCGCTCCACGACGACATCGCCGCCATGCCGATGGGCTACGAGACGCGCGTCGGGGAGCAAGGGGGCTGCCTGTCGGGCGGCCAACGGCAGCGGCTGGCCATCGCCCGCGCCCTGGCGCACCGGCCGGCGGTGCTGCTGCTCGACGAGGCCACCAGCCACCTCGACGCCACCACCGAGCGGCGGATCGGCGACAACCTGCGCCGTGTCGGCTGCACGCAGATCGTCATCGCCCATCGGTTGAGCACGGTGCGCGACGCCGACGCCATCGTCGTGCTGGACGCCGGCACGATCGTCGAACGCGGCACGCACGCCGAGCTCCTCGCGCTGGGCGGGGTGTACGCGGCGCTGGTGGCGGATCAAGCCGCGGCGGACGGGCCACGCGAAGGCGGTTGACACGGCGTACGCGGGACCCTATGCTGTGCCCTGACCATGGCCCCACGAACCGCGCGCGATCACCCCTTCTGCTGGCCCGGCCGCCCGGACGGCGGACGTCGCAGCGCGTGGGGCCTCGCCGCTCGGGGCAACCGCTTGACCGCGCCTGGCATGCCGGGTCGCGGACCGGCGCTGGCCATGGCGATGGTCGTTGCGGCGCTGGCATGCGCTCGCCAACCCGCCTCGGCGCACCCCCATGCCCAGGCCGCGGCGCCGACGCCGCTGTTCCCGAGCGGCACGCAGGTCCACCTCCCCGCGCTCGGGCCGATCACCGCAGACCCGGCGTGCCGCACGTGGATCGACGTGCAGCTTGCCGGCCGCGAGCCGTCGAAGGCCGTCCTGGTGGTGTGGGGAGCACCCGAGGCGTGCGGCGGCGCGGCCGGACCGCTGCGTGTCGTGTGCTCCGGCCTCGTGGGTCCGGGCGGCCGCTGGGTCTTCGGAGTGGCGGACGCCGCGGTCCCGGCCGGCGCCCGGAGCGGCACGCTGTTCAGCTTCAACGTGCACGATGTCGGCGAGGTCCACGACTTGGGCGGCATCGCCCTTTGCGACACCGTGGCCGATCTGATGTGCGAGGAGCTGTTCTTCGGCGTCATCGGCGACGCCGCGGAGTACGCACGCTTCAAGCAGCAATTCGACACCGGCGGCGTGTACCGCGAGCTGCCGCAGCACCGGACGGCGGGCGGCCCGCTCGCGGCCGTCGTCCGGCGGTCGTGCCCGGACCCGTCGGGCGCCGGCGACCTCGCGACGGCGCTCGCCGGCATCCCGGGCGGGGCCACGGCGTACCCCGGCGCCGCGCCAGGTGGCCCCTTCGCCTACGGCCTTCCGCACGTCGTCGCGGCCGGCGCCGGCCGGTCCAGCCAGGTCCACGTCCAAAACGCGGGCGCGTCGTGCGCCGAGGTCGACGTCTGGTTCCGGCCTGCGGAGGCGGGCGGCGCGGCGGACTGCGCGACGCCGCCACGCCGCTGCACGCCCGTGGCCGTCGCGGCCGGCGAGGCCGCCCGGATCGACGTGGCGCGGGCGTGCGGGATCACCGGCCTGACCGGCAGCCTCGTGCTGGCGTCGGCGGTGCCGCTGGCCGTGGCCGTCGACACCCTGACCGAAGGGCTGACGTCCGACGGCACGGCGCACCCGCCCCAGCCCGCCCTCGACGCACCGCTGGCCATCGACCGCGCCGGCGGCTGGCGGGCGCGGGTGCACGTCTTCAACCACGCCGGCGTCGCCGCGACCGTCGTGGCGACGCTGTGGGACGCCGCCGGCGCACGGCTCGCGGCCCGCGACATCTCACTTTGCCCGCACGGCACGGCGGCGTGGGAGGTCGACGTCCCGGCCGGCACCGGGCCGTTCCTCGGCCGCGTCAGCGTCGACGCTCCGACGGTGCCGACGGCCGACGGGCCGGTCGCTCCAGGCCTCACCGGTTTCGTCGCGTTGGAGGGGCCGCCCGTGCCGACCGGGGGCGGGCTGGCGGCCGTCGGCCGCTATGCGCTCGCACCGCGTGTGGCGCCGAACGCGCCGGGGACCGCGGCGGGGGCAGCCGCGCTGCCGGCCGGCGCCGTGTTCGTCCCGTCGCTCGTCAAGACGCGCGGCGGGGACGACGCCGGGCATGCCGACGCCTCCACCCTCGTGGTTGCCAACACGGTCCAGGCGGCGGGAACGACCGACGTCGCCGTCGTCGTCCTCGACGACAACGGCGTGCTCGACCACCGCTGCCTCACGCTCGGCGCGGGCGCCGTCGCGGCCGTCGACCTGCGTCGCTGGGCAGGGGTGCCAGCCGGCTTCACGGGCAGCGGCGTCGTCAGCGCCACGGCATGGCGACACCCGGTGCTCGAGCCGGATGGCCAGCCCGGCAACCGGGTCGGCCTCGCGGTGCTGGCGCTGCGCACGGATGGCGCGCTCGGCGCGGGGTCGACGACCAGGACGCTCGCGATCGAAGGCGCGGGTGCGGCGCCCGACCAGATCACGGGTGCCGGTTACTGGCCGATGTTCATCCCCGGCTGCCCCGGCGCCCCGCGCCTCGTCACCGCCACCCCCCGCCCGTGGCCGACCCCCGCCCCGAGCCCGACGGCGACCGCGCCGCCGCCGACGCCGGTGTGGGCCGCGCGGCTGTGGCTACCGCGGGTCGCGACGGTGCGGGTCCGACGCTGACGCCGGCCCGCCGGGGCCCGCCGCCCGGTCCGGACCTGTGGTGACCAGCGCGGCCACGACCCGCGGCAGCGGCCAGGCACGCCCGCGCCGCTCGGCCGCCGCGGCCGCATCCGCGCCCAGCGCGGCGCGTGCGCCGGCCACCGGACCCTCGAGCTGCCGGCGGTAGTAGGCCTGCCGCGGCAGGCGGCGCTGCCGGCGCTGCTCGTCCACCGCCGCGAGGACTTCGACGGCGCGCGCCGGCTCGTCCGCGAGGGTCAGGAGCACGACCCAGCGGTCCAGGGCCTCGAGGCGGTAGTAGGGGTCCGCGAGCTCTTCGGTCGCGGCGATCTCGTCGCGCAAGCACGTCCGGGCGCGGTCGAGCTCGCCGCCCGCCAGCGCCGCCGCCGCCCCGGCCGCGAACGCCAGCGCCAGCGCGAGCCCGTGCTCCAACGCCGCGGCGCGCGTGTGCATCTCGCGCGCGTGGACGCGCGCCGTCAGCGCATCGCCGCGTTCGACCGCGACGTCGACCAGCAACCCGAGCGCCCGCACGATGCACAGGGCGTCGTCCTGTGCGCGGGCGGCCTCGAGCGCTTCTTGCGCGAAGCGCTCCGCCGCCTCGAGCTTGCCCCAGTCGCGATACGCCAGCCCGAGGTTGTAGAGCTGCCACAGGGCGAGCTGCTCGTGACCGTGGCGCCGAGACCAGGCCATGCACTCGGCGTAGTGCTGGCAGGCCTGCGGATAGCGCTCGCGCGCCAGCTCGAGCGTGCCGAGCAGGCTCATGCAGTGCGCGGTGTTGGTGTGGTCGCGCAAGCCGCGGAACACCACCAGCGCCTCTTCCACCAACGGCTCGGCATCGCCGGCGCTTCCGTCTTCGATGAGCACCCCGCCAAACCCGAGCAGCGTCTGCGCCAGGTCGTAGGGCCGGCCCCGCCCCGCGCGCAGGAGGTCCAGGCTGGCCTGATACCGGCTCCGCGCCGCCGCGTGGTCGCCGCGTTGGCCGTCGATCTGGGCGAGCAGGCGCAACGTGACGGCCATGCCGGCGCGGTCGCCCATCGCCTCCTTGAGCCTGAGACTCTGCTCGGCATGGGCCGTCGCGGCTTCGTGCTCGCCGGCGCTTTGCAGCTGCAGCGCGAGGTGGTCGAGCACGGCGACGGCGCCGGCCCGGTCGTCGAGCGCCCGGTACATCGCCAGGCTGCGCTCGAAGTACGCCCGCGACTCGGCCATCCGGTTGTGCGCCCCGGCCAGCACGCCCGCCCCCCGCAGCAGCTCGGCCCGATCGGTGGAGGGCGGGGCCGCGCCCGCTGCCGCGTCGAGGCGCGCCAGCCACGCCGCCCCTTCGTCCAGGGCGCCGCGCAGGTACCAGAAGCGCCAGAGCCCGGCCCCCAGGCGCAGCCCGGTCGCGAGCGTACCGCCTTCCAGACCCCAGCGGAGTGCCCCCCGCAGGTTGTCGTTGTCGTGCTCGAGGCGGGCCCGCCACGGGCCGGCCTCGTCGCCCGCCAGGTCGCGCGACGCCCGCGACGCCAGGTCGGCGAAGTGCGCCGCGTGGCGCTCGCGCAGCACGGCGCTCCGCCCGGCCGCGTCGATCTCCTGCCGCCCGAACTGCCGCACGGCTTCGAGCAGCCCGTAGCGGGTGATGCCGTCGTCCGTCGTCCGCGTGGTGACGAGCGACCGATCGATCAGGCGCGCCAGCCCGTCGAGCACTGCCGGGCCGTCACGCGCGGCGACGGCCTGGACGGCCGCCAGGTCACAGCCGCCGTCGAACACGGCCAGGTCGCCCAGCAACGTACGGTCGGGCGGGTCGAGCAGGTCGAAGCTCCATGCGATGGTCGAGCGCAGCGCCCGGTCGCGCCCGTCGCCGCCACGGTCGTGGAGCCAGTCGAGGCTGTCGTCCAGCCGCGCGGCGAGCTCGTGGACCGACAACACCTGCGTCCGGCCGGCCGCGAGCTCGAGGGCGAGCGGCATGCCGTCGAGGCGCCGGCAGATCTCGGCCACCGCGCGCAGGGCGCCCGCGTCCGTCGGGATCCGCCGATGCAGCGATTCGGCGCGGGCGAGGAACAACCGCACGGCGCCGAAGTCGGCCAGCGCCGCCGCGGGGAGCTCGGCGGCCTGCGCCGCCGTGGGAAACGCCAGCGGGCCTACCTCCCACACCTGCTCCCCGGGCACGCGCAGGCGTTCCGTCGACGTGGCGAGCACCCGCACGCGCGGGCAGTGGCGTGCGATCGACCGGGCCAGATCGGCGCACGGTTCGAGGAGGTGCTCGCAGCCATCGAGCACCACGAGCGCTGTGCACGATGCCAGCACGTCGATCAACGCCTCCACGAGGCCCGCGGACGAACGGGCGCGAACACCCAGGAGGATGGCCAGCTCGTAGGCGACCAGGGATGGATCGTTGAGCGCAGCCACGTCGATCCACCACGTGCCATCCGGGAATCCGGCCCGCAGGCGGTGCGCCGCCGCCAGCGCCAGGCGCGTCTTGCCCATCCCACCGAGGCCGACGAGCGTGACCTGGGGGTGCGGCCCGACGTGCGCGACGATCGCCGCCACGTCGTCATCGCGCCCGATCACGGCCGTGGTCTCCTCCGGCAGGTTGTGCGGCGGACCGCTGACCGGAGGCGCGGCGCCGCTCGGCGCGGGCACGCCCGTCGCGGGCGGATCGTCGTCGCCAAGCGCCAGCCGCAGCACCGCGTTCACCGGCTGACCGGCATGCACAGCCGCCTGCAGTGCGGCCAGGGCCGGCGTGACATCGGCCTCGAGGTCCTCGCGCAGCACCGCCAGGCACACCTCGAGCTGTCGCAGCGCGCCCATGCGGTCGCCGGCGGCATAGCGGGCCCATACCAGCAGCCGATGGGCCAGCTCGCTCGACCGATCGGACTGCAGCCGTGCCTCGGCCGCCGCGATGGCCGCCTCGGTCTGGCCGGCCAAGGCCGACAGCATGCCGAGCTGGTCCAGCATGCGCGCCTGGCGCCCGCGGGCGGTCTGCCGCGGCCCATCGAGCCATTCGGCCTGCAATCCTTGGCCGAGCTCGCCGCGGTAGATGTCGGTCGCCTCGCGAAGCAACGCCATGGCCTGCGCCGGCGGCAACACCGCCGCCTGCGTGTGCCAGCGCTCGAACAAGGCGTCGAATCGATCGAGGTCGACGCTGTGGTCGCTGTCGGGGTTCCAGCCCAGCGTCTGGCTGGTGGACACGAGCCACGGGGGATCGGTGGGCGGAAGGTAGTGACCGAGCGCGTGGAGGTGCCGCCGCAGGTTCGCGCGCGCCGCGGGCTCCGTCGTATCCGGCCAGAGCGCGAAGGCGACCTGGTCACGCGCCAACGGCACGCCGCGGTGCAGGACGAGGTAGATACACAGGTCGAGGATCGTGCGCCGGGGAGGTGTCGGGAGCACGCGACCGTCGTGTCGCAGGACGGGCGGACCGAGGATCTGGATGTGCAGCATACCGGGTTCGGCGGCGATGCCGCGGCCGCCCGGCACACCGAGGCCGTGGAGTCGCCGGCACCGCGCGGCGATGGGATTATACGCCGCATCGTTCGGCCGGTAAACGCACGCCGCGCACGGGCCAGCGGCCGCACGCGGCGTGCCGCCAGGCGGCCACCAGGCCCCAGGCGACGGCTGCCGGGGCGCGAGCCGGCGCCGCCCGCCGCGTTGCCGCGACGGACGGCGCCGGTGGGGCACCCGTGCCGGGGGCCCCGGTCACAGCGAGAGAGTCAGTCGTGGATCGACCGGCCCGGCCGGTCGTCCCGCAGCGCAAAGGGCTGCCCTCCCGGCGCGCCGGTCACGAGGTAGTCCTCGGTCTCGCCGAACTGGTAGCCGGCATCCGGGCCACGGCCGTCGTTCGGCAGCGGGGCCGTGGCGTCGCTCAGCGAGATGCGCAGCCACTTGGCCTCCGCCGGACCGGCCGGCCGGAGCGCCGAGAACTGGGGGGTCGAGCGGTTGTGCGTGCCGGGGCCGAGGTTGGTCGGCGCGTTCTGGACCGCCCACTCCGGCACCGTGCGCGGGATGCGGTTGACGACGCATGTCAACACATCCTCCCAGTCGCCGTCGCGGTTGAAGTCGATCCACACGTTCACGTATCGGGTGCGGACCGGAGCGGTGGGCGCCACGGTGATGGTGTACGGGAAGATCGCCGTGCCACACACCGGGAGCTGTACGGCCTGTGGCGCCACGCCGTCGTCGGCACCGTCCAGGTTGGCCATGTTCGACGCCGGCTCGATGTTGTTGCTCGGGTCCTCGTCGGGATCGAGGTCGGCGTCACGCTCGCCGGTGACCGCCTCGCCAAGCCATGCATCCTGCTTGGCGTGCCGGTGCAGCGGGCCGCGCGCGATGCGGTTGTTGCTCTCGTACACGGTCGGGAAGTTGGCTGGTGCGCCGGTCGGGTAGGCCGTCATCGGCACCCCGCTGTGGTTGAAGCTGTCGGGTGCGTCACCGGTGTCGGCGCAGACGCCGCCGCTCACCTCGGCCGTCGTGTCGGCGTGGTTGTTGTCGGGGTCCGGATCGGTCTCGCCGTCGGCAAGGTTGTCGACCTCGGCCTCGTTGGTGATCTCGGTCAGGCACGGGTCGTCGAAGGTGACCTCGATCTCGATGTGAGCGGTGGCTCCGCAGCTCAGCGCCCCGAGGTCGCACGCCACCGTGCCGCCGGTGGCCTCGCCCGTGTGCGTGCAGGTCGGTCCGCCAGGCGTGACGGCGACGAAGCTCACGTCGGACGGCAGCGTGTCGGTGACGACCACATGCGTCGCGGCCGACGGGCCGAGGTTGGTCACGTCGAGGAAGAACGTGAGCGGCTGCCCGGGCTGGGCCGGGTCCGGCGCGTGGGTCTTCTCGATCTTCAGGTCGGCGCGGCGCACGACCTCGGTCTCGGCTTGCGCCGACACCGCGTCGCCCTCGCATGCCAACGGCGTGACCGACACGGTGTTGGTGTACGTGCCCGCCGGCAGGTCGCACGGCACGCCCGCGGTGATGGTCACCGTGATCGGCTCGGTCGAGGGCGGCGTGCCGGGGTCGTCGTCGCCCGGCTCCGCCTCCTCGGTGAGGGTGCCGAGGTCGCAGTCGACCGTCTGGCCCGCGAAGGTGCAGACGTCGAGCGTGTCGGTGACGTCGACGATGTCCAGGCCGGTCGGGACGAGGTCTTCGAGCACGACGCCGTGGGCCGGGCACGCACCGACGCTGGCGACCGTGACGGTGTAGGTGATGACACCGGCGCCGGCGACGACCTCCGCCGGCTCGGCGGACTTGGTGACCGCCAGCTCGACGGCGCCGATCGCCGTGTCCCATGCGGCGGTGTTGTCGGCGGGATTCGGATCATCGTTGTCGGCGGTGACCGTCGCCGTGTTGCGCAGCGTCGGGCCGGCGCATGCGTCCACACCGACGGTGATGGTGATGGTGGCCGTCGCCTCGGGGTCGAGCTCGTCGGCGGAGCACGTCACCGTCCCGCCGGTGGCCCCCGACGCATCGGGGGCGAACGCGCACGACCAGTCGCCGGGTTCGGCCGTGGCGCCGACGAAGGTCACGCCCGGCGGCAGCGTGTCGGTCATCGCGGGGTTGATGGCCCACGCGCGGGTGTGGTTGACGACCGTGATCGTGTACGCGACGTCGTCGGGGTCGAGCGGGCAGGCGGACGCCGGGCCGGCTTTGGTGACCCCGAGGTCGACCGGGATGCGGCTGGCCCGCCCGCACGTCCACTCGGCGATGGTGCGGAACGCGAGCAGCAGGTCGGTCTCGTCGTCGATCACGAGGCTGTGCCCACCCGTCGCCCAGCGGGCCATGCGCTCGGCGGTCGCGTCGCTCACCCCCAGCGCGACGGTCATGATGCGGATCCCGTCGGCCTTGGCGGCGTTCACCGCTTCCTCGGGCTCGGGGGCGCCGGTCGTGTGCTCGCCGTCGGTGAGGACGATGATGACCGGGATGGCGCCCTCCCGTCGGTGGCCGTCGCCGGGCAGCTTGAGCTCGTCGTGCGCCTTGGCGATGCCCGCCGTGATGTTGGTGCCGCCGCTGCCGACGAGCCCGTCGAGCACGCCGTTGAGCACGCCTGCATCGCGCGTCAGGTGCACGAAGTCGTGCACGGCCTCGTTGAACGGCACGAGCCCGACCTGGTAGCTCTCGTTGCCCGGGTCCACGCCCCACATGGCGATGGCGGCCTTGGCGGCCTCGACGGCCCGCGCGATGCGCGTGCCCGCCATCGACCCGGACGTGTCGATGGCCAGCATGATGTCGTAGGTGCACTCCCGGACGATCGCCGTCGTCGCCGTCGCCGCGTTCGGCTCCGGCTCGGGGTCGCTGCGCCCGGGCGGCAGGCTCTGGGCAACGGATGCCGTGTTGGTCACGGTGTGGCTGTTCTGGCCGGCCGGGAACACGTAGGTGACGGTGACGGGCACGGCGATGGTGGCCACCTCGCCCAGGGCCAGATCGCCGAGCGCACACGTCAGCGTCCGTGTCGGCGCGTCGTAGCCACACGTGCCGCGCGACGGCACCGCCCCCGCTTGCGCGGGATCGTACGTCATCTCGGGCGGGATCACGTCGGTCACCACCACCGCACGGGCCGTCCCGAAGCCGTAGTTGGTCACCGTGATCGCGTAGTCCACCCGCTCGCCGACCATCGCCGGATCCGGGTGGTCGGTCTTGGTGATGCCCAGATCGGTCGTGCCAGGATCCGGGCCGACCCAGACGACGTGATCCTCGACCTCCCCGCGCGGGATCGACGCGCACGCCGCATCGCTGGGGGCAGGCGCGGTCGCGTCCGGGGCCACCAGGCGGAAGCGGGCGACGGCAAGCCCGGTCGCGGCCGTGGGCGGCACCATGAAGTCCAGCGCGTTCGGGCCCGCCACCACGTCGTGGTCGACGAACACGGTGTCGGCGCCGTCGAACGACCCGTTCTGGCCGAAGTCGATCCACAGGCTGAGCTTGCCCGGCGCGCTGGCGTCCACCGCCACGGTGGCCGACTGCCCCGGCAAGAGCGCCGTCGGCCACGCCACGCCGTCTTCGTCGTCGACGCCCGCGGCGTCGTCGCCGAACGCGGTGTCGCTCGGCAGGCCGTCCGCCTCGGCATCGACCAGCGCCCCGAGCCGCAGCGCCTCGTCGCGCCAGTGGCGGGGGCCGCCGGCTGACGCCGTCGTGCCGAAGCCGTCCGGCGCATCGCCCCAATCCAGGGCGTCCTCGGGCATCAGCACGTCGGCGTCCTCGGCGTCGTGGTTGTCCGCCGGGTGGCTGTCGGCCTCACGGCTGGCGATGTCGGCGGTCGTCTCGATCCGGCAGCCAACCCCGATCTCGGGCTGCAGCGTGACGCGCACCATGAACGACGTGTTGCGCGGCATGTCGGGCTTCTGGCACGTCAGCACGCCGCCCGTCGCCTGGCATGTGACCCCCGGATCTTGTGTGGTCGCGTCG
>WBZR01000882.1_pt2 | contig 19485 bp, 17 predicted proteins | sample 5204231 | NCBI WGS metagenome assembly WBZR01 (sample SAMN12412403, study PRJNA552823) | activated sludge metagenome | isolation source: activated sludge from anammox sidestream of wastewater treatment plant... | place: USA: Virginia | collected 2017-08 | reverse complement strand
GTCTTCTCGCCGGTGAGCCGCTACTGGCCGGAGTTCGCCCAGAACGGCAAGCAGGCCATTCAGGTCCGGCACTTCCTCTCACATACCTCCGGCGTTTCAGCATGGGCGCAGCCTGTCGTCGTCGAGGACCTCTATGACTGGGAGAAGTCAACCTCGATGCTCGCTCGCCAGGAACCCTGGTGGGAACCGGGGACCGCGTCTGGTTACCACGCTCTCAACCAGGGGCACCTCGTCGGCGAGATCATCCGGCGCATCACCGGCAAGTCCCTCGGCACCTTCTTCGCCGACGAAATAGCCACGCCCCTCGGGGCCGACTTCCATATCGGCCTCGACCCGAAGGACTTCGACAGGGTCTCGAACGTCGTTCCGCCACCCCCACTCCCTATTGATGCAGGGGCGATGGACCCGAACAGTGTCGCGTTCAAGACCTTCACCGGCCCCGCCCCCGACGCCTCGGTTGCATGGACCTCCGCCTGGCGTCAGGCCGAAATCGGCGCCGCCAACGGGCACGGCAACGCCCGCTCCGTTGCCCGCATCCAGTCAGTCGTCGCCTGCGGTGGTGAAATCGATGGCCTCCGCCTCCTTTCGCCCGAGGCGATCGACTTGATCTTCGAGGAGCAGGCCAACGGCATGGACCTCGTACTGGGTGTCCCGGCCCGCTTCGGTATCGGTTATGGCCTGCCGAACTCCACCTTCCCGTACCTCCCCCAGGACGGGCGCATCTGCCTCTGGGGCGGCTGGGGCGGTTCGCTCATCATCGTCGATCTCGACAACCGAATGACTATCTCCTACATGATGAACCGTATGGAGGCGGGCCTGGTGGGCGATGCTCGTGGTGAAAGCCTCATCCGGGCCGCCTATGCCGCTCTCGCCAGCGAAACGGGTCAGTCAGGCTAACGCGAGATCTGGGCCATGATGTCGGCCCCGCCACCTGCCGGCATCGCGACCTCTACAATTCGCTCGTCCACGTCGTCGTATTCCAATCGAAGCGCGCGCGATACCATCGCGTGCAACCGGTACGTCCCGATCGCGTAAGTCAACTCGAGGATTCCCACGTCGTCCATGTGCTGGCGAAGGGCCTCGAACGTTCCGTTCTGCACGCGCCCGTCGGCAAGGATGAGTTCATCTGTGTACGCCAGGATCGCCCGGTCCTGGGCATCGAAGACATCCGACACCGCCCATGCCGGGATCGCCGCGATCTTCTCTTCTGGCACCTTCGCCGCCCGTGCAGCCTTGCAGTGTTGCGAGAACACGAACTGGCTGCCTCCTGCGAACCCCGACCGCATCAACGCCAGCTCTCGCTGGTACGGTGTCATCTGCCTCGCCTTGCCCGAAAGAAGGGCGAAACCTGCCTGTGCATGCTCGAGCACATCAGGCGACAGCGCGAACACCGTCCACCAGTTACCGGGCGTGCCTGTCGCCGTTCCCGGCTCAGCAACCGGGTCTCGGTCGCCGAATAGCCGCTGGTACACCCGCTGCACATCCGGTGTTGCCTCCGCCTTCGAGACCTGCTTCAGTCGTGGCATCTCCCTTGTCCTCCTCGTGAGTGAGCGGAGACGATACGCCGCCAGCCCCTGCTTGCAACCAGGTGGTGCTGCCCTCTCATCACGAAACTCACAGGAAACTCCAAGCTTTCTCGGCCATACTGAACCCACCATGATTGCCAGTCCCGCGGCCCGCATTCTCGTTGTCGATGATGAGCCTGCAATCGCCGAGCTCGTCTCCACGGCGCTCCGCTATGAGGGCTTCGAGGTTGCGTCGGCTGGTACCGGGCGTGCTGCGCTCGCCTCCATTGAGACCTTCCGGCCCGACGTCATTGTCCTCGACGTCATGCTCCCCGATATCGATGGGTTCGAGATCGTCCGCTCCCTCCGCGCCGAACAGGTCGATATCCCGGTACTCTTCCTCACCGCGAAAGATGGCACCACTGATCGTGTCCGCGGCCTAACCCTCGGTGGCGACGACTACATCACGAAGCCGTTCTCCATCGCCGAACTCATTGCCAGGGTGCGCGTCGCTCTTCGCCGGTCAAAGCCTGCAGCTCGCCCCGCAGCCATGCGCTTCGCCGACCTCGAACTCAACGAAGAGACGTACGAGGTTCGCCGCGGCAAGGTCGACATCTCCCTTTCTCCCACGGAGTTCAAGCTCCTCCGCTACTTCGTCCTCAACCCCGACCGTGTCCTCTCCAAGCCCCAGATCCTCGACCACGTATGGGACTACGATTTCGAAGGCGACCCCAACGTCGTCGAAACCTACGTGAGCTACCTCCGCCGCAAGCTCGACTCTGCGGGCCCGCCGCTCATCCAGACAGTACGTGGCTTCGGGTATCGCCTCCGCGCAGCCAGCGGGAACTGATATGTCCCTCCGGACACGCCTTATCGCCGGCATGCTGGCCCTCTTCGTGGTCGCGCTCGTCTCCGTCAATCTCGCTACCTACTTCGCCGTCGAACGCTTCCTCCTCCACCGCATCGACGTCCAACTCGACCAGGCCCGCGCCCCAGCAATGATCGAACTCGCCCCGAATCGCCCAACTCCCCATGACGGCGGGGGGCGTATGCCGTCCTTCCTCCCGCCCGGGACCTACATTGAACTGCGCGATTCCACTGGCACTCTCGTCAATGCACGCTACTACGGCTTTGGTACCGATGTGCAACCTCCTCCCGACCTGCCTGGTGTGCTATCGGCACCGAGCACGAGCGGCGGCCGGCTGGCCGAAAGCCGCTTCGATACCGCTGCCGTGGATGGCTCTGCCCGCTACCGAGTCCTTGTCTCTCCTTCACCGTCAGGCGATACCATCGTGATCGCTGTACCCCTCACCGATGTCGACGATACGCTTTCGCAACTCCGCCTGATCGAGTTCGGTGTCTCGGGCGTCGCCGGCCTGGCCGCCCTTGTCCTTGCCTCCTGGCTCATCCGCGAAGGGCTGCGTCCGCTCGAGCGGATGGCCGCGGTTGCCGACGACATCGCTGCTGGTGACCTCTCTCGCCGGGCTGAGAATGCGAACCCCCGCACGGAGGTGGGCCGTCTCGCCATTGCCTTCAACGAGATGCTCGCCCGCATAGAGGAAGCCTTCCAGGAACGACTCGCTACCGAGGAGCGTCTCCGCCGCTTCGTATCCGATGCCAGCCATGAGCTTCGAACGCCCCTTACCTCGATCCGTGGCTATGCCGAGCTCTTCTCAGGGGGCCAGGGGCGCCCTGCCGAGGATACGGCCCGGGCCATGCAGCGCATCGATGAGCAGGCGACGCGCATGTCTTCACTCGTCGAAGACCTCCTCCTCCTTGCCCGCCTCGATGAGCACCAGCCGCTCGAAAGCCAGCCAGTCGACCTCGCGCTCCTCGCCGCCGATGCCGTTGCGGACGCGACCGTCGCGGACTCCGATCGCGAGTACCGCCTCGAGGCTGTGCCGCTTGTGGTTGACGGCGATGAACGCCGTCTTCGCCAGGTCCTCGCCAATCTGCTGGCGAACGAGCGCGTGCACACACCGACCGGCACTATCGTCACCGTCCGAATTGCCCGCCGCGAGGGCGGCGCAGTGATCGAAGTCGAGGATAACGGTCCAGGCTTCCCGCCGGGTGTCAATGGGAAGGTGTTTGAGCGCTTCTATCGTGCCGACGCGTCGCGTTCCCGTGATAGTGGCGGCTCGGGCCTGGGACTCTCAATCGTCGCGTCAATCGTTGGCGCCCATGGTGGCCAGGTCTCAGCCACGAACATGGCGCCCAACGCCGGTGCACGTATCACCATCGAGCTCCCTGAGATGCCGTTCCAAGGTGAAGGTTAGGGGTCACCCCCGCCCGGCTCCGCGCGCCGCCGGTCATTCTCCCGCCAGGCTGCGTCATTGATCGCCATTAGCCCGCCGGCAACGAGCGAGTGACCCCCAAGCAGCACCGGCATTGGCGCCTCTGCCGCACCCTTTGTCAGGCGGCGAAGGTCCGGGTCGGCGATGCGCTCCCACGCCAGCAAGTCGCTCTGGAACCGATCCTCGCGTGATGGCGCGATGCCGAGGTGTGCCTCAATGACCCGGGTGTCGAGGACAAGGGCGTCGCCCAACTCCGACATGCGTGCAAAGAACCGTTCGGCACCGAGTTCCTCGAGCAGGAACCCCAGGACCGATCGCGGCCGGTGGCCCTGCGGTGCTGTTGCCAGCCCACGCTCCTCGCTGAACATCCGTACCCGGCAGGCGGTCTCCCGTTCGAGGTATTGCCACGTCATCGCACCTACCCGCCCCGCAACGACGATTTCCGCGCCCCGGTCGCAAAGGAGCGGCAGGAATCGCCGGTATCGCGCAGCAACCGCTTCCGCCTCCGTGGCTGACCGGGCGAGCTCCGGGTCCAGCTCCTCGGTGAGTGCCAGTACCGCGAGGTCTGACGGTGTGTCGAGATCGAACTGGGTCGCTGTTGTCCGCGGCAGGATGATCGGTGCCAGCCCGGCGTCGTCACGGAGCCGGCGCGGCAGGAGGTTGTCCCGGCCCATCTCGCGGCAGCGTTCGATCGCTTCGCCCGGGGTCCATGCCGTCAGGTCGGCCGAGAAGAAGTTGTTGGTCACGAACCGCCCATCGCGCGACTCGAGTTGCTCGGCAATGAGCCGGAACTCCGGTTCGCCGAGTAACGGCACGGACCCGGATCCCATCACCGCAGGCCTGAGCAACCCGTAACGTGACACGATTGTGCGTAGCCGCTCGTGGAATGCGAACGGTTCCCCCGGGCGGTCAGGATCGACGAGTACACCCGGCTGTCCCTCGAATGCCCCGTGCTCGTCGGTGGCGACGATGGCTGCTTCGAACCCTGCCGTGAGCGCGCTCCGGATGGTGCTCTTCGCCGCCGCTATTCGTGCCCGCGAGAGCATGCGCTCGGCCTCACCGTCCCCGGTCGCACCGTGGAAAACGATCAGGACCGGGCGCTCGTATCCCACCCCATCAGCGTACGCGCCTGGAGGCCTGCCGCGAATCCCCGGGGCGTATAGTGTGCCCCATGATCATGCTCGCTGAAGCCAGGGAGACCGCCTCCGCCGCCATCGATGCTGCCTCGCCGTCGCTCCGCGAACTGAGCCTCGACATCCATGCACATCCGGAGCTGAGCTTCGAGGAGCACCATGCTCATCGCGTCCTCACCAGCTACCTCGGAGAGGCGGGCTTCGAGGTCGAATGCGGCGCCTTCGAGATGCCGACCGCCTTCCGCGCGACTTTCGGGAGCGGCACGCCGACGCTCGCGGTGTTCTGCGAGTACGATGCGCTGCCCGGTATCGGCCACGCCTGTGGTCACAACCTCATCGCCATATCCGGTATCGCGTGGGGCCTCGGTCTCGAGGCCGCGCTGGGCGAGGGGAACGGGTCTATCGTCATCCTTGGGAGTCCGGCCGAAGAGGGCGGCGGCGGCAAGGTATACATCGCTGAACGCGGTGGCCTCGATGGCGTCGACGCGGCCATGATGCTTCATCCCGCGCCGGCTGGCAGCGCCTGGTCCAGCCTCATTGCCCGCGAGGAGCTCCATGTCAGCTATCGCGGCCGGAACGCCCATGCTGGCGCCGCGCCGTGGATGGGTGTAAACGCCCTCGATGCTCTGGTAACCGCCTACACGGCGATCTCTTCGATGCGACAGCAGATGCGCCCCACCGACCGTGTCCACGGGGTCATTACCAATGGCGGGGTGAAACCCAACATCATCCCCGACCTTGCTGCCGCCGAGTACTACGTTCGCAGCCGTACCATGGCCGAACTCGAGGAGTTGCGAGCGAAGGTCGTGGGCTGCTTTGAAGGTGCAGCCCTCACCGCAGGCTGCAGCGTTGAGGTTGAGACGATCGGGAAGACCTATGCCGAAGTCGTGAACAATGACCCGATGGCAGAAGCCTACCGCGCCAACATGGCCGCTCTTGGGGTCGACCTCCCCGGCAAGAGCGCAGGGTTGGACGGCATCGGTGGTGCCAGCACGGATATGGGCAATATCAGCTACCTCGTCCCCTCGATTCACCCGTCGTTCGCCATCCCGGCGATGGCCGTGAACCACACCGCTGGCTTCACCGAAGCCGCCGCAACTCCACGGGCCCACGAGAACACCATCCGCGCAGCAAAGGCCCTCGCCCACACGGCCATCGACCTCATCGCCAACCCGGCACTCCTGCAAGAGGTGAAAGCAGCGTTCACCGCGCGGTAGCGGCTCGCCGCCGGGGGAGGGCCCTGCGTGCTGAGCGGAAGAAAAGGGTGGGGCAACCCTTGCCACTGCCTCATTCGAGAGCCGGCTTTGGAATCGCGCGTCGCGGTGTACAGCACCGGTGGGTTGCCGGGGTTGGACGCACCGTGGGCAGCATACGTGTTGGAGTGGTGAGCCAGCGAGGGTTCCTCGTGGGAGTTCCGGGGGTTGAGAGATGGGTTGTCGCTGAGATGCATGGAGGGCACGGGGATGTGGTAGCGGAGGGTACCGGGAGGGCCTATCGGTGGGTGGCAGCGGTAGAGCAGAACCGGGGAGAGGGAGCGGGTGCGATCTGATGCCGTGATGCGAGAATGCAGGGATGGACGTCCACTCACCCGAGATCCGAAGCAAAAACATGGCTGCGATCCGGAGCGAAGGAACAAAGCCCGAGCTATACGTCAGGCGGACACTGCATGCGGCAGGATTCCGTTTTCGGCTCCATCGGAAGGATCTCCCTGGTAAGCCCGACATCGTTCTTCCGAGGTACAAGATGGTAGTTTTCGTCAACGGGTGCTTCTGGCACGGCCACGACTGTAGTGAAGGGCACTTACCGAAGACGAATACTGGCTACTGGCAAGCAAAGATTACTGGCAATATCGAACGAGACTCAGTACGACATCAAGAGCTAAGAGAATCTGGATGGAATATTATAGTCGTTCATGAATGTAGATATAAGGAAGAGACTACCCAGCTTATTGACTTACTTCATCATTATGATCTACTAACATCGCACTTGCTTGCCGGGGAAACTTATGAATAAGCCATTCCATCGTCTTAATCTGATCTGCTCCTGGTGCTCGGCGAATTTGAGCCAATAGCTTTGCAGATGTTGGGCGTTCTAATGAGGTGTTAGCTAGGCCTTCATTGCAGACGGAGCAAATTGCCCGGAGATTTGATGGATCATCCGTCCCGCCCATTGACTTATCGATGATATGCCCAATATGGAGTCTCGTCCTTCTCTGATCGTAAGGATGGGGATCGCCGGCTGCAGTGCCGCACATTTGACAGGTGAAGCCGTTCCTATCCAGTACGTAAGCGCGGGTCTCTTTCGAAACGTCCCTCTCAAACGCAGGCCGAGGCTTCGTACTCACCAAGACATATTGCCCTGGCCGGAGGTCATCTCTATCGTTATGACTTTCGATGTGCATCCCTTCTTGCTCGCGAAGCTCTCGAAGCCGTCGCCCCCATTCGGATGTACCGGCCACCTGGCGCAGGGTGTCAGAATCCAGTACTTCGCCTACATGCTGATTCAGGAATGTGCGAAGCTTGGCGCGGGCACCAATTCGAGTTGCCAACTCGTTTCCACTCCTTGCTGCGTAGGGTCGTCCCGTGCGTTCAAGGCGACGCGAATGCTGTTGCCGACTGCCTGGGCAACAGGCGGTGGGAAAGCGTTTCCGACCTGCTTGTACGACGATGTCTTCGCGCCTGTGAATTGCCACTCCGCGGGGAAACCCTGGATGAGGGCGGCCATTTGTACCGTGAGGGATGGGTCACCAATGAACTCGGCCGGCGGGGGGGCTGCAGCTACCGTTTTGCCATTCACTCCGAGTGCCGCCCAGGCTTTTCGGGCGCGTGTTGGGCCCAGATCTGGGCCCCCGTGCTTTTTGGAGCCACCTACCAGCGTAGGTGCGATCTGATTCGCTCGACTCGCCCACTCATCGGCGCCCTTCCATCCCATCCGCTTCATTTCGCCCAAGAGAACCTCCCCGACGGTGGGTGGAGGGGTATTGCCTGGCTCTGGCCATCTGAACGCTGAGGCGTACTCGTCCTTCATCGCGACACAGATGACGCGCGGGCGGAGCTGGGGAACACCAAAGTCGGACGCATGCAACAGTCGCCACGAGGGGGAATAGCCCAGCCATCGTAATCGGAGATTTATCTCTTCCCTATAATCGTCAAAGACCCGGTCAAGAAGACCTCTCACGTTCTCGATCATCACGGCACGTGGCTCGATTTCCTCAACGAGCCTGAGCATGGTCGGGAAGAGGTCGCGTTCGTCGTTCTTTCCCAGTTGCAAGCCAGCCTTGGAGAAGGGTGGACACGGAACGCCGCCTGCGAGTAGATCGACTCCTGCGTACTCCGACCCAGACCAGCCCGTCACGTCACCGTGGATGACATTCCACTCGGGGCGGTTGTGACGGAGCGTGGCACATGCGTGAGGGTCGATTTCGACCAGGGCAAGGTGGGCGAAACCGGCCTTTTCGAGCCCGAGTGCCTGACCTCCGGCACCCGCGCAGATCTCGACCGAAGTGAGTTGATTGTCCGCCATGCTCTCCCTACATAATCGCGCACGGATGTTCTGATCGCGAGCCTATCTTAGCTGAAACCCAGCGTGCGGGCGCAATGGGCGCTGAAGACCCCGGGAGGAGCCCCGACACTGATGGTTCCGTACCGCTCACTTATCCTCTGGAGCCGCTTGTGACTCCCATTGCGCGACAGAAGGTGTCGCCAAGGCGCGGTATGGTGCTCTGCATAACACCATGCAGCCCTCAAGACTCCGCCAAGATTCTGCCAACGCGACGATAACGCGGCGACGCCCTATCATTGGTTGCCTATGCTTGCCCGCGGGGTTGCCCGGCGGGCTCGTCCGCCCCGCCACCACAACCGGCCGGGCCATCCCGTAATACTGAGGTCCACCAATGAAGGTCGTCTTTTTCGAAGACGTGGAAGGTACTGCGCAGGTCGGCGAGGTGAAGGAAGTCAAGAATGGCTTCTACCGTAACTTCCTGCTCCCCCGCGGCATTGCGGGCCCCACGTCGCGCGATAACCTCCAGCGCGCCAACTCCCTCGCCCAGAAGGAGGCACGCCGCCAGGAGAAGCTCGACTCCGAAGCCCGCTCCGTCGCCGACCGCATCCAGGGATACACCGTCACCATCGAGGCACGCGTCGGTGAGACGGGCCGTCTCTTCGGCTCGGTTACAAACCGCGATGTTGCCGAGAAACTGAACGCGTCGGCCGGTGTGAGCATCGATGCACACACCATCCTCCTGGCTGAGCCGATTCGCGAGATTGGCAGGCGCCCGGTGACCGTGAAGTTCACGCGGAACGTCTCGTCCGAAGTAATCGTCGATGTCCAGCCAGACGAGGCGTCGAGGCCGGTGGTCGCGAAGCTCCTTGCCGAACGCGAAGCTGAGGCGAAGGCTGCCGAAGCTGCAGCGAAGGCCGCTGCCGAAGCCGCTGCAAAGGCTGCCGCCGAAGCCGGCGACGATACCCAACCGTCGGGCGAATAACGCACTCGTGGAAAGGAGGTAGCCGGGAACCAGCCTGCTTGCGTTTGGCACCCTTCTGCAGCGCCGGCTCCTCCTTCCGCTCATGACCCTCGCACCGTTCGAACGCCTTCCCCCGCACGATATCGAGGCCGAGGAATCCGTGGTCGCGGCCCTCATGGTCGACCCGCAGGCTATCCTCGCTGTCTACAATATCCTCAAGCCCATCGACTTCTTCCGTGAGAAGAATGGCTGGATCTACGACGCCTGTGTCGAACTATGGAACCGTGACGAGGCGATCAACCAGATCACCGTCGCCCACGAACTCGCTCGCCGCGACCAGCTCGAGGATGCCGGTGGCCAGGCGTATCTGTCCGATATTATCCGCCGCCTGCCCACCAGCCTGGGTGCGGAGTTCTACGCCCGTATCGTCAAGCGCGATGCCACCTATCGCGGGCTCATCGCTGCCTCCACCGCGATCATGCAGATGGCGTACGAGGCCCCGGCCGAGCTGGAGCAGGTGTTCTCTCGCGCCGAAGACCTCCTGCAGCGGCTTCGGGGCGGCGAGAACTTCCGCGACTTCGTCCACATCCGCCAGCTGCTGAGTGCCTACCTCGACCAGGACGCCGACGACCTGGAGCGCCAGGAACTCACCTCCATCCGTACCGGTTATTCCGATCTCGACACACTGCTCGGTGGACTCAAGCGGTCCGACCTGGTCATCGTTGGCGCGCGCCCATCCGTCGGCAAGTCGAGTTTCGCGCTCGGGATCGCCCGGAACGCGGCCATCATGCAGCGCGGGAATGTGGCGTTCTATTCGCTCGAAATGTCGGGCGAACAACTCGCCATCCGGCTGCTCTCATCGGAGTCGAGTGTCGATGGGACGCGGCTACGGCTCGGGCAGAATACCGAGATGGAGGAGCGCCGTATCGTCGCTGCGACTGGCCGCCTCTCCGAGGCCAACATCTGGTTCGACGATACGCCGATTCTCACGGCCGCCGAGCTGCGGGCGAAGTCACGCCGCCTTGCCAACGAAGCCGGGGGTCTCGACCTCATCATCATCGACTACCTGCAACTCATGCAGGGTGAGCACGGTGGCCGCAACGAGAACCGTGTCCAGGAGATCAGCTACATCTCGCGCACGCTCAAGGGGCTGGCGCGTGAACTCGATGTGCCAATCGTCGCCCTCGCCCAGCTCTCGCGCGCCATCGAGAACCGCAATCCCCGCATCCCGATGCTCTCGGACCTCCGCGATTCGGGTTCCATCGAGCAGGATGCCGACATCGTGATGTTCCTCAGCCGCGAAGACATGTATGTCAGCCCCGAGCAGTGGGCGGCCGACCACCCGGAACTCCCGGCCAGCGCCTACCCGAAGGGCGTGGCGCAGGTGCATGTCGCCAAGCACCGCAACGGTCCCACGGGAATGGTCGAGCTCCGTTTCCGTGAGCGCTTCGCCCGTTTCGAGGACTGGGTGCTCCGCCCGGACGAGGAAGAATGAGCGATTTCCAGGGCTTCCCCGGCATCAGCAAGGCGACCACTATCCCCAACCTGTTTTTCACCGCCGTCTTGCCGGAACTCGAAACCCCGGCGGAGTTGCTCGCATTCCTCTGGGTCTCCCGCATCACGCAGGAGCGGACGCCCGGCGAACGATTCGTGACTGAAGACGAGGTGTGGGCCTATCCGGGCGCACGCGGTTCGTTCGACCGCCTGGGGGCTGGCCGTGAAGGCCTCACGCTGGCTCTCGAAGCGCTCGTCCGCAGGCGCGCACTGCTGGCACTCTCCCTTGCCAGTGCCGATGGTGAAGAGCAGCTCTACTTCGTGAACAATCCCGCCTCGCGCCGGCTCATCGCGCGGGCGCGTGGCGGAGACCTCGAGCTGCGCCCTGCGGCAATCATCCAGCCTGCCTGCGACCCCGGGGAGCGTCCCAATATCTTCCGGCTCTACGAGGAACAGATCGGGACCATAACACCGATGGTTGGCGACAAGCTCATCGAGGCCGAGGAGCGCTATTCTCCGGAGTGGATCGCCGAGGCGTTTCGCGAGGCGGCCGAGCTCAACGTGCGCTCCTGGCGCTACATCGAACGCATCCTGATCCGGTGGGCCGAGGAGGGCCGCTCGTATGAAACGCCTGGACGAGATCCTCTCCAAGACGAAAAGCAGCGCTTCCTTGGAGGATTTGAGCATCTCGCAAACCGACACCGATGATGCCAGCCCCGGCGATACCTGTCCCATCTGCCACGGGGCGGGCTTTGTCCGCCGTGCACGCCCGGTCGATGACCCGCGCTTTGGCAAGGCCGAGCCGTGTGATTGTGTGCTGCAGGAGGCCGAAGACGTGCGCAAGGGCCGTCTCGAACGCATCTCCAATCTCGGCGCCCTGACGCGCTTCACCTTCGATTCGCTCGCACCCGCTGGCCGCGGCCGCGAAAGTGATGCCTTTGACGCCGCTGCCGAGAATGCGAAAGCCTATGCGGCGGAGGCAGCCGGCTGGCTCGTCCTCACCGGCTCATCGGGCACGGGAAAGACGCATCTTGCCGCCGCCATCGCCAACGACCGTATCGCACGTGGCTATCCCGCGCTCTTCATGGTCGTCCCCGACCTGCTCGATCACCTTCGCGCCAGCCAGGACCCGGCACGCGATGAGCTGGGCTACCATCAACTCTTCGAACAGGTGCGCAACGCGCCCTTTCTCGTGCTCGACGACATCGACGCCACGAGCGGCACACCCTGGGGCCGCGAGAAGCTCTTCCAGGTAGTCAATCACCGTTATAACACCGAGTTGCCGACCGTCTTCACCACGACAACGCCGGTCCGGCAGCTCGATGATCGCCTGGCCAGCCGCCTCTCAAACCCCGAGATAGCGGCCATCGTATCGCTCGACGGGCCCGCCAGTAGCGGCTACCAGCAGGTCGGCGGCATGACCCGGGAGCGCCTGGCCGGGCACACCTTCCGCGATTTCGATACGCGCTCGCCCGGCCTGCGCACCGAGGAACGTGAGTCCCTCGAAGCCGCCCTCAGCGCTTCCCGTGCTTTTGCCGAAGATCCCCGTGGCTGGCTCCTCCTCGTTGGCGGCAACGGTTGCGGAAAGACGCATCTCGCCTGTGCCATCGCCAGCCGCTGCCTTTCGAACGGCCGAAGCGTCTTTTTTGCTGTCGTGCCTGATCTGCTCGACCATCTGCGGGCCTCGTTTGCTCCCGGCAACGATGTGCCGTACGACGAGCTCTTCGACACGATCCGGAACGCCGATCTCCTTGTCCTCGACGACTATGGCGCCCAGCAAAGCACGCCGTGGGCCCAGGAGAAGCTCTACCAGGTCGTCAACTATCGGACGGTCGCAGGTCTCCCAACCGTGGTGACCTCCGACCGCCCGATTGACGAACTGCAGGCCGCACAACCACGCATCCTTACCCGGATGCTCGACCCGCAGACGGGCACACTCATTTACATCAGTGCCCCCCACCACCGCCTGGGCCGCCTTACGACTTCCGAGCCGCGCTCTTTGCGCCCGCGGCGCTAGATCGGCTCTGTCGTGAGCTCATCGAGGAACAGGCGGATGCCTTCAGCAGCCGCTTCGTCACGGCCGGACACCTCGTAGATCCGCCCGAGGTCCGCGCGCACGTGGTCGAGGAAGGCCTCGGGATCGGCGTCTGGTTCTGAACGAACCCGCGCGAACTCCAGCGCGAGGTCATCGGCGATACTCCGCACCTGCCGTGCGTACTCTTCATCCTGGAACACTGGCGTGTTGGTTTGATCCGTGGTCATTCCACACCTCCCAATCTCCGGCGAGGATCCGCCGGCTTCCATCGTCGCTGAATGCCGGTCACCTCGACAGGACCCTTCGAACCCATGTTCGGGCCCACTCGGCTGAACATGCCCCCTGGCCGCATCGGCCCCCAACCTCTGGTTCGGTTGGGCCTGTCATCCCCGGCCGTTCTCGGGCACCATAGATTGGATTGGATATCCGGCGGAGGGCGCCCGATGGTCAGCTATCTTCTCGTTCCTGTCGATGGCTCTCCGGAAGCAGAGGCTACTATCCCCGTCGCGGCGGCAATCGCGGCCCGTCTCCGTGCTGGCCTGCGCCTCCTGCGGGTCGTTCGCTACGATTTCGAATGTGCTGCCGCCGAGAAGGAGATGGACGATCTCGTAGCACGGCACGGCGCGACATCGGGGAGCGTCGTCGTGTCCGGCAACGTCTTCCGCACGATCCTCAATCACCTCGATGAGGACCCGGGCGGACTCGTCGCGATGAGCACCCACGGCCGTTCACGCCTTTTCGAAGAGGTAATGGGCAGCACTGCTCTCACCCTTGTCCGGATGCTCTCACGCCCGGTCATCGTCTACCGGCCAACCGGCCACGAAGCGGCCCCCGAGAGCCGCATGCCTATCGAGACGATCGTCGTCCCGGTCGATGGCTCTGACTTCGCCGAGTCAATGATCCCTGTTGCCGCGGAGTTCGCGAAGGCGATAGGTGCGGGGATCGAACTGATCCAGGTCATTCCCTCCGTCGACCGCCCTGGCCCGGGTGATGTCATCGAATCATCGTATGTCCGTGGCCACGCTGAGGCGCTGCAACGTGATACCGGGGTCCCGGTAAGTTTCGAAACCCTCCACGGCGACCCCGCGAAGGTGATCCCCGAGTACGTTCGAACGCGCCCCGGCGCCATGCTCGCCATGACGACCCATGCCCGCCGGGGGATCGAACGTATCGCGTTCGGTGGCGTGGCGAACGCCTGTATTCGCCACTCTGGCGTGCCAATCCTTCTCCGCCACCCGGGGAGCCACGCTCCCGAAAGCTGAAGGAGGGGTACCGACATGCCGCCCACAATCCTCGTTACCAACGATGGCTCCCAGCAAGCGCTGCGCGCGCTCCCCCATGCTGCACTCCTTGCCGGGAACGCAGGGGCCGATCTCATCCTTCTCCGCGTTCTCGACCCGGATGCGGAGCTCACACATGTTGCCGCCCGCGATCGTCCGGCCGTCATTCGCGCCCTCGTAACAGGCTGGCAGGCTGAATTGACCGAACTCCTTGCAAATCGCGAGATCCGTGGCAGGGCCGAGGTTCGCATTCTCGGCGAGGCTGAACGGCTTTCCGACGCGGTCGTCTCTGCTGCCCAGGAGCATGACGCGTTGCTCATTGCCATGCATTCCCGCGGCGCCGGCGCAATCCGCCATGCACTGCTGGGGAGTGTTGCGCTTGGAGTACTCGGCGGAACATCGCTCCCGGTTATGCTCACCGGACCCCATGCAGCCGACCCGCCGGCTATCCACCGCGAGGGGTACCGGCTCATCATCACCAGTGACGGGTCGCCGGCGTCCGATATCGTCGTCATCTCCATGGCCCCGGTGCTTGCCGCTATCGATGGCCATGTGCGCCTGCTCCACATCTGCGAGCTCCGTTCGGGGAGGCCCGCACCCGAGACCGAAGTTGCGCTCGCCAACCGCCACCTCGAGGGCATCCGCAAGATCCTTCCGCCGACCCTTCACAGTGAGGTCGAGACCGCCGTGTGCTGTGATGCGTGCACGGTCGCCAACGACATCCTCAGGGCGGCGGAGCGCTACCGGGCCGATGCGATCGCCTTGAGTACACATGGCCATAGCGCTCTTCGCCACCTCATCGCGGGCAGCAACGCACTCGACCTCCTCTCGCAGTCGCCGGTCCCCCTCATTCTCACCCGGTATCCTGGATAGGAGGGACTATGCGCTCAGCGATGCTTCGTACGCCGGGGCCGATAGCTACGGGTCCGCTCACCATCGAGGAGGCACCACCGCCGGTGCCTGCAGCCGGCGAACTGCTCCTCGATGTCGTGGCCTGTGCCGCGTGCCGTACGGACCTGCAGCTCGCGGAAGGCGATATCGCGGCCAGGCGCGTGCCGCTCATCCCCGGGCACCAGGCGGTCGGACGTGTAGCCGCGCTGGGCGAGGGGGTGACGGGCTGGAACGTGGGTGACCGAGCGGGCGTGGCCTGGCTTGCCTCGGCTTGCGGGAACTGCCCCTATTGCATCGAGGGGCAGGAAAACCTTTGCCCCGATGCCCGCTTCACTGGTTGGGATCGTGATGGTGGATTCGCGGGACAGATGACGGTTGATGCCCGCTTCGCGCTTCACCTGCCTGACGGATTCGACGACCTCGCCGTTGCACCACTTCTCTGCGGAGGAGTCATTGGCTATCGCGCACTGAGGGTCTCGGGAATCAAACCTGGAGGAAGGCTGGGGCTCTTCGGCTTTGGCGCCTCCGCACTGCTCGCCACTCAGGTCGCAGCCCATTGGGGGTGCGAGGTCTTTGTTGCCACGCGATCGGAGCCGGAACAGGAGCGGGCTCGATCACTCGGTGCCGTGTGGGCCGGCGGGTACGAGACACCGGTTCCCACCGAACTCGATGCTGCAGTCACCTTCGCGCCCGCCGGGAGCGTGGTCGTGGCGGCACTTCGTGCCATCCGCCCCGGCGCCACGGTCGCCATCAATGCGATCCACCTCGACCACATCCCCGAGTTCTCGTACGACCTGCTCTGGCGCGAACGGAGCCTGAAGAGCGTGGCGAACTTCACACGGACCGATGCAGCCGAGTTCCTCTCACTCGCCGCGGAAGTCCCAATACGGACGGTGACGGAGACCCATCCCCTTGCGGACGCGAACCGTGCCTTGCAACGCATCGCCTCGGGCGCCGTGCAGGGCGCCGCCGTGCTCGTCATCTGAGACGTGAGCGGGGCCGGCGAAGGGGGTACCCGCCCCACCTGCACGTCTCGAATCGATGACCCTCACGATGGATCGACGACGAATGCCTCTGCCCCGGGCGCATGGGAGCAGAATCCTCCCGTCCCGGTACTTTGTGGCTCAGGCCACGCCTGGTGCCGGGTGGAGGGATATTGGTGCCGAAGGCCGGCGCCCCTGCGTCCACTGCCGGTAGAGGGCGCTGTAGTAGCCACCCATCGCCAGCAACCGGGAGTGTGACCCATCCTCCACGATGCGGCCGTCATCGACCACGAGGATGCGGTCGGCATGCTCTGCCGTGCTCAGGCGGTGAGCGATGATGATGCTGGTGCGCCCGCGAAGCAGGTGTCCGAGGGCCTCTTCAACCACACCCTCGGTCGCCGGGTCGAGGCTCGATGTCGCCTCATCGAGAACGAGGACGGGCGGGTTGGCGACGAATGCCCGCGCGATTGAAATGAGCTGCTTCTGTCCCGCCGAGAGCCGCGACCCACGGTAACTGACGTACGTATTGATCCCTTCGGGCAGGGAGTCGATGAACTCCTGGATCCCGAGTTCGGTGCAGGCCGCGTTGAGTTCGTCATCGGTCGCACCGGGCCGCCCGAAGAGGATGTTCTCGCGGATGGTTCCGCTGAAGAGGAACCCCTCCTGCGGAACCATGGTGATGCTGCGGCGCAGGTCTGTCCCCGCAATCTCCTGGAGGTCGTGGCCGTCCAGTGTCACTCGCCCGGTTGCCGGGTCGTAGAAGCGGGTCATCAGCTTCGCGAGGGTTGACTTCCCGGCCCCGGTGGGGCCCACGAGGACAACGTGTTGCCCCGGCTCGATGACGAGATTGATGTCGCACAAGACCGGCCGCCCGGGCTTGTAGCCGAACTCCACATTCTCGAGGGCGATACGGCCATCCACTCGCGCAGGCAGGGTCACCGGATTGGCCGGCTCTGCCAGGTCGGGCCGTACGTTGAGGAGCCCGAAGATCTTGTTGAGGGCTGCACCGGCACTCTGCAGCATGTCGTACACCTGCGAGAGGTTCTGGATCGGTTGGAAGATGAAGTCGAGGTAGAAGACGAAGGCCGCCACGGTCCCGACAGAGACCTCGCCGGCTGCCACCTGCCGGCCGCCGTAATAGAGGATTACCCCGATACCGAGACCGCCCAGCCACTCGACAAGCGGGAAGTACAGGGCGGAGATTCGCACCGTCTTCACGTTTGCCTCGTAGTTGCGCTCGTTGATCGCTCCGAAGCGCTCCATGTTCTGCTCTTCCCGGGCGAAGGCCTGCACCACGCGCAGGCCCGCGAACGTCTCCTGCATGTGGATGAGCACATCGGCAATGCGCTCGCGGACCGAGTTGTACGCCTTGCGCGAGGCGATGCGGAAGAGAGCCGTCGCCAGCAGCAATGGCGGCAGGATGACCGCCGTCATGAGGAATAGCTTCCAGCTCAGGAGCAGGAGGATGACGATCGCACCGGCAAGTGTCAGCGTGCTCTGCACCAGCATCAGGAAGCCGTTGTTCAACACGTCGGTCAGCGTCTGGATGTCGGCAGTCATGCGCGAGACGAGGCGCCCCGCGTTCTCGCGCCCAAAGAACGACAGCGACATCTTCTGCAGGTGCGTAAAGAGACGGATGCGGAGATCGCGGAGGAAGTCCTGTCCGAGCTTGTTCACGGTGTACGTCGCTATCGCCTGGAAGACGTAGATGGTGCAGATGAGGGCGATGAACAACACCGCCGCGATAACGAGGTTCTGCTTGTCATGCCCATCGACCCCATGGTCGAGCGCGAACTGGATGACCAGCGGCTTGCCGAGGCTCGCAGCCGTGAACGTGATAATCGAGAAGACGGCGACGAGCATCGCAGGCCAGCGAGGGGCGAGCATTTCGGCCGCACCCTTCAGCCCGTTCGCCGATACCTCCGGCGGATGTGATTGTTCGCTCATACCGCGGCTGCCTCCATCTGCCCGAGCACCTCGTTGTAGCGCCGGCAGCTCTGGACGAGCTGGAGGTGCGTACCGGTGTCGGCGACCCGTCCACCGTCAACCAGCACCACCTGGTCGGCCAGCGAAATCGTGGAAAGCCGGTGTGAGATGATTACGGTCGTTCGGCCGGCCATCACCTCTTTCAGTGCCGTCCGGATCTCCTCCTCCATGCGGGCATCCACGCTCGACGTTGCATCGTCGAGTATCAGGATGCGTGGCTCGGTGAGAATTGCGCGGGCGATGGCGATGCGCTGTCGCTGGCCACCCGAGAGTGAGAAACCCTGTTCGCCGACGATCGTGTCGTAGCCATCGGGCAGTTCCTCGATGAAATCCGCAGCGTGGGCGAGGCGTGCCGCGTGCTCGATCGCCGCGTCATCGGCATCGAGCCTGCCATAGGCGATGTTGTTTCGAATGGTATCCGAGAAGAGGAACGTGTCCTCGAAGACGATGCCGATATCGCGCCGCAGGTCGCGCAGGCGTACGTCGCGGATATCATGCCCGTCGATCAGGATTCGACCACCAGTGGTGTCGTAGAAGCGAGGCAAGAGCCGGGCCACCGTCGACTTCCCACTCCCGGTCGACCCGACCAGGGCAACAGACCGCCCTTCGGGTACCTCGAGTGTGAAGCCATCGAGCACCTGCCGTTGTGGTTCGTAACCAAAGGTCACGTCCTCGAACGTAATCCGTCCGCGCCCCGGCGCAAGCGGTTTTGCGTGCGGTCGTTCACGCACGGTCGGTTCTTCCTTCAGCACGTTCCAGACACGGGCCGATGAGATGAGCGCCCGCTGGCCGCTCGCGACCATGTCGCCGAGTGATTGCACGGGCCAAACGAGCATCGTGAGGTATTGGAGCGAGCGCACGAGGTCGCCCGGGGACATCTTCCCGTCGATGGCCAGCCACCCACCATAAGCCAGCACGGCGAGCTGTCCGACCCCGGGAAGCCACTGGAAGAGTGGTGAGTACCATGTCCTCAGCCGGGCCACGTTCATGCTCGCGCCGTGGATCTCGTCGGCGACTTTCGAGAGCTTGCCGATCTCGTGGTCCTCGCGGCCAAAGGCCCGGACCAGCCGCACCCCAGCGATGTTCTCTTCCACCACACTCGCCAGTGAGGCCAGCCCCTGCTGGACGTGTTCGGTTCCCGGGGCCAGCTTCTGGAAGAAACGGACACTGAGCAGTGTGACGACCGGATAGACCGCCATCGCCACAAACGCGAGGGTCACGTCAGTCCGTATGAGCATCACGAAGGCACCCGTCGCCATGAGCAGATAAGCCATGTTGATGGGGATGTTGACGAGGAAGCCCTGGACCTCATGGAGGTCGGCGCTTCCTCGCGACATAAGCTGTCCCGTCGCCGTCCGGTCGTGGTAATCGAAGGAGAGGCGGTTGACGCGGTTGTAAAGCTCTGTGCGCAGGTCAGTCTCG
>WBZR01002379.1_pt1 | contig 19487 bp, 17 predicted proteins | sample 5204231 | NCBI WGS metagenome assembly WBZR01 (sample SAMN12412403, study PRJNA552823) | activated sludge metagenome | isolation source: activated sludge from anammox sidestream of wastewater treatment plant... | place: USA: Virginia | collected 2017-08 | reverse complement strand
TTACTGCACGCTTTCTTAACTCAGTTAACGTCTTATGATCTAACCGCCGGGCATCATTCTTTCTCATCAGAATATGATACCATAATTGGTACAATTATGTCAATACTATTATGAGACAGTTAATAACACCTTTTTCCCTTGAGGAAAAAAGGGCTTGACATAGAATGTCTACTCGGCTTTCCCCTTGATACTTCCTTCTTTCTCTCGTCCTGACACCCCAGCGCATTTTTTTATGCTGACTTTGACGTTACCCTGCCTTGATCCCTGGTCTATCACCCGCGCCATTACCTGCCACAGCGCCAGCTTCCCTTGAAAATCCCTTCCCAATGCCTCCTCTATCCCTAATTCCTTTGCCACCTGGTACACGCTCCATACCGCACCCACCGACAACCCCTCCTGGAGTTCCACCGATTCTGACAATGCACCCAACGCACCGAGATCCTCTTTGTGGCCGAGCGCAAGCTTTATTGCTTCAATCTCCTGCGACGTGCAGTTCGATAGATTTGCAATGGTACGTTTCCTGGCCTTTCCTTCCTCACAATACGATTCTCGCAAAAGGGTGGAACGGTTGATTTTTTTGCCGGATTTTGATTTGTTTTCTACAATATGCATGTCTATGGCAGTATAGCACAATATTCAACAGTGTAAAGTAAATTATTGAATAATAAGAATATATTAGTGACTACATATATGTAAATAAAACAGTGCTAACTGATCACATATTATACACTTATGTGTTTTGGCTGGGGTGGACATCCGTTACAATAAACCAAATTTCACCTTTTTGGTTGCGGCCAAAGGCCGCGCTAGGTTCTTTATGGTTAAGTTTCTCTTGATTGCGGCTTTGCTGCACTATGCATTTATCGTTTTGTCTTGTAAAATCCTCAGACAGTTCTTACGCAACCATCTGTTACGCTAATAAATCGCTTGACACTTTTATTCCAGATTCGTTATCATAGATATTTTGTGAATTTCATTGGATTTTATAGTTAAGGAAGAAGGTTTGAGTTCTCGCATCAAGGTTCGTTTTGCGCCTAGTCCTACGGGTTACCTTCATATTGGAGGGGCGCGGACGGCGCTTTTTAATTGGCTTTTTGCACGACATAACAAGGGCATTTTTCTCTTACGCATAGAAGATACCGACCAGCAACGTTCCACTGAAGAGGCTACACAGGCCATCCTCGACAGCATGAAATGGCTCGGGTTGGACTGGGATGAGGGTCCATATTTCCAAAGTCAAAGATTATCCATCTATAAGCAACACGCAGAGAAATTGGTGGAACAAGGGAAGGCGTTCTACGATACCGATGCTGAAGGGCGCAAGGCGATTCGCTTTAAGATGCTGGATGGGGTGACGGAGATTAACGACCTCATACACGGCACCATTACCTTTGATACATCCCTTATTGAAGACTTCGTCATACTTAAGGCCGATGGTTTTCCCACCTATAATTTCGCCTGCGTCGTAGATGATGCCGAGATGGGGATTACCCATATTATCCGGGGGGATGACCACATATCAAACACCCCCAAACAGATCGCACTCTACAAGTCATTCGGATTTAAAGTGCCGGAGTTTGCCCATATTCCCATGATCCTGGGGGAAGACGGATCGAGATTAAGCAAGCGTCATGGGGCAACCTCCGTTACTGAATATCGGGACAAAGGCTATTTGCCCCACGCGTTGGTAAATTTCCTTGCACTTCTGGGGTGGTCACCCGGAAACGATGTGGAGATTTTGCCGATTCAGGAGATGATTGAAAAGTTTACCTTAAAGCGCGCAAACAAGACGAGTGCGCAATTCAACAATATTAAACTGGATTGGATGAACGGTCAATATATCAAAAATACCCCCGGTGAACAATTAACGCCAGAAGTGAAGAGGTTTTTTGAAAAAGCGGGTATTGATATGACAAAGATTACGCCGGAGTGGCTGTCCGATTTTGTAAAACTCTACCACGAGCGGTTCAAGACCTTCCTGGATCTTCTGAACCAGACGAGGTTCTTCTTCACCGACGCAATTGAATACGACCAGGCGGCAGTAGGCAAATTCCTCAGGAAGGAAGGGATTGGCAAGGTATTAAAAGAGGTACATTCGGCTATTTCTCAGGTGGATATTTATGATAAAAAAACGCTGGAAGACACCTTGCGGGCTTTAACCGAAAAGCTCGGCGTCGGATTTTCCAAACTTGCGCAGCCTATGCGGGTGGCCATTACAGGAAAGAGCGTGAGCGCCGGTATCTTTGAAACGATGGAACTCTTGGGTAGGGAAAAGACGTTAAAACGGCTTTCGGATGCCTTTAAAAATCTGTGTGAAACGTCAACGGCTGTCAGGTTTTGATTTTGAGGGCAACCACAGATTCCATAGATCATGCAGAGTATTACATAGCTGTGCAATCTGCGGTTTCATGCTTTTTGAGTTGTTGAGATTGTTTATCTTATGAACGCAAGGCTCTTTGTTGCAGTTGAAATTACCGAGGAAATCCGGAAAAAACTAGCAGCGTTTCAGGATGAACTGAAAAAGGTGGATGCAGACGTAGGATGGGTTGCCCCTGAGAAGCTCCATATTACGTTAAAGTTTATCGGATATATTGACGAAGAAAAAGTTGGGGCAGTTACCAACATAATAAAAGACTCTTTGGCCCATATAAAGCCGTTTGATCTTGATTATCGTGGAGCGGGTACTTTCCCAACAGAGAAAAATCCGCGGGTTGTTTTTGCTGATATCATAGACAGAGGCGGGGTGCTGGCAAAGATACACGAAAGACTGGATATTCAATTAATGGCGTTGGGCGTGGAACATGAGGATCGCAAATTCAACGCGCACCTTACCCTGGGGCGTATAAAGACGCGCAGGAATGTAAAAAGGCTTGTAGAGAATCTAAATTCGTACAGTGGGTTTGATTTTGGCTCAGAACATGTGACACAGGTGGTATTGATGAAGAGTGACCTTTTACCGGAGGGACCCGTATATACGAAGTTGCATAGTGTTGTTTTAGTCTCATAAGTGTGACTTTTTGTATGGGTGAATTATGATATTTAAACCAGAGGAAGCAGATAAGGAAAAACGACAACAGGCATTAGAAAGAGCAATCTCGCAGATCGAGAAGCAGTACGGAAAAGGGACGATCATGAAACTGGGCGGCGAGACGAAGGTGGACGTCCCTACAATCTCTACGGGGGCATTGTCTCTTGATATCGCCCTCGGTGTGGGCGGCATCCCGCGGGGAAGGGTCATTGAAATATTTGGCCCGGAGTCTTCGGGCAAAACCACGTTGACTCTCCATATTATCGCTAACGCCCAAAAGGCGGGTGGTACGGCGGCCTTTATCGACGCGGAACACGCCCTGGACCCAGACTATGCCAAAAAATTAGGAGTAGATCTGAATAATCTCATGGTCAACCAGCCCGATACCGGAGAACAGGCGCTTGAGATTGCAGAACTACTGGTGAGGAGTAATGCGGTAGACATCATTGCAGTTGATTCCGTGGCGGCCTTGGTTCCCCGTGCGGAGATTGAGGGGGAGATGGGCGATGCACACGTGGGATTACAGGCCAGGCTGATGTCGCAGGCCCTGCGCAAGTTAACGGGTTGTATTTCAAAATCCCAGACCAGTGTTATTTTTATTAACCAGATTCGCGAGAAGATCGGCGTCATGTACGGCGGAAACCCCGAAACAACTCCAGGCGGCAGGGCATTAAAATTCTACGCCTCGGTGCGTATCGATATCCGGAGGATCGGCAGTATAAAAGACGGAGAAGTGGCCATCGGCAACCGGGTGCGAGCGACTATCGCAAAAAATAAGGTTGCGGCACCTTTTAAGAAGGCTGAGTTCGATATCCTGTATAATACGGGCATATCTCGTGGTGGGGACATCATTGACCTCGGCGTCGAACATCAAATCATAGATAAGTCAGGTACCTGGTTTTCCTATGGTGAACTTCGACTGGGACAAGGCAGGGAAAATTCCAGGCAGTTTATCGAGGGAAAACCTGACCTGATGAAGGAAATTGAGCAGGCCGTATTGAAAAAGATAAGGCCGGAAATGGTTACAGAAAGGCCGCCTGAAAAAACTCCAGAAAAAACGAGGGCTGAGTCCTCCTCTAAAAAGGGAGAAAAATAATTGCAGCAATTTAGTTTTTAAAAATTCCAGTCGTGTAGGGAGTGTATTGCAATATGACCCTACGTTAGTGTTTTGGGAATTTTCAAATCTATAGTGAATACATTACATACGTATACTTCACACACACTCCTCAGCTTCTCCCATTTAGGGAAGGGCAATAAAGTTTATCTCTCAATAACAGGAGATTCAGAAATTTCCTAACCCTTTGTGGGGTAGGGCAAGGGGTATGTATACTATTTATATCATTGACTACAGAGGGGATTCCGAAACAGGTTCAGCAGGTAAGTTATCTTATGAAAACCAACGAGATTCGCAATAAATTTCTGAAATTCTTTGAGAGGAAGTCTCATGTAATCTGGCCCAGCGACTCATTGGTGCCCCAGAACGACCCCACGCTCCTCTTTACGGGCGCCGGGATGAATCAGTTTAAGGACATGTTTCTGGGTAAAGGGAATTTAGCCTTTAAAAAGGCTACTACCTGTCAGAAATGTCTTCGCACGGGGGATATTGATAACGTGGGAAAAACAGCCTCCCACCATACCTTTTTTGAGATGCTGGGGAATTTTTCCTTTGGGGATTATTTTAAGAAAGAGACCATTGAATGGGCATGGGAATTCCTGGTGCAGGAGTTAAAAATCCCGGAGGAGCGCCTGAGTGTCAGCGTTTATAAAGACGATCAGGAGTCGTATGAAATTTGGAAAAAAACCATTGGTGTGCCGAAGTCAAAGATTTATCGCTATGGTGAAAAGGACAACTTTTGGCCGGCAAATGCGCCCCTCTTGGGACCTAACGGACCCTGCGGTCCGTGTTCCGAGATCTTTTTCGATCAGGGAGGAAAAATCGGGTGCGGGCGGAAAGAGTGCGAGCCTGCTTGCGATTGTGACCGATTTGTAGAAATATGGAACCTCGTATTCACCCAATATGAACGTACAGAAGGAGGGAAACTGGTACCGCTGCCACATAAAAACGTAGATACAGGCATGGGTTTGGAAAGGATGGCGCGGGTCATGCAAGGGGTGCAAACCAATTTCGATATTGACATTTTCAGGCCTATTATCAAATCTCTGGAAGACATCGCACAGGTAAAATATAACGGGCAACAAGAGAGTGCCGTGCTCATGCGCCGTATTGCAGACCATGTGAAGGCGAGTGTGTTCTGTATTTCTGACGGTGTCCTGCCCAGCAATGAAGGGCGCGGGTATGTTGAAAGACGGTTATTGCGGCGTGCCATACGGGACGGCACACAGTTGGGTGTAAAAGACTGCTTTTTATATAAACTGGTACCCATCGTCAGCAATGTAATGGAGGAATACTACCCCGATATAAAACAGCGCAGGGAAAACATTGTGCGGATCGTGAAGAGTGAAGAAGAGAAATTTCATGAAACCCTGGAACTGGGGACGGCGAGATTAAAAGAGTTGATGGAGACTTTACAAAAAAACAACCAAAAGACACTTTCCGGTCAGGAGGCCTTCAAATTATACGATACCTATGGCTTCCCTCTTGATATGACTGAATCGATTCTCCAGGAGAGAGGATTCGGTGTGGATAAAGACGGCTTTGAGAACGAACTCGAAAGGCAACGGTTGCAGGCAAGGGCCTCGTCTCAGATGATGGGACAGGTCTTTGACACAGGGCCATTGAGTAAGATTAAAGATATTTCGAAAGGCACGGATTTTCTGGGTTATAAGGAAGATACATGCAAAGCAAAAGTAATTGCCCTTATCCAGGGAGATCAGCTTGTAGATGCGGCAAGGGCCGGGAGCGATGTTACCGTGATTTTAGACCGGACGCCTTTTTATGGTGAGTCCGGCGGCCAGATTGGCGACACCGGTGTTTTGGAATCGAATGGAAACCATGCTTGCATCACCGATACGAAAAAAAATGATGATTTTATCCTCCATATAGGGAGGGTGACAAAAGGAGAACTGACGAAGGGAAGTCTGGTTCATGCTAAAATTGATGACCAACGAAGAAACTTCATCCGGAGGAACCATTCTGCAACGCATATTCTTCATTACGCCTTGAGAAAGGTGGTCGGCCAGCACGCAGAACAGGCAGGGTCACTGGTAACGCCCGACCGTTTGCGCTTTGACTTCCACCATTTTTCCGGTTTAACGAAAGAAGAAATAATGCGAATCGAGGATATGGTCAACGAGATAATTTTGGAAAACGTGCCGGTGACGGTAAAAGAATTATCCATCCAGGAGGCCAGAAATGCGGGTGCCATGGCGCTGTTTGGTGAAAAATACGGAGAGGTGGTCAGAATGGCCTCCGTTGGCGATTTCAGCAAAGAACTTTGTGGGGGGACGCACGCAAATTACTCGGGGGAAATAGGGTTGTTCAGGATTATTAGTGAATCATCCGTTGCGGCAGGAGTCCGGCGTATTGAGGCAATGACGGGTATGGCAGCGTTAAACAGGGGCAGAGAAAAGGAAAAAATTATCCAGGATATGTGCAGCGTTCTGAATGTCAACGAGGATAAGTTAATTCCAAAGGTCCAGGAATTGTTGAATGAACTAAAGAATCTGCACAAAGAGGTTCACAAGATAAAGCAAAAAGAGATAAGCGGCCAGGTTGGTTCTTTTATCGAGCATGCCAAAGAAGTTTCAGGGGTAAAAATTATTGCAAGGAAACTGGAGGATGCCACCGCAGATGATTTGCGGAGAACAATAGACATATTGATGAAATCCTCCAAAGAGATGGCGGTCGTACTGGGTACCTCACAAGATGGGCGTGTAACGATAGTTGCCGCTTTAAGTCCTCATCTGGTTACGTGCGGTCTGCATGCAGGGGCGATCTCAAAGGAAGTTGCAAAGGTGGTTGGTGGAGGTGGAGGCGGCAGGCCCGATATGGCACAGGCGGGCGGACAATGGGTGGAAAAGTTAGACGAAGCGCTTAGCTTTGCCACAGAATTGTTGAGCAAAAAAATAATCGATGGAATTCGTCCGTCTGAGGGGAATTAAACAACGGGAATCTTTGTACGATTTAATGATAACAAGAGCGGTTGAGACATTTCGTCCCTTGAGTTTTCGCTTGACAATAATGGTATTAAAATATAAAATTTCTGGCTTGAAAGTTAATGAACAAAGTATATGGCACGGCTTCAAATCAAAGTAAGTCACATAGTTACATTTGATCAAAGAGAAAGGCAATACCAGGAGGTGCTGTTAAGCGTAGCCAATATTTTTATATTTCCCGTGTCTTTTTTATGAAATCCGTATAGTATTTTTATAGAGGTGATAAATGCCTAATCCAAAGAGAAGGTTTTCAAATTCAAGAACTCGCAAAAGACGTACGCACGACAAGCTAACCCCGCCCATTATTCCACTTGATGAAAACATGGGAAAAGGTGTGAGTGTTCGCTCAAAGCGTTATATTTGCTCACATTGTAAGCAGGTAAATCGGCCACACACGGTTTGTCACAACTGCGGCTATTACCGAGGTAAACAGGTTATTTCTGTTGGAAGGTAAGTCTATGAGCGTGGCGGTAGATGCGATGGGTGGCGATAATGCCCCATACGAGATCGTCAAGGGATCCGTGCTGGCTGCACAACAATTCCCGGATAGCGAGATCTTGCTGGTTGGCGATGAAAAAGTAATATGGCGCGAATTAGCATCTTGCGGAACAACCCCGAAGAATATTACCGTTCATCATGCATCTCAGGTAGTTGGTATGGACGATCCGGCAACCTATTCCATCCGCCAAAAGACTAATTCGTCAATTACACGCTGTGTCGAACTCGTAGCAAGCGGCAAGGCCGCTGCCGTCGTGAGTGCAGGGCATACCGGCGCGACAGTCGCAGCAGCGGCGAGGCACCTCCGTACCTTGAAAGGGGTAGGACGTCCGGGTATTGCAACTCCATTTCCCACGAAAAATGGGACATGTTTGGTTATTGACGTAGGAGCAAATATTGCCTGTAAACCAATGCATCTCTTTCAGTACGGCGTCATGGCTGCGGTTTTCAGTAAATACATCTCTGGCAATAAAGAACCGCGGGTGGGACTCCTGAATATCGGTGAGGAAGATGCAAAAGGGAACGATCTTGCGAAAGAAACGTTTGCTCTCCTTTCCAATTCACATTTAAATTTTGTGGGAAATATTGAGGGCCGGGAAATATTTGATGGAAAGGCCGATATTATTGTTTGCGAGGGTTTTGTAGGAAATGTTATTTTAAAATTTGCAGAAGGGCTTGCTACGGGTATCCTGTCAATGATTAAGACAGAAGCAATGAAGGGTTTCTGGACGAAGTTGGGTTTGGCGTTGTGCAAACCGGCCTTTGTTCCATTGAAGACAAAGATGGACTTTACCGAATATGGCGGTGCTCCTTTGCTGGGTGTCAATGGTGTTTGTATTATATGTCACGGAAGGTCTGATTCCAAAGCTATTCAAAATGCCGTAAAGGTGGCAGTGCAATTATCAAAAAACAAAGTCAACGAGCATATTGTTTCCGAACTGGAAAAGGCGAATGTGTCTACGGCGGGTGTTACGTAACCGGTTAGCCACCGATTAATCTCTTCAGAATAATTGAAAATTACATATGCAACTGAATCAAAGGGCATCTATTACAGGTATCGGATCCTACCTGCCAGGCAAGATTTTGACGAATTATGATTTAGAAAAGATGGTTGATACCAGCGACGATTGGATTACCCAGCGTACGGGCATTAAAGAGCGGCGTATCGTTGAAAATGGCCAAATAACATCTGATCTCGCCACACGGGCAGCACTCAGGGCGATGGAAGATGCCGGAGTTTCTTCACAAGACCTGGATGTGATTATTACCTCAACAATTACACCCGACCACATCTTTCCTTCGACTTCCTGTTTTATACAGCAGAAAATAGGTGCAAGCAGGGCCGGTGCGTTTGATATATTGGCTGCATGCGCCGGGTTCGTTTACGCAATAGCTGTTGGACAAAGCTTTGTAAATTCCGGAGCAATGGAAACCGTTCTGGTGGTAGGGGCCGAATGTTTGTCGAAGATTACTGACTATACAGATCGCACCACCTGTGTGTTATTTGGAGACGGAGCGGGTGCGGTCATTATACAAAAAAATCGCACAAAACATGAAATTCTTTCTACACACTTAGCGGCCGACGGCTCACAGGCAGACGTCCTTATCATGCCGGGAGGAGGATCGAGGAACCCCGCCTCTTTGGAATCGGTTCAACAACGGACACACTATATCCAGTTCAAAGGAAAAGAGGTATTCAAACTGGCGATTAATAATATAACAAACATGATTACCGAGACGGTAAATAAAAACGGCCTCAGCCTGAAGGATATCGATCTGATTATTCCCCATCAGAGTAATCTGAGGATTATTGAAGCAACCATGGAAAAACTGGGATTGCCCATGGAAAAGGCATATGTGAATATTGACAAATATGGAAATACATCATCCGCCTCCATTCCCATCGCAATTGATGAGGCCAGAAAGGAGGGACGCCTCTCGCCGGGAGACATTGTCATGCTGGTGGCATTTGGAGGGGGATTAACGTGGGGGTCTTCAATTATCCGATGGTAGAAGGTACGAGAAAGACGGCTTTTCTCTTCCCTGGCCAGGGTACACAATACGTGGGAATGGGGAAGGATTTTTATGCCCGTTACAAGGAAGCACAAGACGTATTCAGTCAGGCCAATGAGATTCTGGGATTCGATGTAGCTGCGCTATGCTTCCATGGGAAACAGGACGAGCTGAACAAAACCTCGGTTTGTCAGCCTGCCATACTCGTAAGCAGTCTGGCAATACTAGAGGTTTTAAAAAGAAATTCATCGATCCGGAGTGATGCATGTCTTGCCACAGCAGGACTGAGTCTTGGAGAATATACCGCCCATGTAGCCGCCGGCTCAATGACTTTCCGTGATGCCGTTCGGCTGGTGTATAAGCGCGGCATGTTTATGCAGGAAGCGTGTAACGCAAATCCCGGCGGAATGGTTTCTATTATTGGATTAGACGATGAAAAGGTAGAGCAGATTTGCGCAGAGATAAGGCCGTCGGGGGTTATTTGCGCTGCAAATTATAATAGTCCTGGCCAGGTTGTTATCTCGGGAGAAAAGGCCCTGTTAGAAAGGGCATCCGTGCTGGCTAAGGAACGAGGCGCAAGGATGGTTGTTCCTTTGAAGGTCGATGGGGCATTTCACTCCGATTTAATGATCCCGGCAAGTGATAAACTTTCGAAAGAACTGGAATCGACGCCCATCTCGAGGCCGGTTATCCCGGTGGTGTCGAATATCCATGCACAATATGTGAAGGAGCCTGACGAGATAAAAACCTCGTTGGCGAAACAATTAAATAATCCCGTGCGATGGCATCAGTCGGTCTCTCTACTGATACAAAACGGATGTAATCAGTTTTATGAGATCGGACCAGGTAAGACTTTATCAGGACTCATGAAAAGGATTGACTCTACTCAGGAGATTAAAAATATTGACACCGTAGAGGCCTTTGAAAATATAGTAAAATTGAATTAATTTTTGGACAAGGAGGTAAAAGCCGTGTCAGCAGTTGAAGATAAGGTTAAAGAAATTATTATAAAGCAAATGGGGGTAAAAGCCGAGCAGATTACAAAAGAGACGTCATTTATCAATGATCTGGGGGCCGATTCTCTGGATACTGTGGAACTGATCATGGAATTTGAAGATTCCTTTGATATGAATATCCCCGATGAAGATGCAGAGAAGATAAGAACGGTGGGAGATGCCATTAAATACATCGAGGGTCACAAATAGATGCAGAAACGGCGGAGAGTCGTCATTACCGGCGTTGGCGCACTTACATCCCTAGGGCTGGAAAAAGATCAGGTCTGGTCGGCATTGTGCGAAGGGAGAAGCGGTATAAAGCCCATCACTGCCTTCGATACCTCCGCTTTTGACGTACATTTTGGCGGCGAGGTCAGTGATTTCGACCCTGGTCGATGGTTTGATATTAAAGAGGCACGCAGGTTAGACCGGTTTTCTCAATTCGCCTTGGTTGGTTCCATCCTGGCCGTGAATGATTCTGGACTTGATTTTGAAGGCTTCGACAAAACAAGGATAGGGGTCTTAATCGGGTCTGGCATGGGTGGTTTGATAGAACTAGAGGCACAGCATGATATCCTGATAAAAAAGGGACCATCGAGGATATCTCCTTTTCTGATCCCCAAATTAATGGTCAACGCTGCACCTGCACAGGTTGCTATACGGTTTGGACTTAAAGGTCCCAACTATTCACTGGTGACGGCCTGTACTACGGGAGTTAATGCCATAGGAGAGGCAATCCGTATTATACAGAGAGGAGATGCAGATATCATGCTTGCCGGAAGCTCAGAAGCGGTAGTTACCCCTTTGGCACTCGGCGGTTTTAGCTCCATGAAGGCCCTCTCTACCCGTAATAATTCACCACAAAAAGCCAGTCGTCCTTTTGATAAAGACCGGGACGGGTTCGTTCTTTCAGAAGGGGCTGGTGTTGTTGTAATCGAAGAATTTGAAATAGCAAGAAAAAGAGGCGCGAATATCTACGCAGAAATAATCGGTTACGGACTCAATTCGGATGCATATCATATTGCAGCGCCTGAGCCCAATGGTGAAGGAGCAGTGCGGTGTATGACAAGTGCATTGAATGATGCACAGTGTAATCCGGAAGATGTAGATTACATCAATGCCCATGCTACCTCAACCCCTATGGGTGACAATATCGAAATGAAGGCTGTAAAGAAGATCTTTGGGATTCGCGCACCAAAAATCCCCATCAGTTCTACAAAGTCAATGTTGGGGCATCAGCTTGGGGCTTCAGGAAGTGTTGAAGTTATTATCTGCGCCTTATCAATTCAAAACGGGGTTATTCCCCCAACCATTAATTATGAGACACCTGACCCCGAGTGCGATGGATTGGATTTCGTCCCCAATGCAGCCCGGGAAAAGAAGGTCAGGAAAGCCCTTTCCAATTCATTCGGTTTCGGTGGACATAATGCCAGCATTGTGCTTGGAGAGGTGTAAATAGAGGAAATTAACATAGGCATCACCCGATATCTTCTCTGCTTTATAACTTCTTTTGTAGTTTTTCACTTTTAATTGAAGGTTTACAGAAAAGATACATGAGATTTACACTCAATGAAATTCGATCCATTGTGGGTGGAAGAATCATTGGCAACGGGGATACCTGCATCACTGATATTGCCAGCGTTGAAGTTGCACGAGACGGGGACATAACTTTTATCAGGAATGACGCTCTTGTCCCGCTGGCTTTGACGTCCCACGCTTCTGCAATTATTACACACCGCGAGATTCAACAACTCAAAAAACCGCATATTATCGTGGAACATCCATACCTGGCCTTTACAAGGCTTATGGAAGTCGTGGCAAAAGAAAGATATAAGCGCCCAACCGGTATCCATCCCACAGCCATTATCAGTAAAGAAGCGGTAATAGGCAGGGATGTTTCCATTGGGCCTCATGTTGTCATAGAAGACGAAGTAAGAATAGGAGACCGTGTAACCATTTATCCGAACACGTTTATTGGCAGGGAGAGTCGCATCGGAGATGACACTGTGATTTATGCCAATGTCTCTGTGAGAGAGAGCGTTGTCATTGGAAAACGGGCTAATATCCATTGTAACAGCGTAATTGGAGACGATGGATTCGGTTATCTTCAAAGAGAAAAAAGGCACATCAAGATACCACAGATTGGGATCGTTGAAATAGGAGATGATGTGGAAATAGGCAGTATGGTAACGATCTGTCGTGCGGCACTCGATAAGACTATTATTGGAAACGGGGTAAAGATAGACAACCATTCCCATATCGCCCATAACGTTGCCATTGGGGACAACACCATGCTCATCGCATATGCCAAGATCGCAGGAAGCGCCAAAATTGGGAAGAATGTCCTGATTGCAGAAGATGTCGGTATTACCGATCATATAGCTATCGGTGATAATTGCATTATCGGCGGAGGTTCCAATGTCTACAAGAGTTTGGAGGCTGGTTCTATGGTATGGGGTTCTCCGGCCAAACCCATTACTGAAGAAAAACGTATCCAGGTGTTGATCAAAAAATTACCGGAAATATACAAGATAATAAAACAACTTGTGAAAACGTCACAATAATTTTGAGGGCTAAACATATGTGTGGAATTGTGGGATATATTGGACATAATAAGGCTGTCAGGGTTCTCCTGGATGGCATTAAAAGGCTCGAATATCGCGGGTATGATTCCTCCGGAATTGCATTTATTGAAAGCGGTGTTTTAAAGTGCGAAAAAGCCGTAGGGAAGATTGCCGAGCTGGAGAAGAAACTTGACGGGAATAATTTCGGTACACATATCGGAATAGTCCACACGCGATGGGCTACCCATGGTGCTCCAACTATGGAGAATGCCCATCCCCATGTCGATTGTAATAATGAGGTTGCCGTAGTACACAACGGGATCATAGAGAATTACGATTACTTAAAATCGGTATTAGAACGGGAAGGGCATACCTTCAAGAGCGAAACAGATACAGAAGTACTGGCACACCTCATTGAGAAATATTTCCAGGACAATCTTGAAATGGCCGTCATGGAGGCATTAAAAGAGGTCGAGGGGACATTCGGCATTGCGGTAATTTCTCCAAAGGACCCGCAAAAGATCGTAGCAGCAAGAAGGGGGTCGCCGCTGGTAATAGGGATTGGAAATCAGGAATATTTTATAACCTCTGATGTCTCTGCCTCACTGGAGCACACGAGGGATGTGGTGTATCTGGATGATAACGAGATGGCCATTCTCACCCCGGACCATTACGAAACCAAGACCATACAAAATATTCCCACGTACAAAAAGGTGGAGGAAGTACTGTGGAATATAGACATGATTGAGAAGAGCGGCTATGAACATTTTATGCTCAAAGAGATCCATGAACAACCCCAGGCATTGCGAAACGTGATGCGTGGAAGAATTGAAGGTAATAGCGGTTTAATAAAACTCGGTGGGTTACTAAGCTGTGAAAAAGAACTTCGCGAGTCAAAACGTATCGTTATTGTCGCCTGCGGCACGTCCTGGCATGCAGGGCTTGTGGGTAAATACCTACTGGAGGAACTGGCACGCATACCGGTTGAGGTAGAATACGCCTCAGAATTTCGATACCGGAATCCCGTGATTGAAGATGGTACCATAGCGATCGCCATAAGTCAATCCGGAGAAACGGCAGACACCCTGGCGGCTATGCGGGAGGCAGGGCACAAGGGTGCAAAGCTGCTTTCTATCTGCAATGTCGTTGGCAGCACTATAGCTAGGGAAGCCGATTGTGGAATTTATTTACATGTAGGCCCCGAGATAGGGGTTGCATCTACGAAGGCGTTTACCGCGCAGATTACCGTTCTCTATCTTTTTACCCTTTATATGATGAACTTAAAGTACCCTCACACCCCGGTACCAGCCGATATGATTAAGGTTATTCAATCAATACCAGACAAGGTACAGACAATTCTGGATACGGAAGAAAAGATTGTGGAACTTGCAAGGATCTATAAAGACAGTGAAAACGCCCTTTATCTGGGGAGAGGATACAACTACCCTGTGGCGCTTGAAGGGGCATTAAAACTCAAAGAGATATCCTATATTCACGCCGAAGGCTACCCGGCGGCTGAGATGAAGCATGGTCCTATTGCCCTTATCAACAAAGACATGCCCGTGGTCTTTATCGCCACAAGAGATAGTGCCTACGGAAAGATTTTAAGCAATATTGCAGAGGTCAGATCCCGAGGAGGAAGGTTGATTGCAATCGCAACTGAGGGGGATAAACAGATTGTAGAAAAAGTTGACCATGTCTTTTACATTCCCAAGACCTCTGACTGTCTGACACCAATCCTTTCTGTAATACCACTGCAGTTGCTAGCATATCACATGGCAGTCATGCGGGGATGCGATGTAGATAAACCCAGGAATCTTGCAAAGAGTGTAACGGTTGAGTAAGATTCTTGTTTCAATGTTTGAAAATGCAATACGAAAGGGCGATGTGGGCAAACCTGTTTTGCCCGTATCCTCAGCTAACGAGGATGGTCCCAGCGGGGCTGGCCAATCAATAATAATAACTTTCAACATGCCGCCTTCCCCTTGATCCTTCTTCTGAAGGGAGGCAATGGTTGTCCCCCGCTGGCGGGGGTGCAGGGGGTGGGCATCTGTCATGAATACGTATGAAAAGGTTCCCTGATGCCTGTTATCGATCTGTAAGTCGTATTTTATATCTTGTTAATTTTTTTTTAGGAGGGGGAGAGATGAAGCTGGAGGGGAAGCAATTATTATGGTTGATGTTGTTATTGGCGGTTCCTGTAACTTATAGTGGTTTTGCCATGGCGGATGATGCGTGGGACAAGGAGATAAACAAGGCCACAAAGCGCTTTAAGCTAGTGTTAGATGGCGCGGCCGTACTGGATAATGAGACGGGTCTTGTGTGGGAGAAGTCGCCGGATACAACAACCAGAGACTGGTATGATGCGGCTTATTATGCCTATAATAAAAATGTGGGTGGTAGGGGTGGATGGCGGCTTCCGACGGTTGAGGAGTTAAGGACTCTTGTAGACCCAACACGGAGCAATCCAGCACTGCCTAGCGGTCATCCCTTTACCAATGTGCAGTCGGGCTACTACTGGTCGTCTACTCCCAATGTTGCCAGTACCAGTAACGCGTGGTTCGTGGGCTTCAGCAATGGTGTCGTGTACGGCGGCGGTAAGATCCTCAACGGCTGCGTATGGTGTGTTCGAGGCGGACACGGCTATGATGCTCCGTGATTTGGTGATTTGAGTGATTTGATTCTTTGGGGGTGCAGGGAGAGTCCTCCTGCCCGCGCCTTAGCGCTGGGGTTTGTCCCCAGCCCATACGGTAAAACGTGCGCGTCGTGAAAAATATGGCGCAGACCATAAAGGCTTGACGCCTGGAGCGAGTTCAGATTTTTAATCTGAACCATAAATTTGTGATTTCCTATGGGAATTCATTGGTTAATCATTGCGGTGGTTTCCGGAATTTTTGCAGGAACCGCCATTACCTGGCTGCTCTGTAAAGTACGCATTGCAACACTCAACGAACAATTCATCACGACTCAGCAAGACTTCACACATGCACGAGCTGATCTTGACCAGAAGAATGAAACGATTTCCCAGCTTAACCGGACAATCGTGCGGCTGGAGATTACGCTTGAACACGAGCGCAAGGCATCCTATGAAAAACTTGATATCCTGAACAATGCAACCCTGAAGCTGGGCGATGCCTTTAAGGCGTTATCATCAGAAGCACTGAGAAGCAACAACCAATCCTTCCTGGAGTTGGCCAAAATCACCCTGGAAAAATACCAAACCGAGGCAAAGGGAGATCTAGAACAGAGGCAGAAGGCCGTTGAGCTGCTCGTCACGCCTATCAAACAGTCCCTGGAGAAGGTAGACGGCCAGATCCAGGAATTAGAAAAGGCCCGTAATCAGGCATACGGAGGTTTAACAGAGCAGGTCAAGTCCCTCATTTACACACAGGAGAAGTTGCAATCTGAAACCGGCAATCTGGTCAAGGCCCTTCGGACGCCGACGGTGCGCGGCCACTGGGGTGAGATTCAGCTCAAGCGGGTAGTAGAAATTGCAGGCATGCTGGAATACTGCGATTTTGATCGACAACAAACGGTGACTACAGAAGATGGGCGATTGCGGCCAGATATGATCGTACGACTGCCCGGAGGGAAAAATATTGTTGTTGACGCGAAGACGCCCCTTCAGGCCTACCTTGATGCAGTAGAATCTGCAAACGACGATCAGCGTCTATCAAGGCTCAGGTCCCACGCACAGCAGATTCGGACGCATATGATAAAACTGAGTGCAAAATCCTACTGGGACCAGTTTCAACCCACGCCGGAATTTGTCGTCCTTTTTTTGCCTGCTGAAACGTTTTTCAGTGCCGCCCTCGAGCTGGATCCAGCACTAATTGAAGAGGGCGCCAAACATCAAGTTATTCTGGCAACACCGACAACCCTGATCGCACTCCTGCGCGCCGTGTACTATGGATGGCGGCAGGAACAGATCTCAGAGAATACCAGAAAAATTGGTGAACTTGGACAGGAACTCCATGAGCGCATCGCCACGATGGTAGAACACTTATCGAAGGTTGGTGGATCTCTTGGGAAGGCAGTAGAGGCATTCAACTCCGCCGTTGCATCCTTCGAAGGACGTGTGCTCCCGTCCGTACGAAAGTTCGAAGCCCTTGGCGCCGGGAGTAAGAAGGAAATTGAAGAACTTACCCCAATTGACAAAACCGCAAGGATGCTCAGTCTGTGAACGGAAATCAGTCGAAGGTTGGTTTCCCGTTTAAACACTAAAGGCAGAGAGCCCTCCGGCATTATTGCCGAAGGGCTCTCTCGTACAAGTTGGCTCCCCCGGTAGGATTCGAACCTACAACCAACCGGTTAACAGCCGGCTACTCTACCATTGAGCTACAGGGGAATCTTTTATAGATTATTGCAAATAATCAATCAATCTGGACAGTTCTTTTCTCATGTCCTGCCGCTGGACAATCATATCTAAAAAGCCGTGTTCAAGTAAAAATTCTGCTGTTTGGAAACCCTTTGGGAGGGCGCGCTTTATTGTTTCCTGGATAACCCGTGGACCTGCAAAACCGATCAGGGCCTTTGGCTCGGCTATGGTAATATCAGCCAGGGATGCGAAACTGGCCATTACCCCGCCCAAAGAGGGGTCAGTGAGTATCGATATATATAAACCGCCAGTCTCCTGGAACCGCGCTATCGCTGCGCTTGTCTTCGCCATTTGCATCAGGGAAAAAATCCCTTCCTGCATACGGGCGCCACCCCCTGAACCAGAAATTATAATCAAGGGTAATTTCTCTTCCGACGCTTTTTCTGCAATACGAGCGATCTTTTCGCCTACTACAGAGCCCATGCTTCCCATAATAAAAGACGAGTCTGTAATCCCGATCATGACCGGTTTTCCATTGATAGTTCCCCTACCGACAATTGCAGCTTCTTTCAGACCAGTCTTTTGCTGTTCGGCGACTACTCTTTCAGGATAGGTTATCCGGTCCTTGAAATGCAAAGGATCACATGGCGTCATGTTGCCCCACATCTCTTCGAGGCTGTTTTCATCGAGCAGGAGTTTCAGCCTGTCTCTGCAAAATATTCGAAAGTGATAGTTGCATTCCGGACAAACGAACATACTTTCTTCAACTGTTTTTTTAAATAGCATGCCCTTACAACCGTCGCAGCGAATCCACAAACCATCGGGCATATCCTTTTTTTTCCTAAAAAACACCATTGAAAAACACCTCACTCGTCGTAAAATTCTTTATCCGTATTTAAAAGAACAATTCAAGATGTCAGACGCAAACCTGACAGCCCATGAAAATGTGATATTACACTAGTTTATAGTTTTTTAACAAAAAAACAAGTCGTTTTTAACAGCGTCATCATCCAGTTTTCTAAGGGGGATTTACGCATTTATTTTATCTGTGTCATCCCTTTTTATAGCTTGCTCTGCCATGTGTCTGAGGGTTTTGATTGCATTGCATGGATCATTTGTTTTAAAAATTGCCGAAGCTGCAACGATCACATTCACCCCTTGTTGGACAGCCTGAGAAATGGTTTCTGTTGTAATACCGCCATCGATTTCAATATCCATTTCATCCGGTGCCATGCTACGCAGTCTTGCAATCTTTGGCAAAACCTTGGGCATAAATTTTTGCCCGGCAAATCCGGGATTTACCGACATGACCAACACCATGTCTACTGCGTCCAGGAGGTCTTCAACCAATCCGGTCGGCGTATCCGGGCTTAACGAGACGCCTGCCTTTAACCCCTTATTCCGGATCAACGAAATGACCTCTCTGGGATTTTTTGTAGTCTCTATATGGAATGTTATGAAATCGCCACCCTTTGCTGTTTCAGCAAAGGCATTCACATATTTTTCAGGGTGTTCAATCATCAGGTGAATATCCAGAGGCACTCTGGTAATGCGCCGTATCCCGTCTACAATGAACGGCCCCATGGTAATATTCGGGACGAAATGGCCATCCATCACATCGACATGAATCAAATCAATGCCTGCTATTTCTACTTTTTTAATGTCGTCTTCCAAGCGCATCGAATTTGCTGCAAGGATAGATGCGGCAATCTTGATTTTTGGTTGCATATCCTCTTGTGTTTTTTCCCTGCCTGATGATCGGGGATTACGTAAAAATTCCTTATAATGACACGTATGCCATGCCATTTACGATGGCAAAGGCTCTAAGTAGTGTCTGAACGAAAACGCCCTTTTTTTGAAAAGAATGAGGGTGATTCTGCGCTTGCTAAAATCGTTTCTTAAAATTTGATGCTGGATTCTGGCAGAAATAAGTATTTCTTGCTCATTTCTCTTTA
>WBZR01002378.1_pt1 | contig 19491 bp, 15 predicted proteins | sample 5204231 | NCBI WGS metagenome assembly WBZR01 (sample SAMN12412403, study PRJNA552823) | activated sludge metagenome | isolation source: activated sludge from anammox sidestream of wastewater treatment plant... | place: USA: Virginia | collected 2017-08 | reverse complement strand
GCGCCACCCACCTGGCGGGTGGTGTCGTTCACGGCCGAGCCCACCCCGGCCTTGGCCAGGGGCAGGGAACCCATGATCGAGTCGGTGGCGGGCGCCATGACGAGACCCATGCCGGCGGCCATCACGACCATCCGCCACATGAAGTCGAGGTAGGAGGAGTCGACGGTGATCTGGACGATCAGGCCGAGGCCGACGCCGACCAGGAGGAGCCCGGTGCTGACCACCGCCTTGGTGCCCACGCGCTCCACGAAGCGGGCCGACAGCGGCGCCACGACCATGATCGTCATCGCCATCGGGAGGAGCCGGATGCCCGTCGACAGGGCGCTGAACTCCAGCACGAACTGGAAGTACTGGGTGAAGAGGAAGGTGGCCCCGAACAGGGCGAAGAAGACGAGCGTGATGCCGGCGCTGGCCGCCGTGAAGCGCGGGTTCTTGAAGAACGACACCTCGAGCATCGGGTGGTCGGTGTGGCTCTCCCAGAGGGCGAAGAGCCCGAGAAGCCCCGCGCCGACCACGAACCCGGCCACGATCGTGGGGTCCGTCCAGCCCCACCCGGGCGCCTCGATGATGGCGAAGAGGAGCGCGGTCAGGCCCGCGATCGACAGGAAGGCGCCGAGGATGTCGAGCTTCGGCGCGGCCGGGTCCTTCGACGACGGGATGATCAGCGCCGCGCACACCACGGCCACGACCACGATGGGGACGTTCACCAGGAAGATCGAACCCCAGTAGTAGTGCTCGAGAAGGAACCCGCCGGCCAGCGGCCCGAGCGCGATGCCGATACCCGAGATGCCGGCCCAGATCCCGATGGCCCGCCCCCGCTCCCCCGCCGGGAACACGTTCGTGAGGATCGACAGCGTCGACGGCATGATGAACGCCCCGCCGACACCCATCAGCGCCCGGGTCAGGATGAGGTGGTTGGCCGAGCCGGCGAAGGCCGAGACCAGCGATCCCGCGCCGAACACCAGCAGGCCGATCTGGAGCGCCCCTCGCCGCCCGAAGCGGTCACCGAGGAGTCCGGCCGTGAGGAGCAGACCCGCGAAGACGAGCGTGTAGGAGTCGACCATCCACTGGAGCTGGCTGTTGGTCGCCTTCAACTCCACGACCAGCGTCGGCAGGGCGACGTTGAGGATCGTGTTGTCGAGGGTGATCACCATCAGGCTGAAGCAGAGGACCCCGAGGATCCACCACCGCCTCTCGTACGCGTGCTCCTGAGCGGTCATGGAGAACGTCGTAACACGGAGCCGTATCGAAACGCAACCGTACCGTTTCGTAATGTGACCCCTGGCACTCCCCCCGTGGGCCGGCGGGACCGCCCGCCCGGACCAGCCGCGGGAAGAGGCGGGACCCGGAGGCGGGGGAGGCGGACCGGCGGGAAGGGGTCGGGGGCCCGGGGACGAGAGCCGGCTCCGCGACGTCGGCCGGCGGCGACGTCAGCCGGCGGCGTCGATCGCGCTCAGCAGCGCGGCCACCGCGACCGGCGAGGCGTTGGTCATCGGGGCGCGCACGTCGGGGGTGGGTATGCGCCCCTGGGCGTGGAGGGCACCCTTCCACACCGCCGGGTTGGGCTCGGCGAACCCGGCCTTCACCACCGGCAGGAGCGCGCCCGCGAGGGCCCGACCTTCGTCGACCTTGCCCGCGAGGCCGCACTCGATCATGGCCACGAACCGCTCGGTGCACACGTGCGCCGAGGCGGCGACCGCGCCGGAACCGCCCATCAGCACCAGCGGGTAGAGGAAGGCGTCCTCACCGCCGAGGACGTGGAAGCCCTCGGGCGCACCGCGCAGCACCTCGAGGGTGTCGAGGTCGAGGCCGGCCACCGACTGCTTGATCCCGGCGACGCCGGGGTTCGAGGCGAGGCGCAGGATGCCGGCGGGCCCCAGCGCGCGGCCGGTGCGGGCGGGGATGTTGTAGAGCACGAGGGGGACGGGGCTCGCGGCGGCCACGGCCTCGAAGTGGGCGACGATGCCCGCCTCGGAGGGCCGCACGTAGTACGGGACCACCACCAGGGCGGCGACGAGGGCCGGGGTCCCGGCCAGGGCCTCCACGGCTGCCACCGTGGTGCGGGTGCTGTTGGTGCCGGCGCCCACGATCAGGGGGGCCGAGCGCTCGGCGCAGGCGCGCGAGCAGGCATCGACGACCGCTCGCTTCTCGCCGGCGTCGAGTGCCGACGACTCCCCGGTGGTGCCGAGGGCGACGATCCCGGCCGCGCCGGCGTCGAGGTACTCGTGGGCGAGCCGCTCGACGGCGTCGACGGCGACCTCTCCGGCCGCGTCGAACGGGGTGATCAGCGGGATGTAGACGCCGCGCAGGGAGAGGTCGGAGGTCACCCGTTCAGGGTATCCCCCGGGGTCGCCGGGTACCGTCCCGGCGTGGCCGACACCTGGAGAGTGCTGCTCACCCTCGCGCTCGGCTACGTGACCGGGGTCCTGTCGGGCATGTTCGGCGTGGGTGGCGGAGCGATCTCCACGCCGGGCATCCGGGTCCTGGGCGCGACCGCCATCGAGGGGGTCGGCTCCACCCTGCCGGCGATCTTCCCGTCGGCGTTGAGCGGCACGCTCCGCTACCACCGTGAAGGCATGGTGTTCTGGCCCCTCGTCGCCGGCGTCGGTTCGGTCGGCTCGGCCGCGGCGGTGGGAGCCTCGCTGCTGTCGCACCGCGTGCCGGGGAACGGGCATCTCCTGATGGTCGCCACCGCCGCGCTGGTAGGCCTCACCGCGTGGCGGATGGCCGCCGGCACCAGTCGCCCCGTGCGGGTCGGCCGGCCGCCCGCGGAGCGGTCCGAGGTCCGCCCGGGCCGGGTGGTCGTCACGGCGCTGGGCGCCGGCGGCCTGAGCGGGCTCCTGGGCCTGGGCGGCGGCGTGGTCCTCGTCCCCGCGTTCTCGGAGTGGCTGCGCCTACCGATCAAGCAGGCGGTGGGGACGTCGCTCGCGTGCGTGGGGCTGCTGGCCGTGCCGAGCACCCTCACCCACGTGTGGCTGGGCGACGTCAACTGGGTCTACGCCCTGCCGTTGTGCGTGGCGGTGGTGCCCGGTGCGCGCCTCGGCGCCCGCCTGGCCATCGCCGCGACCGAGCGGGGGCTGCGCATCTCGGTCGCCACCCTGCTCGGCATCGTGGCGGTGGTCTACGCGGCGGGCGAGCTCCTGGCCCTCACCTGACCCACCCGCACCCGGCGTTGGGACACTTCCTGTCGCCACGCGACGAAGATCGACCCAACGTCGGGAGATCCTGGGCGGCGGATCGCTCCCGGCGAGGGGAGGTTGCGTCGGGCGACGGGAGGTTGCGTCGGGCGACGGGCGACGGGCGACGGGTGGCTGCGTCGGGCGACGGGCGACGGGCGACGGGCGACGGGCGGTCAGCCGGTCAGCTCGCGGGCGCGGCGGAAGACGGCGTCGAACATCTCCTCGGTGAGCCGCCCGGTGAAGGTGTTCTGCTGGCTGGGGTGGTAGGAGCAGATCACGGTCAGGGCTCCACCGGCGGCCGGCACCTCCACCCCGTGGCCGAAGCGGGGGCGTGGCCGGGGCAGCGTCACGACCCGGGCCAGGGTGGCGTAGGCGAACCCGCCGAGGACCACGATCACCCGCAGCTCGCGGAGCAGGTCGAGCTCCTCGACCAGGTACGGCAGGCAGTTGTCGCGCTCGGCGGTGGTGGGCTTGTTGTCGGGCGGGGCGCAGCGCACGGCCGCCGCCACGTACATGTCGTCGAGACGCAGGCCGTCGTCACGCGACCGGGAGAAGGGCTGGTTCGCGAACCCCGTCCGGTGCAGCGACGCGAAGAGCCAGTCGCCGGAGCGGTCGCCGGTGAAGATCCGGCCGGTCCGGTTGCCCCCGTGGGCGGCCGGGGCCAACCCGACCACCAACACCCGGGCGAACGGGTCGCCGAAGCCGGGCACGGGCCGGGCCCAGTACTCCTCGTCTCGGTACGCCGCCCGCTTCTCCCGCCCGACGCGCTCACGCCACTCCACCAGCCGCGGGCACATCCGGCACGCGACGACCCGCGCGTCCAGGTCGTCGAACCGTCGAACCCGTTCCCGGCGCCCGTCGCCCATCGCCGGCCAACCTAGGCCCTCTGACGGCCGCCCCGGGACGGGACGGGTCGAGCACCCGTTAGCCTCCTCGGCCGTGCGCATCCTCCTGATCGTCAACGCCACCGCGTCGTCGGTCACGACCCGGATGCGGATCGTGATCCGCAAGGCCCTCGCCGCCGACCACGACCTCGAGGTGGCCGAGACGTCGAGGCGGGGCCACGCCGCCCGCCTCGCCCGGGCCGCGGCCCGCGACGGGGTCGACGTGGTGGCCGTCCTCGCCGGCGACGGCACCCTCAACGAGGCCGCCGACGGCCTGGCCGGCACCGCCACCGCGCTGGCGCCCCTGCCCGGAGGTTCCACCAACGTCTACGCCCGGAGCATCGGCGTTCCCTACGACCCCATCGACGCCACCGCCGCGCTGCTCACGTCGCTCGAGCGGGGTTCGGTGCGGCGGGTGGGGCTGGGGGCGGCCGGGGGCCGGCACTTCCTCTTCCACGCCGGAATCGGCTTCGACGCCGCGGTGATCGAGCAGGTCGAGCGCCGCTCCTCGCTCAAGCGCTACGCCGCGCACCCGCTGTTCCTCGCCGCGGCCGTCGACACCTGGCTCCGCCGCTACGACCACCGCCGGGGCCGCTTCCGCGTCGAGCTGCCCGGCGGCGACGTGATCGACGACCTCATCTTCGCGATCGTCTCCAAGACGAGCCCCTACACCTACCTGGGCAAGCGGCCCGTGGTGATCGCCCCGTCGGCGCGCCTCGACTCGGCCCTCGCGCTCACGGCCTTCCGGGTGACGGGGATGACCACCGTGGTGCGTTGCGGCGTCTCGGCCCTGCTTACCGGCCGCCGCCTCCGTCGCCACCCCGACCTCGCCCACCGCGACGGGATCACGCGCCTGTCGGTCACCTCCGACGACCCGTTCCCGTGGCAGGTCGACGGCGACTACCTGGGCGAGACGACCCGCCTCGACTTCGAGCACCGCCCCGGCGCCCTGCGCCTCGTGGTCCCCGTCGACGGCCCCGGCGCCTGACCCGCCCACCGGCGGGCATTCGGACCACCGGTCGGCGCGCGCCGGGAGCCGGACCTACCCCCGGCGACCCAACGCCCGGAGGGCGACGTCGGGGACGTTGGTGATGACGGCGTCGACGCCCGACGCGGCCAGCGCCACGAGGAGACCGGGATCGTCGACCGTCCACGTGTTGACCCGCAGCCCGAGGTCGTGGGCTCGGTGGCACACCTCGGTGCCCCGGTCGCCCAGCAACTCGGAGAACAAGGGGTGGACGGCGACGTGACCGCGGTCGGCGGCGATGTCGACGGCCTCGAGGGGGTCGAAGCCGCCCATCGTCAGCCAGCCCGTCGGCACCCGGGGGTCGGTGGACCGCACCCGGTCGACGGTGTCGAGGTTGAACGACGACACGATCACCCGGTCGTGGATCCCCCGGCGACCCACCACGGCCACCACCTCGGCGGCGGCCCGCTCGTCGGGGTCGTAGTCGGCGTCGACGGGCAGGTTCTTCACCTCCACGTTCACCACGATCCCGGGGCAGGCGTCGAGGGCTTCGTCGAGGGTCGGGATCTCGGGGGCACCCGCCCTGATCTCGGCCAGGTCGAGCTGGGCCAGCACCCCGAGCCGGGGGTGCTCGGCGTCGTGGTGGACGACCAGGTGACCGTCGGCACTGCGGTGCACGTCGAGCTCCACGCCGTCGGCGCCCATCTCCACCGCGGCCGCGAAGGCGGCCACGGTGTTCTCGGGCCGGGCGGCGCTCGCCCCCCGGTGCGCCCACACGGCCGGTCGGTCGCGGCCCGGCGCCCCGCTCACCGGCACGCCCTTCGCGAAGCACTCACCAGGACAACCCCCTTGAAACGTGTTCCACCGGCCCGTATCGTGAGGCCCTGCTCCGAGGGTGACCCCCGGAGACGCTCGTGAACGTGCTCACAAGCACTCGCCGACCCGGCGCGTTCGCCCGCACGATATCGGAGGCCCCGTGACGCTGACCTGGGTACGTACACACGACTGGGACGCGCAGGCCTGGCGGTCGCGCTCGTTGTGCCGGGACTCCAACCCCGATCTGTTCTTCCCGATCGGCGCCACCGGGCTGGCCGTCGACCAGATCGAGGCCGCCAAGGAGATCTGCGCGGTGTGCGAGGTGTCGGCCGAGTGCCTCGAGTTCGCCCTGGCCACCAACCAGGAGGCCGGCATCTGGGGCGGCACCACCGAGGAGGAGCGGCGGGTCCTGCGCAAGGACTGGGCCGACAAGGAACGGGCCGCGTCCTGAGCCCCCGCCCGGCCCCGCCGCCGGGCGTCACCCGGCGCCGGACACCCGAGCCACCCACCGACCGGCCGCCACCGGCCGGGCCGGACCCGATCCCACCGGGCGGTCAGTCCCCCAGCGCCACGGCCTCGGCACCGGCGTAGGTGGCGAGCAGCGCGGTCGCATCCCGGTAGACGGGCGACGGACGGAGGCGCCCGATCCGACCCGCGATCGCGGTCGCGGCCGGCACCAGGTGGCGCGCCAGGAGGTCGCGCTGGGCTGCCCGGACGCCGGCGCGCCCACCGGGGGCGGTGGCCTCCAGCGTGGCCAGGAACGCGAGGAACTCCGCCACCGTCGCCACGCCGTCGGGGAGGTCGCCCACGGCCGCGCCCGCCGTGGTGAGGCCGAAGTGGCGGTACACGCGCAGCAGCTCCTCCATCACCGAACGAGGGTCGCCGCCGTAGGACCCGACGCGCAGCGGGCACGGGCGCCCCGACGGCCCCGGGACCTCGAAGAGCCGCAGGTACTCCGTCCCCAGCGCCGCGTGCTCCGGCGACCCGGGCTCCGGGGATGCGCCGGTGTCGCCGGCTCCGCCGGCCGCGAGGCCGGGTCCGATCGGCAGGCCGTAGGGCAGGCCCGCCGCCGCGGTGGTGATCCGCTCGGCCACCGCGCCGGACCGCAACCCCTCGGCGAGCTCGGAGCTCGGGTAGGAGAGCACGTCGGCCAGCACCCACCAGAGCTCGGCCCGGGCCGGGGCCGCGGCGGTGTGCGCGGCGGCGGGGGCCGACCGGGTGGGTGCGGGACCGGCCGTCGCCACGGGCCTCAGCGGGGCGGGCGCTCGAGACGACCGGGGTCGACGGTGAAGGGGCCGAGCAGGTCGTTCCAGTCCCGGGAGATGAGGGCGTCGAGGATCTCGGAGGTACCGCCGGCGCGGACCTTGTCGCGCTCCGCTTCGATGGTGGCCAGGGCGTCGTCGACGCCGGGGCCGAAGAGCCGGCGCAGCTCCTCCGGCGCACGGGACCGGCTCTCGTCGAAGCGGCCGTCGTCGTCGAACGCGGTGGGTAGCGTCGGCGGGACGTAGAAGAGGTTGGGTTCGACCTCGAAGTCGGGGCGCAGCGGTAGGGCGACCTTCCACACGTGGACCAGCTTGTGCACCAGGCTCTCGGGATCGTCGATCCAGCCCACGTGCCGGATGCGTCCCGGGCACTGGCGGACGCAGGCCGGCGCCACGCCTTCCTCCAACCGCGGGTAGCACGAGATGCACTTCTGGGCGATCACCCGTTGCTCGTTGAAGTAGATGCGCTTGTACGGGCACGCCTCGGCGCAGAACCGGTACCCGTGGCAGTGCTCCTCGTCGATGAGGATCACGCCGTCCTCGGGGCGCCGGTAGATCGCGTCGCGGGGGCAGGCCTCCAGGCACACCGGGTTGGAGCAGTTCATGCACAGGAGGGGCAGGTAGAAGAAGTACGAGTGGGGGTACACGCCACCGCCGACGTCTTCGTCCCAGTTGGGACCCCACTCGGGCGGCGAGCCGTCGGCGGTGAGCGGCTCGAGGTGGCCCCGCCCCGACAGGGCCGCCTCGTAGTCGAAGTTCCAGGCCTCGCCCCACTGTCCCTTCGGGGGGAGCTCGCCGGGCACGGGCACGCCGTCGCGGTAGCCGCCGCCGAGGTCGAAGGCGTCGCGCGGGGTGCCCCGGCCGGGGATGGTGCTGACGATGTTCCACCACATCGCCTCCATCCCGGGACCGCGGGTCCACTGGGTCTTGCACGACACCGTGCACACCTGGCAGCCCAGGCACTTGTTGAGGTCGATGACCATCGCGAACTGGTGTTGGGGCCGGGCGTCGGTGGCCGTCATGCTCCGTCCTCCAGCGCGCCGAAGGCCAACGACTGCCACTCCGGTGAGTACGACTTGAGGCCGGCCCGCTCCTCGGCCACCCCGGACCACACCGCGAAGCCGGCGGGCACCGCCACGCCGGCACCCGGGCCCTCCCCGACGGGCGGGACGCCCGGGGCCGCGAAGACGACGGTCCAGCGCCCGCCGCTCCACCGGGCCGCGACCCGGACCGGGTGGTCGGCGGCCCGCTCGACCGTGCCGAGGCCGTGGGCGGTGAGGGAGAAGGCGTCGTCGGTCCCGGCCCGCCAGTACCACCCGTGCACCGGGTGCTCCGGGGATCCCATGGTGTCGATGGGGGTGACGGCGGCGTCTCCCTCGGGGAAGAGCACCGCGCAGGCGTCGGCGTAGGCGTTCCAGTCGTCGATGCGCCGGGCCGGGAGCGGGACCTCCCAGTCGAGGCGCACCACCACGCCGCCGGCCCGGGCGCCGGCCCGGACCGTCACCTCGCCCACGTCGCCGCGGGTACGGCCCGCCCACGCCACCCGCACGTAGACCGAGGGCTGGCTCTCGACGGGGGTGGGCACGAGTGCGACGGCGCGGGGGGCTGCGCCGCCCCACTCGTGCGACCCGGACTCGAGGAGCGCCGTGATGCCCGGAGGGCTCATCCCGGTGCCCTCTCGAAGTCGACCGCGACCTCCTTGGGGATGTGGTTCATCGACATGTACGCCACCCGGTACTGGAGGTGGCCGTAGCCGCCGATCATGTTGTTGGGCTTGAGCGGGCTCGGGGCGACGTCGTTCTGGGTGGCACCGCCCGGGAACTGGTACGACTCCCACGCGTGGTAGCAGATCACCTCGCCCGGCTGGACCGACGGTGAGACCTTGGCCCGCACCGTGAACTCGCCGACGTCGTTGAACAGCCGGATCCGATCGTGGTCGTCGACGCCGCGGGCGGCGGCATCGACCACGCTGACGTAGGCGACGGGCTCGCCCCGCTGGAGGCGCAGGAGCGTCTCGTTGGCCCGGAAGATGGCGTGCTGGCTCCAGCGGGTGTGGCCACCGGTGAGGCGCAGCGGGTGGTCGCCGCCGGCGGCGAGGGGCTCCTTGTGGCACACCAACTCCTCGCCCACGTCGAGGAACCACGGGTGGTCGATGTAGAACTGCTGGCGGCCGGTGAGCGTCGGCCACGGGTTCTTGTCCTTGACGAACCAGGCGAACTGGTTGATCGGGCGGCTCGGGTCGAAGTCGCTCATCACCGAGTTGAGGCCCACCGCGAGCTGCACCGGGTCGATGGACTCGATCTTCACCATGCCCTCGGTGGCGGCCGTCTTCCACGGATCGCCGCCGAGGTCGGTGGCCTTGGTGACGGGCGAGTTCTCGAGGATGTAGTCGAGGGCGCGCACCTCGCCGCCCGGCCCCTCGTCGTAGTACCCGCCGCCGGTGATGTCGTCGTGGAGGCGGGAGAGGTCGTGGGGCAGGCCGTTGGAGTCGTGGAACACGTCGACGCCGCGGGCCGTCGCCCGTTCCTGGATGGCGCGGGCCAGGCCGAGGACGATGTCCCACTCGTGGCGGCTCTCGTAGAGCTCGGGGACGGCCCGCTGCCCGACGACCACGTAGGGCAGGTACGACTGGGTGTACTTGATCCCCGGCTTCTCGTAGTAGCCGCACGCGGGCAGGACGTAGTCGGACCACATGGCCGAGGTCGACATGCGGAAGTCGCAGGCGACGATCGTCTCGATGCTCTTCCAGAGGCTGTCGCGGATGGTCTTCGGGTTGGGCCAGCGCCGCAGCGGGTTCGGGCCCGAGTAGTAGAAGAAGCGGGGCTTCTTCGGGGGGCGGGGCCAGATGGGCTGCCAGCCCTTCTCGATCACCTCGTCCATGTAGTCGGCGACCGGGCGGGGCAGCACCGGATCCGCGTAGCGGGTGGCGGCCTCGCGCCACTCCGGGTCGTGGGCGTAGAGCCACGGGATCAGCGGCGTGCTGCGCAGCATCGGCGACATCTCGAACATCATCTTCGAGGCCTGCATCATCTGGAGGCGGTCGACGGGCAGCTCCTCGGGCGGCGTGGTGCGCAGCTCACCGCCCTCGCCCATGATCACGAAGCCGGGCATCGGCCACCAGGTGGAGACCTTGATCCCCGACCCGGGCTTGCCGCCCGTGTTGCCGGTCAGGGCCACCAGGTAGGCCATGCCCCGCTGGAACAGGTCGGAGTGGTAGTGCTTGCACGCCCCCCAGGAGGCGTAGATCATCGCCGAGCGCGCGGCCGCGAGCTCGCGGGCGACGGTACGCACGTTCTCGGCGTGGACGCCGGTGATCTCGGCCACCCGCTCGGGCGGGTAGTCGGCCAGGCGGGTCCGCAACCGCTCGAACACCGGCCGGACCGTCACCGTGGAGCCGTCGGCGAGGGTCACCTCGTGGGCGCCCTCCAGCGCGGGGTCGAGGCCGTCGAGCTCCAGGGTCATCAGGGGCGCGCCCCACGTGCCGGGGGCTAGCGCCAGGGTCCCGGTCGCGGCGTCCCAGACGTAGAAGCGCTCGCCGCTGCCGTCGGGACCGTCGGGATCGACGTCGCTCTGGCGCAGGAAGCGGTCGTCGTCGTCGCGCACCAGGAACGGGAGGTCGGTCTGCTCCTTCACGAACGGCGCGTCGTGGAGGCCCTCCTCCACGATCACGTGGGCGAGGCCCAGCGCCAGCGCGGCGTCGGTGCCCATCCGGACGTTGAGCCACCGGTCGGCGTGGACGGTCGACGCGTTGAAGTCGGGCGCGATCGACACCACCTTGGCGCCGCGATAGCGGGCCTCCCACATGAAGTGGGCGTCGGAGGGGTGCGTGTAGTTGGGGTTGCCGATCCAGATCAGGATGTAGTCGGAGAGGAACCAGTCGTCGGAGGTCCCCTCGCTCATGTAGGTGCCCCACGTCTGGATCAGGCCGACGGGAAGATCGCCGACACCGGCCCACGAGTCGAGGCTGCTCCCGCCCAGCGCGCCTCCGAAGAGGTGCGACTCGACCGGGGTGCCGATCCCGTTGTCGATGTTGGTGGTGCCGTGGTCGAAGACGATGCACTCCGCGCCGTCCTCGACGATGGTGTCGATGATCCGGTCGGCGATCTCCGAGAGCGCCTGGTCCCAGGAGAGGCGCTCCCAACGACCCTCACCGCGCTCCCCCACCCGCTTGAGCGGGTAGCGGACCCGGGTCGGGTCGTACATCTGGATGCTGTACGCGCATCCCGACGGGCAGCCGCGGGGGTTGAAGTCGGGGACGTCGTCGAAGGCCTGCGGGTAGTTGGCGTTCTGCTCCTCCCGCCAGACGATGCCGTCCTTGACGTAGGCGTCGAGCGAGCAGGCCGAGATGCAGTTGACCCGCGTGTGGGTGACCTTGACGACGTCGTCCCAGGTCCACTCGTCGCGGTAGACGTCTTCCCAGCCGCGGTACTCGTAGGTGCGCGACAGGAGGCTCTCGACCCGGGCCGCGGCCTCGGTGGGCGCGAGGCGACGGAGGCGCTCGGAGAGATCGGTGCTTCCCATGGCCGACCGCAGCGCCGGCGCGGAGGGTAGGGCTACTCGCCCGGGTCGCCGCCGCCCGGCTCGGGGGACCCGCCCCCGGTGTCGTCGACGGTGTCGTCGACGGTGTCGTCGGCCCCGCCGGCCTGGGCCTGTGCCTTGGCCGCCTCGGCCTCGGCCTTGGCGGCCTCCTCGGCGGCCTGCTGCTCCTTGAGCTTCTCAGGGTCGAGCTTGATCTGGAGCGCGAACACGGTTCCCCCTATCCCCGGGGCCAGGGACCCACCTCCATCCCTGGCAATCCTCGCGAGGCTAACAGGAGTTGCATCAGGTGGGAAGGGGCACCCGGGTCCGGCCCTCGGCCTCGCCGGGCGGCCCGGCCCCCTCCGCCGCCAGGGATCGCTCGTTCAGGGAGAGCAGCGCCGCCGCGACCAGGGCGGTCCAGGCGGTGGAGGCGATGCCGAGGTGGGCCACGACGATGGCGCTCGAGCGCACCTCGGTCACCACGTGCAGGGCCCCGAACACGACGTTGGCGACGTAGCACGCCAGGGCCAGGTGGACCATCGCGGCCTCGGCGCGGGGTCGCCGTCGGCGCACCACGTCGTAGGCGAGCCAGCCGACGGCGATCAGGCCGACCCCCGCGGCGAAGCGATGCACGAAGTGCACGGCCACCACCTTGCCGTCGAGGTCGGGGATCAGCCGGCCGCCGACGAGCGGCCAGCCGCCCACGTACTCGTTGTGCACCACCGAACCCAGGATCAGCACCGCGAAGGTCAGGACCGCCGCCGAAGCCAGCGCGACCGTCCAGCCGCGGTCGGCGGCGGCGACCGGCAGGCGACCGTCGGCGGCGAGCATCCGGACGGCGGTCACGGCGAGGAGCGCCGTGACGATCATGGCGTTGGCGAGGTGGAGCGAGACGAGGTCGGCGTGCAGGTCGTTCTTCACCACCAGCGCGCCGAGCCAGGCCTGGACGAAGACCAGGACGGTGGCCGTGACCGCCGGCCCCACCACCCAGGCGACGCCCCGGTAGCGGCGCCAGGCCGTGACCGCGGTGGCCACCACCAGCACCCCCACCACCGCGGCGAGCCAGCGGTGGCTCCACTCCACGATCATGTGGAAGTCGGCCCGGGGCAGGAGGCCGCCCAGGGCGCCGTCGTGGCACAGCGGCCAGCGGTCACGGCAGCCGTACCCGCTGCCGCTGCCCCGGGTGTACCCGCCGACGGCTACGAGCAGGAGCGTGGTGGCGAGCGCCGCGACGGCGAGGGCGGCGCCCCGCCCGGAGCGCCGGGAGCCCCCGGTGCGGTCCGGGCGCCCGTTGCGTGGGCCGTCGGCCTCTCGTATCCCCACAGGCGCGCCGAGGATACCGGCCCGGTCAGGGCGCGGTCGGCTCGGGCAGGGCCACCGGCACCTCCACGTGGACGTGGGTGCCGTCGCCGCCCGACATCTCGATGGTGCCGCCCAGCTCACCGGTCACGAGCGCCTGGACGATGGTCAGCCCCAGGCCGGTGGCGTCCTCGAGGACGAACCCCTCCGGCAGGCCGATGCCGTCGTCGGAGACGTCGAGGGCGAGCGTCCCGTCGGTCCGGTTCAACTCGACCACCACCCGGCCCCCGAGCGGGTCGCGCGGCTCGGGGAACGCGTGGTCGACGGCGTTCTGCACCAACTCGTTGAGGACGACCGCGAGAGGGGTGGCGATGCCGTCCGGGATCTCGCCCGCCGTACCCTTGACCTCGAAGCGGACCCGCCGGTCGGGCGAGGTCAGGGCCTCCTCCACCGCGCGCAGCAGCGGGCGGACGATGTCGTCGAAGCGCACCGCGCCGCCCGGCTCGCGGGCGAGCGTCTCGTGGACGATGGCGATCGAGCGGATACGGCGCTCCGACTCGAGGAGCGCCTGGCGCGACTCGTCGGAGCGTAGGCGGCGGCGCTGGAGCCGCAGGAGCGCGGCGATGGTCTGGAGGTTGTTCTTCACCCGGTGGTGGATCTCCCGGATGGTGGCGTCCTTGGAGAGGAGCATCCGGTCGCGGCTGCGGAGGTCGGTGACGTCGCGCAGGAGGATGAGCGCACCGGTGGGTTCCCCACCCCCTAGGAGGGGGATGGCCCGGAGGAGGATCGAGGTCTCACCCCGCTCGATCTCCTCGGTGACGGGCAGCTTCACGCTCAGCGCCGTCATCACGGCCTCCTCGGCGAAGCCGACCTCGGCGAGCTGGAGGCCCGGGGTGTAGGCGTGGATGCCGATCCGGTGCAGGTGGCTGACGGCGTTGGGGCTGGCGAAGCGGATCCGGGCCGTGGCGTCGAGGACGATGGCACCGTCGCCGACCCGGGGCGACTCCTGCGGCTCGACGTCGTAGGACGGGAACGGGAAGGTGCCCTCGGCGACCATCCGAGCCAGGTGATCGAACGTCTCCTGGTAGATGCGCTCGAGGTCTCCGTGGCGGCGGGTGGAACGGGTGGTCGACTCGCGCACCAGGATCCCGACGACGTGGTCGCGCCGGCGCACCGGGATGCAGTGCACCCGCACCCTCTCGGCCGACCCGAGGATCGGGGCGTCGCCGACGACGAGGGTGCCGCTGCGCCAGGCCTTGGCCACGAGCGGGCGCTCGGCCTCCCCCACCACCGAGCCGACCAGGTCGGTGGCGTAGAGGGTCTGGCCGGTGGTGGGCCGGAGCTGGGCCAGCACCACGAAGCGCTCCGTGTCGTCGCCCGACAGGGGGGCCATGAGGAGGAGGTCGGAGAACGACAGGTCGGCGAGGATGCGCCACGACGACACGAGGCTCTGGAGGTGTTCGAGGTCGCCGACCTTCAGGTCGGTGTGCCGCAGGGCCAGCTCGCCGAGGGTCCGCACGGCGGCGATCGTACCGGCCGCCGCCCCGCCCGGCGGTCACGGGCGGCCGCCCGCGCGGAGGTCGGTGGTGCCGGCGCCGCACCTCCCGGCCGCTCCGGGACGGCGGTACCGGCATCCTCCCGGTGCCGGCGGAGGTTCAGCGGGGGGTGAAGAGGTGCTCGGCGATCCGGTCGAGGCCGGCGACGTCGGCGACGTCGGCGTCGAGGTTGGGGACGTCGGCGACGACGTCGGGCGCCTCGCTCAGCTCGGCCCGCAGCTCCTGCTCGCGCTTGGCCACCACCGCGAAGTCGGCGAACGACTCGCCGATCGTGCGCAGGACGCGGGCGTTGCGGTCCGCGTCCGCCAGGGCCGGCTCGCCCCCACCCGCCGCGAGGCTCCGACCGAGGTCGTCGGCCTCGGCCACCATGCGTCGGGCGGCCCGCGCCCCGGCCGGGGAGAGCAGGTAGGGCGGCAAGGTCTTGTTGAGCACCAGTGCGCCGAGGTGGAGCTTCCGCTCGGCCAGCGCCTCGCAGAAGAACTCGGCCTCGTGCAGCGGCGCCGACTCGAGCGTGGTGACGACCGCGAAGGTGGTGCGCTTGTCGCGGAGCAGCGCCTCAACCGCGTTGGCCCGCTCCACGAAGCCGTCGTACATCGACTGGAAGTTGAGGAAGAACTCGGCGATGTCCTGGAGGAACTGGCTGCCGAGGGCCCGGTCGGCGAGCTGGTAGAAGGGCTTGCTGGCCACGTTGATGACCCGCGCGCCGCGCTTGCCCCCCACCCGGTACGGCATGGTGAGCCACCGCAGCAGCCGCCCGCCGAAGAAGTCGGCCATGCGGGCCGGCGCCTCCAGGAAGTCGAGGGCGTTGCGGGTGGGCGGTGTGTCGATGACGATCAGGTCGTAGCGGCCGCTGGCGTGGATCTCGTAGAGCCGTTCCATGGCTATGTAGTCGTGGCTCTGCACGAAGCGGGCCGTGAGGTTGTGGTACAGCCGGTTCTCGAGGATGCGGTAGGCCGTCTCCTCGTCGGGGGCGTGGCGCATCACCAGCTCGTCCCACGACTGCTTGGTGTCGAGCATCGCGGCCCACATCTCGCCCTGGGTCTCGATGCCCGCGGCGGCGAGGGCCTCGGCCGGGACCCGCTTCTCCACGTTGCCGAAGCCCTCCAGGCCGAGCGCGCTGGCCAGGCGGCGGGCGGGATCGATGGTCAGCACCAGCACCTTGCCGCCCAGCCGGCTCACGGCGCCCAACCCCGCGGCGGCGGCCATGGTGGTCTTGCCGACACCTCCCGAGCCGCAGAAGATCACGATCTCCTTGGCGGCGAGGAGCGGCTCGAGCCCCTGCACCGGTCCGCGCCGGGAGCGCCGGCTCACAGGCCCAGCTCCTCGCCCAGGCGCTCGGCCATGATCCGGGTCACCCGCAGCCCGTGGCTGCGCACGAAGAGGTAGGGCAGGTACAGCAGCGGCAGGTCGGTCTCGGCCCGCAGGCGCGACAGGTGCCCGGCCCGGGCCCGCCTCAGCGACACCGCCAGGCGCGCGGCGTCGAGCACCGCGGTGGTGCCGTCGCCGGCGAGGTCGGGCGGCAGGGCATCGAACGCCTCCTCGTCGGCGCGGGTGAACAGCTCGGGCAGCACCCGGTTCACGATGATCGACCCCAACGGGACCTTCAGCTCCCGGCGGGCCCGCTCCACGAGCTCGATCGTCTCGTTGACGGGCATCTCCTCCGGCGTGGCCACGATGTTCAGCGACGTGATCCCCGGATCGGCGAGCAGCTCGCTCATCCAGGCCGTCTGCGACTGCACCGGACCCATCGACACCAGCTCGCCGATGGAGTCGGCCGCGCCGAGCTGGGCGACCACGTGGCCGGTGGCGGCGGCGTCGACGATCACCACGTCCCAGCCGGCGCGGCCCTCGATCGACTCGCGCACCTCCCACGCCACCTTGCCGATGGTCAGGATCTCCTTCACGCCCGGCGCGGCCGTGGCCACGAAGTCGAACACGCGGGCCAGCGGGCCGAGCCGGCCGATCACCGGGACCTTGACGTGCAGCTTGAGGTACTCGCGCAGGCTGGCCTCGGTGTCCATCGTCAGGACGAACACCGACGGGCTCACCTCGACCGGTTTGAACCCGACCCGGCCGTGCTCGAAGAAGTCGGTGAGGTTGCCCTTGGAGTCGGCCTCGACCAGCAGGACCCGCTTGCCGTGCTCGGCCGCGAGCAGGCCGAGCGCGGCGGCGACGGTGCTCTTGCCCACTCCGCCCTTGCCGGTGACGAAGACGAGGCGCCGCGCGAGGAGATCCGGGGTGGCGGCCACGGGCCCGACGTTACCGGCGGGGTTCAGGCTCCGTAGGAACCCGTCGCGGCGCCGTTGCCGAGCCGGTGGCGGTCAGCCTTCGTAGGAGCCGGTGTTGGCGCCGTTGCCGCCGGAGCGGGGCCAGTCGCCGGCCGGCTGCCCGGGAGCAGCCGGCTGGGCGGTGTGCCAGACGATCAGCACGCCGTCGCGGCGCACCACGGCCAGCTCGGCCCGGCCGTCGGCGTCGAGGTCGCCCAGCGCTGGCGACCCGACCAACCATCCGCCGGTCAGCTTGGGCCAGCCGGCCGGGGCCGTGCCGTCGGCGTGGCGCGCCTCGAGCATGTAGACGCCGTTCCCGGCGATCGTCTCGTTGCGGCCGTCGCCGTCGAGGTCGGCGACCACCGGGCTGACGAAGAACGCCATGTCGGAGACCTTCTGCGGGAAGCCCGCGAGGGCGTCACCGGTGAGGCCGCTCCACGCGCCGAGCTGGTCGTCGGCCGGGAGCTGGTGGTCGTCGCCCTCGACGTCGAGGAGCCGGGTCAGACCCGAGGTGGGCGAGGTGACGTCGGGACGGTCGTCGGCGTCGAGACGGCCGATCGACGGACCGGCGAAGTTGGCGATCGCCGCCACGATGTCGTTCGAGCTCCGCTGCGGACCGAAGCGGGCGTTGCCCTCGCCTCCGAGCCCCCCGGACCACGTCAGAGGAAGGTCGCGACCGCCGACCTGACCGAAGACGCTGCGACCGTCGGAGCCCAGGACGTATACCGGCCCCACCGCGCCCGCGACCACGACCTCGGGTCCGGGGTGGGCGGCGTTCACGTCGCCGATCGCCGGTCGCACCGCCACCCCCGCTCCGAGGGTGGGTAGGACCTCGAGCGACAGCATGCCGATCCGGGCCGGCCAGCCCGGGAGGTACGCGACGGCGTGGGGGTTGGCGGAGGCCGGGTACGGGTCGGGTCGGACCGTCGCCGCGCCGTCGGGAGAGATGGCGTAGGCCCGGGTGTTGCCCATCTCGGAGCCGGCGGCGCCCATCAGGGCGAGGGTCGAGGCGCCGTCGCCGACGTTGATCGGCTCCTCGTACTCCTCCTGCGCGCCGACCACGATCTCGGGCCGGCCGTCGCCGTCGAGGTCGGCGACGCTCGGCGGCGCGACCATCCCGCCGCCCTCCTTGGCGTTGGCTCCGGCCTTGAAGGTGACCGAGTGCGACACGGGATCGACCGATTCCACCGTCGCCGGGTCGACGACGAGGACCGGGAACCCGTCGACGGGAGTTCCATCGGCGTGCCACGCGTACACGTGGCGGTCGAGGGAGGTGGCGACGATCTCGAGCCGGCCGTCGCCGTCGAGGTCGGCGGCCGCGGCCTGGGACAGGAACGCGGGCTGGAGCCGGTTCTCGGGGTTCTGCACCGCCGGGTCGTCGGCCGAGAAGCGCGGATCGACCCGCACCGGGGAGCGCAACCGGCCGTCAACGCGGACCGCGCCGAAGCCGGGCTTGGGGCGTCCGTTCGAGGCGAAGGCCCACACGTTGCCCTCGAAGTCGGTGACGACCACGTCGAGGCGGCCGTCGGCGTCGAGGTCGGCCACCACCGGCGCCCCGACCCCGACCTGACCGCCCGGGGCCGCGATGTGGTCGCGGCGCGCGGTAGGCGAATCAGCCGGCCAGGTCGGCATCGGCGCCAGGCGGGCGGGCCAGCCGCGGATGTCGCGGCCCCGGCGGTCGAAGGCGTGGACCAGGCCGTCGTCGGTGGCCACGATCAGCTCGTCGCCGGGACGGCCGTCGAGATCCGCGAACGCCGGGCTCGAGGTGCCGACGCCCTCGACCCGGGCCGGGTAGCCGCGGGCGAGCTGCGGGTCGTCGTGGACGAAGACCTGCTTCTGTGAGATGCCGGTCAGCCCGTCGCCGGGACCGCCGTGGGCGGTGACGACGATGCGGAACCGGGCGCTGAAGCGCTCCTCGTCGGGGCGGCCCGTCGCCGGGTCGGACGGGGTTCCGGTCGCGTGGTCGGGCAACGCCGCCGCGACCGACGCCAGGTCGATGCGCCCCAACTGACCCTCCACCGGGTGGCGCAGGCCGCGGCGCTCGGCGACCACGTGCCACTGGTCGACGTCGGGGTGGAGCGGCGGCTGGAGGCCGGCCGCCCACTCGACGCGGTAGTCGTAGGAACGGGCCCGCACCGCCGCGGCCCGGCCGGTCACGTCGACCACGCCGCGGGCGGGCAGCACGTCGAACCAGAGTGGGCCGGTCAGGTCGGCCTCGGGCGGGATGCGCCCGTCGCGCACGGCCTTGACCATCTCGTAGGTGTTGACCCGGCCGTAGCCGAAGGTGGCGTCCCAGTGCGGGGTGGTCGGGTAGCGGACCGTGTCGATGAGACCGCCCGTGGGGGTGCCGAAGTTGTTGGCCGGGTCCACGGCGTTGGGGGTCGAGAAGTCGATGTCGTCTGCGGTGGTGCGCACCACCTGCATCGCCTCGTTCGCCGACAGCACGTTCTGCACACCCTCGTGGCGGTAGCGGGCCAGGCCCGGATGGCGGGCCAGGCCGGCGTCGCGCGCCTCGGACTCGAGCAGCCCGACCATCCCCGACGACATGCCCGTCGCCTCCGAGGAGCACGAACCCGACTCCACCGACACGAAGGTGCGGCCGCCGTAGTTCGTGCAGCCGTTCAGGGCCAGGTAGCCCTCGACGTCGCCGCCGAGGAGCGGACGCCGCGTGGTGATCGAGTTGACCGTCATCGTGTGCTCCAGCGACGACGAGAGGTTGGGGTGCTTCGAGGCCTCGTCGGCC
>WBZR01002199.1_pt2 | contig 19494 bp, 13 predicted proteins | sample 5204231 | NCBI WGS metagenome assembly WBZR01 (sample SAMN12412403, study PRJNA552823) | activated sludge metagenome | isolation source: activated sludge from anammox sidestream of wastewater treatment plant... | place: USA: Virginia | collected 2017-08 | reverse complement strand
ATCGCCGAGCAGGAGAAAGCCGTCAAAGCGGCGCCCGTGACGCCGGGCAGCGCCGCTTATGGCACGCTGCTGGCCGAAAGATCAAGAGTCGAAGCCGAGATCAAAAACTACGCCGATCAATACACCGACAAACACCCGAAGATGATCCAACTGCGCAATCAATTGTCGGAGATCAACCGCCAGATTTCGCGGATGGAGACGCAAACGGGGCCGTCATTGCCGATGGCGCTGACACCCGAAGGCCGCGACCTGCTGGCCATGCAGCGGGAACTCAGGCGGATGGAGGCGGAATTGGACTTGACGCAGAGGCAACTGCAAAGAAGAAATCTGGAAATCAGCGCCATGCCTGCGGGCGCGGCAAGTATGGCGGGTATGGCGGGTGTGGCTCCGGCCAGTTCTGAAAAGCCGCCGGGCGGCTCTTCCAACGACTATGCGGCGCGCACGGAATACGACCGCCTGGTCATCCGTTACAACTGGCTCCTGGAAAAACAGGATTCAATGTTGAAACTGAGCGGCGCGCAAGGCCCATCGCACATGATGTTTTTTGCCGTTGACCCGCCGAACCTACCAAAGCTCCCGGTCGCGCCCAACCGGCTGATCCTTCATTTGATCGCGCTTGCGGTGTCAATCATTTTCGGTTTGTTCATCGCTCTCGCGTCCGAAGCGCCGCGTATGTTCATGATTAATGATCACCGCGACATCGAATATTACCTGGGCGCGCCGGTGCTCGCGTTGATTCCCGAAACGCTCACACCGTTTGAACGCGCCCGCAGACGCAAGCTGCGAATGACACGGGGCCTGGTCATCCTGACGCTGGCGGCGGCGCTGACGCCGATTCTCGTCGTGTTATTCAGCTATCTGCGAATATTTCAAATCATCGGCAACAAATGATTGCCAACACCCGTTACCGCCAGAATTCCGGAGGAGAAGGAAATGGCACAAGCTGCGACGGAAGCAATGTTACAACTCGACAGGCTTGTGGAATGCGAGCCTCAAATACCGACCAACGGCAAACGCCCGAACGAGAGAGTCACAAAATCATTACCGAACGAAGAACGCGCGCTGGAGCCGCACGTCCGCCATTTGCAGACCCAGCGCCTGCTGATGCGCCCGTCGCGCGAAGTCGTCCTGACGCTCGCCCGGCTGGACCCGCACCTGGTCGCCATCCACGAGCTTGATCCGCGAGCCGTTGCGCAATTCAACCGGCTGGCGATCTCGCTGATTTCCGGCGCCGCGCACCATCCGCTGAAGCGCATTCTGATGACCTCGGCTCATCACAGCGAAGGTCGAACCTGTGTGACGCTCAATCTGGCGGGGGCGCTGGCGCGGGCGAGACAGCGGGTGCTGGTCATTGACACCGATCTCCAACGGCCTTCGGTGGGCCGCATGCTGGGCATGGATTCCGAGGTCGGGCTGGCTGAAGCGATCTCGCTCGGCCTGCATCCCGAGGAAGTCATCACGCAGATAACGCCCGCCGAATTTCACGCGCTGCCGACGCGCGGCCAGGTTGAAAACTCGGCGGAGCTTCTGGCTTCTCAGGCTTTCAAACGGCTGCTGTCCGAATTGGACGCCTGCTATGACTTTATTTTGTTCGACTCGGCGCCGCTGCTGACTTCGGCTGACGCGAGCCTGCTCGGCCTGAACACAGACGCGACGCTGTTGGTGATTCGTCCCGGCGCCACTTCGACGGCGGAGATGGGCAGATCAATCTCTCTGCTCAACGAGGAGGCCCTTTTCGGCGTCGTGATGAACCGGGTGACCTGAATGCAGTCTAGACATCGAACGCGAGCTTTGGGCTTGCTGATTTTCGAGGGCGCGCTGATTTATCTGTGCGGCGTCGCGGCGATCTGGATCAGGTATGGAAATGAGGCCGCCGACGCGATGATCGAGCGGCAGGGGTGGCTCAAGCTGCTGGCTGCGATGGCCGTCGTGCAAATCGCTTTTTATCTTTTCGATCTGTACGACTTCAAAATGATCGGCCAGCGCTCGGCTTTGATCCCGCCAATCGCGCAATCGCTCGGATTGAGCGCCGTCGCGATGGCGTTGATCTTTTATGCGATTCCGCAAATGACGATTGGGCGCGGGGTCTTCGCTCTGGCGATGGTATTGATGCTGACTTTGATGACCGGCTGGAGAATCGTGGCGACGTGGCTGCTCGGTCATCCGCGTCTGGCCGAGCGCATCCTGATCCTGGGCACTGACGCTCAGGCGGTCAGCATCGCCCGCGAAATTCTGCAACGCCGCGAGCACGGATATGAAGTCGTGGGATTCGTCGGCAATGATCCCTCGATGGTCGGCCAGAGTCTGATCAATCCACGCGTCATCGGATTGATAACCGATCTGGAAGAACTGGTGCGGGCGCGCCGCCCAGACCGCATTGTGGTTGCGCTTTCGGATCGCCGAGGGAATCTGCCGCTCGATCTGCTGCTCCGTCTCAAAGTCCGCGACGAGATTCAGGTCGAAGAATCGTCACGATTTTTCGAGCGGCTGACAGGCAAGATCAGCACCGATCGTTTGCAACCTGGCCAACTGGTCTTCGCCGAAACGGGCCGGTGGATGCGGCTTTATCGCCGCGTGCGGCGTCTGTTCGACATTGCGACTTCCGTAATCGGGATAGCGCTTTCGCTCCCATTGATGATCGCGACGGCCATCGCCATTCGACTCGAATCGCCGGGGCCGGTCATCTATCTGCAGGAGCGCGTCGGGCTGCACGGTCGGACGTTCCGGATTCTCAAGTTCCGCTCGATGCGGATTGACGCCGAAACAAACGGCCCGGTCTGGGCCGGCGAAAACGATCCGCGAGTGACCAAAGTCGGGCGGATCATTCGCAAACTTCGGATTGACGAAATCCCGCAATTTTTCAACATCCTGCGCGGCGAGATGAGCCTGATCGGCCCGCGTCCCGAACGCCCGGCGTTCGTCACCCAGTTGGAAGAACTGATCCCCTATTACTCCGAGCGCCATCTGGTGAAACCGGGACTGACCGGATGGGCGCAGGTCTGTTACCCCTACGGCGCATCGTTCGACGACGCGCGGGAGAAACATCAGTACGATCTTTATTACATCAAGAATCAATCGCCGCTTCTCGACGCGATCATTCTGCTTGAAACGGCGCGCGTCGTTTTGTTCGGACGGCTTTCACGATGAAACGACCTGGTGTGGCAATTTGGCAAATTGCCACACGTTTTCCGGCAACGATGAAAAGACATGGTGTGGCAATTTGCCAAATTGCCACGCGTTTTCCGAGGAGTTCGTATGACCGTACGAAAACTGTTATCCCTGACGATGAAACTTCAATTGGCGGCTGTGTCGCTGTGCTTTTGCGTGATGGCGCAGGATCCCCCACCCGCGCAGACGGCCAAAACGACGCCTGACGACGCCCGCCCTGTGGCGACATCACTCACTCCCACCGGAAACGATCCGTACTTCGCCAATATCTATCGCAGGTTCAACGAGACTTATCGTCTCGGCCCTGCCGACGAGATTTCGATTCGCATCAAGGGACAGCCGGATTATTCAATCGAGAAGGCGAAAGTTTCGCCGACCGGCTACATCTATCACGTGTTGCTCGGAGAGGTGAGCGTAGCGGGTCTGACGATCAATCAGGTCGCCGAGCGCATGACCAATGACCTGAACGAATACCTCAAAAATCCGCAGGTCAGCGTTCAACTCGTCGAAGCGGTGAGCGCGAAGATCGGAATTCTCGGAGAAGTTGTTCATCCGGGAATCATCGTCTTGTCGAGACCGATGAGCCTGGTTGACGCCATCTCCGAGGCCGGAGGATTCGCAGACACCGGGAGCAAGTCTTCAGTTCAGGTTCTACGCCAACAGCCCAACGGAAGCCGCACCACGTTGAAGGTGAATGTCGAAGATATTCTCAAAGGACGGGCAAAACCGGATGACAACATTCAGATGCGCGCCGGCGACCTGGTGATCGTCAACGGAAACAAGAAGAAGACGCTTGCCACCATCTCCACAATCGCCGGCTTCGGGAGTTTAGTCGCTTTCCTCGCCAGAGGCTGGTGAGGCTCATCAAAACCGACAACCACAACTTCAATTAGTCGAGAGGAACAGTTTATGACACCACGGATAAGAGCTACTGATCCGACACCGTTAGCCAGATTTATACGCGAACGTCTGACCGCGCTGGAAATAAGACAGTCCGATTTCTGCCGGTTGAGCATGTTTGATCAGGGGCTGCTTTCCAAGATTCAAAACTCGGTGGTTACGAGTTTGAGCCTGGAGAGCGTGCTCAAACTCGCGATTGGTCTGGCGGTTCCGCCGCATCAAATCCTCAATCTTCTGGGACGGATGGATATGCACGATCTGGTGATGAAATCTTACGCGGGAGAATTTTCGGATCTGGTCGGCGCCAGCTTACGCGATGATGCGCCGGACGCCGCCGCCCAGGCCCAAAAAGTGATCACTGAAGCCGCCAGCAAATTGTCGCTGGAGACGGGCAAAACCCGCCGCCGCCGCTGGCAGTCCGAGCAATTCAACAAAGCTGCGAACGGCGCCGGGACGGGAACTTGATCAAACAAGCGGCGCTCAACTTAATGCGAAGATCGGGCGCGTTCGATCTGATGCGCGTGGCTCATCGCCACCGGGCGCTGATCCTGACGTACCACCGTTTCAGCGCCCGCGACGAAGACGGGAAGACGTCGGCTGCGAATTTCGCTGAACAGTTGGAGTATTTGACGCAGCGTTACAACGTCGTTCCGCTAGCCAAAATAGCCGAGAGCATAAATCGCCGGGACACGGCGTCCCGATTGGCCGCCATCACGATTGATGACGGTTATTGCGACGCTTACGAAATCGCCTATCCGCTGCTGCGGCGTTACGGCGCGCCCGCGACATTGTTCGTCCCAACCGATTTCATTGACCGGCGCGTCTGGATCTGGACCGACAAGGCCCGTTTTCTGACCGGGCAGTCCGCATCGCAGAAATTCACAGCGGAGGTCAACGGGCGCAGGCTGCACATCGAGTTGAACAACGCAGCGTCGAGGCGTGACGCTTCCGAGCGCATCAACGCCGCGCTCAAACAACTTCCCGACGAAATCAAAGAAGAAACGATTGAACGCTTCGCAAGCGCTTTGGGCGCGGAGTTGCCGAAAAGCCTTCCCGCTGAATTCGGCCCTGTCACCTGGGCCGAAGCGCGGGAAATGCGGGCGAACGGCGTCGAGATTGGCTCGCATACTCTGACGCATCCGGTTCTCACCGGAATAGGGGATGATCGGTTGAGACAGGAGTTGCAACAATCAAAATCGCGGCTCGAAGAAGTTTTAAAACATCGAACCGAACAATTTTGCTACCCGAACGGCGATTACGACGAACGGGTGCAATGCGAGGTCGCGCGGGCGGGATATCGGATCGCAGTGACTACCGTGCGCGGTTTGATCAAAAAGGGGGATGATCCGCTCACGCTGCGCCGAATCCATACTGAGCGCGACCTCGCTCATTTCGCGCAAAGCGCAAGCGGGTTTGAAGAACTGAAGAACAAGGCGCGCCGCATCGTAACGACATAAGCAGGCGGACAAAATGCCTCGCTTACCGTTGAACTAAGCAAGATGAAGAGCAGAAAGAGAGATTACGGAACAAACGGAGATAACGAAACAGAAGGAAGAGGACAATAAAATAACCGGAAAATTTTTGCCTGTTCCGTTATCTCCGTTTGTTCCGTAACCTCTCTTCCGCCTTCTTCATTCACTAAATTCAATGCCATTGGCTTGAAGGCAGGGCCGCAAACTTTTTTTAGCGTGAGCACAGAACAAAAACATAAAGGCTTTCTCGAACGAGCCGCCTGGCTGACGGGGGCGAATTTTCTGGCGTTCGCGCTCTCGTTCATCGCGCCGCTGGTCATCGTTCGCGTGTTCAGCCAAACCGAATTCGGAACCTATAAACAGTTGTTCCAGATTCTGATGACGGCCCTGGGAGCGCTTTATTTGCAGATTCCGACAAGCTCTTACTACTTCATGCCGCGCGAACCGGGCAGGCGGTTGCAGGTGGCGATGAACATCATTCTGTTTTATGTGGCGGCAGGTTCGGTCGTGGCGGCTGTGTTTCTTGTTTTTCCGAACTGGACAACGCACGTCTTCCACAATCCCGCGCTTGCGGAATACGTTCCGCTGCTGGGACTGGCGCTGATGCTGTGGCTGATCGCGACGAATGTCGAAGTCTTCCCGCTCGTGGTGGGCGATTTCCGGGTCGCGTCGGGGTTCATTATTCTTTCGCAGATCAGCAAATCGCTGATCCTGATCGGCGCGGCGGTCATTTTCGGCAGCCTGCGGGCGATGCTCTGGGCGTCAATCATCCAGGGCGCGATTCAATGCGCGTTCATGCTCGGTTACATCCATCGCCGTATCGGGTCGCTGGCGATTCGCCCTGACCGGCTGTTCGACTGGACGCTGCTGAAAAAGCAACTCACCAATTCTCTGCCCTACGGCGCCGGCGGCACGATTCAAACCTTTGTGGGCGATCTGCATAATTACTTCGCCTCTTACTATTTTTCCGCCGCAGCCTTTGCGGTGTACGCCAACGGCTGTTTCCAGATGCCCTTGCTTTCCCTGCTTCAACATTCGTTCAGTGACGCGTTCATGCCGGAAATCGGGCGAATGGAAGCGGCGGGCGATTACAAGGGGATCATTCATTCCTGGCTGAACGCAATGCGCAAGCTCTCCTTTATGGTGCTGCCGGCGTGCGCGTTGATGTTCGTCATGCGCTATGAACTGATCATCACACTTTTCACCAAAGCTTACGCCGACTCCGTTCCGATCTTCTCGATCTACATGATCAACATGCTGACGAACATGGTGTTGATCAGTTCGGTCATGAGGACAATCGCGGACTTCAGATTCTTCCGCCTCAAATTCAGTCTGCTCCTGACGCCTCTCACCTTTGCCGCGCTTTACGCTGGCGTCAAATTCGCCGGGATGATCGGCGTGGTCACGGCGTCAGTCGGCGTCTACCTGTTCGACATTGCAGTTTGTCTGACGGCGGTCTGCCTCAAGTTGGGGGTGAAGCGGCAAGACCTCCGGCAACTTGCGCCCATCGCCAGAACAGTGGCCGCCGTCATCGTTGCAATGATGGCGGTGTACCCGGTCAAGGCGCTGATCGGTTCCGCGCATTCGGTTGTCATTCTCGCCGTGTGCGGAATGGTGTTCGGAATCGTCTATGTGATTGCGGCGTTCGCCTTCGGAGCGCTCACGCCGGATGAAAAAGGCGAGCTTTACAAACGATTGCAGAATCTGAATCAGAGATTCTTATCCAAAGCGGTTCGGAAGATCGCCGCCGCTTTCGCGCGATAAAAAATAATGGCATTGAATTACGAAGAGATTTTGCCCAGGAAGGTTCAGAAAGGTTATGCGTCAGCCTGATTCGTCAAATGACTCGCCGGTCGCGTTGGCGCGATTGCCGCAGCCGCGCCGCCCCAGAGGAAAACTGTTTCTAGTGCCCGCCGGAGCGCGGCGTCGCGCGGGCGATCCGGGCCGGACAGGCCGGCTGAAATGGATGGAGGCTGGGCGGGAGACAGACAAGCTCGACGATGCGCGCGATCCCTACGACGTGGCCTTCCGTTTCCTTTATCTGTTCACGCTGCTGCTTTACATCCGTCCGGACGATCTCTTCCCCGCGCTCGGATCACACCCGGTGGCCAAGATCGCTGCGACAGTCGCGTTCATCTCGTACGCCTGCGCCCGATACAGGCTCGGCAAGCCGATCATCAACTGGACAATCGAAGTCCAGATGGTCTGCATGATGTTGTGCCTGGCCATTCTTTTCACGCCGGTCGCCGCGTCGCCCGGTGACAGCGTCACCGCGCTGAGCGAATCATTTCTCAAAGTGGTGACTGTTTTCATCCTGATGATCGGCGTGATCAATACGCGCGCGCGGCTGCGTAAGATTCTGAGCCTGACCGTGATCCTCGGAACGTGGCTGGCCGTCTTTGCGATCAAGGATTACGCGACCGGCAATCTCACGATGATGGGCGACCGGATCGAGGGCAGGGTCGGAGGCATTTTCGGCAATCCGAACGATCTGGCGGCGGCGCTCAACATGCTGATCCCGCTGGCGGTGACGCTGGCGATGATGAGCGCCGGCGCGGCTCGACTGTTTTACATCGCCTGCGCGCTGGCGTTGACCGGCGGAGTGATAGTGACATTCTCACGCGGCGGCTTTCTGACGCTGATCGCGCTGGCCGGAGTGATGATGTGGAAGTTCGGACGCGGCAGGCGCGAAAAAGTCATTCTGGCGGCCACCATCGCGTTCGTCGTTCTCGCCACAGCCGTGCCCGTCAGGTATCACGTCCGCCTCGTCTCGATCTTCGATCACAGCCAGGACACCGTCGGTTCGGCTCAAAACAGAAGCGCGTTGTTGAAACAGGGCGTGGATCTGGCCATTCGGAATCCGATTGTCGGAATCGGAATGGGAAACTTTCACATTTATTCAATCGGAGAAAAGGTCGCGCATAACGGTTATGTCGAAACCGCCGCTGAGTTGGGGATGTTCGGGTTAATCGCCTATCTGGTTTTGATCCTCGCCCCATTGCGAGGTTTGGCGCGTATCGAAAAAGAGACGCTGAGGGCCGGAACCGCAGCCGATCTTGAGATGAGGAACCTGAGCATCGGGCTGCAAGCCGTCCTGGTCGCATACATGGTCGCCAGCTTTTTCCTCTCGATTCAGTACCTCTGGTATCTCTATTACGCCGCCGGTTACGCCGTAGCGTTGAAACTGATTCAGGCCGCCGAGAAATCCGTTCAGGCGCCTGATCAAAGACCGGGCCGGAAATTCGCGCTGGCGAAAAGCAGGCCGGCGGCGCTGAGTCAGCATCAGGCAATGGGAGAACTTTGGAAATCGGCTCCCCGAAAACCCGCCGGAAGCTTGTGGCCGGCTTATCGTTTTCGGAAGGGATTCTGATGATCAACCTGATTTATCAACTGATGCTTTCAGTCCCTGAAACCAGGACGCTCGACCTCCTGATGAGCCGGTCGTTGATCGCCCGGATTGTCTTCTTCGCGGCGGTTGCGACGATCTTCTTCATCTATCTTGGCTATCCGGCTCTGATGTTCCTGTTCAGCCATCTGATTCCGAGTCCAGTCAATCGCGCCGAGATACAACCCCGCGTGTCGCTGATCATCGCGGCTCACAACGAAGAGCGGGACATCGGCGCAAAGCTGGAAAACGCGCTGGCGCTCGATTACCCGAAGGGACTACTTCAGATCATTGTTGCGTCGGACTGCTCAGACGACCGAACCGACGAGATCGTTCAGGGCTTTTCGGATTGCGGCGTGATTCTTCACCGGCAACACACGCGCGACGGGAAGACGCGCGCCCAACATCGCGCCGTAAGCGTTTCGACCGGAGACATTCTAGTTTTCTCAGACGCCACGACGAAGTACGAGCCGGACACGCTGCGAAAGCTCTTGCGCAGTTTCGCCGATCCATCCGTCGGCTGCGTCGCCGGGCAATTGGTCTACGTTGACGGCGGGTCTTCGGCGGTTGGCAAAGGCTGCCGCTCTTACTGGAATTATGAAAGGCTCCTGAAATCCTGGGAGAGCGCCATCGGTTCGCTGATCGGCGTCAGCGGATGTTTGTACGCCATCCGCCGAAGCTGCTACGCGAAACTGGCTGGCGACATGATTGATGATTTCGCGATTGCGACCGAGATTCAATTACAGGGGCTTCGCACGGTTTACGAGCCTGAGGCCGTTTGCAGCGAAGACACCAATCATCGCGGACGCGACGAATTCCGCATGCGTGTGCGCGTCATCGAACAGACGATGAACGCGCTTTACCGTTACAGTGAAATTCTCGACGCGCGCAAACACGGGATGTTCGTGTTCCAACTCGTCTGCCACAAAACATTGAGATACGCGATCCCGGCGCTGCTGATTCTGGCGTTCGCCGCCAACTGGTTCGCGATGGAAGCGGGAGAATTTTATCGGTACACGTTTTTTGCGCAGTGCTTCGGCTATTGCGCGGCGTTCATCGGATGGCTGGGCGACCGGTCGGGAGTAAAGCTCGGGCCGCTTTCGTTGCCCTACTATTTTGTTTTGGTCAACGTGGCGGTTGTCGCCGCCTACATGAAATTCCTGCGCGGCGAGGCGCAGATCGTCTGGGAACCTTTGCGGACTTCACCGCGAATTGAACCAGCCGGCGCGTCAAGGCAAGAGAGTGTAGAGGGAGATTGATAATTGAGCGATTATTTCGCTGAAATGTATCTACTCAGCCGTTCTTCGTCCCAGCGGGACGGTTTGAGTTTAGGCAGGTCGTTTACGGCCTGCATGCGAGGCAAACGATTTTCACGTCGCGTAGTTTAGGCAGGTCGTTTACGGCCTGCATGCGAGGCAAACGATTTTCACGTCGCGTAGCGACGGCTGAAACCGGTGTCGCAATTGATTCAATCATCGCTACGCGACGAAATATATTATTCGGCGTCTCATGCAGGCCGTAAACGACCTGCCTAAACTCAAACCGTCGCTACGCGACGAAGAGGGCTGATCAGTCATGCAGAAATAAAGAAATGTGCGGTATCGCAGGAACAATCGGGCCGAGAGCCTCGCTCGCCGGGATGGAAGCTCGCGAGTTGATCAAACGCATGTGCGATGTGATCGAACATCGCGGGCCGGATGATTGGGGATTCCGGGTGGAAAGTTTCGATGGCTCTCAATCGGCCATCGGCATGCGCCGCCTTTCGATCATTGACGTGACCAGCGGCCATCAGCCGATCAGCAATGAAGACGGCGCGGTTTGGATAGTCTTCAACGGCGAAATCTATAACTACCGCGAACTGCGCGAAAACCTGATTGCGCGAGGACACCGTTTCAAGACGGGCGCCGACACTGAAACCATCGTTCATCTGTACGAGGAAGAAGGCGAGCGTTGCGTCGAGCGGCTACGCGGAATGTTCGGCTTTGCGATCTGGGACAGCCGCGATAAATCGCTGCTGCTGGCGCGCGACCGCGTCGGCAAAAAGCCGATGCATTACGCGCTGTCGAATGGCGCGTTTGTCTTCGGCTCCGAGATCAAATCGCTGCTGCGCCACCCCGCGATCAAACGCGAAATCAATTTTGAAGCCATCTCGGATTTCCTGACCTTCGGTTACGTGCCCGATCCTCAGACGGCGTTCAAAGGCGTCTACAAGCTCCCGCCCGGCCACACGCTGAGTTTCAAAGACGGGCATATTCGCACACGACGTTACTGGGATTTCAATTATGACCGCGATGAGCAAGGCGACGCGCCGTTGACCGAGCGCGAATACGTCGGGCGGTTGCGGCAGTTGCTGTCCGAATCTGTCCGCGTGCGGCTTGAAAGCGAAGTCCCGCTGGGCGCGTTCCTTTCGGGCGGGATTGATTCGAGCACGGTCGTCGCGCTCATGGCGCGGCAGATGAACCAGCCGGTCAAGACATTCTCCATCGGTTTCAGCGAGACCGATTTCGACGAACTGAAATACGCGCGCGTCGCGGCCCGGCTGCTCGAAACCGATCATCACGAATTCGTAGTCACGCCGGACGTTTGCCGTTTGGCTGAAGAAATCGTCTGGCATCACGACGAACCGTTCGCCGACGTGTCGAGCCTTCCGACTTACGTCGTGTCGAAGATGGCGCGCGAACACGTGACGGTTGTTCTGTCAGGCGACGGCGGCGACGAAGTGTTCGGCGGCTACCAGCGTTACCTGATCGAACGCGGGCGCGAAAAATTCGAGATGATCCCGTCGTTCATCCGCCATCAGATTTTCCTGCGGCTGAGCCGCGCGCTGCCGCGAGGCGCTTACGGCAAACGATTCCTGAGCGTCAATTCGCGCGACGCCGGCCCGCGCTACGTTGACTCGCTTTCTTATTTCGACGAGGAAACCAAACGATCGCTGTTTTCCGAAGCGCTGCTGGCTGAATTGAACGGCCACGCATCCACGAAGACCTTCGAGGAAATTTTCGAGGAGCCGGTTTCGCGCGCGCGGCTCGACCGGCAGATGTATCTGGACAGCAAGACCTATTTGCCCGGCGACATCCTGGTCAAGGTAGACCGGATGAGCATGGCGCATTCGATTGAGATACGGGCGCCGCTGCTCGATCACCGCCTGATCGAATTCGCGCAGACCATTCCGGCGTCATTAAAACTGCGCCGCACGAGCAGAGGCTGGGAGACGAAATATATTTTGAAGCGCGCCGTCGAAGGTTTAATCCCTGATGAAATCATCCATCGCCCGAAACAGGGCTTCGATGTGCCAATCAAACACTGGCTTAAGGGGGAATTGGGAGCGATGTGCCACGACTTGCTGACCAGTTCCGGCGCTCGCCAACAAGGTTATTTCAACGTCAAGACTGTGGCAGGTTTGTTGCAAGAGCATCGCCTCGGTGTGCGCGACAACGCGCGGCATCTGTGGGCGCTGCTGACGTTTGAACTTTGGCGCCGGTCGTTTATTGACCGGGAGCCTGCGGAGAGTTTTGCCGGAGCCGGAAGCGCCGCGAATCTGAATCGTCCGGAAGCGATTGCGAAAGCGTCGAGCGGGAGTTGAGAAGGAAGGCGGAAAGTATAGGATGACTCACAATAAAGTCTTGCTCGTCGAGTTGAACGAGATCACCTGGAGCCTGATTGACCCGCTTATCGCTCAAGGCAAACTGCCTACCTTCGCCAAACTGATGAGAGACGGCGTGTGGGCCTCGCCGATGAGCGTTGATTTGCCGCCGCAACTCGATCCCTGGATCACGTGGACGACTTTGTACACCGGGTGTCCTCAGTCCGTTCATAATGTCTACTTTCTCGAACAGCCTCCGGACACGATCCGCGCCAAACGAATCTGGGAAATCTGCCGGCAGTACGGATTAAAAATCGGCGTTTACGGCAGCCTCTGCTCGTGGCCTCCGCGCCAGGTTAATGGCTTTTACGTGCCTGACACTTTCGCGCAGGACTCGACGACCTATCCGGAATATTTGCAGCCGATCCAGGAATTGAATCTGACGTATACCCGTTCGATCCGCCTGCCTTCGGATCAGGACTCCCTGATGTTCAAGGCCAAACTCGGCGCGAAGCTGATGGCGCTGGGGCTGAGGGCGGGCACGATGGCGCGCATCGCCAATCAACTGGCGCATGAAAAAGTTGATCCCGGCGTGCGATGGCAGCGGGTCGCGCTGCAACCGCTGGTCAACTTCGATTTTTTCAGCAGTCTTTACCGGCAATACCGTCCCGATTTTGCGACCTTTCACACCAATCACGTCGCGCATTACATGCACACGTATTGGAAGGCGATGCAGCCGGAGGCCTTCGAGCAGCCGACAAGCGAAGACGAGATCAAACAGTACGGCGGCGCGATTGAGCACGGCTACCGCACAGCCGATGAATTGTTGCGGCGTGTACTGTCGTTGCTCGATAAACAAACGACGCTGGTCGTGGCTTCGAGCATGGGACAGAAACCGTTCGCCAGCCAGTTGCGCGACGGCAAACCGATTTGCCAGGTTCGTTCGCTCGAACGCTTGATCGAGATACTCGGAATGCAGGGCAAAGCGCGAGCGCTCTCGACGATGTCCGATCAGTTCAACATCTACCTCGAAAGCGAAGGATTGCGTGAGGAGCTGGAGCAAAGGATCAGAGACGCTTACGTTGATTCGCCGGAGCGCCCGATGTTCACCACCGTCAACATCGGCGATTGCGTGACGGTCAACCTGATTTTGTATGAGGGCTTGTCTGAAGATTCGCGCTGCGTGTTTCCGCATCTGGGCGGCGGCGGAATCTTCCGCTACGGCGACATCGTTTACAACACCGGCCAGATCAAATCGGGCTGCCACGATCCAAAAGGAACTCTGCTGCTTTACGGCGCGGGCATTCGCGCCGGCGGCCACATCCCGGAATGCGACAATCTGGACATCGCCCCGACTTTGCTGACGCTGATGGGCGTGCCTGTGCCGTCGGAGATGAAGGGACGAATATTGAGCGAGGCGCTGGTGGTTGATCGGAAATATTTTGGAGCCGCCGCATAGTTTGGAAGTGTGTTTGAAACAACCACGTACAGCGGTTTTCAGATAGGTGAAGAGTTTTAGCCACAGAGAACACAGAGAGCACAGAGGGCCTTGACGATTTCTCCGTGATCTCTGTGAACTCTGTGGCTACTCATCCGAATGAAAAATGCTGTAATTCGTCACTACGTGGCGCAGGAAGAACGCTGATGAGCGTATTACCGGCAAAATCAGATGTGAAGCGGGATGGCGCGCGCGCGGTTCAACCGGGCGTCGAGCGCCCTCGCGTGCTTCATCTGATCAACAGCTTCGACGCTGGCGGCACCGAACGGCAGGCGGCTGAACTGCTCAACCGAATTGACGAAAGCCGTTTCGACGTGCGGCTGGCGGCGCTTGCGTGGCGCGGGCCGTTGCGCGAACAGATCGCCGCGCGTTTCCCGGTTGCGCCGGAATTTCCGTTGACTGGTTTTTATAACGCGAACGCGGTTAAGCAGCTTCTGCGGCTCCGCGAGATGATGATCCGGGAGCGGATCGGGCTGCTGCACGCGCACGATTTTTACGCCGGCGTAATCGGCGCGACGGCGGCGCGGTTGTGCGGAACGCGCGTGATCGCCGCGCAACGCCATCTGCGTTTGTCCGACCGCCGCCTGCACGATTGGGGCGCCAGGTACATTCACAAACTTGCGCACCGCGTGCTGGTGAACGCCGAAGGCATACGCGATTACATCTTGAAAATGGGCAGCGCCGGCGCCGGCAAAATTGTGGTGATCCACAACGGACTGAACGCGCCCGCCAACGTGCGCGCGCTGCGCGAACGACAACGTGAAGCGCTGTTTGGCGCACTCGGACTCGACGCCGATGCGAGGATTATCGGCTCGGTCGCCGGATTGAAGCCGGTCAAAGGACATCGTTACCTGATCGAAGCGGCGGCGAAAATCATGAAGGCCGATGCGCGCGTTCATCTCGTCCTGGTGGGCGACGGCGAATTGCGCGACGAGATTTCGTCGCAGGCCGCGCGGCTGGGCATTGGCGCTCGCACGCATCTTCTTGGATACCGCAAAGACTCCGCGCAATTGGCCGCCGCGTTCGACGTCGCCGTTCTCGCCTCGCTGCACGAAGGTTTGCCCAACGCGGTGATGGAAGCGATGGCCGCCGGAACGCCGGTGATCGCTACAGCGGTCGGCGGCGTGTTGGAGTTGATCAGGGATGGCGAGACTGGATTCCTGGTTCCGCCATCGGACGCCGGAGCGTTGTCGGAACGAATCGAATTCGCGCTCACGCAAACCGATCAGTGCGATCTGATCGCAATGCGTGGTCGGCGATTCATCATCGAGCGGTTCGGGATGGAGCGAATGGTCGCGTCGGTCGAAAAGCTCTATGACGAGATCATTGGAGAAGGGTGTTAAAGGGAGAATGATGAGAGGCGAGAGAGGCAGGAAGCGCCCAATCAGAGTTTGCCACGTGGCTCCATCGCTCGACACGCTCGGCGGCCAGTCAATCCAGGCGGCCCGGCTGCTTGAAGGATTGAAAGAAGCGCCGGAGATCGAAGCTGAACTGTTGCCGAGCAACCCCGCGCTGCCCGGCCCGCTGCGCCGGTTGCAGCAAGTCAAATATGTGCGAACGGTTGTTACGACGCTGGCCACTCTTTTGCTCCTGCTCGTCAAACTGCCGCGCTACGACATCGTTCAGGTTTACGCCGCGTCGTACTTTTCGTTCTTTCTGGTTCCGGCGCCCGCTGTGCTGATCGCAAAGCTGTACGGGAAGCGGGTGATCATGCATTACCACAGCGGCGAGGCCGAAGGTCACCTGAGCCACTGGTACTGGATGGCCGCGCCGGTGATTCGGCTGGCCGACATCACCATCGCGCCTTCGGGTTACCTGGTTGATGTTTTCGCGCGTTTCGGGCTGACTGCGCGCGCGATCTTCAACATCGCCAAACTTGACGCGTATCCGTTCCGCGAACGCAGGCTGTTCCGCCCGGCGTTTTTCACCAGCCGCTCGCACGAGCCGCTTTACAACGTGCCCTGCGCGCTGCGGGCGTTCGCGTTGATCCAGCGGCGCTATCCGGCGGCCAGCCTCACTGTGGCGGGCGACGGATCGCAACGCGCAAAGAACGAGCAGATTGCGCGCGATCTGGGTTTACGCAACACGGTTTTTACAGGATGCATCCCCTTCGACCGGATGCCCGCCGTTTACGACGCGCATGACGTTTATTTGATGGCGAACGACATTGACAATATGCCGAACTCGATCACCGAATGCTTCGCCGCCGGATTGCCTGTGGTGACGACGAACGCGGGCGGTCTGCCTTACATGATCGAGCACGAAAAGACCGGGCTGATGGTTCAATGTGGCGATCACGAAGCGCTGGCCGCCAACGCGATTCGCCTGATTGAAGATCAGGCGCTGGCCGCCGGCATCGCCCGACGCGCGCGCGCGGAATGCGCGCGTTACACGTGGCCTTTGATCAAACAGCAGTGGCTGGCGGTTTATCGCGCGCTGGCTGAATCGAAGGCGGCCAATAGCGCGAAAGAGATCGTTGAGAGCGGCAAGGAGATTTTACGCGAATCCAACAACGCTGGCAGCGCCGGGATTGCGAATGTGGCGCGACGCGCGCATCATGCCCCGCAAGCCATCGCCGCCCCGTGCGCTGGCAAAACGTCTTCACGCTCCGACCCCTGGCAATAGACTTTCGAGTCAATCCCCCGGAATTGAGATGGAAGCTGCGCCGCACAGTGAATAAGAAACTCGATGCCGTCTGACAGAGCAGAACTCAGAAGGCGAGAGCAAGCCGAGATAGAACGTGGCGACAACGAAGCCTCGCGGATACGAAACGCGGATTTGAGAGTCGCCGGACGAATAATCGAACGCTATCTGGCGCCGCCGGCTGACACTCCTTTTGGAATCGAATACGCCTACAACCTGCTCGGCGATGTGAGAGGAAAGAAGGTCCTGGACCTCGGCTGTGGCAGTGGCGAGAACACGGTTCTGCTGGTGAACAGAGGGGCCGAAGTTTGCGGCCTTGATATTTCCAATTCGCTGATCGAACTTGCGAGGCGTCGCGCAGAGGTCAATGGCGTCAGCGAGCGGGTTGAACTCTTCACCGGATCGGCCCACGAACTTCCGTTTCCTGACCGGTCGTTCGACGTGGTCTTCGGGATGGCCATCCTGAATTACCTCGATCTGGAGCTGGCTTCGCGGGAGGTCTGGCGCGTATTGCGTTCCGGCGGATATGGCGTATTCAAGCAGCCGGTTCGCAATTCGAGATTCCTCTCGAAAGTTCGCCGCCTGATTCCTTATCGCCCGCCGGGCGTGTCGCCGTTCGAGCGGCCTTTGACTGATCAGGAACTGGAGCGATTCGCCGAACGGTTCAGCCGGTATCACTGCAAGGCCTATCAACTGCCTTTCGTCAACGTCGCAAGGTGGTTCCCCATCGAGGGCGGCCTGGCGGCTCTCTTTTACCGGCTCGATGGCGCGCTGCTCCGGCGCGCTGAATGGCTGCGATGGTATGCGGCGGTCAGAGTAATCAAAGTTGTGAAGTGATGAATATGCCGATTAGCCTTGAACAACTCAGCAAAATTCGCGGGTTAAGCCTTGATGAGTTGCGGATTCGCGGCCGCCAGCGATTGTCCAGGTTGAGCGACCGGTTCCTGCGCGCGCGCGCGGAGGAAATGAGCGATGAAGAGCTTTACCGCGAATTCAATCCCGTCTGGCGCGACGGAACCGGCGAAGGCACCGCCGATCTGTTGCGGTACCGGCTGCGGGCGAAAAACAGGCGCTTCCTGCCTTCGCTCGAACAGCGGCGCGCGATTGTCGAGATGATGAACAGACGTTTTCCCACTGAACACGACGCCATCATCGCATCTGCGGAAAAAGCTCTGACGGGCAGACTCTCTCTGCTGGGCCATGCCAATCTGGATTTCGGCGCTCCGCCCGATTCGCCGATTGACTGGCATCTTGACCCTGTGTCGGGCAATCGCGCGCCGGTTTCGCATTGGAGCAAGCTGCACCCGCTCGACCCCTTGAGCGGCGGCGACCCGAAAGTCGTGTGGGAACTCAATCGCCACGCGCATTTCGTCACACTGGGCCAGGCCTATTGGCTGACCGCCGACAATCGCTTCGCCGAAGGATTCGTTGATCAGGTTTCCGCCTGGATTGACGCCAATCCAGTGGGGATGGGCATCAACTGGGCTTCCAGCCTGGAAGTGGCTTTCCGCTCGATCGCGTGGCTGTGGGCGCTGCACCTGTGCATTGATTCCAGGGAACTCACGCCGGATTTCATCGCGCGGCTGTTGAAATCGCTGATCGAACACGGGCGCCACATCGAGAAATATCTTTCGTATTACTTCAGCCCCAACACGCACCTGACCGGCGAAGCTCTGGGATTGTTCTACCTCGGACTGGCGCTGCCGGAACTGAGCCGCGCCAAAGGATGGCGCAGCCTGGGGCTTGAAATACTGCTCGATCAGGCGCGGAAACAAATCCGCGACGACGGCGTTTATTTCGAGCAATCGTCCTACTACCATCGCTACACGACGGATATTTATACGCATCTGTTCGCATTGACGCGGGCCAACGACATCACGATGGAGCGCGAGTCGGAAACCATGCTCTGGCAAAAGCTCGAATCGCTGCTCGATCACCTGATGTGGATCACGCGGCCTGATGGATCGTCGCCGCTCTTCGGCGATGACGACGGCGGGCGGCTGGTCAAACTCGCGCCGCGAGCGGCCAACGATTTCCGCGACACGCTGGCCATCGGTTCGGCCATCCTCAAACGCGGCGATTGGAAGTACGTCGCGGGAGACGCGCCAGCCGAGATGCTGTGGCTGCTGGGGCCTGAGGGCATCGCCTGTTACGACCGGTTGAGGGCGGACGCGCACCGCGAAGTCGCCCAGGCGTTCACCGCGAGCGGCTATTTCGTGATGCGCGACGGCTGGCGCGCCGATTCCAGCTTCGTGCTGGTTGATTGCGGGCCGCACGGTTCCGAACGAGGCTGCGGGCACGCGCATTCGGACGCGCTCTCAATCGAATTCGCATCGGGCGGCGTAACCTGGATCGTTGATCCCGGAACATTCGTTTACGCCGCCGACCTGAAAACGCGCAACGAATTCCGTTCGACCGCCGCGCACAACACAGTAGTGGTTGACGATCAACCGCAATCAATTCCCGCGACCGCTTTCGCGTGGCGGACGGCGGCGAAATGCCGGTTGCGTGAATTTATCGAGCACAGCGACGCGATCTTCTTTCAAGGTTCGCATAACGGTTACGAGCGGCTGAACGATCCGGTCACGCACACGCGGTCGGTGCTCTTCGTCAAACCGGATGCGCAGAACAATCTGCCGGCCTATCTGATCGTGCGCGACCAGTTCGCCGCGCGCGCGCATCATCGTTATTCCATCCGCTATCACCTCACGCCCGATTGCGGCGTGAGAGCCGGCGGCGGCCACGTCGAGGCGCGTCACGTCAACGGCTCGGCTCTGACTATCAGAGTAATCAGCGAGACGGACATCAACACCGAAATCACCGCCAACGTGACCGAAGGCTGGGT
>WBZR01002377.1_pt1 | contig 19508 bp, 18 predicted proteins | sample 5204231 | NCBI WGS metagenome assembly WBZR01 (sample SAMN12412403, study PRJNA552823) | activated sludge metagenome | isolation source: activated sludge from anammox sidestream of wastewater treatment plant... | place: USA: Virginia | collected 2017-08 | reverse complement strand
GCTTTCCCTTTGTTAAAGTTAAGAATTTAATCTCAAATGCAAAGTAAAGGTGAGGGATAGAAGCCGGCACGAAGTAAGGCGGATAGCCCGGCCCGACAGGGGCACGCCCTGATGAAAACAGACGCGTTTGCTTTTATGAATGTGGAGTGGATAGTTTACTGCTAACCGACATCAGAAAAAACAACGGCCCTGCTGTGGAGCAGAGCCGTATGCTTGAGGGAGGCATTTATTCGGGTTTGTGTTTTGTAGCTTCAGATTTTTTGGGTAGCCTCTTCGTTCGTCGCAGGCAGTCATGCAGCATCCACTCCAGTTGGCCATTGACGGAGCGGAACTCATCTGCAGCCCATTTTTCGATGGCTCTGAGTGTTTCTTCTTCTATCCGGAGTACTATTTGTTTGCGTGCCATCTTAAGAATTGAGCGTACCAGTGTTGATTACCGGATTGGCCTCGCGGTCGCCGCAGAGCACTACCATCAGGTTGCTGACCATAGCTGCTTTCTTGTCATCGTCCAGATCAATGATAGAACGTTTTGACATTTCTTCAAGAGCTTGTTCGACCATACCTACGGCTCCTTCTACGATTTTATAGCGTGCAGCTACGACGGCCTCGGCCTGTTGACGTTTGAGCATGGCACCTGCTATCTCAGAAGCATAGGCCAGATAACCGATGCGGGCTTCGAGCACTTCGATGCCACTTATGTTGAGTCGTTCGCGGATTTCTTCTTCGAGGCTGTGGTTAATCTCTTCTGTGCCGCCACGCAGGGTAAGTTCGTTTGTGTCATCGGCATTGTCATAAGGGTACAGGTGAGCAAGTTTTCTGACAGCGGCATCGGTCTGGACTTTGACGAATTTTACATAATCGTCCACTTCAAAAGCTGCCTTGAATGTATCGGCTACGCGCCACACGAGTATCACACTAATCTCGATAGGGTTTCCGCGTTTGTCATTTACCTTCATGCGGTCGCTCTCGAAGTTGGATGCACGGAGCGAAACCACCTTTTTCGTCATAAAAGGATTGACCCAGAAGAAGCCATTCTGTTTGGCAGAGCCTTTATACTCACCGAACAGGGTAAGAACTCTTGAGTTATTCGGATTGATGAGAAAAAAACCATTCAACATAAAGAAAGTGAGCAAACCACAAAGGGCTGTGATGACAAAATTTTCCAAAGCTACAGCAGCGTATATGCCAAAGGCAATGACGATGAGCATTACAAAAAACATCAGGTAACCTGAAAGCGGGGTAAAATACTTTTCATTCATAATAATATCGTTTTGATATCACAAATATATCATTATGCGAATCATACTTGCAAGTAAAAGGCTGATTATTTTTAATTTTGGGTAAAATTTATGGCAGAAATGCAGCAAATACGGCATTCGTGCACCGATAAATGAAGAGACCAGACAGAAAAAAATGGACAGAATGACAAAAAGCGGAATGCAAGGAGCAACTGATCGATGCAGAATAATCCGAGATGTGGAGGAAAAAATTGTTAAAAAAGAAAAGCCCCCGGAAATCTCCGAGGGCTTTTGCGGACTGGACGGGACTCGAACCCGCGACCTCCGCCGTGACAGGGCGGCATTCTAACCAACTGAACTACCAATCCGTTTGTTTTGAATAACGGACGCAAAAGTATAAATGTTTTTAATACCATGCAACACAATTTGAAAAAAAATAAAAAAAAATTTTTTTTACGAAATTACTCCATCTGTATTCCGTACCTTTGCTTTTAGCCCTGAACTGAATCAAAGCTATATATAAAAGATTCATTCAAATGGAAAATAAAACATACTATGGTATTTCTTGATTTTGAAAAGCCCCTTGAAACACTCTTTGAACAATTAGAGAAGATCAAGCAAGTAGGTGAGCAAGGTGATCTTGATGTGACGCCTATGGTCAAAGAGTTGGAAAACAAAATAGCTATTACACGTAAAGAAATATATGCCAACTTGAGTGGCTGGCAGAAGGTTCAGCTATCCAGACACCCAGAGAGGCCATACACACTGTATTATATTTCTCAGATGTGTAAACGGTTCAATGAACTGCATGGCGACAGACATTTTGGTGATGATAAGGCAATCGTAGGCGGGCTTGCCAATCTTGACGGACAGACCGTGATGATTCTTGGACACCAGAAAGGTACAAACACCAAGATGCGGCAGTACCGCAACTTCGGCATGGCCAATCCTGAAGGCTACCGCAAGGCACTCAGGCTGATGAAGCTTGCAGAAAAATTCGGATTCCCTGTAATCACACTGATAGACACACCAGGGGCTTTTCCCGGATTGGAAGCCGAAGAAAGAGGTCAGGCCGAAGCCATTGCGCGCAATATTTATGAAATGATGGTATTGAAGGTACCTGTAATCTGTGTAGTCATAGGCGAAGGTGCCTCGGGTGGAGCCATCGGCATTGGCGTTGGTGACAGAGTGTTTATGCTTGAAAACACCTGGTATTCTGTTATTTCTCCGGAATCATGTTCCTCCATACTTTGGCACAGTTGGGAACATAAAGAAACTGCCGCAGAGGCACTGAAATTAACGGCAGAAGATATGTTTGGCTTTGGGTTGGTGGACGGCATCATCAAAGAACCCGTTGGTGGAGCACACACTGCACCTGAAGAAATGGCCAAAATCCTTAAAAAACAATTGAAGAAAGAATTGGCTGAGTTGTCCGAATTATCAGCTGAAGAGCGGGTGCAGCAACGCATCCTGAAATTTAGCTCAATGGGAAGATTCGAACAGCTACCTGACAGCAAACTTGCAAAATTAACAGCAACGGCTGATAAAAAATAAAAGGCACAAAAACATTGACCATGAAGCCCTTAAACCAGTTAAAATCGTTCATTTTCTACAAAACACTGAATACAGAAATAAAAAGAAAGAAACGAACGGTCAAAGCAATAAATCCGGATGAATGCCAATATTTTCTGATCCTTTTTGATACAGATGACGAAGCGGCAACACAGGCAATTAGCAATTATAGTCAGACACTCAAACAAGACGGCAAAAGAGTGGTTTTGACAGGTTTTACCCGAAGGCCGGATGCTCAAACCGAAGGAAAAAACTTTATGGTGGTAACAAAAGAGGATGTAAACTGGTACGGTAAGCCGGTATTGAATGAGAAAACAGCACAAATAACAAACCGGGAGTGGGATTGTGTGCTCAGCCTTCATACAACACCGATACCTGCATTGGATTACTTTGCGGCGACAACATCTGCTGCTACAAAAGCCGGTTTTTACCACAACAACCTCACTTGGCTCGACATATTGGTTGATGCGGGCAAGGGAGACTTCCGAAAATCGCTTGGATACTTATTGAATATATTAAAAACTATAAAATCTCGCTCCTATGAGCCAGTTATTTAGAGGACTTGGTGTAGCACTGATTACACCTTTCAAGCAAGATGGAGAAATCGACTACGATGCTTTGGAAAGATTGATAGAGCATACCATCAAAGGAGGGGTTGACTACATCGTTTCACTCGGCACTACCGGCGAAGCCATTACTCTCAATGCAAAGGAGTGCAGGCAAGTGCTTGACTTCACCATAGACCGTATCAATGGTCGGATACCGATAGTAGCCGGACATTTCGGAGGTAATGATACACTTGGTCTCATGCAGCGCATTAAGGAATTTGACTTTAAAAAAATAGACGGAATCCTGTCGAGTTCGCCATCCTACAACAAACCGTCGCAGGAGGGAATTTACAGGCACTACTGTGCAGTGGCAGAAGTATCGCCAAGACCTATCATCATATATAATGTACCTTCCCGAACTGCCTCAAATGTAGAGGCCGAGACACTGATACGTTTAGCACGCCAATGCCCTAATGTAGTAGCAGTCAAGGATGCCTCTGCCAATATGATTCAGGGCATGAAAACCATACAGGACAAGCCGGAGCATTTCTCGGTACTGTCAGGTGACGACCCCACTACCCTGCCCTTGCTCGGTGTAGGCGGTGAAGGCGTTATCTCCGTAATCGCCAATCTTTTCCCAAAAGAGTTTGCTGGTGTAGTACACAATGCCATGAACGGGAATATAGCTGAGGCCAGATTTTACAACGATTTGCTACAGGATATACATCCATGGCTTTACAAAGATGGCAATCCTTCAGGCATTAAAGCAGCCATGCACATCATGGGAATGTGTGAAAATGTATTGCGCCTGCCGCTTGTACCATGCTGCGAAGCCACATTCAACGGATTAAAAAAAGAACTCGGCAAAATAGCTGACAAAGCAGGCACGTATTCTTAATTTTTTTACCTGCCCTGTCGTTGTTTATTTTCGTTAAGAAAGAAAAATGGCGGAAGCGACCGTTTGGGTGCAGCTTTCTTTGTGGAAAATAAAATGGAATAAGTGTAAAAAAAAGTACATAAAAGCCATTATGCTGTCAATCTTTAAGCGGATTGTCAAAAAAAATGTTCATATTTGCTTGGCTAACCAATCATTCAAAATATGGAGAGTAAAGTCGTATCAGGAAAAGCTACGCCTCGTGGCAAATTCCCTCACGTAAAAATTGCCGGCGATTTCATTTTCGTTTCAGGTACCAGTTCGAGAAGGCCCGACAACAGCTTTGAAGGTGTGGAAGTGGACGAATACGGCACTACCCGTCTGGACATCCGCAAGCAGACAAAAGCAGTCATCGAAAACATAAGAGACATACTCCAAAGTGTGGGTGCTGACCTGAATGACATTGTTGATGTAAGCAGCTACCTGGTAAACATGAACGACTTCGGAGGCTACAATGAAGTCTATGGTGCGTATTTCGATTTCGATGGACCAACCCGTACCACTGTCGCTGTACACCAATTGCCTCACCCGCATCTGCTCATCGAAATAAAAGTAACTGCATATAAACCTAAAACTAAATAAATCATGTCAGAAATAAAGAAAAAATACGAATCGGTACATTACACCGACTATCTTCAGCTAAAAAAAGTACTCGATGCTCAACATCTGCGCAGTCCTGAACATGGCGAGGCTGCCCATGACGAAATGCTGTTCATCATCATACACCAAGTATATGAATTATGGTTTAAGGAAGTAATCCACGACCTGTCGAGCATAATGGAAATGTTCAGAAACGACAATGTTGATGAGAACAACATTGGTACAGCCGTACACAGATTGAACAGAATAACAGAGATACTCCAGGTACTCGTAAAACAGATAGATGTACTCGAGACCATCACGCCTCTCGACTTTCTTGACTTCAGAAATTATCTTTTCCCGGCAAGCGGATTCCAGAGTTTCCAGTTCCGTAAGGTAGAAGTAGCTCTTGGCTTGAAGGAAAAATATCGCGAGACCTATAACAACATTCCTTATGCAACCGTATTTTCCGAACAAGAAAGCAAGGAACTTCACGACTTGGAGAATGCTGACTCTATGCTTCAATTGATAGAAAAATGGCTGGAACGAACGCCATTCCTTCACAGAAACGATTTCTTGTTCCTTGAGGCCTACAAGAAAGCTGTGGACAATATGCTGGACAAAGAAAGGCAGGCAATAGACGCAACCGATTATCTTACTGCAGCCGAAAAACAAATGAGAATGAACATGCTTGGCTCTACGGATACATTCTTTGCATCGGTACTTGATGAGAACAAGCATAATGAAATGCTTAATAAAGGCGCTCTGAAATTGTCATACAAAGCTACACTCGGAGCACTGTTCATCAACCTCTATCGCGATGAGCCTATTCTTCAAATGCCGTTTCAGTTGCTGAGTAAGCTCGTGGACATCGACGAACTGCTTACTACCTGGCGGTATAGGCATGCACAGATGGTACTGCGCATCATTGGTCGAAAAATAGGTACAGGTGGCTCTTCAGGATTCGATTATCTGCTGAATACGGCCATCAAGCACCACATATTCTTCGACCTGCATAATATCTCTACTTTGATGATACCGAGGTCAGAACTACCTGTACTGCCCGACCACCTAAAGAAGCAGCTCAGTTTTTATTTTACAACCGGCAACAAGTAAACTCTAGGATGGAATTCATTCAAAACTATATAAATGGCGAACTTGTACCACCAACAGGTGGGTGCTATATCGACAATTATGAGCCGGCGACAGGCAAGGTTTATTCGCAGATTCCAGACTCGGACGAGGAAGATGTAAACCAGGCAGTAGATGCCGCCAACAAGGCTTATGAAGGCTGGAAAAACTTGACCATTGAACAAAGGCACGATTACCTGATACGGATTTCTGAACTCATTTCACAAAGATCAGACGAATTTGCCCTTGCCGAATCAAAAGACAATGGAAAGCCTTACAAACTGGCACAACGTGTAGATATTCCGCGTGCTGTCAGCAATTTCAAATTTTATGCTACAGCCATCATGAACTGGAGCTCTGAGGCAAACCATATTGCCGAAAAAGCCATCAACTATACCTTGCGGCAACCACTCGGTGCAGTCGGCTGTATTTCACCCTGGAATCTTCCCTTATACCTTTTCAGCTGGAAAATTGCTCCTGCCCTCGCTACCGGCAATACAGTCGTAGCTAAGCCTTCAGAAATAACGCCTTATACGGCTTTTCTCCTGTCAAAAATCTGCATCGAAGCAGGATTGCCACCGGGCGTGCTCAATATAGTGCACGGTCTGGGTACCAAAGCCGGTGAAGCCATCATTCAGCACAAGGGCATCAAGGCCATTTCATTTACCGGAGGTACCAAAACCGGAGCTCACATAGCATCCGTAGTCGCACCGAAGTTCAAAAAAATGTCGCTAGAGTTAGGCGGAAAAAATCCGAACATCATATTCGCCGACTGCAATTACGAGCTGATGCTCAAAACAACGGTCAATTCTTCTTTTTCGAACCAAGGACAGATATGCCTTTGCGGTAGCCGGATATTCGTTGAGGCATCCATTTACCAGAAATTTAAAAAAGATTTTGTGGAGGCAGTTGAAAAACTGAAATTGGGCGATCCGAATGATAGTGACAGTAAAATTGGGGCAGTCGTGTCAAAACCACACATGGAAAAAATCCTTTCGTACATAGAGCTGGCAAAACAAGAAGGCGGTGTCATACTAACCGGCGGTGGCCAGGTAAGCCTACCGGGGCGTTGTGCTGAAGGTTACTTCATAAGCCCAACGGTCATTGAAGGTCTTGATTACCAATGCCGTACCAATCAGGAAGAGATTTTCGGTCCTGTAGTGACCATTACACCATTTTACACAGAAGAAGAAGCATTGACAATGGCTAACAGTACCGAATACGGCCTAGCGAGCAGCATCTGGACAGAAAACATAACAAGAGCAACCCGGATGGCAGAAAAAATAGAAGCCGGCATCGTCTGGATCAACTGCTGGCTATTACGCGATTTGCGAACACCATTTGGTGGCGTAAAAAACTCAGGCTTAGGTCGCGAAGGTGGTACAGAAGCACTCGAATTCTTTACCGAACCCAAGAACGTCTGTATTCAGTACGGTCATTGAACCTGAGCATCCATCTCAGTACTGATACTCGTAGGCACCTATATCCGGTGTTACAGGGTCGCGGTCTGCGTCTTCAATATCTTTGGTGATCAATGGTATTGGCACTGCCCTTTGTTCAGCAACCGATAAGGTATCAAGTTGATACATCTGTTTGCTTATATTCCTGAACAACTTGTCAGAAGGCTTCAGGCTAATGCACGAGTTGCATATTTTATCAAAAAAATCAGGGTATGCATCTTGCTTCAGTATATCTTTCGCCCTTACGATATTGTTTTTCATTTTTAATACAAAGTCAGCCTGATTCTGGCTTTTATTCAGGAATGAAAGTTCATCTTCCTGCGACCCTGCAATGATACAGTTCTGAACATCGGCATTCAACGGGTAGGTAGCAAAAGTATTACAAAACTGATCAAGACAGCGCGTATTAGACAATCTGAGTGCAGCTTGATTATTGCCGTAGCTCGCCATGGTGCAATATCTGAGGAAAATATCTCCACCGAATTCAGTTTGTACCGCATTGCCACCGTTGTTGTAGAACAGACAATTTTCTGCAACGAATATGCAATGTTCGGCAATGACACCACTGGACGAAGTATTATAAATCTTTGTATTGTACATTTTTACCTGAGAGGCAGAGTCGGCACGTACGCCTACAATCGAATTCTTGATTTCGGCATAGCGGATGATGTTGTTCTTGCTGCCGGGCGCAAACCTTATGCCTGCCCACTGACCCTGCACGTCAGAAAACTCTTTTTCGAGGCGGTCTCCTTGTATGATGACAGGCTTATCCTTCGTTCCCTGTATGTTCAGCTTTCCATTCGGCAATACATAAATGATTCCGTCGCTGTATTTACCAATGCTGTTATTGGCAATGCCACCATGAACATAAATCTTTGTTCCGGCAGGAATGTTGACCGTACAGCTATCGATGAACAGTACACCGAATATCACATAAGGCTTCGGATCGTTCCAGCTCAGGCTACCCAGATTGCAGGTGGTGATGGCAAGTCCGTTGCTGTTGGTATTGTTCGGTATGTAGTTAGCATTCTGGCCCCAAGCTTGCAAGATGACTTTCTGCTTATTGCCGTTTACTTCAACGAAAAGATTTTCTTCAACGACAAAGGGGCTAATGGACAAAGGCTCGTCAGGGTCGATCGTTACTTCTACAAAAATGTAGATACTATCCTTGGCTTCGATTTCGACATCAGTCACTATCCTACCCGGGATTCCGTCAACATTTAGGTTGAATTTGGATGAATTTTGTTTTTCAAGCCATACCTTGCTCAACAATATGGGCTGGTCGTAGCGGTTAAACACTTTGATCAGGCGCGTAGCAGAGCCCTGTGTCGTAAACACGGTATCAAAACTCAGCGTATCTCTGGAGAACACCACCATGGCGCTGCTGTCCTTAAAGAAATCCTGTTGCTTTCGGCAGGAGGTCATTTCAATAAAAAATAAAGAAATGAAGAAAATGCCTATCAGAAATCGTAATATCTTAATTGTCATATTTCGGTTTGATTGGTAAAGTTACGTCAGAGTTGAACATTTTGTTGTTCCTGGCTCAAGTTTTATATCTAAAGAGAATTTTGAAAGATTTACAATTTCAACATTACTAATTTTATATTTGCCTGACGTTATTATCAAGTAATTCTATAAGAATACTTTAATGATTAAAAAATACACATCTATCGCTCTGTTTTCCTCTATTCCATATCTAGGTAAACTTCCCCATTTTTGTAGCCTTCCCTTTTGGGTAAACTTCCCCATTTTTCAGACAGTTTAAAAATATAATAAATGATTAAATTTACTGTCATGAAGAGATCAAAATTTACTGAGTCGGAAATTATCAATATTCTTAAAGAATATGAATTTGGAAAGAGTGTTAAAGACATATGCCGTGAATATGGTATAGCAACTCCTAACTTTTACTCATGGAAGCATAAGTATAGCGGGATGGACACTCAACAGCTGAAGGAGCTCAAAGCCTTACAAGAGGAAAATGCTCGCTTAATAGCGTATGTATGCTGACTTGAGTTTAGACCATCGTATCTTAAAGGATATTTTTGAAAAAAAGCTTTAGCGCCCTGCCATCGTAAAGAACTGGCCGAACAGGCGGTTGAAAAAGAATCAATCAGCATTAGCAGGGCGTGCAGAATAGTTGGTCTTAACCGAAGTATGTTCTATTATCGAACCATTAAAAATGACGGTTCTGTAATAGACCGGCTTAATCAGTTGGCTGAAAGATATCCAACCAGAGGTTTTGATACTTATTATGGGAAAATACGCTTGGAAGGTATTAAATGGAATAGGAAAAGAGTTTTGAGAGTTTATAGAATGCTTAATTTAAAAATGAGAAGAAAGCGAAAACAAAGGCTTCCCTCCCGAATAAAGCAAACTCTGGGGGTGCCTGCTCGGATCAATCAGACTTGGTCTATTGACTTTATGAGTGATAGCCTGACCAATGGAAGAAGATTCAGAATATTGAATGTAATTGATGATTGCAACAGAGAGGCCCTCATCAGTGAGGCCTATTATTCGTTTCCGGCGATAAGGTTAGTCAATCGTTTAAAAGAATTGATTATTGAGAGAGGAAAACCAAAAAGGATTAGAACAGATAATGGTCCTGAGTTTATATCAAAAGTATTCACATCGTTTTGTGAAGAAAACAATATTAAGCTACAATTCATTCAGCCCGGAAAACTGGCGCAAAATGCTTATATCGAAAGATTGAACAGGACCTTTAGAGAAGATGTATTAGATGCTTATTTGTTTGAAACAATCTACCAGGTCAATGCGTTGGCTTTTGAGTGGCAGATGGATTACAACCAGAATCATCCGCACAAAGCTTTAAATGGAATGAGTCCTTGGATTTATATAAATAAAATTTTAAATATGAATATTAACTGATTTTTATACCTTTACCGTGTCTGACAAAAGGGAAGGCTACAGACAAAAAATTAAAGAAATCAATAGTTTATTGGCACTATGTACTATTCCTATACAAGACTTACCAAATGGTATGTATGTGATTAAAATTGAGAACAGTAAGAAGACAACTACCTATAAATTTTATAAAAACTAAATGGCAAAAAAAATATCCGTCATTGCTTTATGTTTTTGCTATATCATTATGATATACACAGCGTTCATATTTTACCCAAAATGGAAACAGTCAGGAACGGAGGCAACTATCAGCTGGGACGCTTCGGGCTACTATATGTATCTTCCTGCATTATTTATCTATAAAGATATAAAAAAATGTGCGTTTAAAGATAGTATTTTAGCAAAATACTCCCCGACCCCTGATTTCCAACAGGCATTTGTCCATACAAAATCAAGCAACTATGTAATGAAATATTCGAGTGGGCAGGCCATAACTATGATGCCGTTTTTTTTTATGGCTCATCTCTGGTGCAAGCTAAACCCTGCATACCCGGCCGATGGGTTTTCTTACCCCTATCAGTTTGCTATAGGTGTCGGGATGTTATTTTATGCTTTTATCGGGTTATTCTTTTTAAGAAAAATTTTATTACATTTTTTTAAAGACAGTACTGTTGCCATTCTGCTATTGTGCTATGCAATAGGCACTAATTATTTAAACTATTCCAGTATAGACCAGGCAATGACCCACAATGTATTATTTACAATCTATTGTCTTAATATATTCTTAACAATAATTTTTCAAAAAAGCCCCTCATATAAATCTGCCTTTTCTATCGGCATACTCATCGGATTAGCAACACTCATCAGGCCAACAGATATTATTTCTGCGCTGATTCCCTTACTCTGGACTATTAACTCTTCTAAAGACCTGATACCTAAAATCAGATTTATACGGCAACATTTTTCAAAGCATCTTATAATAGCCGTTTCTGCATTGGCAGTTTTTTCAATACAACTGATTTATTGGAAATGGGTAGCGAACGAATGGTTTGTTTATAGCTATCAGGACCAAGGTTTTAGCTGGCTTCACCCTCATCTTTATAATTATACATTAAGCTATAAATGTGGTTGGCTACGATATTGTCCCATGATGATATTGCCACTAACAGGTCTCTATTTTTATTTAAAAACCGGAGTGAACAAAGTAGCAATAATAGCTTTTACTATAATAAATTTATACATAGTTACTGCTTGGGACATTTGGGATTATGGAAATACAGCCGGTAGAGCTATGATTCAATCTTACCCCATTTTAGCATTTCCTTTTTGTGCTCTTATTGAACGTATGACAAAAAATAAACGGACAGCCACAATATTAGCTATTCCTGTTCTTTTTTTTACATATATGAATATATGGTGGACATATCATGCGCATGCAGGGAATACACAAATCACAGATGTAACAAGAGAATATTACTGGAAAGTAGCAGGAAGGTGGAACGAAAGTGATGAGGACAAAAAACTACTTGACAACCCACATGCTTTTTATGGCACACCTAAAAATGAAATAATATTATACCGTAATTCTTTTGATAATGACACTTCTCAAAATGCAGTACAGGAAACAAACAATAATTTAATCAAAATAAATAAAGAGTTGCAACAAACTTCATTATATAGCATACAAAATAATTCAAGCTTTAAAAAATGGATTAGAGCTTCAGCTGATTTTCGTTGTACCATAAAAGAGTGGGATATATGGAAGCAAGCACAGTTCATTGTACAATTTTACGACAAGGATACAGTTATACAAACCAATTTAATACATGTACATCGGTTTATATCTGATGGCGAAACTGAAAATATTTATTTAGATGCAATCGTTCCGGTAGTAAAATGGGATAAACTAACTATTTCAATCTGGAATGCCAATGGCGATAAAGAGTTATTTATTGATAATCTTATGATACAGAGCTTTAATGACTAATAGTATAGTTTCAACACATTGTTGTTGATTTTCCAAATGAGTCAGTATCACATGCAACCCGCTCTAAAGCAACTTAGCTTTACTGATTTATTCTCTTGTTTATTTTACGTTTAGGACGGATTATTACTCACACAAAACTGATGTCTCACAATTCAGGAGCCCAATCCAACAATTAAACAAGTGTTGCGTTATTTATAAGCAAATACATTTTAGTCAGACATCTTTCATTGATTTATGAAAAAAATATTCAACAAACCGATACTCATAGCCGGATTTATAGCACTTACAGGCATCGCAGCCATCAATTCACCATTTGTTACCGGCAATTACTTCGAAATAACAAAAAATATCGAACTGTTCGCCAACACCTTCAAGGAACTGAACACGCAGTATGTTGACGAGCTGGATCCCGGAAAGCTCATGAAGACGGGCATCGACGCCATGATGAAATCGCTGGATCCATACACCAACTATTATTCCGAATCGCAGGTGGAAGGCTTCCGATACATCACAGAAGGAAAATACAACGGAATCGGTGTCAGGTTTCGCCTCAGAGACGATTATATCATGATTATGGCGCCAATGGATGGCAGTCCGGCACAGAAAGCAGGTCTCAAGGCGGGTGATATGATAATGGAAGTGGATGGCAAATCGGCCAAAGGAAAAACAGAAGACGAACTCAACTCCATCCTTCAGGGATTTCCGGGATCTGAAGTAACGCTAAAGATATCGCGCCCGGCTACCGGTGAAATGACTTTATCTGTCAAGCGTGATGAAGTGAACACTAAAAATGTTCCACATTTCGAAGAAATTTCGCCTAATATCGGCTATATCGCACTTACTACATTTACCAAAAATGCAGCCAACAACATTCTGGATGCTCTGAAAGACCTGAAATCAGACAATCCGAATCTGAAAGGCCTGATTCTCGACTTGCGCGATAATGGTGGTGGCTTGTTGAACGAAGCGGTTAGCATCTGCAACATATTCGTGCCCAAAAGCGAAGAAATCGTATCTACCCGTGGCAAGGTAAAAGACCGCGATATGGTGTACCGTACTACTATGAACCCAAGTGATGAAAAAATAGAAATCGTGGTGCTCGTAAACAAAATGTCGGCATCCGCTTCTGAAATTGTCTCCGGTGCATTGCAAGACCTCGACCGGGCTGTCATCATGGGTCAGCGGACATTCGGTAAGGGTCTGGTACAGAATTTCCGCGAGATTGGCTACAACGCCCGTATAAAAGTAACAACGGCTAAATACTACGTGCCAAGTGGCCGTTGCATACAGGCAGTCTCTTACGTCAATGGCGAACCTGTGCCGGTGGCTGACTCACTGCAGGCGACCTTCAAAACCAGAAACGGCCGCAAGGTCAAGGATGGCGGTGGCGTACAACCCGATGTCGAAATCCCGATTACAGACAAAACAGACCTGATGAAAGCACTCGATGACAAACTCATGATATTCGATTTCGCAACAGATTACGTTAACAAAAATCCAACTCCGGTTGATGTGAAGACTTTTAGCTTTATCGACTGGGATGCATTCCTGAAATTCCTTAAAGATAAAAAATTTACATACGAATCAAAAACAGAACATCTCCTGAGCCAGTTGAAGACAGAAGCCGAGAAATCAAAAATGTTCTCTACCGTACAAAATGAATACTCCAACCTGAAAAACAAAATAGAATCTGAAAAACAAAAAGACCTTGCCGCCAACAAAGACCGTATCCTGAGCCTCCTTAGTGGCGAAATTGCCTCTCGCTTTTATTACGAAAAAGGCAGAGTACAGGTAAAGTTAAAAAATGATAACGAAATCAAAGATGCAGTCGAACTGTTGAATAATCCGGCAAAATACAACAAGATTTTAAAATAAGCCCGGACAGCTCAGCTTGTTAAAAAAATACTAATTCCAACGTAAAGGAATTACTTTTGTAAAATAATACGTCTTAATAATAAAAAACAAAAATGAAAAAATACATCACAGGTTTTACATTCATCTTATGCGCACTCTTCATGGCGAGTTGTACACCTGCCGAACTACAAAAAGCTATGGATGCAGCCAATTCAATGCAAGGTGGAGGTAAAAACGAAACCGCAGAAGGTCTCAAACAAGCATTACAGATAGGTGTGAGCAACGGTTCGAGCCAGCTGTCACAGACCAACGGCTATCTGAACAGTATTTATAAAATTGTGCTTCCACCAGATGTAGCCAAAATCGCAGACAAACTAAAAGTAATCCCGGGATTCAACAATGTTGAAGCCCAGCTTATTGAAAAATTTAACGCTGCTGCCTCTGATGCCGCCAAGAGTGCTAAACCAATATTCGTAGATGCCATCAAAGCTATGACCATCCAGGACGCACTCGGTATTCTCATGGGCAATCAGGATGCTGCCACACGTTACTTAGAAAACAACACCCGTACTAAACTCTACGGACAGTTTAATCCGGTTATCGTACAGTCTCTGAACAAATTTGGCGCACTCGATTACTACAAACAAATAGTGGACAAATACAACAGTCTGCCACTGGTCAACAAGGTAAATCCACGCATCGACGACTACATTACCAACAAAGCACTCGACGGTCTGTTCGGCATGATCCAAGGCGAAGAGTTGCAGATAAGAAAAGACCCTGCCAAACGTGTCACCGAACTACTGAAAAGGGTATTCTCAAAGCAGGACAAGAAATAAAGAAAAATTTCAAGTCTAATGAAAAGGTATCAGCAGGTCTGGTACCTTTTTGTTTTTATTCTCTGTCCGGTTCGTCTAATCCTCCGGTTATGTGCTGCACTATCCGCCACTGATTAAAAAAGACTTTGGCTACCAGCTTTAGAGCAGTGTAACTTGGTATTGCTATGAGCATAGCAAGAATACCTCCCGTTTTGCCGGCTACCATTATGACCAGGAATATCTCAAGCGGGTGTGCGTCAACACTCTTTGAGTAAACATAAGGCTGCACCAGAAAATTATCCACCAGCTGGGTCGCTCCAAAAGTCAGTAAAACCTTGATGATCATAGGCACTATCTCAGTGTAGAAGTTCAGATCGAGATTGGACGAAATGGTAATCATCACACCGAACAACATAGCTATCACTATGCCTATGTAAGGAATGACATTCATCAGCGCCCCAAAAAAAGCTATCAGGAGGGCATTTTTTATACCAAGTATAGTCAAGGCTACCGATATCAGCACGGTAAGGATACTCACCTGTAGTACGATGCCCCCAAAATAACTCCTGAGCATCGTAGATATACTGTGCAAGGCCTTTATTACATGGTCTTCGTATTTCTTAGGAAGCAACGACTTGAGAAAATCATCAAACATGGTCTGGTCTTTCAGAAAAAAGAACAGAATGAACATGATGGATGTTGCCGCTATGACAGCATTGCCAACAGCACCTACTGCCGAAGTAAAAAAAGCACCCACCTTTGACGGCTCAATAAACTTCTTAATATTGGCAAGTATCTGCTGGTCAATGTCAACGGTTGGCGATATCAGCCCGTACTGTACGAGCCAGTTCTTTAACTCGTTGAGCGGTATGTGCAGGGTATTGTTCAAGGCAGATATATCCACCTTCGATAGGTTGTTGGCCTGCTCTATCACAAGCGGTACGAACAACCAGAACAAAATTGTCAGCACAAGGAAAAATAACAACATCGTCAGAAATGCTAGCAAAGTATTGCCCGGCTTAATTTTTCTGAATGTAAGTATCTTCTTCAAAAATTCGCTCACCGGCCTGCCCAGTAACGAAAGCACCCAGGCTATCAGCACATAACTGACTATATCACTCAGTTTATAGACAAGATAAAGCCCCAGTAAAGTTGCCCCAATTATCAGTAGTGTCCTTGCATTTATTCTCATACGCCAGGTACTTTGTTTTAAAATCAAATAATTATAAAGATGCCCGCAGTATCTGTACAAACCGAAATACATCAAGATAGCTGTTGTACAAGGGCACGGGTGCTATCCTTACCACATCGGGCTCGCGCCAGTCGGCTATTACGCCGGCTTCACTTATCTTGCCGAACAAGGTCTTATCTGCACCCTTTACACGTATCGACAACTGACAACCACGCTGCCCGGGCTCAGTTGGTGTTATCAGCTCTATCGCATCAGAATCTATAGCCTTTATCAAATATTCTGTATAAGCCGTCAGATTTCTTGATTTTTCGACCAGCCTATCCATGCCGGCTTCATCAAATATATCAAGTGATGCCATGATGGCCGCCATCGACAATATCGGCGGATTCGACAACTGCCAGCCTTCAGCTCCGGGTATTGGTATGTAGTCGGGGCCCATCCTGAACCTACTCTCCTTTTCGTGCCCCCACCAACCTGCTAACCTCGGCCCGTCAAAATCTTTGTGTCGCTCATGTACAAAGCATCCGGCCAAACTTCCCGGCCCCGAATTGAGATATTTGTAGCTACACCACACCGCAAAGTCACAACCCACATCATGCAGACTGAGCCTTACATTGCCGGCACCATGCGCCAGGTCAAAACCAATCATCGCCCCTGTGGCATGTGCCAGCCTGGTCATCTCTGCCAGTGGATACAGCTGTCCTGTATAATAATTCACACCGCCTATCATCACCAGGGCAATCCTTTCGCCTTCTTCTTCCAGTATTCTCCGATAGCTTTCCAGACTTACTATATCCGTTCCCTCTTCAGGCTTCAGGTGTATCAGGGCCGATTCGGCATCATAACCATGGTATTCGAGCTGCGACTTCACAGCATAAATGTCGGACGGGAACGGGCTATACTCTATCAATATCTTGTAGCGTTCCTTTGTAGGCCGGTAGAACGACACCATCATCAGGTGGAGGTTAACAGTCAGCGAGTTCATCACCACAACCTCTGACGGAAGCGCCCCCACTATCCGTGCCATTTTTTCGGTCAGAAACTCATGATACGGCATCCACGGATGACGGGCATGCACATGCCCCTCCACACCTAGATTCTTCCAGTCTTCCAATTCATTGTCGATGTATTCCTTTGTCGTTTTCGGTTGCAGCCCCAACGAATTGCCACACAGGTATATCTGTTCATTGCCTTCTGCATCCCTTGGTATAAAGAATCTCTCCCTGAAGCCTGACAGCACATCCTGCCGGTCGAGTTCATGGGCGTACGCTTCAGTATTTCTAAATTCCGTCATCTATTTTCTTTTATTTATATCGGTTAACATCCACATCAAGCCATTCGAATGCCGTTTTGTGCAGCAGCCATTCGAGTGTTTCGTCATCATAGCCCATCGATTCAATCAACTTGCCCGGCTGCAGCTCGCCCAGCGGAAACGGGTAATCAGTACCCAAGGCAATCTTCTCAGCCCCGAACAGATCAATATTGTACTGCAATGCCCTCGGGTCATGTACCAGCGAGTCAAGGTAAAACCTTCCAATGTAAGCCCTCGGGTTCACCTTATTATCCACCGCTACCAAGTCGGGCCGCATATTAAAGCCGTGCTCTATACGCCCTATCGAAGCCGGAAACGATCCGCCACCATGCGCAAACGCCACCCTCAGTTTCGGAAATTTTTCAAAAATACCACCAAATATCATCGAACAGATAGCCAGCGAAGTCTCTGCCGGCATGCCTACCAGCCACGGAAGCCAATATTTGCTCATTTTGTCCTTGCCCATCATATCCCACGGATGCACGAACAACGCCACACCCCTCCTTTCAGCCTCAGCGTAGAATTCATACAGATGGCTGTTTTCCAGATTCCAATCATTGATGTGAGAGCCTATCTCTACACCTGCCAGCCCGAGCTCTTCCACACAACGCACCATCTCACCCACCGCCAGCTGCGGGTCCTGCAGCGGTATCGTTCCCAGACCTATATACCGCCTAGGGTTCGACCTTACCACCTCGGCTGTATAATCATTCAGGTACCGGCTCGTATCCAGAGCATCCTGCGCTTTCGCCCAGTAGTGAAACAGCACCGGTATCGGCGACAGCACCTGCACATCCACACCATGCCTGTCACAGTCTATCACACGCTGTGCACCGTCCCAACAGTTATGCTCTATCTCCCTGAAAAACCTGTCGCCCAGCATCATCCTTGCCCTACACGGAGCATGGTGGTCTAACGAAATAAAACCATCGTAGCCAAATCTTTTTACCCAATCCGGCATTGACTTCGGTATTATATGCGTGTGAATATCAACTTTCAGTATATCTTTCCCCATAACCGACAAATATACTCAAACTGCCACAATCCAAATCACGATTTTATCTTTTTCATCCAAAAACATCACAACGGTCATCCAAATTGTGTTTTGCATCAGGGCGTGCCCCTGTCGGGTCAGGCTATCCGCCTTACTTCGTGCCGGCTCCTATCCTTCACGCGGCTTGGGTAAGTGGTTAGTTGTTAGTTGTTAGTTGTTAGTGAAATGTAAGATGTATGCTGTTGTGAAACATTAATATTCAGCATTTTTTTTGAACCATTCAGAAATTAAGAGAATTAAGGCAGATACTTCGCCGGGGCAAACGGTAAGAGAGCCACTCTTTTTGTCAGAATCAGGATTTTCAAGATTCCAATATCGGACGATGATGGCTTAGGGCAAGCAGAAAGTTGTATAAAAACCAACACCATTCACTACTCACCACTTACATCTCACTTTTCACTTTTCACTTTTCACTTTTCACTTTTCACTTTTCACTCAAAAAGACCGGCATGAGGTCAGCATAGCCTGAGTGGGCGGACAGCATCTCGTTTCCTTGTCAGAATCAGGATTTTCAGGATTTTCAATATCGGATGATGATGCCGGTGTCTCTCAAACATAGCACAATAAAATCCCGGCCGATCCACCGCAAAGGAGCAAAAAGGCGTCCGTTTTTCTGAATCCTTGTAAGAAAAACAGCCTTTTTGCTCCGGTTCGGGTTCTATTATCAACATAGTACATCTACCAATCGAATTGCATTGGAGCGGCCTAGAGTTTTTGCATACTTTTGGGGCAATGCCAAAAGTATGTGCCCGACCCGCATGAGGTCAGCATAGCCTGAGTGGGCGGACAGGATTTCGTTTCCTTGTCAGAATCAGGATTTTCAGGATTTTCAATATAGGATGATGATGCCGGTGTCTCTCAAACATAGCACAATAAAATCCCGGCCGATCCACCGCAAAGGAGCAAAAAGGCGTCCGTTTTTCTGAATCCTTGTAAGAAAAACAGCCTTTTTGCTCCGGTTCGG
>WBZR01002376.1_pt1 | contig 19520 bp, 22 predicted proteins | sample 5204231 | NCBI WGS metagenome assembly WBZR01 (sample SAMN12412403, study PRJNA552823) | activated sludge metagenome | isolation source: activated sludge from anammox sidestream of wastewater treatment plant... | place: USA: Virginia | collected 2017-08 | reverse complement strand
CGCAGGCCGCGACCTTCGCCTGCGCCGGGATCACCGCCTACGGCGCGCTGCGCAAGCTCGGCGAGCTGGCCGCCGGCGAGCGGGTCGCGGTGGTCGGCTGCGGCGGCGTCGGCCTGACTGCGATCGCGCTGCTGGCGGCGCTGACCGAGGCCAGCGTGGTCGCGATCGATCCGGATCCGGCCAAGCGCGACGCGGCGCTCGCGCACGGCGCGGCGCTGGCCTTCGACCCGACGCCGGCCGACGCCGCACGCACGATCGCCAAGGCCTGCGGTCACGACATCGCCGGCGTGGGCGGTGGGCGCGAGCGCGAGAAAGGTCCGCGCCATCGTCGGATCGGTCGCCGGCAGCGACAGCACGCTCCAGGCGACGACGAAGGCAAAGACACATCGTGTAGATCAGGACGTAGAAGAGGAGCGCAGAAAGCGAGAGGAGAGCCGCAACCACGTTGGTTGTAACCGCCAGGAAGAGGAAGGCAAATGCCCCGAGCCCGATGCCGAATGTCAGCGCCTGGTTGGGGTGAATCGCCCCGGTCACCAGTGGACGGTTCCGGGTCCGGCGCATGACCGCGTCGATGTCACGGTCGTACCAGCAGTTGAGCGTGTTTGCGCCGCCAGCCGAGAGAGTCCCGCCGATGAGGGTTGCCAGGACAAGCCACGTTCCGGGCCAGCCGCGGTCGGCAACCATCATCGCGGGTACCGTCGTGACAAGCAGGAGCGCGATGATCCCGGGCTTCGTCAGCGCGACGTAGTTGCGAATGGTTGCAAGCCAGAGCGGCCGGGAGGTGATCGCGAACGTGTCGACGCTCATGCCGGTGCCTGTAGTTTGCGGACGGGCCGCTCGTCGAGCCGGGCAGGCGCGGGCGAATAGAAGGTGAAGAGAACGGCGAATGCGAGCACGAACCAGATCCCCGCGGCAATGGCCGTGTGTGCCACGGTCAGCCAATCAGGGAACGTATACCAGACATTGAAGGCGCCGACCATCACCTGCGCAACATAGAGCACGCCTGCGCTAACCGCTGCGGGTGCAGCCCAGAAGAGTTCGCCGCGGTGTTTCCAGGCCGCGTAGACGAAGGCGGCAATCAGGAAGATAAAAAGGCCGGCTATGTAGCGATGGATCATGTGGGTGATCTCCTGGTCATCGTTCGCCGGGAGCACCGAGCCATTGCAGAGCGGCCAGCCCTCGCAGGCGGTGCTGGCACCGCTTTCGGCCATGTAGCCACCAATCCACATGACTGCTGCAAGCCATGCGATAGCAGCCACAGCGATCTTCCCTGGAAGCCGCGAGCCAACCGCAAGCGCCTGCAAGTTTTGCCGGTGGTCCGGGTCTTCCAGGTACATCGAGACAAACGTGGCGATTTCGAAGCCGAGCACCAGCATCGCGGTCACCAGGTGCGTCGCCACGATCTCCGGAGGCAACTCCCGTACCACCGTGATTGCACCGAGGACCCCCTGGAAACCAACGAGCGGTACCGCGATCGTGGCTGTCCACGTGATGAACGTGCTGTGACGGTACTCGCGCCAGGCGAGTACTGCCGTTGCTATCACCAGCAACCCGACCGCTGAGGCGACGAACCGGTGGCTGTACTCGATGATCGCGTGGCGGCTGTTGGGAGGCACCACCCCCCCGTGACACGTTGGCCAGTCGGGACAACCCAGTCCCGACCCGGTAGCACGGACGTAGGCGCCGATGGCGACGAGGAGAAGCGTCAGAATGGCGGTGGCAAGAGCTAGTCGCTGGGCAAGCTTCATTCGGTGTGTCTGCGAACCCTTTCCCGCGCGCGTCGCTGCGCGTGTTGCCACAGCTGCTCGTCAATCAAAGACAGGTATGACCGGCAGAGTATGCTCGCCGGGCTTCCCTCGGCTCATCTGCCACGCCTAATCGTTGCATGTTGCATTGCCTTGCGCCACAGATGACAGAAACGGCATTTACGACATACATGACCCCTAGAAACCCTGTGAACCGTCGACCCATCGGAGCCCGTCGACGAGCACCCCCGATACCGATACCTCCCAGTGCAGGTGAGGTCCCGACGACAGGCCGGTGCTCCCGACCTTCCCAATGACCTCTCCCCGGGTGACATGGTCGCCCGGCCGGACATCGAGCTCCGACATGTGTCCATAGCCAGTGAAGACACCACCGCCGTGATCGATGATCACCATGTTCCCCCTGACATCGAGGAGTTCGGCCAGCACGACGGTCCCGTCGTTCGCGGCAAGTACTGGCGTGCCCTGTGCCAGCCCGAGGTCGGTGCCGCCATGGTGCCCCGATACGGGCCCTCCATTGAACGAACGTTGCTCGCCGAAGTAACCGCTCACATCCGATGGAAGAACTTCCGGGTGCCCGGGAATGGGTGAAATCCAGCGATCGAGCCACATTCTCGGCGACACCATGGCGTAGATGGCATTCAGCCTGTTTTGCTCCCGAATACCGACGTTCGGGTCCTGCAGAACACCGCCTCCAGAATCGGGCGGGAGGTCGATGTAGTCGACCGTCCACTGGGTCTTGCGAACGGTGAACGGCCGCTCATAGTGGTAGCTCTGTCCCTGTGCGTCGCGCACATCGACGATAACGGTGGTTGCGCCAGGCGGATCTTCGGTGCCGAAGGCCACGTAACCGGCGAGGTTCCCACCCTGGTTCATCAGCGGGTATGTGCGTCCAAAAACGGACGCTGTTCCGGAGACAACTCGTTCGGCGGTGACGAGGAAGGCGCCGCCCTGGAATGCCGATTGACTCGAAAAGTTGACGACGGGCTCGATGCCGTCGCGTGCCAGTTCTGCTAGGCGCCGCTCGTACGGGCGGCCGCTGGCGCTGTAGGCCGTGTGCTGAGGCGAGGCCGTGGCCGTTGGTGTTGCCGCTGCCGCTCGCCCCGGCTGTCCCGATGTTTCGTGCACTAGGAGCAGCAGCGGTAAGAGAGCGAAGGCTGCAAGCAGCCCGCCGGTCAAGAATCGCTTCATAGCCGAAAGGCTACTCCACCGGCGCCGGAGGGAGGAAACGCCGGTTTACCCGGCTGGCCGGGCGAGCGACCGCCGTGCAGCATCGCGTGCGGCATCGATTGTTTGTAGAACCTGCTGTGGATTGGGCACGCCCGAGAGGATGAAGTTCGGGCGCTCCGCGGCTGTCTGGCAGCGAACCTCGCCGAAGTTGAAGGCGGTCGCAAGAACACCGCTACGCACAATTGCGATGTCTTCCACGTCGGTAAGGTCGGCGCTCGCGAGGCTGCTCTTGAACCAATTCGGCCGCAGACCATCGATGATGCGCTGGTTCGTCACCACCCAGATATCGTTCGAGTACTTGTACCAGGTGAAGTAGGCACGAATTCCCCAGTAGATGATCAGGACGGCATCGAGGATGAGCACGACTTTGCCGCCGATTCCATCGAAACCTGCCAGCTTCGCGGTCAGGACGGTTATAGCCGCAACCGGGATGACGCCGAAGAGGACGGCAAGAGCCACTTTCGACCAGAGGAAGACCCAGTGGCGCCGTGTGAAGAGCAGCACCTGTTCGTTGGCCTGCAGTGCGAAGGGCAGGTGATGATTGAGCGTTGCGGCTGAGGGCTGGGTCATCTGGCGTCCCTCCGGCGAGCCTCACAGGCGTTTTCGAGGTACGGCGCCAGGGCGTCAAACACCTCGGTGCCGCCGGTTGCGCATGGTACCGCAAACCACCGTCCGAACCGCACACCCGGTCGTGGGGTCCACGGTTCGGCCGCGAACTGTTTCACCAGGACGAGATCATCGCCCGGTGCCGGGCGCAGACAAACGCATTCTCCAGAGACGATCGCGAACATCCGCCCGCAAACGAGGTAGCAATGTGCGCCGAACATCGGCATCGCACTCACGCCGGTCAGTGCCATCAGGAGCGGGTCACACGTATCGCGAAGCGCAGCCGAATAGGCCACCGGGATCAGCTCGTGACTGCGCCCTCAGCGGCACTCGACACCAGCCTGGCGTACTTCGCAAAGACACCCGTGGTGTAACGCGGTGGCAGCGGCTTCCAATCGAGCCGCCGGCGCTCGAGTTCAGCTGCATCGACTTCGACGTCGAGACGCCGGTTGGGGATGTCGACCGAGATCATATCACCCTCGCGAACGAGGCCGATCGGCCCGCCGACCGCTGCTTCGGGTGCAACGTGACCTGCCATCAGGCCGCGTGTTGCGCCGCTGAAGCGCCCATCGGTGAGGAGGGCGACGGTCTCGCCAAGGCCTTCTCCGACGAGTGCGGCCGTCACGCCGAGCATCTCCCGCATACCGGGCCCGCCCTTCGGCCCTTCGTTACGGATGACCACTACGTCACCTTCGCGAATCTGCCGGGCCGAGACGGCTGCGAAGGCGTCCTCCTCGCATTCAAACACACGCGCGGGCCCGCGATGAGTCATCCGCTCGTGTCCGGCTACCTTGATGACGCAGCCATCCGGCGCGAGGTTGCCCTTGAGGATCACGAGGCCACCGGTCGGTTTGAGGGCACGCTCAACCGGCAGGACCACATCCTGCCCTGGCTCTTCCTGGGCGAGGGCCGCTTCCTCGGCGATGGTCTTGCCGGTGATCGTTAGCTGCGAACCATCGAGCTTCCCGGCCTCGAGCAGCCGCTTCGCGAGCAGCCGTGTCCCTCCAGCATGGTCCATGTCATTCGCGACATACCGCCCACCAGGGCGAAGGTCGCCAATGAGTGGCGTGTCGGTGCTCACGATGTCGAAGTCGTCGATATTCAGCGGAACACCCACTTCACGCGCGAGGGCGAGCAGGTGAAGGACCACATTCGTAGAGCCGCCCGTTGAGGCGGCGCAGCGAATACCGTTTTCGAAGGCGCTGCGTGTAAGGAGTTCGCGCGGCTTGAGGCCGCGGTTCAGGACGTCCATTACCAGGCGGCCAGCCTCAAAGCCAACGGCATCCTTGCGGACATCCGTTGCACCCGGGCCGCCGCTCCCCATCGGGGCAATGCCAAGGAACTCCATCACGGTTGCCATCGTGTTTGCTGTGTACTGGGCGCCACAGGCACCCGCGCCGGGGCACGCCGCATCCTCAATCTCCTCGAGCTCCGCATCGGTGATCTTGCCGGCGGCGTGCGCGCCCACACCCTCGAAGACATCCTGGATGGTGATGTCCTTACCGTGCAGGTGGCCAGGGGCGATTGACCCGCTGTAAAGGATCAGTCCGGGAAGGTTGAGGCGGGCAAGCGCCATTGCGCCACCGGGGATCGTCTTGTCGCAGCCGACGATAATCACGGCGGCATCGAACGAATAGCCAACACCGCACAACTCGATCGAGTCGGCGATAACCTCCCGGCTGATGAGCGACGCTTTCATCCCTTCGGTACCCATCGAGACGCCGTCGCTGATGGAGATCGTGTTGACTTCCATGGGAGTTCCGCCCGCGGCGCGGATGCCCGACATCACCTGCTGCGCGAGCGAACGCTGACTGAAATTGCAGGGCATCGTGCCGATCCAGCAATGGGCGACCATGACGAGCGGCTTCTTCAGGTCCTCGCTCGTGAGGCCGATCGACTTGAGATACGAGCGGGTGGGGGCACGGTCGGGTCCATCGACCATGATGCGGCTATGCTGACGGGTGTCGTAGGACATAACGGAGGGCTCCAGGTGCGCCGGAATGGCGCGAGGGTGTGCAGGAAGTCTAGCCCAGTCGACCGGTTGATTCGAATCGCTGGAACCGTCTGTGTGTCTGGATGCTGCTGCGGCCGGGTGCGACAGACCATGCCCTGAATGCGCTCCGCAACAGGCGAACTCATCCGCGTAAACGGCCGTGATATGATCCCATCATGCGCAGGACCAGTTTCGCCGAAATGAACTGCTCGGTGGCCCGAACTCTCGAGGTTGTGGGTGAATGGTGGACGATGCTCGTCGTTCGCGAGGCATTCAACGGCACCCGGCGATTCGATGACTTCCAGGCGCGCCTCGGTATCGCCCGCAACGTCCTCGCAACGCGGCTCCAGAGTCTCGTCGACCACGGGATCCTCGAGCGGCGGCGTTACCAGGAGCGCCCTGAGCGATTCGAATACCGCCTCACCGACAAAGGACGCGACCTCTACCCCGTGCTCATCACCATGATGCGCTGGGGCGACAAGTGGGAGGCTGGCCCTGAGGGACCACCCGTGCGCCTTGTTCATGAGTCGTGCCAGCATGAGCCGGATCCGGTGCTGACCTGTTCCCATTGCGGTGAACGCATCAATGCTCGCCAGATGCGTGCCGAGGGAATTGAGCGCGTCCGCCCGGCCCGATTAGCCGGCCTCAATTCCTGAGCCGCGCGACCGTGTCCACAAGGTCGCATGGCAGCAGGGCACCCGGGGCTTCAAACGAGGGGCCACGGGTAGTGCCGCTCGGCGCCAGGGCGGGGGAACGTCCCGGATGAGAGCAGCTGTCGCATCCGCTTGACGAGTGCTTCGGGTTCACCTGTGTGGAGGAGACCAAGGAGCGGCTTCGCTTCCTCGGCTCCTGATTCGAGCGATTCGGCAGCCCGTTCGATGTCGGCCAGTAACTCCGCATCGATGGGTTCACCAACCCAGTCCCAGGCTACGCTTCGGAGCTTGTAGGCGGGGTGAAAACAGAGTCCGTGGTCGATTCCCCAGATGCGTCCGTTTCCATCGAGAAGGAAGTGTCCGCCTTTTCGGTCCGCATTATTCGTGACGATATCGAACACGCAGATCCGCTTGAGTTGTCGCGCCAGCGCGTCGCTTTCGCGCTGGACAAAGAAGTGCACCTCGGGGTCGTGGCGGATGTACAACTGGAGCGAGCCGACACCTTCGGGCCCATCCCGGACAACCGTTGGCGGTACCATGGGCCAGTCGAGCAGGCGGGAGAGGCGGTATGCTGCGGCTTCGCGCTTGTAGAGCTCCCCGGCCGGGAAATCCCAGAGCGGACTTTCGCCACGGTGCGGCTTATAGACCGCTGCGAACCGGGCCTCGTCGCCAGCACACATGGTCGCAAGGAAAACATAGTTCGCTGAATACGAGAGCGGCCGGCAATCGCCAAACTCGGCCCGCAGCAGCAACTCCTCGACTTCCGCGAACGGGATCTCCTCGACCATGACCCGAGCGTAGCAGATCGCCGGGGCGGCGATGGATCGCCCCGCTATCAGACGGTGATCCACCCATGGAGGACCGTTACCGCTGTTCCCGCGATGCGCACCGCGGCCGGCTCATCGTCCTCTCCCTCGATCTCGACCTCCACGACTCCGGGGCGACCCATGATATGTCCCTGCTCCACGGTGTAGTGTGCATCGCGAATGAGCCCGTACTTCCACAGGTAGGCGGCCATTGCCCCGGTCGCGCTTCCCGTCACCGGGTCCTCCGGGATGCCACCGGATGCGGCGTAATGGCGGGCATGGGTGCGATGCCGTGCGTCGTACGCCTCGAGTGCAAAGACGTGTGTACTGAAGTAGTGACCTACCTGCTCCAGGTCGCTCAGGTGCTGCATATTCGGATTGAGCCGCTCGAGGATGGCCAGGGATTTGACCGGCACCATCGCCTGGGGTGTGCCGGTGGAGACGACCTGGACCGGCACGCCCTGCAGCATCTCTGATGGTGCGATACCAAGTGCCTGGGCGAAGAGGTTGCGGTCGAGCCGCCGTCCGAACTCGGGCTTCGCCTGCGTCATCACCACTCGCACCGAGCCATGGTCATCGCGTGAGAGGTCGACTGGCAGTACTCCGATGCTCAGCTCCTGGACCACTCTCGCCGGGCCCCCGGAAAGGTCAACACGACCCTCCTCGGCAAGCGTGTGCATGGTCGCGATCGTCGGGTGACCGGCGAGAGGAATCTCCTTCAGCGGCGTGAAGAACCGGACCCGGAAGTCCGCCACACCCGACGGGAACACAAATGCGGTCTCGCTCAGGTTCAGTTCACGAGCGATGTTCTGCATCTGTGTGTCCGTAAGCCCCTCCGCCCGTGTGACCACGCCGCATGGGTTACCCGAAAACGGCCGGGTGGTGAAGGCATCAACGATCTTGACCTGGTACTCAGCCATGAGGCGGAGCGTACCAGTGCTCGCAGGCAATGGCACGGGCGAATGGGAGGAATGCGCTCCCAGGTCTATCCGCTTGAGAGCCGTGCGCCGAACCTGTACGTTGCGGGCGATGGATGAGCTGCCGGTCGCCTGCATCGCAATTCCGCTCCCTCCGCAGGTACGGGCTTCACTCGCCGGCATCTGCGAGTTGCGATTCCTTGATGCGGGCGCATCTGAAGAGCAGGTACACGGTGTGCTCGCCGATGCCGATGGGCTGCTCTGTCCCGCGACATTCCCAGTGCCGGCCGGGCTGCTGGCAGCCGCGCCCCGGCTCCGCGTCATTTCCAACTTCGGCGTCGGATACAACAATGTGGATCTTGCGGCGGCAACCCGGCGAGGGATTGCGATATGTAACACCCCGGATATACTGAGTGCCGCCGTCGCGGACCTTACTATGGCGCTCATACTCGCTGCTTCGCGACGCTTGCTCGATAACGAGGCCTTCGTGCGCAGTGGCGAGTGGTCGGCATTGCACCGGCCCCCGCCACCTGGTTTTGACCTTGCTGGCAAGATGCTCGGTATCGTTGGGTTCGGGCGAATCGGCCGCGAAGTTGCGGTCCGGGCGCGGGCGTTTGGCATGCACGTCTCCTACTTCGATATCGCCACTCTGCCGGGCGGAGATTGGACGTGGTGTGTACCCCGTTCCCTCCCCGACTTGCTGGCCGAGTCGGACGTTGTCTCGGTGCATGTCAATCTGACGCCGCTCAGCCACCACCTCATCGGCACGATTGAGCTCGGCCTGATGAAAGAATCGGCATGGCTGGTGAACACCTCGCGGGGGCAGGTGGTGGACCAGGAGGCCCTCGTGATTGCCCTCAAACGTGGCACGATCGCCGGCGCTGCCCTTGATGTATTCGAGACGGAACCACTGGCCGCGAACGACGCGATCCTCGCGCTGCCGAATGTCATCGCACTTCCGCATGTCGGCTCGGCGACCGTGGAAACGCGCACTGCCATGCTGGACCTTGCGGTTCGCAACCTGTGCGCTGGCCTGGCGGGAGAACGCCCGCCCGCCTGCGTCAATCCCGAGGTACTGGCATGAAGCTATACCTCCCAGCCTGATTGGAGACTCGAGATGCGCGTGAATGCCGTGAAGGACAAATGGGCCCGGGGTGAAACCACCTATGGCGCATGGCTTTCAATTGCCAATTCGTTCTCGGCCGAGATCGTGGCACACCAGGGTTTCGATTGGGTCTGCGTCGATATGCAACATGGTGTCATCGATTATCAGCAGGCGGTGACGATGCTCCAGGCGATTAGCACGACGGCCACAATCCCGTTCGTCCGCGTACCGTGGAACGAGTTCGGAATCATCGGCAAGGTCCTCGATGCGGGTGCGATGGGTGTCATCATTCCGATGGTCAATTCGGTCGAGGAGGCAAAGGCCGCTGTAGCAGCCTGCCGCTACTTCCCGGCTGGAAGCCGGAGTTTCGGCCCAACGCGCGCTGCTTACTACGCTGGCGCCGACTACTTTGCCGGTGCCAATCACCAGATCGCGTGTATTCCCATGGTAGAGACCAGGCAGGCGGTCGACCGTATCGACGATATCCTCTCGGTTCCGGGCATCGATGCCGTCTACGTTGGCCCGGCAGACCTGAGCATCACCCTTGGGTTGCCGCCGCGGATGGACAATGAGAGCGAGTTCGAAGCGGCGCGGCTCAGGATCTCCGAGCGCTGCGCCAGCCACGGGGTCACCGCGGGCATCCATGCGAATGCGAGCCTCGCGAAGAAGCACGCCGATGCGGGCTACCGGATGATCACCGTTTCTGGCGACGCGGGGGCTATCGCGGCCGGTACGGCTGCCGACCTTCGTACTGTTCGTGGCACTGCCGAAGCCAGCAAGGCAGTCTACGGCTAAAGCGGTTTCGGGAACTCCACCCCGACTTCGTCGCCGAGTGACTGGAGTTGCTCGATCGTTTCAGCGTCGAGTGGGATTCCGTTCTCGATGCGCTCGGTGCGGGCCGCTGCTTCGGGGTCGCCGGGGACCAATACGCTCGCCTGCCCCTCTGCCGGCCGAAGTGCACGAAGGCGATCAACCATCTGTTTCATGTCGGCCTTGAATTGCACCGGGTCGCAGAAGGCATCAATTCTCCACGCCGCGAACCATTGGCCCTGGGCGAGTGTGGAGCGATCCGTGAAAAGGGCCGAGCCCATGCCGGGTAGTATCCCCGTGAGAATGTCGACCATAATCCCGAGCCCGTAACCCTTGTGCGAACTCGTCTCGAGTCGTGAACCGAGGGGAAGCAGGGCGCCCCCTTTCCGGACGATCGCCGGGTCGTTGGAGTCACTGCCCTGGCTATCCACTGCCCAGCCGAGCGGAATGGGTGTCCCCTGCCGCATCGCAATTTCGAGCTTGCCACCGGCCACTGCCGTCGTCGCGATGTCGAGCAGGAAGGAGTGGTCGTCCTGCACCGGGGCGGCCATGGCAATAGGATTCGTCCCGTATGCACGGTCGAGGCTTCCGGCTGCGACTGCAATGGGTGGCACGTTGCAGAGCGCCATGCCCACCATGTCCTCGCGGGCAGCCATCGCCGCATAGTAGCCGGCTGCCCCGAAATGCCGGCTGTTGCGCACGGCGATGGTTCCAACACCCGTGGCCCGGGCTTTGTCGATGCATGCGGCCATGGCTCGCTGCGCGACGATCACTCCGACTCCGCCGTTCGCGTCCCATGTCGCCGCCACCGGGCTGTCGCGTTCAATGCCGATCTCGGCGACCGGCCTGACGATGCCGCTCCTGAGGCCCGGCGCATAACCCGGATGCCATGGCAGGTGCGCGATACCGTGAGACTCGATCCCGGCCAGGTCGGCATCAATCAGGACCTCTGCGCCGAGCCTCGCATCGGCAGGCGGGACCCCGAAGCGTTCGAAAACGGCCGCCGTGAAGGACCGAAGGTCATCCGCGCGATAGCGTGGGCGGCGGTCGGAAGCAGATATAGTCATGGAGCACCTCGTTGATCACGTGGTGCCTGAGCTTACCTGTCGGGCGGGCGACAGGTGTCACCCGCGCCGGGATATTCACCTTACTTCTCCCGCTTGAGGATGTGGACCACGCAGACCGAGCCGGCCCCCATCATGTGAGCGAGGCCGATCTCGGCGCCTTCAACCTGCCGCACCCCCGACTCGCCCCGAAGCTGCTGCGTTACGTCCCAGATTTGCGCCAGCCCGGTCGGCCCACCAGGGTGACCACGGCCAATAAGCCCGCCGTCGGTCGAGAATGGGATGCGTCCGCCGATTGTCGTTGCGCCCTCTGCAACGAGTCTGTCGCCCTCACCATCGCCGCAAATCCCGAGCAATTCGTAGTACATGAGTTCTTCGATCGGGAACGCGTCATGAACGTGGACGAGGTCCAGGTCCTGTGGGCCGAGCCCTGCCTCTTCGTAGGCGAGGTTCGCGGTAATGCGTGTCGATTCGGAAGGCCCGACAATGGCGCCCAGGAAGACATGCCCCGGCTGGTAACGCTCGGATTGCATCTGGGATGCTGCGACGCGCACAAGTGGGCGGCCGTGGGCCACTCGCTCGGCCACCTCGCGCGAAGCCACGATAGCAGATGCCGCGCCGGCCCCCGCCCCACACGCCATCATTGCCGTATGTGGATAGGCGACCATCGGTGCCGCGAGCACCATCTCCGGGGTGATTTCGCGCTCCGCCTGGCGTTCTGCGTACTTATTGAAGCGCGCGTGGTTCCAGTTCTTCGCGGCGATCTTTGCGAACGTCTCGGCCGTCGTCCCGTTGTCGTGCATTCGGCGCACTGCCCAGAAGGCGAAGAACGCTGCTGGCAGGAGATTGGTGTCCATGGTGGGATGCCGCGGTTGGAACGCCGTAGCGCTGACGTTGCGAAGCTGGCCATCGAAGCCCAGCGCCATGGCGACCTCTGTGCTCCCCCCGGCGACCGCCATGACTGCTTCGCGGAATGCGGACGAGCCCGTGGCTGATGCGTTTTCGATGTGAATGACAGGCAGGCCCGTGAGGCCGAGGTCCTTCGCGAAACTCACACCGTCGAGCATGTTGCCGCCGATGTAGCCCGTGTAGAGCGTGCCAACGTCGCGAAAAGAGATGCTCGCGTCTTCGAGTGCAGCAAGCCCTGCGACGTATGCCATGTCGCGGCGAGGGGTGTCATGTTTGCCGAACCGGTGCATGCCCACCCCGATGACGTAGACGTCCCGAGCCATGCTCACGATGCCACCTCCTGCGGCCGGAATGCGATGGTGCAGAGTTCGTTGCCCGCATCGTCGGTCCCGACGACACGCGTGACGAGCCGCACCCGTTGGCCGATAGTCCAATCACCCATCTTTCCCTCCAACGGCGCCTGGATGCGGACACCCTCGGGGAGATCGACCTGGACGGCGCCGAAGCCACCGCCTGCATCCTGCTCCATGCTTCCAAGCCACGGCATCAGGACGAACGTCCAGGAGTAGATTTCGCCTTCGGTCGAAAGCTCGCAGTCTTCCACCGCTTCGAGCGTGATGGGGCAGCGCTTGCGGCGTGGCCAGAAATAGGTCCTGGCGGCCGGGCTGTAGGAGCCAAGCAACACTGGCGAGGCATCGGGGTCGTCCGCGATGCGGAAGTAGCCTTCTTCAACGGGTACTTTCACGGGTCTGTGAAGCCTCCAGGCAACGGTTTGCGTGCGGCGAATCGTTGCATCCGGCGGGCACGAGGGCAAACGGGCTGCGCTGCACGCTACATGCATCCGGCTTGCACGGCGCGGCGGGAGGCAGCGTACCGGCCGGCCAACCACTACGGCGGCTTTCTCCCGGCCGCCGTTCCGGTCACAATACGGAGGCGCCGCGAGCCGCGGCCGAACGTGCATCCGGAGAGACCATGGCCACTGATACCGTTCAGCGCTGTATTCGCTGCCACGCTGCCTTCACCACGCCGCCGCATCTCATGGCGGGCCGCACGTATTGCTGTGCGAGCTGTTCGGTTGGTTCGGCCTGCGAACACCAGGGGATCCACCGGCCATCGAACGTTCGCCGGTTCGATACGAACTACCAGCCATTCCGCCAGGTGGCGCGTAATCCTGCGCCGTTTGAGTTCGACCGCCCGGACTGAGCTTCCCGGGCTCGTGACCTTCCCCGGAGGAAAAAACGAACTCCTGGCGGGCCAGCCTGCCAGGAGTTCAGGATGCTATTGCGGTTCTGTCTCCGCAGGATGAGCGGCCTACCCGCCGTACTTCACGCCGCACTCTTCGAGCGTGAGAATGCTGGCCTCGCGCTTCGTGCCGGCGTTGGTCACCTCGCCAATGATGCAGCTATGGTCACCCATATCGAACTCACCAACGACCTTGCCTTCGACCCATGCAGGGGCAGCGCTGATGATGGGTGAGCCTGTCTCGTAAGTCTCGTACGCCTCGCCGTTGATGCTCTGGCCATCGACCGTAGTCGGTTTGAAGAAGCCGAACGCAAGGTCCTTCTGGCCGCTCTCGAGGAATGAGAGCCCGAACTGCCCGCTCTTCTTCAGGGTTGCGTAGAGCCCGCTGTCTTTCTTCACGCCCATCGCCACCAGTGGCGGTGCAAACGAGGTCTGGGTTACCCAGTTCACTGCACCCGCACCGATCTCATCCCCGCTCTTCGTCGCGAGGATGTAGAGCCCGTAGGGGATCATGCGGAGAGTCGATTTCTTTGCTGCTTCGGCCTGTTCGTTCACGTGGGTCTCCCGTGTTGCGTAGTGACCCGAGTATAGCTGGGAGCCAGATTGACCGTCGCCGGGAAGCACCCGACGATCCGGGCATGGCACTCTACGAATACTATTGCGCTGCGTGCGGCACCCGGACAGAAAAGCGTATGCCGATGTCCGATGTCCTCCAACTCATTCCTTGCCCCACCTGTGGCAAGCAGGCCCAGAAGGTGATCGGTGGCTGGTCCGTCATCGGCCGGGCCCAGGAAAGCATCGGCGACGGTCCAGCACCATGGGAGGACGGTGGCGACTCGGGTGACGGCCCTGAGGGTGGCATCGACCATGGCGGCGGCCATAGCCACGATTGGGGTGGAGGCCACCACGGCCACAGCCACGGTGGGCACAGCCATTCCCACGGGCCGGGTGGGCATACGCATTAGAACCGGCCGCCTCGCCCTCGCCCTGGGCGTTCGACGGGACCTGGTGCCGGCGTTGTTAGCCGGGGAGTGCTGCAGGCCGGTTCGCGCACCGTTGACTGAACCGGGGACAAAGACCCGGGGGAAGCCGCTCAGTCGCGGCTGACGCCGGCGAGGATCCGTTCGAAGTTTCGCTCGTAAGGTGGGATGCCTGGTGGCGTGGGTGTCGGTGTGGGCCGGGGTAACACGGTGCCGCCCGGGTATTGTGCGAGCAGCCCATCGATGTCGTCTTCGGTGAGGCTCCGCTTGTTGACGCCCTGCGCAAGCGACGCATACATGACCGATGCGGAGTCGGAGCTGTGGCTGAGGCCCGCAGCATGGCCCATCTCGTGAAGGATGGTGGAAGGCAGATCGTATTGCGGCTTCTTCGTGGGATCACCGGCAGCCCAGTTCGTACCGCTATTGAGCTGCATGTCGAACTCCATCATGGTTCCAGTACGAGGATTCGCGAGCGTACACGTTTGGCCGAGGGTGCCTCGTGGCAGGGCCGAGGAGAAGCCGACCGTGTTCCGCCCATCAGGGTCTTCGGGAGTGAGGCACGCCCCAAACCCGGCATCCGTTGTCCCGTCGTAGGTGAATGCGAAGCTGGTGGTGACTCCCGACCACGCCTGGATGGCTGACTGAATCCATGGCAACGCGTCCGGCAGGCCCGCTGATCCGCCGGCTGGATTGTAATAAACCGGAACCGGTATCTGCTCTGGCGACCATTTCCACGGGTTGCGCTTGTACTGCGCCGAGAACGCCGGTTCGGTGTCCCGGGAGATCCCGGTGACCTCGTCGGCTACGGCTGCAGGGTCGTCGGTCAGCGTCCGATCGATGAGAACGCGATGCTCGACGACGAGCCCGTTGTCGAGCACCTGCGTTCGAACTTCCTCGATGATCGAGTCGCCAGGGGCGGTTGCCGAGGTAGCCAGGGCGGCATTCGACGTGACGAGCAATACGCCGAGAAGACCTGCTGCCAGCAGTGCCAGGGAAACACGCCGGAGTCTCACACCATCCCCCGAGACCACTGAATCCCGACCATCTTCCCGCCACTGTTATGGCAAAGCAATGTCAGTCGTCGAAGGTATTCGGAAAGAAAAACGAATGGGGCAGGCGGCCGCCTGCCCCATTTCGACAGGATACCGGCCTATTGCTATTCGAAAGTGAAGTCGGCCTTCTGGCAGTCAGCGTTGTCCTTGGCGACCTTCTGTAGCCGTTCCTTCACGGCTGCAGGAGGTTCTGGCATGTCACCGAAGCCTTCCCCAAACGCGGCGGCATCTTTGTCCTTCTTGAGAGAGGCGACCGCATCCGACATCTTCTTCACCACGGCCTCGTGGTATTCCTTGGCATCCTTCGGCGGCTTGGCATTCTTGATGTCCTTGATGAACTGATCGAGTGGCCCGGTCATCGCCTTGACGGCGTCATCGACGGATTCGATCTTGGTCAGGTCAACCTTATCCATCGAATCCTGCATCTTCACGGCAGCCTTGCAGATAGTGGCGACGTACTGTTCGTCGCCGCCCGTGCCCGAACTGGGCTTCGAATCCGAACTGGATGAGCTGGATGAGCTGCTATCGTCGTCGCCGCCGCATGCGACGGCCGTGAGGCTGATGGCCGCAATGGCTGCGAGGCTCAGTGAGAGCAACAGAGTTCGAATCTTCATCTAGAGTGCTCCTCCGCAGGGTGGAAGTGGTTACGCAAGAATAGACGGCCAGTCTACTTGTGTCGCGCAGGGCCCGTTTCCCTGATCCGGGTTCGCGGCCGTCGGGCACAAAAAACCGGGGCAGCCAGCGGCTGCCCCGGTTTCTCGCTGGATCAGATGACCTAGATCTCGAGCATTGCGGCGACGCGCTCGCGGTGGAAGTCGCCATCGCCCCAGAACAGTTCTGCCCGCTTCTGGCGGCGGAAGAAGAGCTGGATGATGTAGTCCTTGGTGAAGCCGATACCGCCGTGGATCTGCTGGCCGTGGGCCACCACGCGGCGGCTGGCATCGCTGCACCAGGCCTTTGCCATGGCCGTATCCATGTCGGCGGATTCCTCGTTTTCGCTGGTTGCCCAGGCGGCCTTGTACATGATGAAACGCATGCCATCGACGTCGGTCACCATGTCGGCGGCCTTGTGCTGGATGGCCTGGAACGAGCCGATCGGCCGGCCGAACTGGACACGCTCTTTGGCGTAGTTCACCGAGATTTCGAAGTCGCGCTGGGCGAGACCCACGAGGTAGGCGCATTCGAGCACCGTCGCCATGTTGCGGAGGCGCTTGCCTGTCGCGGCATCCATGTTGACGACGTCATCGGCAGCGACCTTTACATCCTTGAACACCACCTCGGCCTGCTTGTCGGAGGCGATGGTCTTGAGGACGGTGACGCTGATGCCGGCCTGGTCGCGCGGGACGATGAAGACCGCGAGCGAGCCATCGGGCTTCTGAGCCTCGACGTGCAGGTAGTCGGCGACGTTCGCGTCCGGCACGAAAAGCTTCGTGCCGTTGAGGACGAAACCGGCGCCATCAGCGGCCGCCTTCATCTCGATGCCCTCATGATCCCAGCGGCCGCTCGGTTCGGTGATGGCGTAGGTGTGAATGGCGCTGCCATCGGCGATGCCGGGCAGGTACTTCTGCTTCTGGGCATCGCTGCCGGCGACGATGAGTTCTGCCGTGCAGACCGCGTTCGGGATGAACGGGCCGGGTACGAGAGCGCGGCCGAACTCCTCGACGAGGACGGCCAGGTCGAGGAAGGAGAATCCGGCGCCACCCTGGGCTTCGGGGATCATGAGCCCCTGCCAGCCGAGGTCGGCCATCTTCTTCCAGAGTGCGGGGCTGTAGCCCTTCTCATCCTCTTCCATCGCGCGGACGTGCTCTTCCGGGCACTCCTTCTCGAGGAATTCGCGGGCCGAGTTCTTCAATAGTTCCTGTTCTTCGCTGAGGCCGAGATCCATGCGGCGTTTCCCTTTCTTAATGGCGTTAGGCGCATCGGGGCAGGCACGCCCCTGGATGCGACTACAACCCTGTCTGCGGGCGGGATTCTATCACGGTGTTTCGGAGCACGCGAACATGTGGACTGGAATTGCGGCGAAGTGGTTCAACTTCCGGACTCGCCGGGTCCGTCGGCGGGCCAGAGGTGCTCGTGTGGCTCAGCGTCGATACTCACCGTGTGCTGCCCCGGGAGCTGCGCCAGATCGAACATCGCCTCGGCGAGATGCCTTACCGCCGAGGGAGCATCGGGTGCGCTGCCGGTAGCCTGTGCCACCCATGTCGAGCGGAGGTCTGCCTCGAGGCGCATCCTCTTCAGAGGAGCAGCGGTTGGCGGCCACGATGGGAGCTGCTGAACCTCGACCGTGACATGAAGGGTGCCCGGCGATGCCCCCGGACTGACGCGGACCTGGCCATCCGCGCCGCCGAGGGCGAGTGCGAAGGCGCCCATCAGCGCCGCTTCGAGCCGGGGAACCGTGACGAGCGCGCGATATGCCGCGTTCGAGAGCACCACGTAATCGCTGTGCTGCGCTGAAACCCCCTCAACGGGTAGCTCGGCGTCCCGGCGTAATGGGATAGCCGCAGCGGCAGGAATGGCAGGTTCGACGCGCATGGGAAAGCGGGCACCTCGCTATACGAAGGGTGTCGGCCGAAGCCCTTAGGGGAGTGGATGGACAGGAGGGGTAGATGCGGGAAACAGCGGTGGCATGTGGGTGGCGGGATGCGGCGAGAACAATTTACTCGGCGCGAACGTTTTACAAGACAGCGTTGACACCCTTTCGCGTCCGGAGCAGATTACGGCTTCCATCGCGTGATTCGCTTGGCCCCTGGACTGCGGAGGGAAAGAGATGATGGAAGGGATCGACGGGCTGAGCCCGAAGCACCGGGAGATCATGGAGTTGGTGGTGAAGGGGCTCAAGACCAACGCCATCGCGTCGAGACTGGGCTGCAGCCCCGAGACGGTGAAGGATCACCTTTCGGAAATCTACCGCCGATTGCATGTCAGCGGGCGAGTGGAGGCGGTGGTCGTGTGGCTCAAGGAGGCCCGGTAAACATTGCGGAGCGCCCGCCATCCCTCGGTCGGGGGACCCCGTAAGAGGTGACTGGCGCAGGCTGCCTTCCAAGGTTGAAGCTCCGCGTGAGCCAAGGAGGTGACGGCCGTGAAGAAGCTCATGCGGGGATCGTTGGGTTTCGCGCTTATCGCCTCGGCGCTGTTGATTGGGTGGATGACAGTGCCGGGAGCTGCCGAGGCGAACCATGGATTCGACAATGAGTACTGGAACTCGTGCGGCCCTTACGGTTGCATTGGCTGGAAGCAGTGGGCGGTGACGCCGTATTCCAGCCTGGGCACCGCCCACATGGACAACGGCGGCACGTACTGCGGCACGTCGCTCGTCACATCGTGGGCCAATGCAATCGTCTACTGGAACGGTGCATCGACGGCGGCGTCGTTCACCTTTCCTCGGAGTGATTGTACTCCAGTAAGCTTCCCGTCGGTTCGCGTAGTTCCGTACTCGACCTACAACTCCGGAGTGAGCTGGTGGGGGACCGTCTACAACTACGATCGAGATCCTTCCTCAGGGACCTGGTACACGTGCTGGCACGGGTGTAACAGGGGGAAAGCGGAACGTATTCCGCCCAATACGGCTATGACCTGTCCGAGGTGTATTTCAACACCTACTACTCGCCGAGCCCTGGGTGGGAATGGGTTGCTCGACACGAAATCGGCCACGTGGTGGGACTAGACGACCACCATTTGAATCCCTACGGGTGCAACTCGTCGTACTACGGCCTCATGGACGACGCAGGGTGCGATACGAACCAACTGACGGCAAACGAGAAATCGGGGGTGAATCATGTCAATGGCAGGTAGGCGACTGGCAGGAACTCAGATCGTTCTCATCTTGCTCGCGGTAGGGGTTGCCCTCGTCATCGGGCGGGCATTTGGCGCGGCGGCTCCGGATCCAACACCAGCAATCGGTGAGCTTCGACCAGCGCCGAACATGCAGGTTGCGCCAGCGGCCCGCTGGGTGGATCTTGCGGACATGGTAAAGGACGCTGACGCAGTTGGGCTCATCGAAGTTACCAACTCCGTTCCGGTGAAGGACTCACAGAGAACCGACAGCCTCACGGGCTTGGCGATCGCGTCCGGCCACGCAGACGTCGAGGCACGAGTGCTTTCCACCTTCAAGGGCGATGCTTCGCAGCTCAACCGCTTCGCTTTCGACGCCTTCTTCCAGCCAGGTTCAGATGAGCTCGCGATTCCGGGCGTCATTCCGCCTCTGGAGTCCGGTGCAACGTACGTGGTGTTCATCAAGGACGGGCGACTCATGTACCCTGGCGGTACATACAGAAGCGATCCGTTGAGTGTGTAAGGGGTGGGTCACTCGTAAGGTGAGTTCAGCGACGAACGAACCGGAGGAGGACCCACCATGAAGAAGGTAACGCAAGAGTCAGAGGTATTGCTGGCG
>WBZR01002371.1_pt1 | contig 19599 bp, 13 predicted proteins | sample 5204231 | NCBI WGS metagenome assembly WBZR01 (sample SAMN12412403, study PRJNA552823) | activated sludge metagenome | isolation source: activated sludge from anammox sidestream of wastewater treatment plant... | place: USA: Virginia | collected 2017-08 | reverse complement strand
GGATCGGCCCGGCCGGCAGCACGCTGAACACCGCGACCTTCGTGCCGCCGCCGCACCACGCGGTGCCCGCGGCGCTGGGCGATCTGGAGACCTTCCTGCACGCCTCCGACGACCTGCCGCCGCTGGTGAAAATCGCGCTCGCGCACGTGCAGTTCGAGACGATTCACCCGTTCCTCGACGGCAACGGGAGGGTCGGGCGGCTGCTGATCACCTTCCTGCTCACCGAGCGCGGCGTGCTGCACAAACCGGTGCTGTATCTGTCGCACTACTTCAAGCAGCACCGGCAGACGTACTACGAGCACTTGCAGGCGGTCTGCGACCAGGGGGCCTGGGAAGCGTGGCTCGCGTTCTTCCTGCGCGGCGTGATCGAGGTGGCCGGTGAGGCCGCGGAGACCGCACGGCGCATCTTGCAACTGCGAGAGCAGCACCGCGCCGCGATCACGGCGCAGCTCGGCCGCGCGGCCGGCAACGGTCACAAAGTGCTCGAATCGCTGTTCGACCGGCCGATCGTCGCCGTGAACGACGTGCAGAAGCTGACCGGCACCACCTACGCCGCCGCCAACAATCTGGTGTCCCGGCTGGTGAAGCTCGGCATACTCAGCGAGATGACCGGCTACGCGCGCAACCGACGCTTTCGTTATGCACCCTATATCGCGCTGTTCAACGACACCTGACCCATGGCCATCAAGAAATCCGACCTCTACGCCTCCCTCTGGGCCTCCTGCGATGAACTGCGCGGCGGCATGGATGCCAGCCAGTACAAGGACTACGTCCTGTTCATGCTGTTCATCAAGTACATCAGCGACAAGTACGGCAACAGCAGCGACTTCGCCCCGCCCGTCACGATCCCCAAGGGCGCCAGCTTCAAGGACATGCTCGACCTGCGGGGCAAGAGCGACATCGGCGACAAGATCAACACGCAGGTCATCGCGCCGCTCGTGAACGCCAACGCCCGGCTGGCGCGCAGCGACTTCCCCGACTTCAACGACTCCAACAAGCTCGGCGAGGGACAGGCCAAGGTCGAGCGGCTGACCAACCTGATCAACATCTTCGCCAGCCCCCAGCTTGACTTCTCGCAGAACCGCGCCGAGCACGACGACATCCTCGGCGACGCCTACGAGTACCTGATGCGGCACTTCGCCACCGAGAGTGGCAAGAGCAAGGGGCAGTTCTACACGCCCGCCGAGGTGAGCCGCGTCATCGCCAAGGTGATCGGGATCTCGCCGCAGAACACCAAAGCGTCCACCACCGCCTACGACCCGACCTGCGGCTCGGGCTCGCTGCTCCTCAAGGTGGCCGCCGAGGCGGGCAAGCACATCACGCTCGAAGGGCAGGAGAAGGACGTGACCACGGCGGGCCTGGCCCGCATGAACATGATCCTGCACGACTTCCCCACGGCCAACATCGTGTCGGGCAACACGCTCGCCGCGCCCAAGTTCAAGGACGGCGAGCAGCTTCGCACCTACGACTACGTCGTCGCCAATCCGCCGTTCTCCGACAAGACCTGGACGACCGGGCTCACGCCGTCGAAGGACCCCTTCCAGCGCTTCGCCTGGGGCGAGCCGCCCACCAAGCAGGGCGACTACGCCTACCTGTTGCACATCATCCGCTCGCTGAAGGGCGCGGGCAAAGGCGCCTGCATCCTGCCCCACGGCGTGCTCTTCCGCGGCGGCGCCGAGGCCGTCATCCGCCAGCAGCTCGTCCGCTCCGGCTACCTCAAGGGCATCATTGGCCTGCCCGCCAACCTCTTCTACGGCACCGGCATCCCTGCCTGCATCGTGGTGCTCGACAAGGAGAACGCCGCCGGCCGCAAGGGCGTGTTCATGATCGACGCCTCCAGGGGGTTCCGGAAGGACGGCCCGAAGAACCGGCTGCGCGAGCAGGACCTCCACAAGATCGTCGACACCTTCACCCGGCAGGCCGACGTCCCGCGCTATGCCCGCATGGTGCCGCTGGATGAGATCGCCGACCCGAAGAACGACTTCAACCTCAACCTGCCGCGCTACATCGACAGCACCGAACCCGAGGACCTGCAGGACATCGACGGCCACCTGCGCGGCGGCATTCCGGAGCGCGATCTCGACGCGCTCGGCGCGTACTGGAACGTGCTCCCCAGCGTGCGCGGCGCGCTGTTCGAGGCATTCGACAAGACGGGGGGCCGCCCCGGCTACGCGCGCCTGAAGCCAGCGCTCACCGATGTGAAGCCCGCCATCTTCGGCCACGCCGAGTTCGCCGCCTTTCAGCAGAAGGCGACGCAAGTCTTCACCGATTGGCGAAAAGCCACGACGCCGCGCCTCACCGGCTTCGCCAAGGACGGCCACCCCAAGGCCCTGATCGAGACCATCGCGGAGGATTTGCTGGCCGCGTTCCGTCAGGCGCCGCTGCTCGATGCCTACGACATCTACCAGCACCTGATGGACTACTGGGCCGAGAGCATGCAGGACGACGCGTATCTCATCGCCGCCGACGGCTGGGTGAGGGGCGCGCAGCCGCGCGAGATCGTCCAGGTCAAGGACAAGAACAACAAGCTCACTTGGCCAGAGCCGCACGACTACCTGAAGGGCAAGCGGCGCTTCAAATCGGATCTGGTTCCAGCACCGATTCTCGTCGCCCGCTACTTCGCCGCCGAACGCAACGCCATCGAAGCGCTCGACAACCAGCTCGCCGCGCTCGAGCAACAGCTCGACGAGATGCGGGAGGAGAACAGCGGCGAGGACGGGCTGCTGGCCGAGGTGATCGAGGGCGAAGGCGACAAGCAGAAGATCGCCGCGAAGGCCGTGAAGGCTCGGCTGAAGGAGATCGGCAAGGACCCGCTCTACGCGGACGAGCGCGCGGCGCTCGTGGCGTACGCGGACCTGCTGGAGCAGCAGTCGGAGGCCAAGACCAAGCGCAAGACCGCGCAGGAGGAGCTGGACAGGACGATCGACGCCACGTACCCGAAGCTCACCGAGGCCGAGATCAAGACGCTGGTGGTGGACGACAAGTGGATGGCCCATCTGTCGGTCGTCGTGCAGGGCGAACTCGACCGCGTCTCGCAGACCCTCACCGGCCGCATCCGCCAGCTCGCCGAACGCTACGCTACGCCGCTGCCGAAGCTCACCGAAGAAGTGGAAACGCTCACCGCCCGGGTCGAGGAGCACCTGAAGGCGATGGGGGCGGTATGGAAGTGAGGTCCGGCTACAAGCAGACGGAAGTGGGCGTCATTCCGCAAGAATGGGACTCGCGCCGGCTGCAAGACATGGTGGACTGTAGCATTCCCATTGCGTACGGCGTCTTGAAGCCAGGCGAATATGTCTATGGCGGGGTTCCGCTGCTGCAAATCCGCGACGTCATTCACGGACACATTGACGTCGACCGACTTCACCGGATCAGTAGGCAGCTCGACCGACAGTATTCGCGAACAAGGCTTGTTGGCGGGGAAATCGTCGTCTCGCTTGTCGGCACGATTGGCAGAGTCGCCCTTATTCCGATGACGCTTGCCGGCGGCAACTTGCACCGCAACCTCGCCAGAGTTCACGTTTCACAAGCGCATGACCGAACGTTTGTCTTCTACTTCCTGAACTCCGACCTCGCCCAGGCGGCGATCAAGCTCACGACCTTCGGAAGCACTCAGGCGCTACTGAACCTAGGTGATCTGCGCGGGCTAAAGTGTGTCGTCCCCCCCCTCCCAGAACAACGCGCCATCGCGGCGGCGTTGAGCGATGTGGATGCGCTGCTGGGCGGGCTGGATCGGATCATCGCCAAGAAGCGCGATCTTAAGCAGGCCGCCATGCAGCAGCTCCTGACCGGGCAGACTCGGCTGCCGGGCTTCCACGGGGAGTGGGAGGTGAAGCGGTTGGCGGATGTTGCCGACTTCTGTGCCGGCGCCTACCTGGCACAAGGGGAATATAGCGATGGCGAGTATGAAGTCCAAGGGGCCGGCAGCGTGATGGGGCATCACGACGTGCCCAACTTTCCAAAGGCGGTTTCGGTCGTCGGCCGCGTTGGAACGGTGGGGCGTCCGCGATTCATGCCCAACGGGTGCTGGGTAAACAACAACGCTGCGGCAATCGTAGCTCGCGAGCACTGCGGAACGCCCGAGTTCGTTCACCTGCTGCTCCTTACGGTCGATTGGAGCAAGGCGACCTCGGTTACTGCGCAGCCATTCCTAGTCGTGCCGGCTCTCTTGGGCATGGAGTTTTGGGTTCCTGAAGCCGCCGAACAACGCGCCATCTCCACCATCCTGTCGGACATGGACGCCGAGCTGTCGGCGCTCGAAGCCCGCCGCGACAAGACTCGCGACCTCAAGCAGGCGATGATGCAGGATCTGCTCACCGGCAAGACGCGGCTCGTGAAACCGGAGGCGGCCCATGCCTGAGCAACCCCGCTCCGAGCGCAAGACGCAGAACCGCGTCGTCGCCCTCTTCACCGATCCGGCGCGGTCCGACAACCTCGGCTACCGCTACCTCGGAGAGTGGAACAAGCGGGAGAACAACCGCGCCATCGAGACGGCGCTCCTGCGCGACAACCTGACCGCCCGCGGCTACTCCGCCGCCCACATCTCCGCCGCCCTCCAGAAGCTCGAGACCGCCGCCGACTCGACGGGCATCACGCTCTACCAGGCGAACCTGCGCACCTACCAGCTCCTGCGCTACGGCGTGCCGGTGCAGATCGCCGCGGGCAAGGCGCACGAGACTGTGCACCTGATCGACTGGGAGCACCCGGAGAGGAACGACTTCGCGCTGGCCGAGGAGGTGACGCTGACCGGGGGCTACGAGCGCCGGCCGGACATCGTGCTCTATCTCAACGGCCTCGCCATCGCGGTCATCGAGCTCAAACGCAGCTCGGTGGAGCTGGCCGACGGCGTGCGCCAGCTCATTACCAACCAGGAAGAGATCTTCAACAAGGGCTTCTTCGGCACGGTGCAGATCCTCTTGGCGGGCAGCGACTCGCAGGGGCTGCGCTACGGCACCACCGGCACGCCGGAACAGTTCTTCGTGGAGTGGAAGGACGAGGCGCCCGCCGGCGCCGCGCCCGCGCCCGGGGCGCTGCTCGACCGGCCGCTCGCGCAGATGTGCAACAAGGGGCGGCTACTCGACCTCGTCCGCAACTTCATCATCTTCGACGCCGGCCAGAAGAAAGTGCCGCGGCCGCACCAGTTCTTCGGCGTGAAGGCCGCGCAGGAGCGCATCGCCCGGCGCGAGGGCGGCGTCATCTGGCACACCCAGGGCAGCGGCAAGAGCATCCTCATGGTGCTGATCGCCAAGTGGCTGCTGGAGCACGACCCCGACGCCCGCATCCTCGTCGTCACCGACCGCGACGAGCTGGACAAGCAGATCGAAGGGGTAATGAAGAACGCGGGGGTGATCGGCCCCGAGTCGCCTTCGCCGCGCATCACCTCGCGGGCCGAGTTAGTGGAGAAGCTCGGCGCGTCCACGCCGCGCCTCTTGTGCGCCCTGGTGCACAAGTTCGATCCGGCCGACCTGAAGGGGCCGCCGCCGCCCGTGCAGGGTCGCTTCTACGTGTTCGTGGACGAGTGCCACCGCACGCAGGGCGGCGACATGAACAAGCAGATGAAACGCTGGCTGGAAGGCGCGATCTTCATCGGGTTCACCGGCACGCCGCTCCTACGCAAGGACAAGCTGATGACGCGGGACGTCTTCGGCACCTACATCCACACCTACAAGTTCCACGAGGGTGTGGCCGACGGGGTCATTCTGGACCTCAAGTACGAGGCGCGCGACGTGCCGCAGCGGCTCACGACCCGGGCCGCCATCGACCAGTGGTTCGAGCAGAAGACCAAGGGCCTGAACAACTTCCAGAAGGCGGTCCTGCGCAAGCGCTGGGCGACGATGGAGGAGCTGATGAGCGCCGGCGAACGCAAGCAGCGCATCATCGCCGACATCATCGAGGACTTCAGCCTCAAGCCGCGGCTCAACAACGACCGGGGCACCGCCATCCTCGTCGCCGCCTCGATCTACGACGCCTGCCACTACTACCGGCTGTTTCAGAACACGCCTTTTGGACCGTATTGCGGGATCGTCACGTCGTACGAGCCGGTGGGCACGGCGATCTCGAAAGAGCCGCCGAACAGCGACGAACGCTACAAGTTCGACACCTACGCTGCGCTCTTGCAGAACGTCACCGCAAAGCCGGGCAAGACCAAAGCCGAAACCTACGAGGAGGAGGCCAAGCGCCGCTTCATCGAAGAGCCGGCGAACATGAAGCTGCTGATCGTCGTCAGCATGCTCCTCACCGGCTTCGATGCGCCGAGCTGCACTTACATCTACCTCGACAACGAGCTGCGCGATCACAACCTGTTCCAGGCCATCTGCCGCACCAACCGGCTCGACGGCGACGACAAGGACTACGGCCACATCGTCGACTTCAAGGAGCTGTTCGGCGAGGTGCAGGAAGCGATCGCCGTCTACAGTTCCGACGAGCTGGACATCGAAGACGGCAGCGACGCCGAGAACAACGTCCACCTCAAGGACTGGCTGGCCGAGGGCAGGAAGAAGCTCGACGAAGCGCGCGAGGCGCTGCGCTACCTGTGTGAGCCGGTCGCCCTGCCGCGCGAGGTGGAGCAGTTTCTGCACTACTTCTGCGGCGACGCCGCCAACCCGAATGCGCTGAACGAGACGGAGGCGCTGCGGGTGTCGTTCTACAAGGCCGTGGCTGTCTTCGTGCGAGCCTTCGCCGCCGTCGCGCAGGACCTCACGGAGGCCGGGTACTCCGACGCCGAAGCGGCCGCGCTGCAGAAGGACGTCGCGTTCTACAGCGAGATCCGATCCGCCATCAAGAAGCACTCTGGCGAGGAGCTCGACATCAAGCCCTACGAGGCGGACATGCGGCACCTCCTCAATACTTACGTCCAGGCGGACCCGGCAGCCGACCTGGGTGCGCTGGACCAGGTCCCGCTGACCGAGCTGATCATCGAGACGGGCATCCACGATGCCATCGCCAGGAAGCTCAACGAGAAGGGCAAGCTGTCGCGCAATGCTATTGCCGAAGGGATCATCAACAACGTCCGCAAGACGATCATCCGCGAGCAGCTCACCGACCCGCGCTTCTACGAGCAGATGTCGCAACTGCTCGACGATCTCATCAAGCAGAGTCGCGCCGACGCCGCTGCCTACAAGGAATTCCTCAAGAAGGCAGAAGCGCTGGTGAAGCGGCTGGTGGCCAAGCAGCCCGACGAGGACGTGCCTGCGGCCCTGCACGGCAAGCGCGAGGCGACGGTGATCTACAACAACCTTCCGCGGATCCTCGCATTGGTTAGGGTCGTCCAAGCCGAGGGGGTAGCGGAGTCCACGCCGGAATTTGGGGATGCGCGCCTGAGGTTGGCGCTCGAGATCGACCGTGTCATGCGCGAGCGGGCTCCGGCCGGCTGGAAAGGAGACCAGGCACGCGAGGCGCAGGTGCTGAACGCGTTGTTTCCATTGCTGAACCGGAATCGCGAAGCGACCCTGGCGCTCTTCGAGCTCGTCAAGAATCAGCCGGAGTATTGATGGCAGAGACGATCCAGCTCGGTGACATCGCCATCGCCGTGAGGCGCAGGGACGTCAAACACGTCCACCTGTCCGTGCATCCGCCGAGCGGACGCGTCACTCTTGTCGCGCCGAAGGGGACCCGCCCGGAGGTGGCCCGCGCCTATGCGGCCTCCAAGCTCGGATGGATCCGCGATCAACAGGCGAAACTGCAAGGGCAGGCGCGGGAGGCGCCCCGGCAGTTCGTCGAGCGCGAGAGCCACTACGTCTGGGGACGGCGGTATCTGCTCTCCGTGACGGAAGCAGAGGCGAAGCCCTCCGTCCGCATGAGTCACCGCAGCATCACCCTCACCGTGCGCCCTGACAGCGGCAGCGCGAAACGAGCAGCGGTCATGCACGAATGGCACAAGTCCCTGTTGCACGAGGCCGTGCCCGAATTGATCCGCAAATGGGAGCCGAAGCTCGGCGTGAAGGTGGCCGGTTACTTTCTCCAGCGCATGAAGACGAAGTGGGGCGGCTGCAATCCGCGGGCGCATAACATCCGTCTGAACACCGAACTCGTGAAGAAGCCCAAGGATCTGCTCGAATACGTGGTGGTCCACGAAATGCTCCACCTGATCGAGCCCACCCACAGCGAGCGCTTCTTCATATTGTTGAGCAAGCATTACCCGACGTGGCGCGAAGCCAGGACAGAACTGAACGAGCTGCCGCTGAGCGCTGAGACGTGGACCCCATGAGGCGATGTCCAAGGAGCGACCATTGGCGCATCATGACGAACTGACCGGCCGGGAAGATAGGTAACAGAAAAGTCCGAGGACATGGGTTACGTCTGGCGTCGAATGCCCGCTATCAGGATCTCCAGCATATGCGGCTGTACAACAGCTCAGGGTCGAACTCAGCCATCCGTTCCATCCTCGCCCACTAATTTCGCCGATGCCGGCAGCTGCGCCACCGTACCCCACGTCTCCAGAGGTGCCGCCTGAAGTCTCCCCCGCTTGCCCAACGTGAACTGCTCAGGGTCGCGGAACATCACCGTACAGACACAGCAACTGAAGAACGGTGTCCGGTGCGGGGGCTTGCCGTCACGCGGCACGATCACCTGCTCGTAGAAATGCCCGCCGCAAAGCGGGCATCGGAATCGTGGATAGTCTGCGGAAGGCATCCGGCCATGATACTGTACGAAGATACAGTATCAAGCCGAGCTGGGATCAAGCGTGGCTTAGTTCAGGTTGGCGACTTTAGCTGGTGCGGTTCACCCTCTTGGATTCTCCGGAAAATCTCTTCGCGGTGGACAGGGGTATCCGCAGGGGCGGCTATGCCGATCCGGACTTGGTTACCCTTGACGCCAAGGACAGTGACTTCGATCTCGTCGCCAATCTTGATGGTCTCGCCTACACGGCGGGTGAGAATGAGCATTGTGCCTCCTTGCTGGTTGGTGGACGTGAATCCGGGCTGCCTGCCCGTGGGGGAAAATGTATTGATCATGCCGGGAGGGAGCCAGACGGGGTTCCAGAGCTTGCGGACCAAGTCACGCCGGTTGCCAGATACCTGTCGCTCTCGTTCCGCTGTTGGCTGCCGGTCGGGGCGGCTCATATGGGTAATTCGGCGACCGGAAGTGCACCGCTGAGGCGAACGCTACAACTAGGCGATTAGAAAGCTCGGAGCCGGTTCGTGTTGATGCAGAATTGATTCAGATGGCTAGGTCGAGCTACAGCTAGACTATAACTTGCTGAAAAGATTGGCTGGGGGACTAGGATTCGAACCTAGATTGACGGAGTCAGAGTCCGTAGTCCTGCCGTTAGACGATCCCCCAGTGGGTACGGCGCGAGGCTATTGCGTTGCGTCCGCCCTTCGACCGGCCCGGGGCGAACGGATTCCAACAGACATACAGGATTTGGATCAACGCCGGCGCGGATTGCCCGCGCCGGTACCGCGATACGATCAGCGCTTGGAGTACTGCGGACGGCGGCGGGCCTTGTGCAGGCCGACCTTCTTGCGCTCGACCTCGCGGGAGTCGCGGGTCACGTAACCGGCGCTGCGCAGCGGGCTGCGCAGGGTCTCGTCGTAGGCGATCAGCGCACGGGCAATCCCGAGGCGGATGGCGCCGGCCTGGCCGGAGCCGCCGCCGCCCTCGACGTGGGCATGGATGTCGAAATCGGCGGCCATGTTCACCGTCTGCAGCGGCTGGCGCACGATCATGCGCGCGGTCTGTCGGCCGAAATAGCTGTCCAGATCCCGGCCGTTGACGATGATCCTGCCGGTACCCTTCTGCAGGTAGACGCGCGCAGAGGAGGTCTTGCGGCGGCCGGTCGCGTAATTGGTCTGCTGTGCCATTTCTTACATTTCCAGTGTCTTGGGCTGCTGGGCGCCGTGCTTGTGGTTCGGTCCGGCGTACACCTTCAGTTTCTTGAACATCGTGCGCCCCATCGGGCCCTTGGGCAGCATGCCCTTGACCGCGATCTCGATGACCTTGTGAGGCTTGCTCTGGATCATCTTCTCGAAGGACGTCTCGGTGATGCCGCCCGGGTAGCCGGAATGCCGGTAGTACATCTTGTCGGTGGTCTTCCGGCCGGTGACGCGCACCTTCTCGGCGTTGACGACCACGATGTAGTCGCCGGTGTCGACGTGCGGGGTGAACTCCGGCTTGTGCTTGCCACGCAGGCGACGGGCGACCTCGGTGGCCAGGCGGCCGAGCGTTTTGTCCGTGGCATCAAGCACGTACCAGTCGCGCTTGACCTCGGCTGGCTTGGCGGAGAACGTCTTCATGGAGAAACCCCTGGAAAAGGGCCGCAATCTTACGGAGCGGGGCCGGGAGTGTCAATAACTTAGACCATCCCGGACACCGTCCGGGCAGCCTGCGCCGCAAGCCCCGCCGGCGCCTCCCCGGACCGGCCAGATCCCGGCCGTGGCAACCTCGCGACGGCCCGCCCGAAGCGGCATCTGCACCAGGATTGATCGTGCGTGGGCAGGGGCGCCATCGGGCTGATAGGATAACCGCTGTCCCACATATAAAGGTGCCTGCCGCCCGGCGGGCCACATCCGGGGAGATACAAGAGCATGAAAATCGAGACCCTATGTGTCCACGCGGGCTTTGCGCCCGACCCGACCACCAAGGCCGTGGCGACACCCATATACCAGACCACCTCCTACGCCTTCGACAACACTCAGCACGGGGCGGATCTGTTCGACCTGAAGGTCAAGGGCAACATCTACACCCGCATCATGAACCCGACCTGGGACGCGCTGGAGCAGCGTCTGGCGGCCATGGAGGGGGGAATCGCGGGGCTCGCCGTGGCCTCCGGGCAGTCGGCCATCACCTATTCGATCATGACCATCACCGAGGCCGGCGACAACATCGTCTCGGCCAGCACGCTCTACGGCGGGACGTACAACCTGTTCGCCCACACACTGCCGCAGTTCGGCATCCAGGCGAAGTTCGCCGACTACCGCGATCCGGATGCCTTCGAGAAGCTCATCGACGATCGCACCAAGGCCCTGTACTGCGAGTCGGTCGGCAATCCGCTCGGCAACATCACCGATTTCGAGAAGCTGGCGCAGATCGCACACAGGCATGGCGTGCCGCTCATCGTCGACAACACCGTGCCCACGCCCTACCTGTGCCGCCCGTTCGAGTACGGCGCCGACATCGTCGTGCACTCGCTGACCAAGTACCTGGGCGGCCACGGCAATTCCATCGGCGGCATAATCGTGGACTCCGGGAAGTTTCCCTGGGCCGAGCACAAGAAGCGTTTCCGCCGGCTGAACGAGCCGGACGTCTCCTACCACGGCGTGGTCTACACCGAGGCGCTGGGGCCCGCGGCGTTCATCGGCCGGGCGCGCGTCGTGCCGCTCCGGAACACCGGCGCGGCGCTCTCGCCGTTCAACGCCTTCCTGGTGCTGCAGGGCGTGGACACCCTTTGCCTGCGCATGGAGCGCATCTGCGAGAACACGCTGGCGGTGGCGAAGTTCCTGAAGTCGCACCCGAAGGTCACCTGGGTCAACTACGCCGGGCTGCCCGATCACAAGGACAAGCCGCTGGTGGACAAGTACATGTCCGGCAGGGCCTCCGGCATCCTGACCTTCGGCGTGAAGGGCGGCGCGGCCGCCGGCGCCCGCTTCCAGGACGCGCTCAAGGTGTTCGTGCGGCTGGTGAACATCGGCGATTGCAAGTCGCTCGCCTGTCACCCCGCCAGCACCACGCACCGCCAGCTCTCGCCCGAGGAACTGGCGAAGGCCGGCGTGAGCGAGGACATGGTGCGGCTGTCGCTCGGCATCGAGCACATCGATGATCTGATCGCCGACATCGACCAGGCGTTGAAGGCGGCCTGAGGCCGGCGTCATGCGGGGCCATTGCCGCGGCGGGTGCCGAAATCGAAGCGAGGTGAACCATGAACACGTACGATGATCCCCGTGAATACTCCACGCTCGACCGGCTGTTGATGGCGATCGACGACGGCGTGCGCACCGTGTTCGGCCGTCCGCCGTCGACCGGACGCACCGCGCCCGATACCGGCATTGCCGAGACGCCGCTCCCGGCGGCCGATCGGCGCGTGTCCGAGGGTCTGATGCGCGTCAATCACACCGGCGAGATCTGCGCACAGGCGCTCTATTCGGCGCAGGCGCTGACTGCGCGCAACCCGGAGGTGAGAAGGCGCATGCAGCGCGCGGCGGCGGAGGAGAACGACCACCTCATCTGGTGCGAGAGCCGGGTGCACGAGCTCGGCGGTCACCTGAGCTATCTCAATCCGCTCTGGTACGCGGGCTCCTTCGCAATCGGCGCCCTGGCGGGGCTGGCCGGGGATCGATGGAATCTCGGCTTCGTCGTCGAGACCGAGCGCCAGGTCGAAGGCCACCTCGACGAGCACCTGCAGCGGCTGCCGGAGGAGGACGCGAAGAGCCGGGCGATCGTCGCGCAGATGCGCATCGACGAGGGCAATCACGCCGAGATGGCACAGCGTGCGGGGGCGGTGGACCTGCCGGGTCCCGTCAAGCGGCTGATGAAGCTGCAGTCCAGGGTGATGACCACCGTCGCCTACTGGATCTGACCGCGTCGCGCGCCGCCGCCCGTGGGCCGCGGCGCCGTGACATTCTTTTACATGTCGTGACACCGCCGTGATTCCACGGCGGCCTCCGTTTGGCCAAACTCTCCTCAACATCTGCGAGGCAGGTGTTAAATCAACCAATCGACATTGAGGAGATAGCATCATGAAAAAGATCATCGCTGCCGTCCTGGCGAGCATGTTCCTGCTCAGCACCGGCGCCTTCGCAGCCGACACCACCAAGCACGAGTGCAAGGCCGGCTACAAGTGGGATCCGGCCAAGAGCGAGTGCGTGAAGAAGTAATCCGCCACGAACCGCAGTCCGCAGAGAGGGGGCTTCGGCCTCCTCTTTTTTTTGAACCCTCGCCGGTTCCGGCGCTCTGAGGGAGGTAGCAAGCACAGCCGCGACATCCCGGTCCATGGCTACAACGGACATGCAGCCCGCCTCCCGTCTTCGCCGCAACCTGCGGGTCCCTCTGCTGTTGCTCTGGCTGCTGTTGCTGACGACCGTTTGTGTTGCAGGACTGACGTTCTATGCCCTGCGCGGACAGGACGCCGCGATCGAACAGGCGCTGCAGGCATCCCGCCTGCAACTCTCCATCCTGCTTGCCACCAGGAGCGACCATGCGTTGCAGACGGCCCTGCAGGAACCGCTGCTGTTGCTGCGCGAGTCTCGCGGCAGCGACCTGACTCAGGCGCGCATGGCGGCGCTCCTGGCCAGGCGCCCTTACATCGACGCGATCCTGATCCTCGATCGCGAGATGCGGCCGGTACGCAGTTATCCCCCGCTCGTGGGCGACTATCAGCAGCGGCTCATCGGCTGGATGACGGAGCGCCTGCAGGCCGAAACCACGGTGGCGACGGAGTCGCTCTCGCCGATGCGGACGTTCGTGGAGGCCGTGGAGGGCGCTCCGGCCGTATTCGCCCTGGTGCCGCTGCGCGCGGTCGATTCGGGGATGGGCACCGCGACCGACGCGGATGGCGGCTGGATCCTGATGCAGTCCGATTTCGACCATCTGCGCAGCCGGGTCGTGATGCCCGTCGTGCGGCAGTTCGAGCGTGAGCATGGCGTAGCGGTGCGTCTGCTGGATCCCGCCGCCGCGACCGAGGCAGGGCCGGCCGGCGTGCCACTCTCGCCGCTGGTGCCGGGATGGACCCTGGTGCTCGATGCGGCCGCACCGGCCGGAGGCGTGGCGCCAGCGCCGACGACCTGGGCGATCTTCGCCGCGGCCGGCGGCGTGCTGCTCGCCGTGATGCTCATCAGCGTCGTCATCGCCTGGGACGTGCGCCGGGAGTACGCGCTGGTGGACCTGCGCAACCGCTTCGTCGCCAACGTCTCCCACGAGCTGCGCACGCCGTTGTCGCTGATACGCATGTATGCCGAGACGCTCTTTCTGAAACGGATTCCCGACACGGACCGGCAGCACGAGTACCTGCGCAAGATCCTGCTCGAGGCCGAGCGCCTCTCGCAGATGATCGGCAACGTGCTGGACTTCTCACGCCTGCGCCAGGGACTGCCCGTGTACAGCCTGAAGGCGACGCGGATCGACGCCACCGTGCGATCGGTGTTCGAGCAGTACCTGCCGGAGTGGCAGAGCCGCGGCGCGACGATGCGCCTGGTCCTCGACGAGCACGTGCAGCCCGTCGCGCACGACGTGGGCGGTATACGGCAGATCCTGCTGAACCTGGTCGACAACGCCATCAAGCACGGCGCCGCTGCCTCGGGCATCGAGGTGAGATTGCTGGGCGAGGACGGATGGGTGCATCTCACGGTGGCGGATTCCGGGGAAGGGATCAGTGAGTCTGCGCGGCGGCAGCTGCGGCGTTCCATGCAGCAGGGCCACATGGCCGAGGACGCGCGCGGCAGCGGGCTGGGCCTGGCGCTGGTGGAGCAGATCAGCAAGGTGCATCACGGGCGCTTCCGGTTCGGCCGGCCACCGACTCAATTTGGCGTCGAGGCGATCGTCTCCTTTCCGGCGCTCGAGGAGGCGGCATGAAGGGCAGTCCGTCCATCCTGGTCGTGGAGGACGATCCGGGCATGCGCATGGGACTGGAGGACAACCTGCGCATCGAGGGCTATCGCGTGGCCTCCGCGGCCTCGTGCCGGCAGGCCCGCGCCGCGATTGGCGCCGACTCGCCCGATCTCGTCATCCTGGACCGCATGTTGCCCGACGGCGATTCGGTCTCACTGTGCGCGGAGCTGCGCACGGCGGGCTTTCGCAAGTCGATAATCATGCTCACCGCCAAGGGCGAGGAGATCGACCGCGTCATCGGCCTGGAGTCCGGCGCCGACGATTACGTGGTGAAGCCCTTCAGCCTGCGGGAGTTTCTGGCGCGCGTGCATGCGCACCTGCGGCGCGGGGACAGCTGGGGGATGCCGCAGGGATGGGTGAACGTCGGCGTTGCGCGGGTGGACTTCGGCCACCATCGCGTCGAGCGCGACGGCGTGGACCTCGAGGCCAGCGCCAAGGAACTGGAGTTGCTGCGCTTCCTGGTCGCGCATCGCGGCGAGGTGGTCTCGCGGGATGTCCTGCTGCAGGAAGTCTGGGACCGCCCGCACGAGGTCGTCACCCGTACCGTGGACAACTTCATCGTGCGCCTGCGCAAGAAGATCGAATCGGACCCCGCCAGTCCGCGGTACCTCGTCACCGTCCACGGCAGCGGCTACAAGCTCGTCGGCCAATAGCCGCTGCGAGCCGATCTCCTCCTGCCTCTAGAGTATCGAGTAGGCCAGCAGGAAGGAGGCCACGACGGTCAGGCACAATCCGAGCATGAAGACGACATCCGCCGTCCTCTCCAGGCCGACGGCCATGCGGGTCCTCGATCTGATCGCCATGTAGGAGAGGATGGCGCTCACCAGGAATAGCAGCCCGTCGAAGGCCATCAGTTCATCCACGCGCGTGAGCGCGTACCTGGTTTCGCCGAGCTTCACCAGACTGACTGCCGCCATGCATACGCCCACCATGGTCGAGGAGGTGGGCAGTATGTGCGAGGAGAGCTTGTTGTCGGTCACCGCGGCTCCGCAATTTGAATGTTGTTGGCAGGTGACATGCGCCATGCCCCCCTGTGGCATCGTGCACATCCGGCGCGGCTGCATGGGCGCCGGCGACGTTGCGCCCCAGCACGATTGGAGCCCGACGGAGCCCGCGAGTTTGCGCGGCAGCCTGTAAAAGAATGTCATCGGGCGGATCGGCCGCCGCGCGCCGGCGCGGGTGTCGATGAAGTCCTTGCGAATCAACGGTGAAATCGCGCCGCGTCTATCGACTTTTGATCGGCGGCGCGGCATCTTAGGCTCCGCCCGATCGCAGTTCCGTACAACGAACCAGAACAACGGAGCCCATGATGCGCCGCTTCAGGTACATACCCTTCCTTCTCCTGTTGCTGACTGTCAGCGTCCCTGGCCGGGCGCAGGAGACCGGGGGCGCCGCTGCGGCGCTGCCGGATGCGCGGGTGGACGTGTTCTCGCCGCAGGGCACGGTCAAGGGCGTGCGCCAGGTCGCGGTGCGGTTCACGACGCAGATGGTGCCGTTCGGCGATCCGCGCCTGGTGGAGCCGTTCGACATCGACTGCCCGGCGCCCGGCAAGGCGCGGTGGGCGGATGCGCGCAACTGGATATACGACTTCGGCGCCGACCTGCCCGCCGGCGTGCAATGCACCTTCACCCTGAAGCAGGACCTGCGCACGCTCGCGGGTGAGGCGGTTGCCGGGGAGAGGACCTACCGCTTCTCCACCGGCGGGCCGGCGGTGGTGCAGCAGATGCCCTACGAGGGCACGACCAACATCGACGAGGCGCAGATCTTCATCCTCGGGCTGGATGCACCGGCGACCCGCGAGTCGATCGGGAAGCACGTCTATTGCGACATCGCCGGTGTGGCGGAGAAGGTCGGTGTACGCATCCTCGAGGGCGAGGAACGCAAGCAGGTACTCGACCAGCGGGCGGATTTCCTCGACCAGTACTTCCGCGTGCTGACCAACTTCGGCGAGGGGCGCCTGAGCGTGTTCGTCCTGGGCGCGCCGCTCACCGGTACCGACCGCGAGAAGTTCCTCAAGCTCCGGGATGGCCCGGAATCGACCATCGTGGTGCTGCAGTGCCAGCGGCAGTTCCCGCCCGACGTCGACGTGACGCTGGTCTGGGGCAAGGGCGTGAGCTCCACCAGCGGCGTGGCCGCGGAGAGCGACCAGACACTCGCCTATCACACGCGCGAGGAGTTCCGCGCCAACTTCAGCTGCGAGCGGGTCAACAAGGACGCCGCCTGCAACCCGGTGTTTCCCATGTACCTGGGATTCACCGCGCCGATCGCCCGCGCCGACGCGGAGAAGATCCGGCTGCAGCCCGAGGACGGTGAGCCTGTCACGCCCGAGTTCTCCGCCGACGACAAGCAGGAGTGGGTGAGCGGCGTGGGCTTCGTCGGTCCGTTCCCGGAACGCACGAAGTTCACGCTCGAGATCCCGGATGATCTCAAGGACGACGCCGGCCGCGCGCTGGTGAACCAGGAGCGCTTCCCGCTTGCCACCCAGACCGACGAGGCGCCGCCGCTCATCAAGTTCCCGGCGGAGTTCGGCATCATCGAGATGAACGCGGAGGCCGCGCTGCCGGTCACGTTGCGCAATCTCGAGGCGGTGGTGCCGCTGCCGCGCCTCGACGCCGGGGGCGCGACGGCGCCCGCCGCGGAGCCCGCGCCGGCCGCCGACGCCACCGGCATCACCGCCGAGCCGTGGTATGCGCGCTGGTACCACGATTTGCGCGAGAAGTACTGGCCGGAGGCGGCCGAGATCAACGGTCGCAGCCTGCGCGTGGATGATCCCGTCGAGGCCTACAACTGGATGGAAAAGGTCAGGACCTCGCAGCGCGCGCAGGGTCACTACGACTACGAGAACGACCGGTACGTCGTCGAGCGCCATCCCGGCGGCACTTCGCTGTTCGCCCCCTCCGACAAGACCGAGTCGTTCACCCTGCCCAAGCCCAACGGCGAGCGCGCCTTCGAGGTGATCGGCATCCCGTTCGAGCGGCCGGGCTTCTACCTGGTGGAGATCGCCAGTCCGCGCCTCGGCGCGGCGCTGTACGGCAGGCAGGCGCCCTACCACGCGCAGACCGCCGTGCTGGTCACCAATCTGAGCGCGCATTTCAAGTCCGGCCGCGAGTCCTCGCTGGTGTGGGTGACGACACTCGATGAGGCACGGCCCGTCGCCGGCGCGGCGGTCAGGGTGCAGGACTGCAACGGCCCGGTGCTGTTCGAAGGCGTCACCGACACGGACGGCCTGCTGCGCATCGAGCAGACCTTGCCCCCCGTGGCGCCGAACTGCCCGGGCTACGTCGTCTCGGCGCGCAGCGGCGAGGACCTGACCTTCATGTTCTCGAGCTGGAACGACGGCATCACGCCGTGGCGCTTCAATCTTCCGACCGGCAGCTGGGAGACCCCGAACCTGCTCGCCACGGTCTTCGATCGGCCGCTGTTCCGCGCCGGGGAGACCGTGCACATGAAACACTACGCGCGCCGCCACGAGCGCGCGGGCTTCGGCATCCTTCCGCGCGAGGCGCTGCCGGCGAAGGCGACCATCCGGCATGCCGGCAGCGGCGATGAGTACGAGCTGGATCTCGCCTGGGACGATCAGGGCATCGCCGAGAGCATCTGGACGATCCCGCAGGACGCCAGGCAGGGCAGCTACGACGTCGGCATGACGGTGAAGGACCCCGCGCGCGGCGAGCTCTCGATGACCGCGGGGAGTTTTCGCGTCGAGGCCTACCGCGTGCCGACGATGAAGGCGCTGCTGCAGCCGCTGGAGGCGGACCTGGTGAAGGCCGCGACGGCGGAACTCGACATACAGGTGAATTTTCTCAACGGCGGCGGCGCGAGCGGCGCGCCCGTGAAGCTGCGCGGCGTCGTACAGCCGAAGTACGTCCAATTCGGGGACTACGAGGATTACAGCTTCGCCAACGGCAACGTGAAGGAAGGCAGGGAGGTGGAGACGCCGTACAGCTTCGGCGTGGGGGGCTACGACTGGGAGGAGCCCGGCACGGCGACGCCGCAGGATCCGGACACCAGGACCCTGGCGACCCAGAACCTGCAGCTCGATCGCGCCGGCGCCGCGCGCGCGAGGATCTCCGATCTGCCGGTCACGGACACGCCGCGGGACCTGCTCGCCGAACTGGAGTATCGCGACGCCAACGGCGAGGCGCTGACCACCGCTACGCACATGACCCTTTGGCCGTCGAAGGTCATCGTCGGTCTGAAGCTCGATGCCTGGGCGGTGAGCCGCGAGAAGCTCAAGTTCCAGGCCCTCGCGCTGGATCTGAAGGGCAACCCGCTTAAGGGCGCGAAGATCAAGGTCGACGTCCTGCAGCGGCTCATGTACTCGCACCGCAAGCGTCTCATCGGCGGCTTCTACGCCTACGAGAGCGCGAGCGAGGTCAGGCGCATTGGCGATCTGTGCGAGGGCGAGACCGACGCGAAGGGCATGCTTTTCTGCGAGACCGAGGCGCCCGCCGACGGCAACCTCATCCTGCGCGCGCTGGCGCTCGACGATGCCGGCAACCCGAGCTACGCCAATCGCGAGGTGTGGCTGGCGAAGTCGGGCGACTGGTGGTTCGACGTCAGCAACGAGGATCGCATGGACGTGCTGCCGGAGAAGAAGCGCTACGAGCCCGGCGAGACCGCGGTGTTCCAGGTGCGCATGCCGTTCCGCGAGGCCACCGCGCTGGTGACCGTGGAGCGCGAGGGCGTGATGGAGACCCACGTGCAACCGCTGAGCGGCACCGCGCCGGTGGTGGAGGTGCCGATCAAGGGCAACTACTCGCCCAATGTCTACGTCTCCGTGCTGGCGGTGCGCGGGCGCGTCGATGAGGTGAAGCCCACTGCGCTGGTCGATCTCGGCAAGCCGGCGTACAAGCTCGGCATCGCCGAGATCAAGGTCGGCTGGTCGGCGCACGAGCTGAAGGTCGACGTGCGCGCCGATCGCGACGCCTACAAGGTGCGGGAGACTTCGAAGGTGCACGTGCGGGTGGCCGCCGCCAGCGGCGAGCCGCTGCCCGGGGGCGCCGAGGTCGCGCTCGCCGCGGTCGACGAGGGGCTGCTGGAACTGATGCCCAACGAGAG
>WBZR01002369.1_pt1 | contig 19603 bp, 26 predicted proteins | sample 5204231 | NCBI WGS metagenome assembly WBZR01 (sample SAMN12412403, study PRJNA552823) | activated sludge metagenome | isolation source: activated sludge from anammox sidestream of wastewater treatment plant... | place: USA: Virginia | collected 2017-08 | reverse complement strand
GGATACTCATGGGGTCGAAGCCCATCATCTTCGCGGCCACGGCGTCGATGGCGACCTGGTCGGAGCTGGCGAGGATGACGTTCTTGACGTGGGGGCGCATAGCGCGTGGCCCAGGTCCATCGCCGGCGATGGTGCCGTCCATCACTGCGAAGACGCCGGTGTGGATCTCCTGCTGAATCCGCAGGAGGTCGACGAGGGTTTCGTGGATGACGGAGTGGGTCCAGTGGCGGCGGTTGTTGAGGAGGCCGCCAAACGCGTTCTTCATGGCGCCGGTCATCGTCGTGAAGACGTGGGTCTTGACGGTGGGCATATGGATGATGTTGGTGCCGAGGAAGCGCTCGGGGATTTCGATGCCGTCGGGGAAGATGGAATCGAGGACGAGCATCTTGCCTTTGGGGGCGTAGGGCACCCAGCGAGCTTCCCTATCCTGGAGGTGCAGGCTCTCGAGGCCGTGCTTCGCGAGGACGCGGTCGTGCTTGTTGCCACGTTCGCCATCGTGCGAATTGACGACGACGGTCCCGTTTTGGACGGGAGTCAGGCGGTCGTAACCGGCTCTCCGGAGGGCCTGGATGACGCCGTCGAGCTGCCAGGGGCTCGTGCTGCAGCCGGGGTAGTAGTGCTGCCAGCTGATGTTGATCTTGAGGAGCGTCTCGCTCGTCGCGGGGAGGTGACGGCGGAAGTGTGCGAGCTCCATGAGGCGGCCATAGTCCGCGAGGACCGTTGGGGCGCTGGTATAGAGAACGGAGACGAGCGGTTCGTGCGTGGGGGCTTTCGGGGCCGCCTGCCCGGAGGAAGTTTCGAGCGTCATGAGAACCAGTGTAGCGCGATCTCCGGCGCTTTTCCGGGCCGAGGATCGGGGGCTTTCGGAGGCGGGTCAGGCGTTGGCGCGCCAGTGGCCGCTCTTACCACCGACCTTCTCGAGGAGGCGGATGCCTTCGATTCGCATCCCTTTTTCGACGGCTTTGCACATGTCGTAGACGGTGAGGGCGGCGACGCTGGCGGCCGTGAGGGCTTCCATCTCGACGCCTGTCTTGCCGGTGGTCTTGACGGTGGCCTCGATGCGGAGCTGATCGGGGCCATCGGGAGCGAGGTCGACCCTGACGCCGGTGATGGCGAGGGGGTGGCACATGGGAATGAGGTCGTGGGTGCGCTTGGCGGCCATGATGCCGGCGACTCGTGCGACAGCGATGACATCGCCCTTGGGGATAGCCCCTTCGACGATGAGCGCGAGGGTTTCGGGGCGCATGTGCACGAAACCCTCGGCGGTGGCCTCGCGGGTGGTATCGGCCTTGGCCGAGACATTGACCATGCGGGCGGCGCCGTATTCGTCGACGTGGGAGAGCTGGAGTTCATCGGCCATGGTCGTGCCTCCACATGAGGGTTTCGTACACATACACGAGGGCGTAGGCGAAACCTCCAAAGAGGAAACCGCCGGGGACTCCGGCCCATTCCGCAAACCACGTGTCGGCGGCGATGACGCCGACGCCCATCGCGGGAAGGAACGCCATGAAAGCGGAGCGGCGGCGCTCTCTTTCGAACCGTTGGCGGAGAGGGCTCCTGGCATCGGTCACGGAGCTAGTTTACGACGTTGCGGGTTTTCGGCCGGTGAGGGGAAAGCATGGGGGTGTGGCCGGCTGGCGCGGCTTTGCGGGTTCTTGCGGCACGCGGGGTGGGTTGGGGCGATATCCCGGGAGGGCAAAACCGGCCGACGGTGTGCCCTCACCGGTGTTCGGGCCCCGGATCGGGGTCGTTCCTGGCGGGTTAGCGGCCGACGGCCATGTTGCGGAGGCGGCGGATGCGCTCCTCCAGGGGTGGGTGCGTGCTGAAGAGGTTGGACATACCGCCTGCATTGAAGGGGTTCGCGATGTAGAGCGCCGAGACAGCCTGTTGGTTCGGGGTTGGCTCCATGGGCCGGGCCGCGATGCCACGCTGGAGCTTCTCGAGGGCGCTGGCGAGTGCCTCGGGGTCGTGGGTGACCTCGGCGCCGGTCTTGTCGGCGGCATACTCGCGTTGGCGGCTGATGCCGAGCTGGATGAGGCTGGCGGCGATCGGGGCGAGCATGGCGACGGCGAGCATGACGAACGGGTTGCGCTCCTCGCTATTGCGGCCGCCAAAGCCACCGAACATCGAACTCCACATGAGCATCTGGCCGATCATGGAGATAGCGCCCGCGACGGTGGCGACGATCGAGCTGGTGAGGATGTCGCGGTTGCGGACGTGACCCATTTCGTGGCCGAGGACGCCGCGCAATTCACGATCGGTGAGGATGCGCCGGATACCGGTAGTGACGGCAACGACGGCGTGTTTCGGGTTGCGGCCGGTGGCGAAGGCATTTGGCGTGTCCGTCTCGACGACGTAGACGCGTGGCATCGGCATATTCGAGAGGTTGGCGACTTCGCGCACGATGGCGAAGAGTTGCGGGTCCTGGCTCTCCTCGATTTCGCGGGCCCCGGCCATGCGGAGTGCCATCTTGTCGCTGAACCAGTAGGCGAAGAAGTTCATGACGGCGGCGAGGATGAGGAAGACGAGCATGCCACCGGTGCCGCCAATGAGATCGCCAATCATGACGAGGAGCCCGGTGAGGGCAGCGAGCAGGACCGTGGTTTTTACGAAGTTCATTGCGAGCCTGTTGAGTACCTCCGTACTCGATCACTTGCAGCCAGTATACCGTTCGGCATGGGGTGTCCCGTAAAGGAATTGAGGATCTGGATTACCCGTGTTGACGGGCCGGGTGTTACTCCCTGTTCGAAGGTGAGGGGCGCGCGTTTTCCCGGACGGCGGTGAGGAATTCGCGCACGGCACGGCTCGAGCGGAGCTCGAAAACGGCTGCATGGTGGGGAATCGTGGCGAGGTCGTGGCGCGTGTTCGTGATGGAGCGCCGCCACGACGTCAGGCCCCAGAGGAGCATGGAGTCGCGGCTGAGGAACGTCTGGCGGAGGGTTTCGCGGTTACCGTTCCAGAGCTCGGCGTGCTGAAAGGAGCGGACGATGGTTCTCCGCGCCAGCCGCGGGTAGACGACATGGAACGGGAGATGCAGCCAGACCACCGTATCGGCGAGGGGGAGGGCGATATCCCGGATTGCCCCATAGTTGCCGTCGAGCACCCAACCGGCCGCGTTCGCCTCGAGGAAATCGGTCATGCGGGCGCGGAACGCGTCGCGAGAGAGATCGACCCAGTTAGGGTGCGCATGGAAAACGGCATCGAGTTCGACCCGGGGGACGCCCAGGACCTCAGCCAGTTCGCGGCCGAGCGTCGTCTTTCCCGACCCGGAGTTGCCGTAGATGGGCACGTGCGGGCCGATGCGCAAGGGTTCCAGCAAGGTTCCTCCTTGCCTGTGAGAACGGATGAAAGCCGCCAGGAGTTACTGGAAAAGGGCGCCGACGCTCTGGCCGGAGTGGATACGGCCGATGGCATCGCCGAGCTGCGGGGCTACGGGGATGATGGTCATGTTGGGAAGACGCTTTTCGGGCGGGAGGGGGACGGAATCGGTGACGACGATTTCGCGGACATCGAGCGACCTGAGTCGTTCGACGCCCGGGCCGCTGAGGATGGGGTGGTAGCAGCTGACGACGATCTCGCGGGCGCCGTTCTGGCGGAGGGCGTTGACGGCCGAGACGATCGTCCCGCCAGTGCTGATCTCGTCATCGAGGATGAGGCAGTGGCGCCCCTCGACTTCACCGATGACGTGCATGGCCTCGGTGGATTCGGTGTTGCCGATCCGGCGCTTATCAATGATGGCGAGCGGGAGGTCGAGGCGGGCGGCAAGGTCGCGAGCTCGTTTTTCGCCGCCAACGTCGGTGGCGACGACGGTGAAGTCGGCCAGGTGCTGGGTCTTGAAGTAGGCGGAGACGGGGTACAGGGCGTTGAGCTCATCGAGCGGGATATTGAAGAAGCCCTGGATCTGCCCGGCGTGGAGGTTGAGTGTGAGGATGCGGTCGGCGCCGGCGGTTTCGAGCATGTTGGCGATCATGCGTGCGGTGATCGGGACGCGAGGCTGGTCTTTTTTATCGCTGCGGCCGTAGGCGTAATAGGGGATAACCGCTGTGATGCGGCCGGCGGAGGCGCGCTTGGCTGCATCGATCATGATGAGGAGCTCGATGATCGATGTGTTGACCGGGGTGCAGAAGGGTTGGACCAGGTAGACATCGCGCATGCGGATGTTCTCCTGGTACTGGACGAAGATGTTCTCGTTCGAGAATTCGAAGACGTCGATCTTGCCGAGCTGGCGGCCGAGGCGGGCGCAGATGGCCTGGGCAAGTTCGGGGTGGGCTCTGCCGGTGAAGATTGCGAGATCGCTGAACACCAAATTCCATCCCCCGGCACAGACAGCTTCCTGGCCCGTGGCCCAGGGGCGAATGTAGCATCCCCGAGTTGCTAGTTGCGAGTTGGGGGCTATGAGCCGGCGGGGTGCTGGCGGCGCCAGAGGTAGGAGAGGGCGCCGGTAGCGACGCCGACGTTGAGGGATTCGACGCGCGGATCCATCGGCAGGGCGACGACGAAGTCGCTTTCGCGGCGGAGCAGCGGGCCGATACCTTCGCCTTCACTACCGATGATGAGGGCGGTTTTCGCGGGCCAATCGAAGGATGTGGCCGGGACGCTGTCGTCACCGGTATCGGCGGCGACGACCCAGTAACCAGACTCCTTGAGGAGCTTGATGGCCATGTTGAGGTTCTGCGGGGCGCAGACGGGGGCGATGAAGCTGAGGCCAGCGCTTGCACGGTGGACACCCGGGGTGAGGAGAGCACCGCGCCGGGGAGGGAGGACGATGGCGTCGGCGCCGACGGCGACGGCGGTGCGAAGGACTGCTCCCAGGTTCTGGGGATCGGTGACGCGATCCACCAGGAGGATGAGCGAGGCACCCGCGGCGTTGCGGGCGATGGTGCCGAGGTCAGCGGGTTCGGAACGGCGCAGGCGGACGAGCACACCCTGGTGGACGCCATCGCCCGTGAGTTCATCGAGGCGGGCGACATCGACCGGTTCGACGTTGATACCCTGGGCGCGGCCCTGTTCGACGAGCAGGAGGACACGGTCGTTGTGCGTGTCGCGGAAGTAGAGGAGCGATCTCGCGGCCCGCGTCTGAAGTGCCATGGCGCAGGGGTTGATCCCGAAGGCGAGGTCGTCGGGGGTGGAATTTGGCTTCGGGCGCATGCGGGGCATGGATAGCAGTAGGCACCGGGGGCGGGCTTTGCGGCAAGTAGGCGGGCAGGTTCGCCAGCAGGCGGGTTTGTGACGCGCGGTGTTCGAAGGTTGGGAGGGGCGTCGACAGGCTTGCCCCTGACGGCGCACAATCCCACCGCTGGAGGTGCCACATGACCACGATTGATCCCGCCGATATCGCCATCGAAGAGCCTGCGAGCTACGACTGGAACGCCATTATCGATGACCTCAACCGGCTCCTTCGCCTCAAGACCACCCCGATTGGCATGAAGATGTTCGCCACGGTCGAGGAGATGGCGGCGATCCCCAAGATCCGGCGGCCCAACGGGACCGTTCACACGACGGACCAGATTGTCGCGCAGGCTGCGCGCCTCGGCTGGACCGTGGGGATCACGAATGATGACCTCGTGGGCGCGCAGTGCGGCGCCGTGATCGGGCTTTCGCCACGCGACGAGAAGTGGCTTTCGGGCAAGCACATGGCGGGTGTCTGGTTCGATACCCTCGAGGATTCGGCCGCCCACCAGGAGGCGATGGACACGGTCCCGTTCGGGAAGTACCAGGCGATGGCGGTTTCGCCGCTCACTGCTGGCCGCCTCGACCCGCCGGATATCTGCCTCATCTACGCGACGCCGGGCCAGATGATCATCTTCATCAACGGGCTCCAATTCAGCGGATACCGGAAGTTTGAATGGAGCGTGGTGGGCGAAAGCGCCTGTGCTGACTCATGGGGCCGTGCCCTCACGACGGGAGAGCCGAGCCTTGCCATCCCATGCTTCGCCGAGCGGCGGTACGGCGGTGTGCTCGACGATGAACTCCTGATGGCGCTTCCGCCGAAGTATCTTCCGCGTGCGATTGCGGGGATGAAGCGGCTCGCCGCAAACGGCCTGCGCTACCCGATCCCCCAGTACGGGATTCAGAGTGACGCCCGCGCTGGCCTTGCGGTGAGCTACGGCAATCGCTAGCCCTGGCTAACCCGGCCGCCCGTGCGGTGGAGTGCCGTGCATGAAGCGAAGCAGTATGTGCGCCACGGGGCGTGCGGACTCCCTCGGGGTGTCGCTGGTTCGGGCCGCTTTGCCCCAGGGTGAAGCGATGGGAAGCGTGCACCGGGTGCGTGCTGTTGCCAGCAGACGGTAGCCTGTACCCTTTCCAGCGATGCATGCGCTCGCCGTCCTCACTTTCCTGACCATCGACATCAACATCGATCCGACGATGTTTGACATTGGCCCGTTCACACTCACATGGCACGGGTTCTTCACGGCGGTGGGCATCATCGCCGGGGTATCGCTCTCGGTGTGGCTGGCGAAGAAGGACGGGATCCCCCCCGAGGTGGCGCAGGAGATCGCGCTCGTCGGCGTGCCTTCGGCCATCGTTGGCGCTCGCATGTTCTACGTGTTCGAACACTGGGACCGGTTCAGCAGCGACCTCCCGGCGATCGTGACGGGGCTCACCGAGGGCGGTATCACGCTGTATGGCGGCCTGCTCGGCGGGGTCATCGGCGGCCTTGCCTACTCGCTCTGGCACAAGTGGCCGATCGCGATCGGCCTGGACGCGGCGGCTCCGGGCATGATCCTCGGGCAGGGCATCGGGCGTATCGGTGACCTCATCAACGGTGAGCACCATGCCACGGGGACGGACCTCCCCTGGGGGGTGCGCTACACGAACCCAAATACCCTTGGGGAGCTCGGCAAGGCCGTCCATCCCACGGCCGGCGGCTACGAACTTCTCGGCGACTTCATCATCTGTGCCGTCCTCGTCTTCGTTGCCCGCCGCTACATCAAGACTCCGGGCTGGGTGTTCTGCCTCTACATTGCCCTCTACGGCATCATGCGGTTCTTCCTCTCGTACACGCGCCTCGACGAGCAGGAGCTCTGGCGTATCCCGGTGCCACAGGTTGTCAGCGGTATCCTGCTTGGCACGGCCGTCATCGTCGCCGGGATCCTGTACCGCCACCCGGGGCCCATCACCCCGGAGTATGCGGAGCGCGTCTGGGGTGACCGTGAGGAGGGTGGCGACAAGCCTTCGAGCGGCACCAAGAAACCGGCGGCTGTCTAGACCGTGCCAACGCCTGTTGACGTGGTGCTGTACGGGCGGCCTGGCTGCTCCCTCTGCGTCGAGGCCGAGCGCATGCTCCAGCGCATTGGCAAGCGTGTCCCGCTGCGCATCCGCAACATCGACATCGAGCGTGACGAGGAGCTCCTTCGCCGCTACATGTTCGAGATCCCGGTCATCGAAGCCGGGGGGCGTGTGCTCGCAACCGCGCCGGTTCGCGAAGGTGCGCTGGAGGACTCGCTGGAAGCGGTTGCCCGGGACGAACCGGCCAACCGGCCGGCATAGCCGGGGCCTGCGAGCCTGCGGAATTCGTTCGTCTTTGCTGATGATTTATGCGTCTGTAATCAAGCGGTCACTAAGGTAGCGCGAGCAAGGGAGGGATGTCCTGCTTGACCCTGATTCGACGCTCAATCCTGATCGAGGCACCCACACCGTACGTCTACGGGTTCTGGCGTAGCGAGGGGCTGGCAAGTGTGTTCCTCACGCCGGAGGAATCGCTCGCGCCACTCCCTCCCTGGTCGCTGGAAGCAGACGACGAGAACTGCCGCCTCGCCTGGACGTTCGGGACGGGACCAACCCGGGAAGCACGGATGACCTTTGCGCCGCTCGAAGGCAATGCCACCTGGCTGGTCTTCACCGCCGATTGGGAGGCCCCCGACGGGATCGAAGAGACCGGTCCGACGATCGACGAACTCACCTGCCAGATTGACCGCGGGCTCCACACGACTCGTGACCTGATCGAGCAGCGCGCGGCCATGGCATGCGCTGACTACCGTTGAGCACGTGCCGGTTGGAGGAGGACGGGTGTGACAAGCGGCCTCAGTTGAGGTGGAAGGTATCGCCCTCTTCGTCATCCTCGTCGCCGTCGCTGTCGCTGTAGATGCCGGCGGGAGAGCCGCGCCAGACCGAGACGACGAAGTCCTCGCGGTAGGGGTCGGCGGTCATCACGAGCCGTTCGTCGGCTGCATCGATGAGTTCCTGGATGCGTGTCTCGTTGGCATCGGCGGTGGTGCAGAGCGTGGCATAGACGTTCGTCCCCTGGTAATGGAGGTCGATCCGTCCAACGATTCCGCCATCTTCGAGGATGGTGTAGGACTCGGAGTGCGGTGTCCGGCATTCACGTTCGAAATCGATCACAGCGGTCGTACCTGCCCGTTCCCGAAGATAGTCCACTTGTAGCTGGTGAGTTCGCGCAACCCCATTGGGCCGCGGGCGTGCATCTTCTGCGTGGAGATTCCGACTTCGGCACCGAGCCCGAACTGGGCGCCGTCGGTGAACTGGGTGCTGGCGTTCACGTAGACGCAGGCGGAGTCGACCTCATCGACGAAGCGCATCGCGTTGGTGTAGTTCTCGGTAAGGATGGCATCGCTATGGTGGCTGCCGTAGCGCTCGATGTGCTCGATGGCCTCGTCCATAGAGTCAACAATTCGAATCCCAACGCGCAGCGCCAGGTGTTCGGTCTGCCACGTCTGTTCGCTGGCGCGCTCCACCATGACCCCGGGGTGCGCCTCGGGCGAGAGGAGTGCGAGTGCGCGGTCGTCGCCGATGAGTGTCACCTTCGGTCCCCAGCGTTCGCAGAGTGCATCGAGGAACGAGGGGGCGGCGGCGGCATGGACGAGGAGCGTGTCGACCGCATTGCAGATGCTGTAGCGGCGTGTCTTGGCGTTGTCGACGATGGTGACCGTTTTCTCGAGGTCCAGTTCTGCATCGACGTAGATCTGCACGACGGCATCGCCATGGGCGATAACGGGCATCGTCGCGTTCATCCGAACATATTCGATGAGTTGGGGGCCGCCGCGCGGGACGATGACGTCGACGAGGTCGTGCGCTTTGAGCAGGTCATCCACCAGTGCGCGATCCGGGTCAGCAACAACCTGTACGGCATCAGCGGGCACCTCGGTTCCCGCCAGCGCCCGTGTGAGCACCTCACCAAGTGCGGCGTTGCTGTGGCGGGCTTCCTTGCCGCCGCGAAGGATGCTGGCGTTCCCGCTCTTGAGGGCGAGTGCGGCGATGTCGATGGTCACATTCGGGCGCGATTCGTAGATGCAGGCAACCACGCCGAGTGGCACCCGCCGCCGCCCAATGAGCAGCCCGTTGGGGAGGGTTCGCGAATCGAACACCTCGCCGATCGGGTCGGGCAGCGCCGCCACTGCGCGCGTGTCGCCGGCGATGCCGCGCAAACGGTCGGGCGAAAGCGACAGGCGTTCGACGAAGTAGGCATCGAGCCCGGCTTCCCGTGCGGCTTCGAGGTCGAGTGCATTCGCTTGGAGGATGGGTTGCTGGTCGGTCTCGAGGAGTGTTGCGATGCGGAGGAGCGCGTCGTTCTTCTCCTTCGCGGAGAGGTTCGCAAGCCGTCGTGATGCGGCCCGGGCCGCCGCGGCACATTCGCGGATGAGTGATGTCGCCGTCGTCATAGGTGTAAGTGTAGCAGTGCGGGCAGCCGGGACTATCGGACGGGTTGGAGCGGGGCCGGGGGGCAGCTACACGCCGGCGTAGCTGTGGAGGCCGCTTACCCAGAGGTTCACGGCAAAGTAGGTGAACATGACGAGGACCCACATGATGATGAGCCACCACATCGGATCGGGCCGCCAGCCGCGCCGGATACGAAGCGGAACGACCTTGCGGATCCCGGGGGCGTTTGCCACCGAGCCAGTCCCGGCACGGGCGTGGAAATAGGCGACGATGCTGAGCCAGGTGACGAGGGCACTCGTTTCCTTGGGGTCCCAGCCCCAGTAGCGGCCCCACGCGCTGTTCGCCCACCAGGCGCCAAGGGCGATACCGAGACCGAGCAGCGGAAAGCCGATCATCACGGCCTTGTGAGCGAGGTCACCGGCCGCGTCAGCGCTCGGGAGGCTCGCGAACCGGCGCTTCCCCTCGCCACCCTGGAGGAGGTAGATGGTGGCGCCCGAGAAGGCAACGGTCAGCACGGCGTAGGAGATCATCATCACGCTGACGTGGATGGTGAGGAGCGGGCCGTTCTGGAGGGCGGGAATGAGGGGAACGATATCCGTTGGGAAGAGGGTGGCGATGCCGAGGACGGCAGCGACGATCGGGGTTGCGATGACACCGATACGGCGCTGTCCCGTGAATGTCTCAAAGGCGAGGTAGGCGGCGGCGATGCCGAAGCCGAAGGCCGATGTGAACTCGTAGAGGTTCGAGATGGGGGCGTGGCCTGTGGCGGACCAGCGGGTGGCGACCTGACCCGCGAGGGCGATAACGGAAAAGGCGAGGAAACTCGTTGCGAGGCGGCCGATGCCGGGATTGGGGATTCCGGTGGCGCTGGAGATGGTGATGGTGCCGGCGCTCGTCTGTGCGCTCAGGCGGCGAAGGGAGACGGAAGCGCTGGCGACGTAGGCGATATAGAGAATTGCGGCGATGACCGAGGTAACGAGCCCGGTCCAGAAGAGGTAGATGGAAAACTCGGCCATTCCGTGATCATGCTACTGCTGATCGAATCAGCACGACACCATGGGAGTTCGAGCAAGGTTGAGCCTGCCCGGGCGTGGGCGTGGAAGTGGAGTGGACGCCACGGCGAAAGGGAGCGTGTTGGCGCGGAGCATTGGTGACCTACAACGGTCCCTGCAGGGGTTAGGGCTATCTGGCAGGTTGGGGCCAGGCGGAGTTGGCCTAACCTGATCAGAGCCAGGTTCTGGTACGGGCGAGCGCCTGCACGAGCCGGAGTACTGGCAACTCCCCGGCCGCAGACGCCGCCAGGGCGATCGCCCACCCGGTGTGGAGGTGTGCATGCGTCCGGGAGACGGTGGACAGCGCACCGGCCAGGTCCGCAACACTCAGGAGCGAGGCGACAAGGAGGACGATCGCTGCGGCCGCCGCCATGGCGAATGAGCGGTGCGTAAGCAATCCAACAGCCAGGGCCAAGGCGAGCACACCGAGCAACACCGGGTTTTCGTCTCCCTGAGGCTGCGGGCCGGGGAGGTTGTCGAAGACACCCGTTCCCGCGAGTGCCAGGGCGCAGCCGCTGGCTCCAAGCGCGACCACCAGCAGCGGCGCACGACAGGGGTGTGGAGGAAGGGGCACGGTACCCCCTCAGGCTGCCACCGGCACGTGCCCGGTGCGGCGCGACGGATGGACGAGCCAGGCGAAGAAGATGCCAAGGATGTAGAGGCCAAGGAGCGGCACGGAGACGATGGTCTGGTCTACGGGGTCGGGTGTGGGAACAACGAAGCAGGCCATGACGAAGACGAGGACAATCGCGTAGCGCCAGAAGGAGAACATCTGCTTCGCCCGGACAAGGCCGAGCCAGCTGAGCAGTGCCATGACCATGGGAAGTTCGAATGAGAGGCCGGCGAAGAAGATGGAGCGGACGACGAAGTTCGCGTATTCCTTGACGCCAATGACGTTCTCGATCTTGTCGGCGCCGAAGTTGAGGAGGAAGCCGAGCGAAAGGGGGAGCACGATGAAGTAACCAAAGGCCATTCCGAGCACGAGGAAGAGGAAGGTCCCAAAGAGGGCGGGAAAGAGCAGGCGTATTTCTTTCCGGGTGAGCCCGGGGGTGACGAAGGCGAGAATCTGCCAGATGACGACGGGGGAGGCGAGGGCGAGCCCGCCGTAGATACCGATCTCGAAGATGACGCCGATTCGATCGGCAGGTGAGAAGCTCGCGACCTTGAGCCCGGGGACGGCATCGCGGCCGGGGGCGAGCAGCCAGCCGAGGATGGTTTCCCAGAAGAAGAGACAGACGGCTGCGCCGATGATGAAGGCGAGCGAACAGATGATGACGCGGTTCCGAAGCTCGACGAGGTGCTCGAGGAGCGTCATCTCGCCGGTGGAGCGTGTGCGTCCTCGCTGCTTGATCGGGGGCGACGTTGCCTCGCTTGTCACTGTGTCGCAGCCGGGTGGTTCAGAAGATGGCCGGCGGCAGCCGCTGTTCAGACGGAGGCTCGGTGGCGGTATCGGCAGGAGCAGGAGCAGGAGCCGCGGGTGTGACGGCCGCGGGAAGTTGTGCCTGCGTTGCCGCGACTGTCTCAGCCGGCGGCTCATCTCGCACGGCGGCGCGGAAGTCCTTCACTGCCGTCCCAAGATCCTTCCCCAGGCGGCCGACGCGACCAGCACCGAAGAGCACCATGACAAGTGCAAGAATAATGAGGAGTTCTGGAACCCCGATATCACCGAACATGCGTTCCTCCACAGTGCGATAGGGTGATCATATTTAGGGAACTTTGGGGTACAAGTGATGAAAAAGGCACCATTTACTGTTACGTGCTTATCGTGACCCTGTAGCCTACTCATCTGGCGTCATATTCTTATAATAATTAGCTGAATCGCAGGGCTCCGGTATCGGTGTCTATCTCAACCACCCCTGGTGACGGAAAGAGGATGGAAATGGGGGGACGCCAGCACTCCTTGTCGTCGGGGCACTCGAATGCCAGTCTCGGGATAGCACGAGAGGAGGGGACCCATGCCTCACCGCCATCCCTGGCCGTTCGTCGTTAGCGCGGCTGCGTTCGTCGTGATTGCGGGCGCTGTTGCTATCGCACTGCTGCGGGGTGGTTCTTCGTCCGTGGCAGCCACACCGGTGGCCGGGGTGACGCCGGAGTCTTCCGCCGCTTCGATGACAGAACTGGCGACGTACTCGGACCCGTTTGCGTATTGCGCCGCGGTAGGAGACCAGTTGCACCCTGATAACCGTTACACGGGCCCGGCCGAGCCGCAGAGTGTCGTCCGGGCGTTGGAGCGGGCGCTGGGTTCGAAGCCGGGGACGCTCGACAACTTTGCGGCTTCGGGGAACGTCTACTGGCGCTGTGAGGACTCCCATGTCCTTGGCTGCTTCCCCGGCGCGAATCTGACGTGCTGGGATGCGAATACCGATCGAACCCCGACGGATGGGGAGATCCAGTGGTGCGCGAGCCATCCGGGCGATGGGGGCGCGACGGCGGCGATCCCGTTCGTGGTGACCGGGCATTCGACGGTCTATGAATGGCGCTGTGTGGGGACGACGCCCACCGTGATGCAGCAGGTAGCCAAGGTGGACAAGGCCGGGCTCATTGCGCGTATCTGGTACACGCTGAGCCCCAACTAAGGGAACGCTACTGCCAGGCAGCGTGGGGATGGGGCGCCTGCATGGCACCCGCAACCGACTGGAGCAGGTGCCATGCGGTTGCCCGCAGATGACTCAACGGGCGGCGGCGTAGGCCTCCACGTGGGCCTGCCAGTAATGGTGCGTCTTCGCGACAACGGTCACGACGCTCTTGACTTCGTTCTTGAGGCGAAAGGATGGGTGAGCGGGCACGAAGAGGCGCTCTGCATCGCTGCGAGCATCGACGTTTTCGAGGATGATGCTGGCGCAGAGCCAGGCGGCCATGCGCGAGTCGCCACACGTCACGGCCAGCCATCCGCCCTCGACAGGTTCGGAGAAGAGGCCGGTTGTCTCGAAGATCCCGCGCCGGATTTCTGCAACGGCATCGCAGTCGGACGGTTCGAAGTCGTTGCCCTCGGGAAGATGAAGCGCCTGGCCAGGGCCCCGGTGAGGGGGCCCGCCGTAGAGGGCGAGATCGCAGAAGCTGGTCCACATCGCCGCCCAATCGGGGCGGCCGTCGGGCCGAAAGAGGAATTCGGCGGAGGTCATTGGTGGCGGTGGGGGAGCTCCGGCCTCGATTGACTGGCGAGTCCACTGGCGCGCCTGTGCGAGGAGGGACGTTGACAGCATGGTGAGGGCTGCCTGGTCTCCGGTCAGGACTTCGACAGTCGTATCGGTGAAGCCGGCGAACTGGCGGGCGGCGTCCTTCCACCCTTCGAGCGCGGCATCGGGCTGGGTATTATCGACGAGGACAATGGCGCTGGTAGCCACGGGTCTGCTCCTGGTAACTGCAAGTCCTTGCAATTGCAGGTGATTGCGTTACTCTAGCGCCAATGCCGCTCTACGACTACGCCTGCGAAACCTGCGCTCTGACATTCGAAGTCTCGCGTTCGTTCAAAGAAGCGGACCTGCCTGCGCACTGTCCGATCTGCGACAGGCCGGCGAAGAAGCAGATCACAACACCGATGATGACGTTCACGCGGGGTGCCCGTGCCGATGGCGCCATGCCGAGCCAGCCGGGCGGCGGGTCATGGTTCCATCATGGCCACAGCCATGGGCCGGGCTCAGGGGCACACACGCACTAACGACGGGAACCCCGCCAGTACTCGGGTCGTTCGTAGAACTCATGGCGGGTTACCGTGGTCTCATAACCGCGCCAGGGGCGGTCAGCCTGTCGCAGGTGCAATGAGGCCTGCCTGGCGGAGGACGCCGAGGATGCGGTCGCGGGCGATGACGCCGATGACGCGGCCATCTTCGATGACGGGCATGTGCAGGAGGTTCTCGGTTTCCATTTCGAGCAGGACTTCGGAGACGAGTTGCTCCTTGCGCGCGGGTCGGAGCTTGTCCTTCGTGACCATCGCCTGACTGGCGGTGGTGAGATCCCAGAGTGGCTCGGGGACCTCGCGCAGCTGGTAGCCGCTGATGATGCCGGCGAGCGAGCCGTTCTCTTCGACGAAGTAGCAGACGCGGGGGTTGATCTCGAGGACGCCGCGGGCGAGCGAGCCGACCGTCATCGAGCCGGGGACCACGGGCGGGTCGAGGGTCATGAGGTCGCTGGTGTGGTACTGCTGGAGGGTGCGGACGAAGCGGTTCTGGAGGAGGCTCTGGCGGGCGGCGTTTTCGAGGAAGAGGCCGATGAGGATGAGCCAGCCGCCGCCGAGCGGGTCGCGGGCGATGACCACGTCGATGTAGAAGACGGCGAGGAGGCCGATCGCCATCATCGTCCAGGCGATGCCGCGGCCTGTCCATGCGGCGATGCTGGTTGCGCGGTTGTAGTTGCCGGTGACCAGCCAGATCAGTGAGCGGAAGACGCGTCCGCCGTCCATCGGGAAGGCGGGCATGAAGTTGAAGATGCCGAGGACGAAGTTCATCCACGCCAGCCAGAAGAGGACGTAGTCGACGGGGCGGGTGTCCTGTGCGCCGAGGAGGAACCAGGCGCCGAGGAATACGCCTCCGAGGGCGAAGCTCGTGAGGGGTCCGGCGGCGGCCATGAGGAGCTCGCCGAGGGGTCGGGCAGCCTCCCGGGTGATCTGGGCGACGCCCCCAAAGAGGAAGAGGGTGATGCTGCGGACGGGGATCTTGTAGGCCCTGGCCACCACGCTATGGGCGAGTTCGTGGATGATGATCGAGGCGAAGAAGAGCAGGACGCTGGCCGCCGCCATCAGGAAGTGGGTCTGGGCGCTGGCCTCGGCGAGGGCACTGGGAAAGACCTCGGTCGCAAGGATCCAGGTCGTAAGTGCGAACAGGAGGAACCAGCTCGGGTTGACGAGGATAGGGATGCCGAGGAGCGACCCCAGCCGGATGTTTCGCATCGTGGAATCCATAATACACACGGTGTCACTCGGGCCACGGAAAGACGGACGGGTGCACGAGATTCGCGAATCGTAAAGAGGGCCACCGGCTGGCGAGGAACCTTTTCCGTGCGTCGAGCGTCTCTTCAACACGGGCATCGAGATTCTGCCCGGCAGGAGAACGCCATGCGCAAACGCCTTGCTATCGGATCAACCGTTGCCATCATCGCCGTGACGGCACTTGCGGGGATCGGCCTTTTCGTGGCGAGCAACGACAATGAAGAGGCGAGCCAGTACTCCGCCGGCCCCGACAGCGGGGCGTCCGAGAGCATGACGGGATTCCCGTCGGGCAATGATCTCGCGGCCACTGGCGAACGGTCGTCGTCGAACGCGATAGCGAAGGACACGCTGCCCGCCGCTCCGAGCACGAACGGTACACAGACGTACGGGGCAGCCGGAGCGGCAGGGGGAGGAACGGCACTTCCGTCGCTGCTTGACCGAAAGGTAATCCTCACCGCGAGCCTGGGGCTGGGCGTGGATGATGTAGCTACCACCTTCACGGAGGCATCGCGGCTGACCCGGAGCAGTGGTGGTTATGTGGAGAAATCGAGCTATGCCGCCAGCAGTGCCGGTGACACGAAACAGCGCACCGCAACGCTCACGCTCCGGGTGCCGGCAGATCAGTATGACTCGCTGCTCGCGCAACTCCGGGGGATGCCGGGGGTGAAGGTGAACTCGGAGGGGTCGAAGTCGAGTGAGGTGACCGAGCAGTACACGGACCTGCAGAGCCGGCTTCGCAACCTCGAGCGGACGGAGCAGAGCTATCTGAAGCTGCTCGAGCAGGCAAAGTCGATCCAGGACATCCTGACGGTGAACGACCGTCTCGACAGCGTGCGGGGACAGATCGAGCAGATCCAGGGGCGGCTGAACGTCCTCGACAAGATGACGGACCTTGCGACGATCGACCTGACGCTGACGCCTATCACGCCGGGGAAGGCCGAGCCGAAGACGGGCGGACCGAAGGCCTTCAGCGAAGCGCTTGCGGATGCATGGGAGTGGTCGCTCGACGCCCTTCGCTACGTTGCGGCGGGTGGTGCGGTTGCACTCGTAGCCGCCGGGTGGCTGTTCATCCCGCTGAGCGTGCTGGCGCTGATGGTGCGGCGCTGGCGTCATCGCCGTCCGCAGCCGGCCCCGCAGCCGCCGACCCCGGCGCCGCAGGGGTAGGGGATGGCAGTGCAGTGGCTTCCGAGGGGGCGCCGCTGAAGCTGGTGGCGGCATGAGCGGGGCACGTGGGCACTGAGGGAGGGGCTCTCATCCCCGGCCTCTCCCCATCATGTCTTGCTCTTCACGAGGGCAGGGGTAGGATTGAGCACAGCCTGGCCCGGCGCCCATTCCCTGGGCGAACGCCACGGGGAAGCTCATGCGCACAGCGAACTACGTCTTCTCCGTCACTTCGATCGTGCTCGGTATTGCGCTCATCCTGTTCATGCTCATCCAGGATCCGGGCTTCAACATCGGGATCGCTATCGGTATCGTGCTGGTACTCAACGGTGCGGTGCGGCTCTGGTTCGCACAGGACGACCGCTGATGCGATCCTGTTCGTTACCAACTGCCGCCGCCGAGCGAACGGCCTGACGGAGCAACTCATGGCCACAGCTACGACGATCCTCGTTCCGCTCACGAATACCCCTGCCTCGATGGAGGCGGTGGGGGTGGCGGCCATGCTCGCGAAACAGAAGAAGGCGAAGCTGTACGCGGTCCATGTCATCGAGGTGCTTCGTTCGCTGCCGCTCAATGCGGAGATGGAGGCCGAGGCGCGCCGGGGCGAACAGCTCATTCGCCGGGCCGAGGAGATCGCCGAACACCAGGGTGTCCAGCTGACGGGACAGCTCCTCCAGGCGCGCGATGCCGGCCCCGCGATCGTCGATGAGGCTCGTGACCGGAACGCGGAGGTCATCATCCTGGGGATCGGCTACAAGCGGCTTATCGGGAGCTTCCAGGTTGGGCGGACGGCGGACTATATCCTGAAGAACGCGACCTCGCAGGTCTGGGTCATCCGGCAGGGTGTGAACCCGCCGGGGAGCCAGCACGAGGAGTAGGAAGGTGGCGTGATGAACGTGCTGATCATGGGCTGCGGAAGGCTCGGATCGCGGTTGGCAACGATGCTCGACGCGGGCGGCCACAAGGTCACCATCCTCGACACGAATGCGGGGGCGTTCCGGCGATTGCCCGAGACATTCGGGGGCACACGAGCGATAGGCAACGGTATGGACGGACCTGTCCTCGAGCGCGCGGGTATCCGGGAGATGGATGCCTTCATTGCGGTAACACAGGGGGACAACCGGAACTATTTCGCCTCGCAGATGGCGAGGGAGGTCTATGGCGTGAAGCGTGTCCTCTGCCGGATTTACGACCCGGTGCGCGAAATTGTCTTCCATGAGCTCGGACTCGAGACGTTCAGCCCGACAAGCCTGGGGGCGAAGATCATGTTCGAGATGCTCCTCGGCGAAGGCGCCGCGAAGGGCTAGACAGGAGAAGCGATGTACATCCTCGTTGCAGGTGGCGGAAAGGTGGGTTTCCACCTCGCCCAGGAGCTCCTCGATGGCAATAACGAAGTCCTCATCATCGAACGTGACCCGGCGCGGGCGGCGCAGATAGCCGACGAGCTGGGAGATGCGGTGATGAGCGGGGACAGCTGCGAGGCGACGACGCTCGATGCGGCCGGGGTCTCACGGGCCGACCTCGTTGCAGCGGTGACGGGTGACGACGAGGACAATCTCGTCATCTGCGAGATAGCGCGGCGCCGCGGCGTTCCGCGGACGATCGCGAGGATCAACAACCCGAAGAACGAGCTCCTCTTCAAGAAGCGGGGGATCGAGACGACGATTTCAGCGACGCAGGCGGTGCTGGCCCAGATTGAGCAGGAGCTGCCGATGCATGAAGTCATCCCATTGCTCCAGCTCCACTCGGGGTTGGAGATCGTGGAGATGAAGATCCCGGAGACCTCACCGGTGGTGGGGCGGTCGATCCGCGAGGTGCTGTTGCCGCCGGAGTCGCTCATCTGCCTGATTGTGGACCCCGCGGGGATGCCCCGCCTGCCCGGTGGCGACACGCGCCTGAACCCGGGGGATGCGCTGGTGATTGTTTCGCACAAGGAGAGTGCGCCGATGTTGCGGGAGGCGCTTATCGGGTCGACGCATGGGCTCGACACGTAGGCTGACCCTGGCGATGCGATCTGCGGGGAGTTTGCGGGTATGAGGCTCGCCTACCTCGGCCCGCCGGGGACGTTCGGAGACGAGGCAGCGCATGTCTATGCGCCGCATGCGGAACGGCTGGCGTGCCCGTCGCACGCTGCTGTTGCAGCGGCCGTGGAGTCGGGGAAGGCGGATGAAGGGATCGTCGCCATCGAGAACTCCCTGAACGGTTCGGTCTCGGAGACCCTCGACATCCTCATCCACGACACGACGCTGAAGATCAAGGCCGAGCTGGCCATTCCCGTTGTCTTGAACCTGATCGCAAGGCCGGGGATGGGTCTCTCCGATGTGAGGGTGATCTTTTCGCACCCGCAACCGTTCGGCCAGAGCCGCCGGTTCCTGGAAGAGCAATTCCCGGATGTGCAGGTGGAGGCTGCCCTTTCGACGACGGCGGCCGTTGAGATTGCACTTCAGCGCGACGACGCGGCGGCCATCGGCACGGCTCGGGCGGCGGCAATCTATGGCGGCGAGATCCTCGCTCCCGGTATCCAGGACGCCGACAACAATGTGACGCGGTTCGTGGTGCTTGGCCACGAGAGCCCCCCGCCCACAGGGCGGGACCGGACCTCGATCGCGTTCATCTTTCCCGATGACAGGCCGGGCCTGCTGGCGAAGGTGCTCACCCTTTTCGCGAGGGCCGGCATCAATCTCTACAAGATCGAGAGCCGCCCGACGCGGGCGATCCTTGGCGAGTACGTGTTCCTGGTGGACTTCGACCACCACCAGCACGACCCGGAAGGGCAGGCGATCCTGGCTGCCATCCGGCCGCTGTGCGCTGAACTGAAGGTGTTCGGTTCGTACCCGCGGATGTAGCG
>WBZR01000120.1_pt1 | contig 19605 bp, 20 predicted proteins | sample 5204231 | NCBI WGS metagenome assembly WBZR01 (sample SAMN12412403, study PRJNA552823) | activated sludge metagenome | isolation source: activated sludge from anammox sidestream of wastewater treatment plant... | place: USA: Virginia | collected 2017-08 | reverse complement strand
CCAGTTTGGGACGGGCGCACTGCCCTTCGACCTCTTGATTCCTGGCATAGGCCGGGGCACGCTCAGGCTAGGGAACCGAGGCGGCGTGGTCCAAACCTCGCACCCCGTTGGGTTCCGGTACGCCCAACGGCCCGAAACCCCACAAGAGCTCGCCGCAGTCCTCGAAGCACGGTTTGGGCCTGGGATCGTACTCGTCGGCAAGGCGATCGCCTTCGTCGCCATGCTCTCCAGCGAGTACGTCTTCGTCATGCACGCTCGAGCGAGCGAGTACGTCCACCGGACGGCAAAGTTGCTCCGGTCTATGCGAGAGGCCGGAATCGCCCTTCCCGCTGCAAACCCCATCCTTCGCATCCAATACTCGACGTGGGAAGCCTTGGACGGTGTGAACGCTTGGCTTCACTTGCCCGAGCCGCTCCAGGGACCCTTCGGCACAAGGACGGTCTCGGCGTGCGGCATGGCAGCCCGCCGAAAGCTCGTCGCCCAGGAACAACGCGCGCTCTTGGAGGAGTTAGCGGTCGAGCGAAGCCCTATCGGGCTGATTCGACTCCTTTCCCTACGATTGGGAGAGACTTGGGCACCGCTTGCGGCCAAGTTTGAAGACATGACCCGTGTTGTCGTAGGGTTGAAGGAGGTCGTAGCGGGCTACAAGGAGCAGAAGGCAAGGATCGTCGCCCATCTCCGCGAGGCGACCGCTCGGCGAGCAGCGACCGAGCGCGAATTGGGCGAGCACTGGCGGGCCAAGGTCTGGAACCACGAGCCCGAGCCCACCGAACTGGCGCATCGCGAGTCGCTCTCCGGTCGGCTCCGAGGCGTCCTGCTCGAGATCGAGCGCCTCAAGTCGGAATGGAACGCCTTGGACAAGGCCCAGCATCAGGCTGTCCGTGCCGAGGAGGTCGTGGCCGCTAAGGAGCGGCGGCGCGTGATCTCGGTGGAAGCGGGCTTTGCTCGCGCCGAGCTCGTGAAGGCTGCCGTCTTCGCGAGCGATGGATTGGATCGGGCGGGGCTCCGGCCGTGCGCGTGGTGGTTCCCGATCGTGAGTCCCGACGGCAAGTGGTTCGAAGAGACGGCGAGCCGGGCCACCTACTGCCTTGAGGAGTTGGATTGAGGCCGATCCCCTTCGCCAAGGTACAGGCGCTCCGAAACACGTTCGCCCTGGTCGAGACTGGGGCGATCCCACTGGAAGGCGAGCCGGGCCTCGCCGTCGCCATGGCGCGGAAGGGGTTCGGGGTGGGAACGGACGGTCTCCTGGTTCTAGGGCGTCGAGAAGAAGGTCTCGACATGAGGATGTACAACCCCGACGGCACGCCCGATTTCTGCGGGAACGGACTGCGCGCGGCCGCTTGGTTCGCCTACACGCGGGGCTGGATCGGCCCACGCGCCACAGTGCAACACGGCGGGATTGCTGTGCCTACCGTTGTAACCCAAAGGGATGTGACCATTGAGCTGCCTCCCGCCTCGTTCGCGCCCGAAGACGTACCGATCCGTTCCACTGAGCCGTGGATCGAGCAGGAGGTCGAAGGAGTCACGGGCACGGCCGTGAGCACAGGCAGCACACACTTCGTCGTCTTCCGGGACAGTCTCCCGGAGGACCAAGAGTTCTTCTCGGTCAGCCCGAGGATCGAGGCCGCCGAGGCCTTCCCCCAGAGAACCTCGGTCATGTGGGCCGTGCGCGAGGCTGAGGGTGTCTATCGGGTTCGTATTTGGGAGAGAGGCGCCGGCGAGACCCTTGGGTGTGGCACAGGGAGCATTGCCGTCGCCGCAGTCGCAAGGCGGCTTCATGGCGCACCCGCGGAGATCCTTGTACACAATCCCGGAGGCACGTTGCGGTATGCGGACAACGGGAGCACGATCCAAGCGGCCAGCGCGGCCAGCATCGTGTTCCTCGGTCAATGGACCGCCCATTCCGCCACTTAGACCTCGTAGCTTCGGGCGATCCCTGGACTGGCTGCGATATGGTCCAGAACCTCATCTCTCGACGGGACGTCCTCGCTCGCGCCATCCCGAGTGCAGTTCAGGCAGCCCGCCGCCGAAGCGAACCGCAGCGCATCGGCCAAGGGCCATCCCTCTTCGAGGCCCAGCAACATCCCGGCCCGGAAAGTGTCGCCTGCTCCCGTGGAGTCTACGACCGTAGGACACGGGAACGGGGCGAAGTGCCGCGGGTCGAGCCGCCCGCCACCGGGCATCGTCCCGCCTGCCACAAGGCCGTTCGCGGCGTCGCTGAGGATTGCGAGGCCCCCAAAGCTCCCGAGCAACGAGCCGAGGAGTTCCAGGTTCCGCTGGATATCGCCTCGATACCCAACGTTGTCGGTACTGCTTTGCCACACCGTCGCGAGGAGCCCTTTCCCAATCTCCGCGTCCAGCGCGTAGGTGCCTGCCCCCTGGCTCCTCGCCTCGGCAAGCGCTTGGAGGCTGGCAAGCCCCAAGTTGGCATCCGTGGTGAGCCAATCGCCAGGCCCGAGCTTTGGCACCTTGGGCGCCCTTTGGAAGAGGCCCCGAAAGCGATGGCCGAACATCGTCCTCTCGCCCTCGGGGGTCACATAGATGTCGCAGACCGGGGTCGCTTCATCGTCCACAGGAGTGTGCCCAAGGTCGAGGCCGTGCTCTTCGAAGAACCTTCGCTCCAGGGCAGAGCCCACCGCGTTCCCCGCAAAGAGCGGCTCCGCTCCCCAGCGTCGCAGCGCGATCGCAGTGTTCGCTGCTTCTCCCCCTACCCGCGTGGACTCTGACTCGACCTCGACGTACTGCCCCGGCGAGGGCAAGCGCTCGACCCTTCGTGTCCGGTCGAGGCAGACGGTCCCAAAGACCACAACCACACCGGCATTCTGCACCGGCGTGACTAGGGAATACTCCGGCCGTGTGGGGTCAAGCCTTGGCCGCTTTCGCGATCTGGGTCGCATACGGTTTCCTGTTGCGACGGAAGCAGGGGAGGTGGGTGGCCTCGGCCCAGGGCCTGAGGCCAAGGGAGGTGTGGTCACGGTCGCTCGGCTGGCTCTTGGGAGGCTCGGGCATCGCTTTGGGACTGCTTGCAGCCGTCGGAGCGGGGGGCGGGGTTCGCGACGGACGTCTCGCGCCCTGGGGGATGCTCGTGTCAGTGATCGCCGGGCTCGTCTTCGTACATAGCCAGACCGTGGCCGCGGTGATGATCCTCGCAGGAACCGTCACCAAGCGTACAACCGACCCCTCTGGGACGTCAGAATCCTAGGTGCAACCATGACCCGACCTTTCCTCGCCCTCTCGATCTTGCTGGCCTTTGCCGCACTGACGTATTCGGCCCCCATCGAGACGGGCGCACAAAAGAAGTTCACCCCGGTCGAAAAGATCAAGCGGCTCGATATCTACAACCAAGTGCTCCCAGTGGTCATGACTACGGACCAGATCAAGGCCCTCCTCCCTTCGATCGAGCAGGCCCAAGAGAAGGAGCGACGGCTCGTCAAGCAGGAAGCCGACGAGATGAAGGCGATGGAGGACCGCCTCGACAAGGCGCTGGCTGCAGCGGAAAAAGGCGAGGTGCCCTCGCGCGAGCTCCAGCAAGACATCCACAAGCTGTTCCGAGACTTCAGGATGCGCCGCCTCGCCCTCACGATCGAGAGCACGGACGAGATCGTCTCCCTGCTCAGGAAGAACCTCGACGCGGGCCAGATGAAGGCGATCGCGAACGCGATCACCGCGGCAGAGATCGCCCCCGAAAAGAAGCCGGAAGACGTCACGGAGGAGGAAAGAATCCGAGGTTGGGTACGAATCGTGCTGCTCGACCCTATGGCATACGACCTACTGGTAGAGATGAGTAGGAAGTCGTAGGGCCTCACAAGGCGTTATCATGAGTGTTATGTGGAAGCCCGCATCCCTTTTCTTCGCTCTAGCCCTCCTGGCCGGTTGCGGTTCCGTGCCGAACGAGCCCGTGGCAACGGCCCCGGACGAGCCGATGACAAACACTCCCATCAAGGCACCGGAGGGTCAACCCGTCGCGACGAGCGAGACCAAGAGCGAGCCTCCCAAGCCGGCCGGGACCAAGCTCGTTTGGGCGAAATCTGTCCCCGAGGCCGAGAAGATCGCCGCGAGGGACGGCAAGTACGTCGTGATGAAGTTCGAGGCCGAGTGGTGCGGGCCGTGTCAACTCATGAAGAAGGAAGCCTTCAACGATCCCGACGTCGTGGCGAAGCTCAAGGACGCCGTGATCGTCTCTGTGGACATTGACAAGCAGGAGACCATGGGCCTCCAGCAAAAATACGAGGTCGCGAACATCCCTAGGCTCGTCTTCGCCGACTCCACGGGCAAAGCCTTCGGCAATGTGATGGGGTACGACACCGTGGAGACTTTCAAGGTTCATCTGGATCGGGCACTAGCCAACCGCTGAATGTTTGACGAAGCGCCGAGCGACGCGTGGGCGATTCGATTTGGCGACGGAGCACCGGCCGAGGCAGACCGCCTCGGCCGCTTCTTCGCCCACCGAAGCGTTCGACGGTTCACCCCAGATCCCGTGCCGGAGGCTCTTGTCCGAGCGTTGATCGGCGCAGCGCAGAGCGCAGCCACGAGCAGCAACCTTCAGCTCTGGTCTGTCGTTACCGTGCAAGAGGCTTCCCGCAGGAAGCGGATGGCCGAGCTCTGCGCAGGTCAGGGCCACGTGGAAGGGGCAGCGTGGTTCCTTGCCTTTGTCGCCGACCACTATCGTCTCCGCCACGCCCTCGCGGGTACGCAGGACGAGCCCGACGCCCTGGGCACGACGGAGATGTTCACGGTCTCTGCGATCGACGCCGCCCTCGCGGCAGAGCGGCTAGTGTGCGCGGCAGAGTCCGTCGGGCTTGGCATCTGCTACATCGGGGCCATGCGGAACGATCCGGTCGGGGTGGCCGAGCTACTGGGCCTTCCTCACGGCACGATCGGTCTCTTCGGCCTGTGCCTCGGATGGCCCGACGAGACCAAGCCCGCGGAGATCAAACCGCGGCTCTTGCCTGACGAGGTGTGGCACCGCGAGACGTATAGGACCGGATCGGTCGCGGAGTATGACGAGCGGATGGCGGCCTTCTACGAATCACAAGGGATGGACGCGAGCATCCCATGGTCTCGCCGCTCCGGTCGTCGCACGCAACACCGAGGTGTAGGCTCTCGCCACGCATGGGGCGCGATTCTGCGCGAGCGCGGATTCTGCACCGGCGATGAGGAGCCTTAGGTTCGAGACCGTTGCTTCCGTAGAAAGGCAGGGATGTCGAGATCCAGCTCTTCGACCGCGGCCGGCATGGGGTTCGCCCTTCCATGGTCAGGAGTCGTCTCGATCCTGCGCGGCTCGACCTCTTCCGCACCATAGAAAGCGTCTTCGGTGAAGGCTCGCGACTGCTCCGCGAAGCCGGTGGCGAGCAAGGTCACCACGACTTCGTCACCCATCCTCGGGTCAAAGACCTGTCCCATGGTGATCGCCGCGTCCTCGGCGTCGGCGAACTGGGCCAGATAGTCCATGGCGTCGTGGATCTCTCCCAGGCTGAAGTCCTCGCCCGTGGTGAAGTTCACCAGCATGCGCTTGGCCCCCTGGATCGAGCCGTCCAGCATCGGTGAGGAAGAGGCAGCCGCGGCGGCGGCACGGGCTCGATCCTCGCCCGAGGCCGAACCGACGCCCATCATAGCAATGCCCGCGTTGCTCATCACCGACATCACGTCGGCAAAATCTACGTTGATCATCCCGGGCCGGGTGACGATATCGGCGATACCCTGGACTCCTTGTCGCAGGACATCGTCCGCCTTGGCAAAAGCCCCTTGTAGCGTAGTGCTCGAGCTGGACTCTCGTAGGAGGTTCTCGTTCGGGACGACGATGGTCGTGTCCGCAACCTCCTGCAACTCCTTCAAGCTCCGCTCTGCGATCCCCTTGCGCTTGGCCCCTTCGAAACCGAACGGCTTCGTCACCACCGCCACCGTGAGGCAGCCGAGCTGCTTGGCGGCACGGGCGACCAAGGCAGCCGCACCGCTCCCCGTGCCACCGCCCATCCCCGCCGCGATGAACACCATGTCCGTGCCCTCGAAGAGGGTCTGGATCTCGCGCTCGCTTTCCTTGGCCGCGACTTTGCCGACCTCAGGGTCGCCGCCCGCGCCCAATCCGCGGGTCACATGAACCCCCAACGGCAAGCGGACCGCCGCCCGCGATCCGTCTAAAGCCTGCCGGTCCGTGTTCATGGCGACAAACTCGACACCCTCGATCCCGGCCTCGACCATACGGTTGACCGCATTGCTGCCCGCGCCACCTACACCGACGACCTTGATGACGGCCAGCGTCTCAAACAGGTTCTTCGGGCTCACTTCCAGGTCTTGATCCTCCACTTTAGTTCCCTTAGAGACGAAGCTCGGTAAGGAAAAGCCGCTGAAGTTTTCCACCCTCGGGACGTCGCCGGGCGGGTAAGATTCGGCCATGTCTCACCCATTGGTGGGGATCGCCATGGGGTCAGAGAGCGACCTACCCGTGATGCAAGCCGCTCGCGAGGTGCTCGAGGAGTTGGGTGTCAGCTCAGAGACACGGATCGTCAGTGCCCACCGAACTCCTGCGAAAATGTTCGAGTACGCCCAGACCGCTCAAGGCAGAGGGCTGAAGGTCCTGATCGCAGGGGCGGGCGGGGCCGCGCACCTTCCAGGAATGATCGCCTCGCTCACCACGCTGCCCGTCATCGGCGTCCCCGTACCCATCACCGAGCTGAAAGGTGTGGACGCCCTCTACTCCATCGTGCAGATGCCCGCTGGCGTGCCCGTTGCCACCGTCGCAATCGGGAATGCCCGGAACGCAGGTCTCCTCGCCGCACGGATCCTTGCCATCGAGGACCAGGGCCTGTCCGGACGCCTCGAAGAGCTCGCACGGCAGGCTTCCGCCAAGGTCGAGGAAGCCGATACCAGGCTTCGAAGCGACTAGCGTCCTTCGAGCCCTTGGAGCCGGTGCTACCATCGTAAACGCATGGCGGCAAAGATCCTGGACGGCAAGGCTCTCTCCCGGATCGTGCGCGACGAGGTCGCCGCTAGAACGGCACAGCTGCGCAGGAGCGGACTGGTCCCGCGGCTCGCAGCCATCGTGGCGGCACAAGACCCAGCTAGCCTCGCCTATGTCCGCATGAAGCGAAGATGGGCCGAGGAGGCGGGCATCGAATCGGGCACCTTCGAGGTGGACGAGACCTCCTCGACCGGCGAGGTGCTCGCGGAGATCGCTCGGCTGAACCGGGACGACAACGTTCACGGCGTTCTTGTCCAACACCCGTTGCCCAGCCAAGTGGACGAAGGAAGGGTTCTGCTCGCGCTCTCCGCCGGGAAGGACGTGGACGGGATCACCCCGGCCTCGCTCGGACTCTTGGTCTCGGGCGCACCGGGCTTCCGACCCGCCACCCCCTTGGGGATGGTCACGTTGCTCCAGCACTATGGGATCGAGGTCCGCAGCAAGAAGGCGGTCGTGATCGGTCGCAGCGTGATCCTCGGCAAGCCTATGGCCCATATGCTCCTGGAACTCGATGCGACCGTCTCCATCGCCCATTCCAAGACGGACGACCTCCCTGGCCTCGTCTCCGCAGCAGACATCGTCGTGGCCGCGTGCGGCCGCCCGGAGCTCGTTCGCGGCGAATGGTTGAAACCAGGGGCCGTGGTCCTCGATGCCGGCTTCAACAAGGTTCCAGGACGGGAAAAGGACGTGGGCGACTGCCACTGGCCCTCGTGCTCCGAGGCAGCATCCTGGATCAGCCCCGTCCCAGGAGGCGTCGGCCCGATGACCGTGGCCTCCCTGCTCGCAAACACTGTAGCGGCCGGCGAAGCGGCTCTTGCGGGTTAGGCCCGTTCACGTGTTCCTGAACCGATCGAGAGCCGAGGATTGCCGATTCAGTTGCCTCGGACAATCTTAGGGTTCCGCCGTAGGTGCCGGCCGGAGGCACGACATTGAACCGCCAGGGGCGGTAACGTCTGGCACCGCGAGAGCGCATGAGAGGCAAAGGAGCGGGGATGGACGAACATGGCGTACCGTGATTACCAAGACTTTCTCGATGCGCTCCAAGCAGCCGGGGAGTTGAAACGGATCGGCGAGCCGCTCAGCCCATACCTGGAGATCTCCGAGGTGGCGGACCGCGTGATGAAGGCGGGCGGGCCCGCGCTTCTGATCGAGCGGCCTGTCGGGCCATCTCCTCGAACCGGCACCCCCGATCCCTCGAGCGCGGTCATGGGCCATCCCAGCATCCACCCACCCGCGCCCTCGCCGAGTCGCGAGTTTGGGATGCCGGTCGCGATCAACGCGTACGGCTCGCGCAAACGAATGTCCATGGCCCTCGGGGTCTCGGACTACGAAGAGCACGCCGACCGTCTGCGTTCGCTCCTCAAGCCCGAGCTACCTCGCAACCCCCTCGAGGCCCTCAAGATGCTCCCTGGGATCCTGAGAGAGGTCGCGAGCACACCTCCGCGTAGCGTGAGCCGTGCCCAGTGCCAGGAGCAGGTGATGCACCGCGGCGACTTCGACCTCACCGACCTTCCGGCACTGACCTGCTGGCCCGAGGATGGCGGGCCCTACGTCACCCTCCCGCTGGTCTTCACCCACGACCCTGCGACCGGCAAGCGCAACGTCGGCATGTACCGGGTCCAGATCCAAGGCAAGGACGAGTGCGGGATGCACTGGCAGATGCACAAGACCGGCCAACGGCACATGGAAGGCGCCACCCGCCCCATGGAGGTCGCCGTGTGCCTGGGGGGCGATCCCGCCCTCGCCTTCGGCGCGATCTCGCCACTCCCGCCCGGTATTGACGAGCTCTTGTTCTGCGGCTTCCTCCGCCGGGAACGGGTCTCCACCATTCGGTGCAAGACCCTCGACATCGAGGTGCCTGCCGACTGCGAGATCGTCTTGGAAGGCACGGTGGACCCGGCGGAGAAGCGGCTGGAGGGCCCCTTCGGCGACCACACAGGCTACTACTCGCTGGCGGCGGACTTCCCCGTGTTTCGAGTCCAGTGCGTGACGATGAGGGAGAGGCCCGTCTGGCCCGCGACCATTGTGGGCCAACCGCCCATGGAGGACGGCTGGATGGGCAAGGCGGTCGAGCGCATCTTCCTCCCCCTCATCCAACTCACCGTGCCGGAGATCGTGGACATGAACCTCCCGGTCGAGGCGTGCTTCCACAACGTCGCGTTCGTGTCGGTGCGGAAGCGCTTTCCCGGCCATGCCTACAAGGTCATGAACGCGATCTGGGGCCTGGGCGGCCTCGCCTTCACCAAGTTCGTGTTCGTCTTTGACGAAGGGACCGACGTCCAAGACATTGGCGAGGTGCTCTTCCGGATCGGGGCAAACTGTGACCCCGGTCGCGACGCGCTGCACTCCCGAGGACCGGTGGACCAACTCGACCATGCCTCGCAGGTCGAAGGCTTCGGTGGCAAGATCGGCTTCGACTGCACCCACAAGTGGCCCGGCGAGTCCGGGTTTGCCAGGGACTTTCCCAAGCTCATCGAGATGGCACCGGACATCCGCGCAAAGATTGACTCGATCTGGCCCCGACTGGGGCTCTAAGCCCGTTTGCGACGTGCCGCGAGAAGGGATTGCACGTCATAATGCCGAAACAAGGCGTCAAGATGGGCAGTCCCGGGAACAAGTCGCGTAGAGAGGTGCTGAAGGCAACCGGCGGGGTCGCTCTGGCCTCGGTGCTCCCAAAGGTGGGTCTTGCTTCGGTCCACACGGGGGTGGACGAGACGATCCAAGTCGCACTCGTCGGCTGCGGCGGGCGAGGGAGCGGGGCGGCGGCGAACGCGCTCAGCGTCCAACGCGGGCCGATGAAGCTCGTCGCCATGGCCGACGTCTTCACAGACCGTCTCGATTCGAGCTATGAGAACCTCTCGGGCTCCCATGCCGAGCGCATGGACGTGCCCACGGAGCGCAAGTTCGTTGGGTTCGACGCCTATCGAAAGGCGATGGACGCCCTGCGACCGGGCGACATCGTGATCCTCACGACTCCTCCCGCGTTCCGCTGGATCCACTTCTCCTACGCGATCGAGAAGCGTCTGCACGTCTTCATGGAGAAGCCGCTGACCGCAGATGGTCCGACCAGCCGACGGATGATCGAGCTCTCGAAGAAGGCGGAAGCTGCAGGGCTCAAGGTTGGCGTCGGGCTCATGTCGCGCCACACGGTCGGCCTGCAAGAACTCGCCAAGCGCATCGAGGACGGGGTCTTGGGAGACATCCTCTTCATGAGGGGCTACCGGATGCACGGCCCCGCCGCTGCGTCCCAATCCGTCGCCAAGGAGAACGGAATGGGTGAAGTGGAGTTCCAAATCCGACGGTTCCACAGCTTCCTTTGGGCCAGCGGGGGCATGTTCGCCGACTTCTACATCCATCACATTGACCACCTTTGCTGGATGAAGGGCGCCCTTCCGGTCCATGCCCAAGCCCTGGGAGGCCGCCAGTATCGGGCCAACGCGGAAGGCAAGGAGTTCGTGGATCAGAACTTTGACTCCTACGCAGTCGAATACACGTTTGCGGACGGGACCAAGTTCTTCTTCGACGGTAGGTGCATGGACGGGGCGTTCGGTGCATACGCCAGCTATGTTCACGGCACGAAAGGTCTCGGCGTCGCCGCGAGGTCAGGCGACTTCGGCGGGCCTCAGGCGATCCACTCCGGCCAGAACATTGACCCCTCCACCCTGGTCTGGCAAAGCACCGACAAGTCGAACCCTTACCAAAACGAATGGGAGGTCCTCGTGGAGGCGGTCCGGGACGGTAAACCGCACAACGAGGTCGTTCGGAGCGTCCACACCTGCGTCGTGACGAACATGGGCCGAATGGCCGCCCATACAGGCCAACTCGTCACCTTCGACGCCATGCTCGGGAGCGACCAGGAGTTTGCTCCGAACCTGGCCGACATGGACTATGACGGCCCTGCACCGGTGCTGCCGGGCGACGACGGAAGGTACCCGCAGCCCTCGCCTGGGCGGGTCACGGACAGAGAATATTGATCAACCTACTCGCGCTCATGCTCGCCTCGCAACAAGACCCCACGGTGCACAAGGTCCCTGGAACCACGGTGCAGTTCAACATGGTGACCCTCCCTGCAGGAAAGGTAACGGTCCTCGGAAAGGAGATCGAGACCGAGGAGGTCGAAATCGCAACCACCGAGGTCACCTGGGAGCTCTTTGACACCTTCCTGCTCAGCGGTGCGCCCAGCCCGCCCTACGACCAGACCAAGTTTGAGCCCGACGCGGTCGCAAGGCCCTCGCGCAGCTATATCCTGCCCGATCTGGGATGGGGGCACAACGGCTATCCGGTCATCAACGTTTCCCACACCAACGTCGAGATGTTCTGCCGATGGCTCAGCGCCGCCACGGGCAAGAAGTACCGGATCCCGACGATGGCCGAGTGGCAGCTCGCCGCGAGCGCAGGATGGAACGGCCCGATGGACGAGGAAACTGCCAAGAAGTTCGAGTGGTTCTCTGCGAACAGCGACTACGTCACCCACCCGGTCGGGAAGCTCGAGCCCAACCCGCTCGGCCTCTATGACATGCTCGCGAACACTGGCGAGTGGGCCACCGATCCGGAACGCAAGCCGGTGCTCTGCGGGGGCGACATCCTCACCGAGGCGAAGGATCTCTCACCCACCAAGCACCGTTACTACGACAAGTCTTGGCAGGAGACCGACCCTCAGCTGCCCAAGTCGCGTTGGTGGCTCTCGGACGGCTGGTTCGTAGGGTTCCGGCTCGTCTGCGAGAAGTGACCCCTGGGCTCCTGGCCTTGGCACTTGCCCTCTCGTGCCTGCCCGAGCAAGAGGATCGCCTCGTCTTCCATGGCGATACCGGGGCAGGAAAGGGGAAAAGGGTCGTGTTGCTCGCAGGAGACGAGGAGTACCGCTCGGAGGAGGCACTGCCGCAACTGGCCAAAATCCTCGCCTTCCGTCACGGCTTCACGTGCACCGTGCTCTTCTCCTTGGATGGGGACGGCACTATCAATCCCGAACGTCAGGACTACCAGCCAGGGCTCGACGAACTGAAGGAGGCCGACCTGTGCATCCTGATGCTACGGTTCAGGAAGTGGCCCGACCACCAAATGGTTCACTTCGCCGACTACCTCTCCCGTGGCCGCCCCCTGATTGGGATCCGCACCTCTACCCACGCCTTTGCCGGACTCCAAGGCAGGTTCGAACGGTTCAACTGGGACAGCAAAGAGTGGCCAGGAGGCTTCGGGCGGCAGTACCTCGGTGAGACTTGGGTTTCCCATTGGGGTGCCCATGGTTCCCAAGCCACCCGCAGCCGTGCTATCCGTAACCATTCGATCCTGCGCGACGTGGGAGAGGTGTTTGTCACGACCGACGTCTACGAGGCCCACCCCCCGGGGGATGCCACAGCGCTCTTACTGGGCGAGGTCGTTGACGGCATGAGCGAGCCAGGGGCCCCCGCGATAGGTTCGAAGCAGGACGTCCTCGGCCACGTGCGTCCCTTGAACGAGCCAGCCATGCCCATCGCGTGGATCCGAGAGCCCACGCCGGGTCAGAAGGTCTTCACGACGACCATGGGCTCGGCGACCGACCTGCTCGATGCGGACCTTCGTAGGCTCCTCGTGAACGCCACCTATTGGGCTTGCAGGATTCCCGTCGTGGAGAACGGAAACGCAGACCTAGTGGGCAATTACCAGCCCAGCCCGTTTGGCTTCGGGAAGTTTAGGAAGGGGCTGCGTCCGGCAGACCTGCGATAGGCGGCTCCTGAGCGCAGGATCCCCGCGAGATCGCGGGGATCCAGGGTTCACCGAGGCACAGCCTGCGCACAGCTTAGCTACAATGGAAAGATGTTTCGCAGACCCCTTGCCTCGCTGGTCGCGCTCCTCGTTGCCAGCCTGGCCTGCGCACAATCCAAGGCATACATCGCCCTGGGGGACTCTTTGGGCTGGGGATATCAGCCCGACAACGTCAACCCGAGCGCGGGGGACAAGGGGTACGTTCGGTTCACGGCAGACTGGCTCGCTTCCCAGCAGGGCACGCGGCCGGTCTTGACGAACCTCTCGATACCTGGCGAGACCAGTGCGAGCTTCTTTAATACGAGCGAGATTGGATCGATCCTGAACACGAACTATCCGCTCTTCTTCCGCAAGAGCCAGTCCCAGACGTTTCTGGACCGGGTCGCCTCGAACCAGGCCGCGGGCCGGGCCACCGAGACCGTCACGCTAGACCTCGGCGGGAACGACCTCCTCGACCTACTGGACGCGACGTTCCTCGCCCGGCCCTTTGTCGAGCAGCAGGCCCTCGCCGACGCTGCGATCGAGGGAGCAAGACTGAACGTGAGGCAAGCCCTCGCCTCCGTCCGAACCCGGCTCCCCCTAGCCAAGCTCATCGTCGTCGGATATTACAATCCCTTTGCCGCGTTCCCCGGCTCTGCGGAAGACCTCATCGCGGCCTACTCCATCCCTAGGCTCAACTCTATGCTGCTCATCGAGGCGAAGAGGGCCAGGGCGGCGTATGCCCACTGCTTCGATGCCTTCGTCGGCAACGAACTCGCCTACACATGGATCGGCGAGGACGATATCCACTGCCGAGATGCGGGCTATGCGGCAATGGGGGCCGCGACCACCGCGCGGATCGCACGCCCCCTTCCCGTGATCACTCCTTAACCAATCGGTGGGACGAGGATCGTGTAGGTGTAGGTGACGACCCTTCGCTCACCAGCCTTGAGGTCGAACTCCCACTCAACGTTCAAACCAGGGTTTTCCGAACCCATGACCGAGGGCGTCGTCTTGGACTTCCCGCCGTTGTCGGCGCTCACGAGTTCACCGATCGTTCGCTTTGTCACGCGGGCGTGCACTGCCTTGTCCTTTTGGTTGAGGATCGTCACCGTGGACTTGATCGTGATTCGATCCATCCTGTCGTTTCCGTGACGATCCTTGATCACACCCCGTTCGCGCTCCAGTTGCTCCTCGACCTCCTCAGACTGGATATCGAGCGCTTTGCCGACGAAGAGCTCGACCGTCCCGCCCGTGGCCGTGTAGTTGATCTGGTCTTGGCCGATCACTTCGCCCGCCTTCATCAACATCGCGGGAGCGGTCGTCAGAGGCTGGCCCGAAGTGTTCCTGAACTCGATCACGTGCCGGGTCTCCAGACTCGGATCGTTGCCCCCGCCAGGCTGGCCGAAACCGCCCATGTACCGCGCAGAGCGGTCTTGCAGGTCAATTCGGTACAGGTGCTTGTAGTCGGCCTCGCTCTGGAACAAGGGGCGATAGAGCCTCTCCCCACTCTTCAGGCTCACGCCGGGGAGGGTGTAGTAGAACATGTCTTCGAGCTGTTGGCCTGTGCCCCCTGGGCTGAAGTTGCCGAACGTCACCTCCTCGCCGGCGACTCTACCGGCGGCTTGGTTCATCAGAGCGTCCGCCGAGCCCCCTCCACCCATGGCGGAACCGGGCGCCACGCCTGCATATATCGCACCATAGACCGCCGCCGTGAACGGATCCAGCGAGCCGAAGAACTTGACGCTGGGGAACCCGGTGATCAGGCGAACGTCCACGTTCGTGTAATCGCCAAGGTCATTGAGGATCACGGCCCTCGACCTGAGTTGGAGCTTGGTCTCGGCACTGATGTCCACTTGATAGGCGGGCGACCATGTCATGCCGCGCTGGAGGGCGAGCGTAAAGACCTTCCCCGTGCCTCGCGTGCCGACCGTCAAGACCCGCCGAGGGCTCGGCGACTTTGCCGAGTATTGGAGCTCACTGCCTGAGACGATCCGGATCACGGCGTCCTTGTGCAACACGACGTCCTCGCCGCGCTCGAGCGTAAGCACCAGTACCGTGCCTTGAACAGCCTTGATCGTGCCTTTGATCTCGGTGACTTGGTTAGGCCGGGACTGGCCCGTTTCGATGGTGACCACCTTGCCAACGTTGGCACTGAGGATCGCATCGAGCGAACCGAACGGCACGTTCGTCTCCACGGTCCGCGTGAAGACGCGAGCCTCAGTGAGGGTCGTTCCGGCGCTGGTTCCGAACCAAAATGTCCCCAGGACAGCTTCTGGGGCTTCGATCTCGGTCTCCGCGGTACCAGAGACGTCCGAAGTGCGGGTGATCACGGCGTAGCCGTTCTTGAAGAGGGAGACGCCTACAATCTTGTGCTCGGCCGCTCCGAAGGAAGCGAGCGGAAGGAGACCGAGAACGCTGAGAGACAATCGTCGAGCCATCACGATTTGGACGCACCAACCCCGGCTCAGGTGTCGTGTGCAAGTGGACTAGTACATCTTGAGGATGATCTCGTCGGCAGTAAAGTCAACGTTCACATCGTTCGAGTTCGGCACAGGCGTCACCTTTGCGGCCCCGAGCGAGACGACGCAAACGACGCATCCGCTCGCCGGGCATGGTCCACCGGTGAGCGTCAAGGTCGAGGACGGGAGTGGTTTCGCTGTGAGGCCCCGCACATTCTTGGTCGTGCCCAGGTCATCGAACTCGGCGTTCATCGCCGTCGCGTGCGTGGAGAGGAGCCCTTCGGGATTCTCGATCGCCTTCACAAAGATCGCGGCCAGACGAGATGCGTTCTGCTTGCCCGAAAGTTGCTTGTGGTACACGTTGGTCCGCAAGTCACGGTGGGCGACCACGCGCTCAACCGGTTCCACATTGAAGGTGGACGATGGCCGAGGCGATGGCGTGTACTCGATGATCAAGGTGTCCGTACCCTGGACTTCATACCATCGGAACTCGCCCGCCGTACCGCTGCTGACATATCTGACCCTGGCATTTACTCTCCGCTGCTTGAGCCGGGCTTCAATCAGCTTCGTAAGGTCGGCGATGTCGCCGCGGCCGAGGAGCCGAATTGACTGACCGTGGCCGATATTGACCTCCTGAAACTTCTGGTTCTCTGCGTCCGTCAACCAGGAGAACGTCGTTGATCCGTCCTGGCTCCTATGATCGTCATCTTCCGGTGACGGGGCCGGGCAACCGACGACGAAGAGAACGATCGGCAGAAGTGCGAGGAGACGTCGCATACCGCAATATACGCTTTGTCCAGTATCGAGGACTCAATAATCTTGCAGATTCTCTCGGAGAATCTTAGCTGCTCAATTCGATTGCTTTCCCTGGTCCAGGTTCACCACGGTGCCCATGAGGGTCTTCTCGGCAACGCCCACATTGCCACCTTGGATGGCGCGGATCGCCTGCGTGACTTCGGCAGCCTCCTGCAACCGACCCTGCGACGTTAGCATCGCTTGCGTCTTCTGAAGGTCAGCGAGTGCGATTGCTTGGGTGACCTGGTTGCTTTTGAGCCCCATCACGGTTCGCTCGATCGCCCGCGAGACCGCCGAGACCTCGTGAGCCTGCTCGACCCTCGGATCCGCCGGCACCGAATATCGAGAGGCGTCCGAAGTGAACTCGATCACGAAGTCGAGGGCCACCGACTCGTCCCCTCCGGTCACGTCGCCATACTCGAGCCGCCCACCCGCCACTCGATAGTGACCCACCGGATGGTTAGGAAACTCCAAGTCCACGACCTGCTGCATCGTGGCGCCCCTTTCCAGGTCAGGCAGATCCAACGAGAACTCGCGGCCATCGGGCACAGTGGCCTCTCCACTCAACCCTTTCAACTCGACCCAACGGCTCAACCGCATGGTCAGCTTGAGCTGTGTGGCCGAGACCGAGACGAGCTTCTGCAACTCGGCTCGGAACACCTCGGGGATCAAGTGCGGCTCCGAGATGTAGTAGTAGTTCCCTCCCGCTCGCTTCGCCATTCCCGCGAGGAGCTCCTCGTTGTAGTCCGGGCCGAAGCCTAAGAACGTCATCGTGATCCCCGCCGCCTTGGTCTGCCCGGCCAAGTCTACTAACGGGCCGAACTCCTGCACACCCGCGGTCGGCTCGCCGTCGCTCAGCACGACCATGCGCGTCGCCCTGCGCTGCTCGATGAACTGAGAAAGCTCCTGGCGGGCGACAACGATCCCGTCGGAAAGGTTCGTCGTGTACCCTGGCGCGAGGAGCGCGATCCCGTCCTTGACCCGTTGGCGGTCCGTGAGCCGTTGCGGGGCCATGATAACCTCGACCGTCTCGTCGAAGGCCACGATGCTCAACACGTCCTCGGGGCCGAGGAGGTCCACGACATGGGAGCAGGCCTGCTTCGCGAAGTCCAGTGGCGCTCCCTCCATGGAGCCCGAACGGTCAATCAGAAGACACAAGTTGAGCGGAGTGCGCGGGCCACTTGCCGCGAGCCCAGGGAGCGACGCCTCGCTCGGAGCCACGATCTCAATGAGGAACCGTTCCCGTGCCGGGCCGTTCGCCATCGTCGCCAAGCGCGAGGCCACAATCTCCACGGTGAGGCCCTGGCTCGCTCCCGGCGTCCATGCCTCGGTCCGCTGCTGGCCAACGGCCTGCGTCCGATCCATTCCTCTATTGTGACCCCTGGTCAACCCGAAACGTCGTTGCGCCCACTTGCAGCGTGTCCCCGGCACGAAGTACACCGCGCTCGCGTCGCTGCCCGTTCACCAACGTTCCGTTCGTGCTCCCGAGGTCGGTGAAGGCGATCCCGGCCGGAGAAGGCTCGACGGTGCAGTGCTTGCGCGAAGCCTGAGGGTCGAGGGGCAAGGCGAAGCCCGAGCCCTCACGGCCGATCTCGATGAGCCGATCTACCGGCAACCGAGTTCCCGCCATAGGGCCGGACGCGACGACCAGAACCGGGCCCGCCCCGACCGTGGGCCTCGGCGGGACGACGACGGTCGGATCTCCCACGCTGGCGGGAACCCCTGGTGTCTGGGTCGGGATCGGTGCATTCGGGCAGGGCGGCACTGGGCTGCGCACTGGTTTCTGGTTGCGGGTCTGAAACTCGAACTGGAGACTCCCGATCTGGATCGTGTCGCCGGACCGAAGCTCCGCCGAGGGTACGCGCACCCCGTTGTGGCCCACGCCGATCGGCGTTCCAGGGTCCACCAAGATGTATCGTCCCGACCGTCGCTCGATGACCGCGGCCAACGGCGAAAGGTTCGGGTCGGAGAAGACGGGCACGTGCGCTCGTTCGTCCCGGCCAATCAGGGTAGTTGCCGAGTCCAGGGGCCAGTCCCTGCCCTCGTTGCGCCCGAGCACTAGACGTATCCACGCTCGACGGGAGACCCGATCCGCGATGCCCGTGAACAATCCAACGCCCATGCCCAACCCTAGGCACATGAGCGCCCGGCCCGGCGATCCCGTCTCCACCGTCGTCCCAGGCGAGGAGGAAAGGACCTTGGCGGAAGCCAAAGCCGCGCTCAGGAGATCGAACACGGCACCGGTGGCAAAGGCGGCGATCAAGCCTCCCACCAAGCCCGCCACTGCAGGACGAAGGGCGCGCTGCGAGGCCCCCACCGCTAGACCGAGCAATCCGCCTAAGGGGAGGAACGCCGCCGTGCGAGGAAGAATGTTCTGCACCGGGTTCCCCATTGCGTTACCCCCCAGAGCTGAGAACAAGGCGGAGGCCGGGCCGTGGGCAAACGTCGCCCCAATGGCCCCCAGCACGAGCCCCAGCGCGACCGAGACCATGACGTTGTACTTGCCGCCCCGACGGAGCCCGGCGAGGAGCCCGCTCGCCGCGCCTACGAGGCTGCCCAGCGCAAGCAACATCCAAAGCTCCTGGCGCGCCCAATCCGCGGAACCCAGGCTGTCCCCGAACCCCGGTTCCGTGACAAGCCATGCCAACGCGCCTGCGAGGCCACAAACGAACGAGCGCGCTAAGACCGAACCCAAGTCACTCCTCGTAGGTGAAACGCACGCCTGCGAATTGGACGGTGTCTCCCCGCTGGAGCCGAGTCGGGGCGATGAGTCGCACACCGTTCACGAACGTACCGTTCGAGCTTCCCAAATCCTCGACGGTGTAGCCGTCCCCTTCGGGCACCAGCCTCGCGTGGCTCCGTGAGACCGACGACTCCGCCGCAAGTGCGATCTCCGCGCCAGCATCGCGACCCACGGTCTTCGACTCGCCCGCCAAAAGGAACACGGAGCCGTCCGCAGCGACAAGCCGGGGATTGGGGACGTGACCCTGTCCGACCGGCCCCGGTGCTGAGACAGGCCCCTCATCGTCCATGACGATCTGAATCTTCTGACGTTGCTCTGGGATCGAGGGGCCCGATCCGGCGTCGGTAGGCTCCGTGTCGGTCGGGATGATCCCGGCGGACGTGAGCGACTTCTCCACCTGCTCGCGGTTCTTCTTAAGGAAGTAGACGATCCCCCAGAGGGCCCCTGCGATCACGGCGAGCCCGATCACGATCCCGACCACCCGTCCCCAAATCGAAGGGGTTGGAGCGCGCGGCGGAGGTTGCGAGGGATCCTCGGGCGAGCTCGCCGGTGGCTTGGTGAGCGAGACCGTGAAGGCGGCGGCGTCCGCTCCCGATACGACCGAGATCTTCTTCGACTCCGCGACGTCGTTTCCATCGGCCCCACGGTAACGGACCGTCACCTCGCCGGGCCCAGCAGGTACAAACCGAAACGTCGCCTTGCCCTTGTCTCCTACGGAGAGGAGCCGCTCACGAACCTCACCGAGAACGGAGAGCCGCACGAACCCCTCTTCGAGGGGATCGTCGCCTCGGTTCACGATCACCTCGACGGTGCCCGCCCTTCGTTGATCCTTCGGGCCGAGCTTCCAACCCTTTTCCTTCTGCACGAGGGGCGCGGGCTTGGCAAAACAGTCACCCGATCCGGTATCGAGGACGACCACAAGCTTG
>WBZR01001797.1_pt3 | contig 19635 bp, 17 predicted proteins | sample 5204231 | NCBI WGS metagenome assembly WBZR01 (sample SAMN12412403, study PRJNA552823) | activated sludge metagenome | isolation source: activated sludge from anammox sidestream of wastewater treatment plant... | place: USA: Virginia | collected 2017-08 | reverse complement strand
AAGCTTTTATTTTATTGATCATTTTCTATGCAGTTATTTTCTTGATTTAATCTGAAACTTATCGAAGTCTGTTTGAATGATGGAAAGCCCTTTAATCAGATAATAGTTTCTTAGGATCATCTATAAAGTCATAATAACGATTGGAAAGAATTTCGATTAATTTTTCTTTATGACAATCAAATTCCAAACTGCCTTTTTGAATTTCTGAAAGTATACTATTCCAACTCTGAATCATTCCATCTAAAAAATTTCTGCAAATTTCAGAGATTCTTTCTTTTATTGAATCGCGATAATTACTAAATAAACTTTTAAACTCCATAAATAAATTGTTTGTTTTGACTATTATACTGTATTTACTGGAGTACCTGTTATAAATGAGGAAATATTGTCGTGAGTTGTCTCAAGAATTTTGTTCAGAGCTTCATAACTATTAAATCCATTGTGGGGCGTAATAACCACTTTTGGATGGTTACAAAGCATATGGTCCTCTAGAACTGATTGGAGTTTTTCTCTGTCAAATTTACTAGATAACAACTGTTTTTCCTCGTGCAAAACTGGTTCTTCCTCCAAAACATCTAGGCCCGCAGCATAAACTTTACCAGATTCTAACGCTTCCAAAAGTGCACTATTGTGAATGAGTCCCCCTCTTGCAGTATTTATAATTACAACGTTATTTTTCATCTTGTTAAATTGTTCTGTTGACAGGAAATGATGCGTTTCTTTCGTATATGGGATATGAAGCGAAACAACATCAGAACTTCTCAGCAAAACATCTAAATCTACATGTTTAAATTTTAACTTTTGCTCCAAGACTAAATCCGGATGTCTAGCGTAAGCCAGTACATTCATCCCAAAACCGTTTGCTATTTCTATAACGTGTTTCCCAATCGCACCAATGCCAATAACTCCTAAAGTTTTTCCTCGAAGCTCAAATCCTGTGAGTCCTTCCGGATCAAAATTTCCTTTTCTAGCCCTTTCAGTTGACTCTTCGAGTCTCCTTGATATCGCAAGCAATAAAGCAAATGTATGCTCTGCTACGACTGTCTCTGCATACACGGGAACATTTGAGACTACTATATTTCTAGCTTTTGCAGCTTCTAAATCTATATGGTCAAAACCCGTTGACATAGTAGTTATAAATTTTAGATTTGGAAGAAGATTAATTATTTCCTTAGTAACTTTTGAATAAACAAAAACGACTAATATTTCTACATTTTTAACACTTTCAACATTCTCAATAGACACCTCGTCCTCTATAAAAGTCAAATTATGATCAGGAAAAACTGATTTAAAATAATTTTCCTCTATTTTGTCTGCTTCAAAAACTGCTATATTCATTCTTTCACTATAAAATTATTGTTACTATCTGTATCTATAAAGATTTTTTCTCCTTTTTCTATTTTTTCCTCAAGAATCATTCTCGAGATGAGATTTTCGATACGGTCTTCTATATATCTTCTCACATTTCTCGCTCCAAAATCAGCATCAAATGACTCTTCAGCAATTTTTGCAATTGTTGAGTCTGAAAAATCTATATCAACGTACTGCTCTCTCAATTTTTCCTGTAGGTCTTTCAGCATAAGCTCGGTTATTTGTAAGGTTTGCTGTTTTGTTAACGGATGGAAAACTATAACATCATCAAAACGATTAATAAGCTCTGGTTTGAATATCCCTCTTGAAAGTATATATTCCGTCAATTCTTCTAATTTGACAATTTCATTATCTTCTTTTTGGCGTATAAACTCACTACCCGCATTTGAGGTTGCGATAATTATCGCATTTGAAAATGAAATTTTTTTGCCTTTATTATTTGTGACAAATCCTTCATCTAAAATCTGCAAGAAAACATCGAGCAATTTGGGGTGAGCTTTTTCAAATTCATCTAGCAAAATTAGAGAGAAAGGATTTTCGCGAATTTTATCAACAAAAGTATTACTAAAACTTTCCTCGCCAGGCATTTCTCCCAGAAGCTTTTTAATGCTGTCTTCGCTATGATATTCGCTCATATCGACTCTTATCATTTTGTCCTCGCTCCCGTAGTATTCTCTGGCAAGTATTTTTGCAGTTGTTGTTTTACCCACTCCTGTAGGACCCAAGAAAAGAAATGATGCTATCGGTCCTTGCTTTTTCCTAATTCCACTTCTGAGTCTTCTTAGCGCATTTGAAACAGCGCTTACTGCATCGTCTTGTCCTATCAAACTTTTGTGGATTGTCCCTTCCAGATTTAATAAATCCTTCTTCTCATCATCTGTAGGGTCAGATAAATTAACGCCAGTCTTTTCATTTACTATTTTTCTTACATCTTCTTGCAAGACTGTTCTTTTCCCTTCATGAAAGTTTCTAACCATCACATCCTCCAAAAGCTTAACTGCAGATCCTGGCAGAGAAAGGTCTGAATTATACAAATCTGCAGACTGAACAATATCCTTAAGAGCGCCATAAGTAACTAGTACATTTGACAGCTTTTCTCTAATGTCAATTTCTTCCATTAGCATAAAAATTGCTACAGATTTATCAGGCTGCTCTAAGTCAATTTCAGTAAAAAGGCCCTGCAGTGAGGGTTTTGTTGTGATAAAGTCTTTATAAGCCTGTTGATTTGTCGTTCCTATAATTTGGACCTTAGTGCCTTCTAAATAAGGCTGTATCGCGCCTGAAATATCAAAATTAAATCCTCCGCCACCAAATATATTTTCAATATTTTCTATAAAAACTATTATATTCCCAGAGTGAGCTATTTCGGTAAATATATTGCCAATTCTTCTCTCAACTTCACCTTTATTCTGGGCACCTGAAAGAAGCCTATCCACAAAAAGAAAATAAATTCTTTTATTTTTAAGATTTTTTGTAAAGTCACCCCTGTGCGCGTCATAGCAAAATTTCATAACCAAAGCTGTCTTCCCAACGCCTTGGTCACCTATTATTAACACGTTTTTTGATTCGCTTTTGGATAACCCTTCAACAAGCGCCCTATATTCTTTTTCTCTACCTATTATCTTCGGATCGTACCCTAATTTAAGTACTTCTTTTGTAAAATCTGAAGTGAAATTATTTGTTTCTGGAGTCCAACCATACACCAAAAAATCAAAGGCCCCTTGTCCATTAAATTTTAAGCCTGGTTCTTGCTTTTTCTCGATATTAAATTTTTTCCTAGCCCAGTATAAAACAATAATCAAATCTTTCTCATTTAAATTATTAGATTGTAAAATTTTAGAAGTTTCTTCCTGTACTAGAATATAGGCTATCATAATGTCCAAAGTGTATATATAATGTGCATTCAGCATTTGGACTACTTGCTTTGCCTTATTTATAACTTCTTCTTTTCCTATCTCAAATTTTTCCAGCTTGAGACTAGGATTTATTTTTTCGAGAAGAAATTTCCCTTTTTTTGTTTGTGAGTATGCTTTTACGATTTCATAAACGTTTTGGTTTGAATCAAAATCTGCTCTTACCTCAAATACCATTGCTTCTCGAATGTCATTTGCGTTATTAACATTTTTACTCGGAAAAGTCTTCTCTAATTTTTTTTGTATAAATAATTCTTGTAGAAAAAACAAAAAATAGATGGGGATTATTCTAATAAGAAATTCGTATTCATCTACAAAAAGCAAAGAAATTATGATTAAAGCTATAAAAAAGATAATCCTTAAGAAAAAGATTTCTTTACTGGTTAAAAATTTATAGAGATTAAATAATATTTGGTCCTGCATAAATTAAATAAATAAGTAGTGCTGGCAAACTAAATAGAAAAGCAACAATAAATAACTCTGCTATCAAAAATAAAAAAACTATCGCTAAGCTAACAATGATTAAAAAACCTTTTAAAAAAATTCCAAAGACTATTGAGAAAAGTACTAGTCCTTTTCTATACTCATTTTTTAGGGGTTTGAAAAAAGTTCTTAAAAGCAGCGGAACTGAAAACATCTGAAGAAGATAAGAATTAAGCCTAGTAAAAAAATCTACAGCTCCTAGACAAACATCTTGATACCAAAATATTAAAAGCTCAAAAGGGTACAAAAGGGCAGTTTTCATACTACTTATAGTTTAGGGGTAGCAAAGATTCAAATCAAGCTTCCTATGAACTAAAACCAACCCTTGTGAGAATCTTCTTTCTCAAATTCTTCAATAAGTTTTTTTTGCCTTGAATTAACTTTTTTAGGAATTTCTACTTTTATTCTGACAAAATGACTGCCTCTACCTCTGCCATTTACCTCTTTTACTCCTTTGTCTTTTATTCTAATCACAGTATCTGGCTGGGTTCCTTGTGGAATTTTAAGCTTTAATTTACCTTCTAACGCTCTTATTTCTTTTACTCCGCCAAGTATTGCTGTAGTAAGAGGAATTTTTTCTTCAGAAATTATGTCGTAACCTCTCCTTTCAAAAAAATCATGAGGTTTAACATCTATTATTATGTCAAAATCTTCAAATCTTATTCTTTGATTTGAATTTATGCCAGCAGGAATTTTTATACCTCGTTTTTTGCCATTTATATCAATTTTTTTTGTCACACCATTTACTGCCTCCATAAAATCAATTGACAAAGAATAAGATGGCTTTCTTCTGCCAAAAGGCGACGCTCCGCCGAAAAATTGTTCAAATATATCGAACGGATCTGTTCCGCCGAAATCAAATCCTTGAGAAGAGCCATTTGTAGAATAATAATATTTAAAGCCGCCATCTCCGCCACCAAATGGATTACCACCTCCGAAAGGATTCCCCTGCGCTCCGGCTGACCCGAACTGGTCGTAATTTTGGCGCTTCTTAGGATTTGAGAGAACCTCATACGCTTCGTTTATTTCCTTGAATTTTTCTTCAGACTCTTTTGACTTATTTTTGTCAGGGTGGTACTGAACCGCAAGCTTTCTATAAGCTTTTTTTATCTCTTCTTGAGAGGCATTTTTACTGACTCCCAGAATTTTATAAAAATCTTTCTCCATCGTGGGATAAATTTTAGCAAAAAGAGACTTTAATTGCTAGTTCACTTCTGCCTACATACTAATGGGCAAAGCTGTATATTACTGTGTCCTTGTCCACACTTTGGATCAAACTCACAAACATATAATGTCGGTGGTGTAGGCGTTGGAGCTCTGGTAGCCCCACCGCCTACTGGAGGAACCTGAGTTGGTGTAGGAGTAATTGGGGCAATAGGCTGGCCAGCAACAACTGTAGGTGTCGGATTTGCTAAGTCTTTAGTTACTATGAAATTTAAGATTGCGGCGGGAGAAGTTTGAGTTAAATTAATTCCATCTCTGGAACTAGTTTGGAAAGCAACATTAAATATTCCTTCAAATAAATTGTCAAAAATATATGTACCGTCAGTAAGAGTCGTTGTGGTATCGGAAAAATTTCCTGAAAGAGTGAGAGTTTCACCACCCAAACCTAAATCCCCCGAATTATATGTCCCATCTCCGTTATTGTCCTGAAAAACTCTTCCAGAGATATAAAATCTAGCAGTAGTTGGCGGAGTCGGGCTTACTAACGGATTAGGTGTTGCTGTAGGAATTGGACCAGCCACACCCGCACAATTTGCTATAGCATTTGCAATATTTAGTCTTGGGCCTATTAAACTGCTTACACTCGTTGGGTCTGCATTACTAACCAAACAATCGCTTACCTGCTGCGGAGAAAGGCTAGGGTTGACTGACAACAAAAGTGCTGCTGCGCCTGCTACATGAGGGGAGGCCATACTAGTCCCTTGCAAAGATTTGTATCCGCCTCCTGGAATTGTTGAGACAATCTCAACTCCTGGTGCAGATATTTCAACAGTTGAACCAAAATTTGAAAAACCTGCTTTCCCATCTCCTGAAGTAGACGCTCCAACCGTAATAACGCCTGGACACGATGCAGGAGCTACTTGCGAAGCATCTCTTGCATCATTCCCAGCGGCAACTACTACAGTTACTCCTTTGGATATGGCGTATTGAATGGCCTTATGTGTATCTTGAGTTGGAGGACACGTATCCACACCTGGAGCACTAGTTCCCAAACTCATATTTATTACCCTTACTCCACTATCTGCTGCTTTATATATACCGTTAATTATGGCAACTTGAGGACATCCGCCTGAAGAACACACTTGAATCGGCATTATACTAACATTCCAGTTAACCCCAGCTACCCCAATACCATTATTACCGACCGCACCTATAGTCCCCGCAACGTGTGTTCCATGACCTACATAATCTGTAACACCAGAACCGCCAGTCATTGCGCTGTAAGGACTGACTCCAACACCCGCTAAATCTGGATGATTCATATCAAGCCCTGTGTCTAAAACCCCCACAACTACTGAATTTGATCCAGTAGATGTGTCCCACGCAGTTGGAGCATTTATGGCCGGCATTCCCCAAAGGCTACCATATTGAGGGTCGTTTGGCGTTGCAAATAATTGGTAAATAAAATTTGGTTGTGATGATACAATTCCATTTATATCTGATAGTTGACCCTGTAAAGTTACTATATCCAAACCACTTTCCAATTTGAGAAGATAAGATCTGGATAAGTCACCTTCTGTTATATCAGGATATGCTTTTTCTTGAGAAACAACACCTAAAGTCTTAAGCTTTTCGTCTAATTTTAATTTTTCTGATTCGTTTATTTGATGCGGCGCTTTTCCATCTTTGTATGAAACCAAAAGCTCATCTGGAACATACTCTGCTGTGGGCGGAATAGCAATATACTCATGCCTATTATAAAAATATCCTATCGCTACTACAGCTGACACAAACACCAAAAGACATAACGCCACAATAAGCATTATCTTTCTATCACTGACTATTTTAGAAAAGTCCAAATTCGGTATTAGGCTGCGCGCCCTCGATTTCTGGTAACTCATATATTTTTTGTGCTACCGACTCTATATCTGCATTTTCATCTATTTTTAAAAGATAAGATCTCGAAAGCTCTCCCTCGGTTGCTTCAGGGTAGGCTTTTTCTTGAGAAACAACACCTAAACTTCCAAATAACGCTGTTATTTCTTGTTGCCTTTGAGGAGACAACTTGTCAAACTCCTGACCTTGCGAATATTGAATTATCAATTCTCCTTCAACTCTAGGCGCATCTGGAAAAGTAGGAAGGGGTGTTTTAGCTGGTACTTCAGGATTACTAGGTGTAGGAGATGACATCGACGCAAATATAAAAACTATTAATGGAACTAATATCGCACCTATTACTAAAATAATAATTATTTTTTTGTTAGTTATAGAAAGTCTATTTATCATTGGTTCTGATTATTTCCATTTACAGACATTGCCATTGCCTCCCCAGTTGACGGATCGACAGGCGGGGGAGCAGGGACAGGATCTTGAGTGATTGGCGCTGCCGGATCAACTATAAGACCTGTATTTTGCTGTGGAGGTTGTTGAAAGGGCTGCATAGGATTTACTTGCTGATATGGCTCATTAGGATTTTGCGGCATATACTGCTGTTGTGGATTTTGGTTAATTATCTGCTGACCTAACTGCGGGTTATTTTGATTTAGTGGATTCTGCTGTACAGCCTGCTGTTGACCATTTTGTGTATTTGCTTGTTGATTTAGGGAATTTGGTGACTTTTTGAATGTGAATTTCTTAGTCACCTCGTCATAATCAACTATAATAATATCTCCCTGTACGAATTTTTTACTAATAATATCAATACTTATTGGATTTTCTATAACTGTTTGAATAAGGCGTCTTAATGGGCGAGCACCATAAACTGGATCAAACCCGTCTTTTGCCAAAACATCAAGTGCCTTATCAGTAATTTCTAAACCAAAATTTTGCTCTTTAAGTAGCTTTTGAGTATTTTTAATTCCCAGTTTTGAAATAGCTTTCATGTATTTCTCAGTAAGAGGTTTAAAGACTGCAACCCCATCAAAACGGTTGACTAATTCTGGCCTGAAGAATTTAATAAGCTCATCCATAAGCTGCTTTGAAAGCTCTTTAAATACTTTCTCATCAACTTTATCCTCTGGCGTTTGGGTAGGTTTCTCATTAGAAATCTGTTTATTTTGGCCAGCTGATAGTGTATCTGGCTGCGCTACAGCAGGCTGTGATTGGTTATTGGGAGCTTCTTGCTTTTTGTCAAGATTTGTAGTAAGGTCTTTAACTTCTTTTTGGACTGATAGCGTTTCTTGTATGAGTCTGCTTCCGATATTTGACGTTGCAATAACTATCGTATTTTTAAACGAAATTGTATTCCCTTTGTTGTCTGTAAGCCTTCCATCCTCAAGTAATTGCAAGAGTATATTAAACACGTCAGGATGAGCTTTCTCTACCTCGTCAAGTAGAACTATAGAATATGGTTTTTGGCGAACCGCTTCAGTTAACTGTCCTCCTTCTTCGTATCCCACATATCCGGGGGGGGCTCCAATAAGCTTTGCGACTTCGTGCTTTTCCATATACTCAGACATATCAAGCCTTACCATTGCATCATCACGGCCAAATAAAATTTCTGCTAAAGTCTTTGCAAATTCTGTTTTTCCAACTCCAGTAGGGCCCAAGAAAATAAATGACGCAATCGGTCTATTTGCTGATGCGAGCCCAATTCTACCCCTTCTTACTGCTTCTGAAACTGCTTTTACAGCCTCTTCTTGATCAATAAGTCTTTGATGAATCAAATTCTCAAGGTCCAAAAGTTTCTTACTCTCATCCTCAGTAAGTTTTGTTATAGGAATACCTGTCCAAGAACTAACTACTTTTTCTATATCTCCTCTTACTAGTTGTGTGTCTTTTCTTTTTCCTTCTGCAGCCAACAACTTAACTTCAGCTGCTGCTTCGTCTATCAAATCAATTGATTTATCTGGAAGATATCTTTCCCCAATATATTTTTTAGATAGCTTTACAGCGTATTCGATTGCTTCTGGAGTGATTACGACATTGTGGAATTTTTCATATTTTGCCTGCAAGACTTTCATCATCTCAATAGCAGTTTCTACACTTGGCTCATCGACAAGTATTGCCTGAAAACGCCTCTGAAAAGCTTTGTCTTTCTCAAAATACTTTCTATATTCTGCAGTAGTTGTTGTTCCTATGATTTGCAATTGGCCCCGAGCAAGGTAAGGCTTGATTATGTTTGAGGCATCCATTGCTCCTTCCGTATTACCAGTACCAATGAGCGTATGTATTTCATCAATAAACAAAAGCAGCCTCCCCTCAGAAAGCATTACTTCTTTAATCACATTTTTAAGTCTTTCCTCAAATTCACCCCTACGTGAAGCTCCGGCAATAAGAGATGTTAGGTCTAATTGGATAATTTTTTTGTCTTGAAGCTCTTTAGGAACTTCTTTTTTCACAATAAGCTGAGCTAGAGCCTCGACTATTGCAGTCTTCCCAACTCCGGCTTCGCCAATTAAAATTGGATTGTTTTTACTTCTTCGCAATAATATATGAATAGTTCTTTCTATTTCTTTTTCTCTCCCCACAACAGGATCTAGCTTGCCGTTTCTAGCTGAATCAGTTAAATCAATTCCGTACTCTTCGATAATGCTCTTTTTGCCGGTTTTAAATTTAGTATCTTTTTCTAATGTATCCTCAAATGCTTTTTTATCTACACCTTTTGAAGCAAGAAGTGCTGCTGATGATTCAGCAGAAAACAGTGCAAGCAGTAAATCTTCAGGAGAGATAAAGCTTGACGATCTTTTCTGAGCAAATTTATATGCTTCGTCAAATATTCTCTGGGTGCTTTCGCTTAATATAGGCGGAGTGGTAGATGTTCCCATTTCCTGTTTTTGCTCAATCTCTTGGGCGAGACTTGCTACATCAACTTGGTGTTTTTGAAGCAATTTATAGATTTCTCTATCGTAGGTTAGAGATAGCAATAACAAATCTGGCTCTATAGCAGTTTTTTGGTATTTCTTAGCTTCATTTTGGGCTTGCTGCAAAATTTGGTTTGATCGAGAATCGAGATGTGAAAGCGCATTTACATTTTGTCTTTTAGACGGGTCCATACTGCTCCCCGCAATCCCCTGAGGTGATACACCGGGCTGCATTTGAGGCGTCATTTGTTGAGGATATGCTGGCTGCATCACATTGTTTCCCATCGCCTGGTCTTGAGGAATATATTGCACTTGTCCGCTTGGCATAAATTGACCTTGCGGATTTTGAGGTGCAGGTCCTTTTTCGTCAAATTGTTTTTTCTTAAATAAATCTCCAAACATATTTTTATTATGACAAATATTTAAACTCTCAACAAACTAAAGATTATTTCCTCCCGTATCTCCTTCGTCTGAATTTTTGTTCTCAGTCTCCAAAGGAAGCTCTCTTTTCATTTCCATTGATGCAGCTTGTGATTCTTGCTTTGATTTGGTTTCAAGAAGACTATCTTCTTCATCTCTTTGCTTTTCAACCATTCCAATAACTTCTTTTCCTGCAGCTTGTTTGGCCTTAAGATAAGCAATAACTTCTGCCTTTGAAAAACCTCCTATAAGAAGGAAGGGTAAAATATCTGAAACCATTTCCATACCTTTTTGAACTTGAGTTTGGTCAACTGAGCTTAGAAGATTTATCGTTTCGTCAATCTTTTGAATATCATTTTTAATCCATTCTTCCTTAGTCAAAGTCTTACCATCTAGAGGTGCTGGAGGATCCATAGTTGCATAGTTCTCCTTCCAGATATTTTTGACCTCTTCATATTCATCTAAGCTTACTTGCTGAACTCTATTTACAGAAGGCAAAGCTACTTGAGCAATCGTAGTTTGTCCTTCTGCAGGAAGAACTTTATCAGCAAGCTTATTGCCTTTTTCTTTCTCAGCAAAAAGCTTGTCCTTAACTTTTTCTATTAGAGAGCTTTTTTCTTGCTCATTTACATTTTCGCTACTTACTTTCTCGCTCATATCAAGGATATAAGTAGCTAAAGGATTACCCTGTTGTTGAGCTGACAAAAGTTCTTGTCTTATCTCTTGAACTTTTTGACGCTCCTGAGGAGTTAGCGCCATTGAAGGAGTTGCTATATGTTGCAATGTCATAGTTAACCTGCTTTTTACCATTTCTCCGGCCATAACCCCTTGTCGTCCGACTTGGGCACCTAGTCTTGAAGCAGTAAGTATAGAATTTGCGACTGGGTCGCCCTTTTGCTGCATCTGGACAAGCTTTTCTTTAATAGTTGTGAATTTCTCTCGTTCAACAACTGGTGCAGATGTAGGGGATGAAATCTGGTTAAGCTTATTAGTAATTTCAGTTTTTTGCTGAGTAACAGACTGATTCCTGCTTATATTTGAAGACTCAAATCTCGCAATATCACGCATTTTAGGAACTGAAAGATTGGCAAGCCTTACAACTTCACTTGTCTCTGAGGACATATTTACATTTGATTGACTTGAAGAAATTGACTTATTAGTATCTGCGCTAGTAACTCTTTTTACCGGAATTTGCATAGCGCGTTTATTCATAAACGGTAAAGAACGAGCAAGGCCAGCTCCTGCAGGACCCTGAGGAGGGACTGTTGGAGGAGAGTCTGGAGCTCTACCAATTGGCTTATTAATAAAAGGTATATTTGTAGAAGCTATTCTTTGATAAAGTGGTGTTTCTGTAAATGCTAAATTATTTATATAATCTAGAAATATCTGTAAAAGTAGCCACGGAAGAAGTATTACAACCCAAAGCATTAGAAGAGCTACTACATAAAGCGCAAAAGTATCACTGAGGTTAACAGAATTATAAAAACCTATGTTCTGTCCAGGACCTCCAAGCAAGATATTTATCGCGGTAGGATAGATTTCTATACCAACTTGCGAGAAATCAAAAGGCAAAGGAATACCATTCCTCCATACTCCAACCAACCCGTTTAGAAAAATTGCAAATAAAGGAGCGTATAAGAGCCATCTGAAAAACTCTCCTACCCAAATTTTTGCAGTATTTCTAAGAGGTCTAAAGAAAAGTAGCAATGGAAAAACAGGAGAAATTATTACAAAAAACCATAGAATTATTTTTCGGATAAGTAAAATTCCAGTCATTACATAATACGTAACAGCTGTAATTTTTACCAAAAGAAGAGATATATAAGCTGATTCATCAAATTGGACTCCAACTCTTCTAAATCCAATAAAACTAGAATAATCAAAAGCTATATAAAGCAAATCCTGCGGACCTATGAGTCTGTCGGGTCCTCCTGCAGGATCAGACACTGTCAAGAAAAATCCCTGGATGACATCAAAAAATTGATAGATAAATCTTATTAAGGCAAACGAGAAAATAATTAGAAGGATTACAATAATAAAACGCGGAACAAACCGCATAAGAGTAACGCTCTGCCCCCTAGTTATGATAATTACAAACGCTGCAGCCAAAACAAAAAGGACGATGAGTACCAAAACTATTCTTAAAATTCCGGACCAAAATTCTGCAAGAGGATCTACTGCGCCTCCTGGAGTAACACTAATCCATTGATAGTTCTGAAGCGTCCACTGTAAAAAATCATTTGCTCTTGCAGCGGTTTTACCTATAAAAGTAACTTCCTGGTCTTGCTTCCACTCCCCTTTAGGATTAACTGGCGTTGGAGTTGTACCTACTTGTTGAGCATAAGAGTGCTCTACGTTTATAAATAACGTCGCAAAAATTAGTGCAAAGTAAAATAAAATGGACAGGATTTTTTTCATACTTAGCTAAATCCAGGAATTCTTAAAATATCTCCTGTTATAACTTCTATGAATACGAATCCGAAAATCGCGAGTAACACTCCAATTATTGAGTAGGTTATATACGATTTACCGGTTTGGAGTTTGGTAGGGTCTCCCTGAGAAGTCATAATATAATAGCCTCCTATAATTATAAAGACAAGGGCTACCATACCTATAAGCCCGAGGCCTATTCCATAAAATTTTTCTACAAATCCGACAGGATCATTTGGGATACACCCAAAGTCTGTCAATATCTCATTTGGAGCGCAAGTTACCATAATATAATAGTAACATGCAAGTTATATCAACACAATAAATGGGAATTAATTTTTAGCTTCGTCCACTACTTCTCCCTCTTCGGGCTCACCTTTTGAAGAATTATTTTCTGTCTTTTCTGAACCTTCTCCCTCTGAGCTCTGACTTCCATCTTCCGCCTTTTGGCTCGAGTACATCTTCTCTCCAATTTTAGATAGACTTTCTGAAAGAGTTTTTGTCTTTTCCTCAATTTCGTCTTTGCTATCTCCTTCGAGTGATTTCTTTAAATCTTCTATTAAAGTTTCTAGCCCCTTCTTATCATCTTCACTCATGTCTTTTATATCACCAATACTTTTTTCAGCAGTTATGATTAATGCTTCTGCGCTATTTTTTGCATCAATTAACTCCTTTTTCTTCTTGTCTTCTTCTGCGTGCTCTTCTGCCTCGCGAGTCATCTTCTGGACTTCTTCATCAGAAAGACCGGTTGAGCCTGTTATTTTAATGCTTTGCTCTTTGCCAGTTGCCTTATCTTTTGCTGTAACTGACAAGATTCCTGATGCGTCAATATCAAATGTAACCTCAATTTGAGGAATTCCTCGAGGAGCAGGTGGAATCCCATCTAGAATAAATCTCCCCAAAGACTTATTGTCAGCTGCCATTGGTCTTTCACCTTGCAAAATATGAATATCTACTTGAGTCTGGTTATCAGCTGCGGTTGAGAATACTTGAGATTTTTTAGTTGGAATTGTTGAGTTTTTCTCAATAAGAGGTGTTGAGACCCCACCCAATGTTTCTATGCTTAAAGTTAAAGGAGTAACGTCTAAAAGCAATACATCTTTAACGTCTCCGCCCAAAACTCCAGCCTGTACAGCGGCTCCAACTGCTACAACCTCATCTGGGTTAACACTTTTATTTGGCTCTTTCCCAAAAAACGCACTTACTTCTTCAACAATCTTTGGCATTCTAGTCATACCTCCAACTAGAATTACTTCGTCAACTTTTGAAGCTTCAACACCTGCATCTTTTAGCGCTTGTTTTACCGGCTCAAATGTCTTTTTAATTAAATCTGCAACCAATGACTCATATTTTGAACGAGATAATTTAGTTGTTAAATGGAGTGGACCGCTATCAGACATTGTTATAAATGGCTGGTTAATCTCAACTTCTTTAGAAGAGGAAAGTTCAATCTTTGCCTTTTCAGAAGCCTCTTTAAGCCTTTGAAGCGCTTGCTTGTCAGCTTTAAGATCTACGCCATGCTCTTTTTTGAATTCGGAAGCTAAGTAATCAATTATTGCCTGGTCGAAGTCATCTCCGCCCAAATGCGTGTCTCCATTTGTTGCTTTTACTTCATAAACTCCTTCGCCTAGTTCTAGAATCGAGATATCAAAAGTTCCTCCCCCCAAATCATAAACTGCAATCGTGTGAGCGTGTTTTTTATCCATTCCATAAGCAAGCGCTGCGGCAGTTGGTTCATTAATAATTCTTAAAACCTCAAGACCAGCAATCTCACCTGCTTGTTTTGTAGCTTGACGCTGTGCGTCATCAAAATATGCAGGAACAGTGATTACTGCTTGAGTTACTTTATCTCCTAGATAATCTTCTGCGTCTTTTTTAAGTTTCTGAAGAACTTTTGATGAAATTTCCTGAGGTGTATAGGTTTTACCATCTACCTCAACGGCAGCCATTCCATTTTTTCCATCTGCAATTTTATATGGTAAAAATTCAGAAGCGCTTTTAACTTCTTTATCGCCAAAACGTCTTCCCATTAAGCGTTTTACAGAATAAATAATTCTTTCAGGCTTTAGAACCATTTGACGTTTTGCAACATCCCCCACAACACCCTCAACTGGATCGACAACTGAAGGAGTTGTATTTTTGCCCTCTAGATTAAATATGACTTTTGGAGAGCCTCCCTCCATAACAGCCATACATGAATTTGTTGTTCCTAAATCTATACCTATTATTTTTCCCATATTTATTTTATTTTAAATGTTTTTTTAATTATTTCCTACTTTTACTGTAGCAGGACGAATTACTTTATCAAATAGCATAAAACCAGGTCTTACTTCACTTACTACCATGTCTTTCTCTCCATCTACTACTTCTACGCACTCCATAGTATGAGGATCGAATTTCTTGTTTTCAACTTCTATTCTTTTAACTCCTACTTCTTCTAGGCTTTCTGTTAATTTTTTAACAGTTAGCTTTACACCCTCGTCTTCGATATATTTTTCTGCCAAATATAAATTGTCAAATGACGGAAGAAGAGTTTTTAAAAGCTCTTGATTTGAATATCTGATAAGCTCTGCTCTTTCATTTAGAACTCTTCGTTCTAAATTTTGATAGTCAGCCAGAGCTCTCTTTAAATTCTCTTCAAGAGTCGCTATTTGATTTTCAAGGTCCTTATTATTATTTTTTTTCTCTGTAACATTTTTCTTTTTATTTTCCATTAGTTAATTATTAAATTTACAATTCTAATTTTCAATTCTTTTACCAATTTGCTACATCGTCAACCAATGAACCATAATATCTTACGATTGGCACTATATATTCATATCTCATTCTCGATGGGCCGATTACTCCAATTGACCCCGTGTGATTATTTTTCGTATTAAATTTTGAAAAAACAAAGCTATATGGTCTAAAAACTTCTGCCTCTAAATCATCTCCTAAAATAACTGTGCATTTCTCATTTATTCTTCCATAAATTGTATCAAAATACTCTTCGTTGTCTAAAATCGACAGAAGATTTTTAGTTACGTCAATGTCATAAAATTCAGGCATACTTAAAATATTTGAATATCCTGCAAAAAATAAATCGCCTAAGTCTGTATTTGCAACAGCAAGTGACTTTGTTTTTTCAGCCAGTTTTTTCGTTGCTGCGCGCAAAAATTGTGCTTCTTTTTCTCTTAAATCCCAAACGCTTTCTTTTGCTTCTACTTCATCTGCAACTGAAAGTTCCTTCTCCTTCATTAGCTCATTTATATAAAGCTTTATTGCTTTTGAACTAGGGATGTTTCCTGACGAAGAATGCGCCTTTACCAAATATCCCTTTTTTACCATGTCAGCGGTTTCATTGCGGATAGTGGCTGGACTTACTCCCAAATCATATTTTTTTTCTAAAGTTTCAGACCCGACAGGTTGTGCTGTGTCTGTATATTCTTTAACTATATGCTTTAGAATTTCAATTTGCCTTTGTGTTAAATCGTACATAGTAAGTTGGATTAGCACTAATATAACATGACTGCTAAATGTTGTCAATACATATAATTTTATAAGCTTTTTTGATAACCTATTTATATGTCAAGAGCAAGAAAAAAATATTTTCCAGCATTAATTTCCTCGATTATTTTACTTGTGGGGCTTGGATTGTTTGTAATTTTTTGGTCTCCAAATCAATCTTTTATAATTTTAAATATTTCTATTTCAACAAAAATAGTTTTCTTTTCTTTATTTTTCTTGGCACTTAGTCTCTTGGGGTCTTTTATATTTTTAAATTACACTAGAGGATTTTTTTCAGGAATTATTTTAACTCTAATTCTTTTACTGAGATTTTTTGGGTTCATGAATATTTTTTATCCGATACTTTTAATAATTCTTGGGATACTTATAGATAGGCTTTTGTCTAAGCGAACTTGAGCCTGAATAACTTAACTGTTAAAATCGACTACTATGAATAAATTTTATATAACAACAGCAATTCCTTATGTTAATGCAAGGCCACACGTTGGCCATGCGCTTGAATTTGTACAGGCCGATGTAATTGCACGATACCATAGATTACTTGGAGACCAAACTACCCTTCTTTCCGGAGGAGATGAAAACGCGCTCAAAAATGTTCAAGCTGCGGAAAAGGCAAACGAAAGTGTGAAGGCTTTTGTAGATAAAAATAGCAAACTCTTTGAAGATTTAGCAAAAAATCTAAATGTGCAGTTTGATGTTTTTCAAAAAGGAAGCGACAAAAATCATTACAAATCTTCTCAAGAACTTTGGAATAGGTGTCTAGATAATGGAGATATCTATAAGAAAACCTATACAGGACTTTATTGCGTAGGCTGCGAGGCTTTTTATGAAAGAAATGAGTTAAATGACAATGGTGAATGTTTTGAACACCCCGGAAAAAAACTTGAGGAAGTTAGTGAAGAAAATTATTTTTTTAAACTTTCAAAATATGAGCAAGAGATTAAAAGAATAATTGAGAACGATGAAATTAAAATTATTCCTAATGCTCGAAAAAACGAAATTCTTTCATTTCTAAGACAAGGACTTAACGATATAAGCATATCTCGTTCTAATGAAAGGGCAAAAAACTGGGGCGTACCGGTCCCAAATGACAAAACTCAGCGAATGTATGTTTGGTTTGACGCATTAAACATTTACAGAAGCGGAGTTGAAAATTTAGATATTTGGCCAGCAGATGTCCACGTGATAGGAAAAGGAATCTTAAGATTTCACGCAGTCTATTGGCCAGCATTTTTGCTATCTGCAAAACTTTCTCTTCCAAAATCTATTTTTGTACACGGCTATTTCACTGTTAATGGCCAAAAGATGTCAAAAACCTTAGGAAATGTCATAGATCCTAATGAGTTAATAGAGAAATATGGAAGTGACGCTCTCCGTTATTATTTATTGAGCCAAATCCCATCAACTGAAGACGGCGACTTTTCCGAAGAAAAACTAAAAACTGTTTATAATGCAGATTTGGCAAATGGTTTGGGGAATTTAGTCTCACGTGTTGCGCGCTTGTCTGAAACTAACGGTCAAACTGCACAAAATATTTCACAGTCTTTTAATCCTGCAATAATTGAACTTTTAAACGAATATAAGTTTAATGAAGCACTAGATTATATTTGGAACGAAGTACGGGAAGCGGATAAATTTGTAAATGAAAAAAAGCCGTGGGAGCAAACAGGAAAAGAGCTGTCAGAAACACTAAGCGTTTTAATTGAAAAAATTCAAACCATTGCTTTTAATCTTCAGCCTTTTATTCCTGAGACGGCTGAGAAAATACTCAAACAATTTTCCGGAAATATAAAATCCGGAGAACCTCTTTTCCCGAGAATCTAAAAACCCCCAAAGTTAAGGGGGTTTTTAGGTAATTTAGGCTTTAAGACTCTTAGCCTTTTTCTTTACTTGTATTTTTTTAGGTTCTTTCTTTTCTACCTTTTTAAAAGTGAGCCTTAAGATGCCATCTTCTAGTTCTGCACTGGGCTCTGCATCCTTAACTATTCCCTCAGGAACTCTAAATGAATAGTTAAATGAAGTAGCCATTGATGTCATGAAGTATCGCCTTTTGCTTTTTTGTTCTTGCTTTTCCTGCGCATTAGCGCTAATTCTTGCGACTCCATTTTCGAATGTGACATCGATTTTATCTTCTGCTATCCCCGGAAGAGCCATTTCAGCTACAACTGCGTCTTCAGTCTCATAAATATTAAGGCCCTGACCTATAAGCTTTGATATTCCTGGAACTGTAGGAAGATCCCAGTCATCTTCAAAAAATCTATCTAAATTCCAAGGATTCCATCTAATGATTGCCATGCTTTCCACCTCCTTTCTTCTCTTTGATTTATATTAGCAGTCTAGCATACGAATTGCTAATTTGTCAATATATATATCTTCTGTGATATTATTATGTTCATGATAAGAAAGCTTCTTTTTATACTTGCGATTGTTTTAATTACCTCAGGATTATTCTTGTTTGTTAGAGTCCTTGACTCCTTTAAAACTCCTGGCAAAGGTGCCCTTCAAATCAGTACAAATGTAAAAAGCAAAGTTTTTCTAAACGGAACAGAAATTGGAGAAGCTCCGCTTTGTAAATGCGCAGAAAACGAAACTATAGCATCAGGAACTTATGACTTAAGAATAGAGCCTGAAGATAAAAATCTTTCTGCATTCAATACAAAAGTAAAAATTAACGGCGGAGTTTTGACTGCTGTAGAAAGAACATTTTTGCCTGGAGCTTTTGCAAGCGCATCTATACTTACTTTAGAAAAAATAACATCTCAGGAGCCAGAGCTTGTAATCACATCTCTTCCGGACAAAGCAATAGTTACAATTGACAGTATTTCAAAAGGGGTTACTCCATTTCAGGCAAATGACCTTTCAGTATCTGAACATGAATTAAAAATTGGCAAAGAAGGATTTCAAGAAAAAACAATGCAGATAAAAATGATAGAAAATCATAGACTTATTGTTGAAGTCTATTTGGGAACTCAGGGTGCTGACCAAGAATTAGAAAAACAAAATGCTAATTTAGAAGATAATGAGGCAACTTCTTCAGCACAAACTGAAGAACTTCAGCCGATTGAAAACGAGGAGAGAACTGTAACAATACTAGATACTCCAAATGGATTCTTGCGTGTCAGAAGCGGTGCCGGAACTAACTTCCCTGAAGTAACAAGAGTTAACAGCGGAGAAACTTTTGACTTAGTTAGTGAAGAAAATGGGTGGATAGAAATTCAAGTTGATGAACAAACTTCAGGATTTATAAGCAGCGAATTTGCAGAAATTAACTAGCCTCCTAAAACGTAAATTATAAATATAACAAGTACTGCCCATGCAACGACTGCGCCTAGAAGTGATTTATCTGTAAGAAGAACTTTATCAGGACTCTCCCCTTCTTTCTTCTCATATATATCCTGCAAATATCTCATGATTCCATAAATTACAGGAATTATCGTAATCATAAGCCATTTTCTTTTTAGAATTTCAAATGGCAAAAATTCTGGGAGCAAAACGTCTAACTGGATTTGAAGTCCTGAAGGATTTGCTAAGAACGTGAACATCGC
>WBZR01002367.1_pt1 | contig 19642 bp, 20 predicted proteins | sample 5204231 | NCBI WGS metagenome assembly WBZR01 (sample SAMN12412403, study PRJNA552823) | activated sludge metagenome | isolation source: activated sludge from anammox sidestream of wastewater treatment plant... | place: USA: Virginia | collected 2017-08 | reverse complement strand
CCAGAGAGAGGCACACAGGCGGCAAAAACCGCGCACTCACGCGCCTGCCCCCATAGCCGCACCGACGCCCGTGCCGCTGAACGCGCCCGAGACCGCCCCGGCGATCCACCGCTTCAAGGCAAGGCCCCAGTCGAACTCGCCGCCCGACTTGCTCCATGCGTTCACGTCGACTACGAGAGCGGCGACGAACCCGCCGACCGCCCCCGCGATGATTGCTTTTAGGTTGATGTTCATATGTTTCCCTCAGTCTAGCTTCACAAAACCCCATAGCCCGCCCCGGGACAACTGTTTCACGTGAAACGTCGTGCGGTCCTTGTCCAGGACGGCGACCCCCTCGCGGCTTCCCTTGTCGTTGGTGTTGCCCTCGATGGTCTTCAGGTTCGAGCCCTCCGCCTTGGTGACGACCCCGGTGTGGCCGGTGCCGTACCGCTGGGGCGTCCCCGTGTTCCAGACGAACACGTCCCCGCGCCTCGCGCCGACGCTGAGGCGGCCTGTAGCCTTGGCCCATACCGCGAGGCTCCACGTGCTGGCCGGGCCTTTCCACAGCTTGGAACGGTCGGCCCCGGACTCGACAAGGCACCAGTAGACGAAGGCGGCGCACCAAGGGGCAGGGCCGAACAGCCCGGCGACCTTCAGGTAGGCGGTGACCATGCCGCCCCAGTTGGGTGACAGTTCCCTCACCTTCTTCCGCTCCTGGCTGCGGGCGACGTGAAGGACGCGCTCGCTGAGCGGGGCGTTCTTCCATTCGTCGCCGGGAAGCAGGTTCCCTAGGTAGTCCGGACGGGGCTTGTCTCGGTCGAAAGGGACGCCCGCCATGTCACGCCACCGTGTTTCCGCCCGTGCGGTGCCAAGCGTCGAGCCCGCGATAGTACTGCCCGAGCGTCATCGTCACCGCGTCGCCCGAGTCGATGTACGCCTTTTGCGTGTTGAGGACGTCCTGCAGCCAGGTCACCGAGTTCGTCACAGTGTCCGGCAGACCGGCACCGCTGGACCCCGTCGTGAACTTGTGCCACATCGCAACGAGGCAGCCTCCTAGCTCTACGGCCTGGGACACACGCTGCAGGGCCGTCTCGATCCCCGTCCCGCCCTTTTCGACCGTCATGTCGAACCGCTCCCGGTAATAGCGGTGCTTGCACCAGTGCCCCTCGTGGTTCGGGTATGCCTCTTGGGACGTCTTGAACCCCCACTTGACCCCCAAGTTCGTGGCGGCGGTGAACGCGTTCGCGGAGACGACGCCGCCGACCCAGACGAGCAAGTCAGGATTGGTGTACGCCCCGTCGGGGTCGAGCGACCGCAGGTCGCGGGCCCCGGCCCGGATCGCCTCGGTCGCGTCGGCCACTGAAAGGCCCGACATCGACGTGTGCCCCCGTGTATGGTTCACCATGTCCCACCCGTCGGCCACGAGGCCGGACCATTGCGCCCGGGCCATATGGTTCTCGGCGATGCTTGGGAGCGTCCCCGACGGGGCACCGGAGACATGGTAAGTAGCGTCGAGCGCCTGTGTCGGCACCGCGAGGGTCCCCTTGAACCCGCGCGAGGCCATCTCGGGATAGGCAAGCGTGTACTGGGTCTGCACCAGGTCGTCGAACGTATGGACAAAAACGGCCTTGGACTTGCGCCGGAACGCGATGTACCCAAAATGGCAGGTGAACGGCCCGCCGCCGCCGTTGGCCTGTTTTATCACCATCTTCAGGCGCTTGATCGTGCTCGAGCCCCAGTCGAACGTGCCGAACACGGAGTCGAAGTGGTCACGGTGGAACCGCAGGACGTTCCAGCCCGACCGGGCCCGCATTTGGAAGTCTGCCGACGCCCCGTTGTTCTCGGCGCCGGTCGCATCGGCCATGAGGCTCATCGTGATAACGTTCGGGTGGTGGTCGGACGTCGTGACGAGCGCGCCCGTGTCGCACCAGAAGCAGACCTCGACGTGCTCGAACTGCCACGCCGGCACGTTCGGGCCGACAGGAATGTAGACGAGCGCGTCGGCGGCAGCGCCGCTGTGAACGACCTTGAGCCGGATCCCCGTCACCGGGACGGGCGGCCGGCCCGGTAGTGCCGCCAGTTGCGCCTTGGTGAACTGCTCGAAAGTTTTGGTACAGTTCGTCGCGGTGGTCTCGGTGTCCGTGGTGACGTCGGCCATGACGACCCCGCGCCCGTCGAACCGGCGCACCGACCCGTCCGCGAGCGGCGCGTCGTGCGGCACGTAGAGAAAATCTGCTGGCATACGTTATGCTCCTACGCTAGGAAAACGTCTTTCCGCCGTCCGTGCTCACGTACATAGTGAGCGAGCCGGAGCTCGACGCCCACAGTACGATCCTGTGCCGCCCGCCCTGCGCCGGGGACTCGTCCACCGCAAGCGATCCCTCGTCTACGTTGGAGACGACGGCCGAGACCGACTCCAGGAGCGTCCCCGCCGCGTCGTAGATCTTCCCGTCTACCTGGAACGGGCCAGCGCCGCTGATATAGTACACCCATCGCATACCGTTTAGGCCGATGCACGCGGCCGGCGTCTTGCCTGTGGCGACGACCGTGCTCACCGACCAGCTCGCCCCGTCGTCGTCCGTGTACTGCTCTTTGACACTTCCAGAGTCTTCTACCCACAGGTACACGCGCTGGAGCGCACCTTGCCGGTGGACGCGGACGCACACCGCCTCGGCGTCTCGGGCGGTGTCCGCGTCGACAAAGCTCGGAAGGGCGTTGTCCGCGCGGCCGACCCAGGCCGTCCCGTCCCGCACGTAGGCGCGCCAATGGCGCAAACCCAGGGAGACGTCGTAGGAGACGGAGCCCTCCGACCTCGCCCAGGGAAGGACGGCGGTGTGACCGTTGAACGGGCGCAAAGTAGCGTAGTCCGTGTCCCCGCGAACGGCGTCGAACCCGTCCTCAGTGTTGTCGAAGGCGCGTTCGTGGACCCGCTCGACCCATCCCCCGACCGACCGGCCCGGGCCGGTCCACCTGTTGCCGGAACCGTCCTCGACGTCCCATGGCTCCACGTTCCCGAGGTGCCTCCTTTCCGCTTGCGCGTACACCCATGCCGCGTTGGACGGGGTGCCGGTCGGCTCATAGTTCGCCGTCTTCGCGATGTGCGGCCACAGCGGAAGGCTCGGCACCTCGCGGTATGTGTCCACGGCGTACCAGCGGGCGAACGTCGCGCCCAAGTCTTTCGAGAGGCTCACGCAAAAGACGTGCCGCCACGTGTCCGCGTCCCCGCGCGTCGCGCCGCTTACAGAATCGAAATAACCAGCGAGCTCCGCATCGAGCCCCGCCGTCTTGTCCTGCGCCTGGACTACGACGCGCTTCCACACGAGCGCGTCCAAAAGCGAGCTGAACCATCCGAACGGCGGATACCCCGGCTCGGCCCGGTTCGGCGCAGTCCGGAGCGCGGCGCCGTCCCACCATTCCCAGTTCCCGAACCGGAGCATCGGGCCGTCCGCCCATGCCATCCACAGCGTGTGCCCGTTCTCATAGCCGACGAGCGGCAACCGCTCCACGTCCGTCGCGGCCGTCGCCGTGCCCCATGTCGGGCCTCCACCCCCGGCCCCGGCGAGTAGGAGGATCATTCGATAGTGAAGGCCAGGACCCAGGCCCAGGATCCGACCGTCGTCGAAGTGACCTGCTGGACGCCGATGCCCTCATTGGTCCTCAGCGTCATTTCTTGGATCTCGTTGCCCTCGATCATGAGGTTTCCAAACTGGAGCAGGTGCGTAGACGGGAAAGCCTGGGTCGCGCCGATCTCGTCGCACGCAGCGACGACCGGCCAAAGCAGGTTCCCCGCGCTCGCGGTCGGGCCGGTACGGACCTCAAGGGTCCCAGGCAGCGCAGAGTTGGTACTGTCGGCGGCACGGGCGGTCAAAAGGGTGCCGGACGTTGGCGCCGAATATATCGTGAACATGGACAGGCGCACGGCGACGCCCGTCACCGCCGTAGCCTGGACGTTCACGAGGAACAGCTTGCGGACCTTGACCACGTTTGCACTCCCGTTCCAGACCGTGAAGTGCCACTTGTTGGCCGCAAGGGCGACGGCGTCGGCGCACACGTACCATGTTTGGCCCAGCGCCGTCGTCTTGACCGGGAGCGGGTTCGAGGCCGTCACGGCAGACGTGGCCCCATTGCCGCCGACGTCCAGCTTTACGTACTGGTAGTGGACGCCGGAGACGTCGTCGGTCGCAATGGTCGTGCCCGATCCGGCCGTTATCGCTACATTGTCCGCCATTGTCTGCTTCTACGGGGCGTAGAGCACCGGGTACCTGACGGTCATGGTGTCACCGGCGGCGGCGGCGGTGAACTTGAACCGTAGGTACTTGGCCCCTCGGCCCGACAGCAGCATATAGTGCTGGGCGCGGGTCGGGTCGGCGCCGTAGAACGCGGCGTTCGAGTCCCCGGCGGCCAGGTCGTCGACGCCCAGGTCGGTGACGGCGCCTTGGCCGAAGTCCTGGCGCCACGATCCGACGTACGTGGAGTCGTCGCCGAGCGGGCGGAGCACCTCGTTCGACCCCGCAGTGCCGCTGAACAGCACCTCGGAACCGTCTGCCGAGACCAGGTAGGCCGCGCCAGCCGTGGCGCCGCCCCCGAGCACCCAGTCGAGCACCGCGCCCTTGCACGCCTGCGGGAAGCAGAAAGGCTCCACGGTGAACGAATGGAGCACGAGGTCGACGGTACAAGCCCCGGCAGCCGACGCCGTGGCCGTGACGTCGGCGGCGCCGAACGCTAGCGTACAGTTCGTCCCCGTCCAGAGCGACGAGCTCCCAGAAGTGTAGGTGTACGTGGCGGGCGGAGAGAGCGGGACGCGCCAGAAACGGCGCACGCCGACCCACCCCGTCTCGCAGTTCCCAAAGTACCGAGATGCGACGAACGGCGACAGCGCAGAATGGTACAGCCCCTCGGCAAGGACGTTCGCCCTGCGCTTCGAGCCCCCGTCCGGGAGGCTCGGATGGCTGAGCCACTGACCGCGCCACGGAAGCCAGTAGTCCTCCGGCAGCTCGACCGCCCCGTCCACCTCCCACTGGTACCCGGCGCCCGACTGGGCAGGGAACCAGTAGAAGAACAGCCAATGGGGCGCGGCGACCTGGTTCCAGAACGAGACCAGGTCGGGCTCCTCCTCCAGGGCGACAGGCTGCAAATAGGCGACGAGACCGGACGTATCGGGATCTTCGCTCGAGTAAGGATAGGACGCGGCATACGTCGCCCGCTTGTAGTACCTGCCTGTCGAGTTCGTCGGCTTGTTGAGCGCGTCGAACGCGAGCGAGTCGATCTGGACCGTCGAATGCATTGTGTCCGAAAGCGGGGCCTCGATCGTGGCGGCCGCCTTGCCGACCTCTTCCAGGAACTCGCTCCAGTGTTGCGAGCGTTCCACCTGCGCCGACGTCTGCGTCCCACTGCCGGGATCGTCCCAAGGGCCAGTGCCCGGGTCCAAGTCCCAGCACGTTGAAGTCTGCGCCGAACGGGCGTAAGGGACCGCAGCCCTGTACCACAGGCCGGCGTAGGTGCTCCCTATCCGGTCGATAGTCCGAGAAAAGTGCGGGCCGAGGAACACCGACGCCTGGGCCTGGGAGTACGTCGCCCGGGCCTGGGCCGCGCTCCCCGTATATGTACTGGCATGGCTCGCCGACGTCGTCGCGCCCCATGTCGTCGTCCCCGAGTAGGACGGCACCGGCGCAGACAAAGCGCAGGGCGACTGTGACAGCACCGGGGCAAGGGACACTGCGGGCGTCTGCCACGTGCCCGACCCGGCGTACTTCCACCTCCAGCCGCCCGTTACGGACGTCGTCACCGATGCCGTGTAGTCGTTCGCCGCGCTGAACACGGTGGGGACGGCGACGACAGGCACGGGGTCGATGGAGGCAGACCCTACGAGCTCGGGCGGCAACCCGAGCAACGGCGTCCCCACAGGGCACAACCAATCCGATGTCAGCGTGACCGGCCCGCCCGTCGAATGGCTCGCGCCCTCTACGAAGAACTCCCAAGAAAAATCCAGGCGCCACCCACCGCCGGACGTTGCGTACAGCTTCACGTTCGTGAGCAGAACAGAACAGGCCATCCCCGCAAGGAACGTGCCACCGGTCGATGCCTGTGCTATCCCGGCGTCGGGAACGTTGAACCGGTAGGCGTGGCCCGTCGGCGTCGGACCGCCCGTCCGGTTCCGATAGCCCTCGACGGAAAGTTCTAGCCCGATGGTGGTCGGGTCCAAATAGACCAGTCCGTGCCGGGTCCGGACCCCCGCAGACACAACGGTGTCCTTGTTGGCGCCGGTGAACGACTCCCCGAACGTCGCCGAGACGCTGAGCTCTAGCGAGTCGTAGTGCGCGACCAGCCCGGCAGCCATGCGGCTACGGTACCTGCACCCTGGCAATCGGGCCGCGCTTCATCATTTGAACGGCGTCCCGGATAGCCCGCTGGGCCTCGCGGTCCTGCACCGACCGGATCGACGCGACCCGCGCCGCCTCCAGCCCAGGGACGGGCGACGTGCCGCGCCACGGCTGGCCCTCCGACTCGACCAGCTCCCCCTGGTACGTCGCCGTGCGCCACAGCCAAGAACCAAGGAGCTCGTCCCCGTCGTCCTCCGGCTCGAACACGAAGTCGACCGACAGCCCCGTGACGCGGAACGTGCCGTTCGGCTCGATCTCGACCGCGTCCCCGGGCCATAACGGCGCGCCGTCCGGTTTTTCTACGTACCCGCACTCCCATTCCGCGAGCAGCCGTCTGGAAGTCAGTTTCGCGCCCAGGAACCGCGCCGCCGATTCTACGAGCGCCTGGCTCGTGAGAAGCGTGTCCACCCAGCCCGCCACGATCTTTCGGCCCCTCCAGTTGAGCGGGCGCGACCCCGGGTCGGTGCCCCTCGCCTCGGCGTCGTCGTCGACGAAATACGCCTGGTACGCCGGCTGCCCCGTCCGTGGCTCGACGCCTGTCACCCGTACCTCGGTCGCCTCGCTCGGCACGACCGTCTCCCGGTACTCGCGGTACGCGCGGGCCGCGCCGTGCTTCGCCGCCGTATCGGGCGACAGCCCCTCGGACTCCAGTTGGGCGACCGCATCGTCCCAGTTCGGCCAGAGCGTGGTCGCAGGATCGGCGTCCAACGCCTCAGGCGGCTTCGCTACGAAAAACACGCCGTCCGCCCGTGGCACGAACCGGTAGAACCAGTCCCCGGCGTAATTGTCCATCGTGCGCTTGAGCCAGTCGCCCGGACGGTCGCCGACCTCGATCACGGCGTTCCACTCCCCCGACGTACCCGCGCCGTTCGACGGGACGGCAAAACCGGGGTCGTCAATGTCCACCTGACCCGTCGGATGCCCGGCGGACGTCGCCAGGGCCTTGATCACCGTCTCCATAGGAACCGTATCGAGCGGCAGCGGGTCGCGGTACACGTGCAGGTCAAGCAGGCTCCACGGGTCGCCGACGATGAACGTAACAATGTCCAGGTCGGGCTCCATCCCGTACTCGACGTCCAACCGGTCCACACGGCCGTCGAGCAGCACAACGTCGCCCACCAGTATCTTTACCGGCCGGTCCGAACCAGTGCGGACCCCCGGAAGCCCCGTCTCCGTCTCCAGCGTATCAAGGCGCCCAAGGGCGACGGTCGCATAGGTAGAGTCCGGCGTCTCGCCGACCGAGAGGGACAGGGACGTGACGTACTCCGTTACGTCCACCTCGGCGTCCGCCGTGTCCTCCAGCGTCCCCTCGTACTCGATGAGGCAACCGTACACGCTCGGCGTCCGAGTGCCCGACCCCGACATGGAAACCTTGGCGCGGACGTCGCGCTGGACACCGTTGGCGACGAACGCACCGAGGGCGGGAGTCACCGGCTCGCCCGTGGCCGTACCGCCGCTCGTGGACCCGTACACACGGGACAATGGGCCGTTCTGGTCCGTCTCCGGGGCGTCGGCGAACTGCCCCGCGACCGAGTACGCGACCGCCGACGTCGGAAACTTCACGCGGTGGATTTGCACGTCGGCCACCGCCGGACTTGGCGCTAAGAACCAGAACTTGCCAGCGGGCAGCACTGCAGGGTCGGCGTCCTGTTCGTCCAGGTCGTCGAACAAATGCGAGAACCCCTCGCCCGAGTCCGTCACCACCAGTAACTCCCTGTGCCGGACAGCAAGGCACGTAAGGGTCACCCAGCGATTGAGCTCCTTGCTCTCCGAACTGTTGCCGCTAAACTGGTACTCGCCGACGACCAGGCCGTCCTTGTAAAGGACTGCCTTTCCCGTCGAGTACAGCCGGAACGCTACCCCGGACGTATAGGCGCTCGATCCCGTCCCGCGCCAGCCGAACCGAAGCACCTCGGCCTCGCTGCCTTCGCCGTAGGGGAAGAACGAGACCGCAAACGACGTGTTCACCGGCCAGTCGGCCGTCGTAGTGCCCGTCTCGTTGACCCCCATCGCCTTCAGGAACTTTGACCCGCCGACGCCGGTCTTGTCGTTCTCTTCCCAGCTCGCGGCGGTCAACCCGGAAAAGTCGGAGACACCGAGCTTCGCGTAGTCCCCCGCGTTCGACGTATAGAACGCCGCCCGCTGGCTCGAGGGCCTGAGCATCAGGGTAAACGTCACAGGATCCACGTAAGAGTCCGCACTTGACACTGCGGCGTCCCACCCGTGCGAGCGCTTGTCGCCGACGCCGGGCCAGGAGCCCTGCGCAAGAAACGTACCGAGCCCGCGCTTGAGACGCGACTGGGCATGGTCCATCAGGACGCGGACGCGTGCATGGCCTACCGGCACTTACCGCCTCGACATCCCCGGCGGCGCCGCCATGTCCGAGAACATACTAAAGATCAGCCCTACGGCCCGCCTCGCCGGTTGCGCCGACGCGGACATCGCCCGGACGCGGACGGGGCTGATCCCGGCCCCTGCCAAAGCCCCGCCGCCTAGCGCCACACGCTGCAAGTCGAGCGCGCGCCGCGTGTTCTCAGCGATCTCGCTCAGGTACCCGACCGACCGCGCCTCCTCTTGCTTAGGCTCTTCCGCCGGTTGCGGCTGCTCCCCCGGCTTCTTGGCACGGGTCGGGAGTGCGGCGTCGAACTCCTCCTTCGTGCTCTTGAAAAAGTCGCCGACCGGGTTGCCGAGCATCTTGTTCACCGCCGACGGAATGGGAAAAAGGATGTCCCACCAGTCGATCCTCCCCCTCGATGCGTCCTTGCCCGTCTCGACGAACATCTCCGCCCATCGGCCGACTCGGAACATGGCAAGTGCCGCGAGGTTCGCCGCCTCCTCCATGCCGCCCGAGCCGGTCAGACTGTCGACGACGTTCGCAAACTGGGACGCAAGGACCGTGACCTTGCCGTCGTCCACGAGTTTGGTAAGCGCGGCGGTGAACGCCTCGAACTTGGGCAACAGGGCGTCGTTCAAGTGTTGGCCGAACACACGGATAGCCCTGCCGGTAGCGTCGCCGACGTTCGCGATCTTGTTCTCGGCCCCGCCGGTCACCGCGTCCGCGATCCTCTTGAGCGGCTGGGACGCCCCCTCGAGCGCTCGGAAGAACTCGTCAGGGCTCGCCATGACCTGGCCTCCCTTGCTCACCTTGATACCCTGGGCCGCGAGTTCCGGCGCGCCGATCCCTGCCCTGCGGAAAACCTCCATCGCCTCGCCGAACCCGCCGCCCTTCGACCGCATGAGCGCCCCGGCGACCTGCTTGAGGCCCTGCGGGTCCACGCCGGAGACAACGAGCGCGAACCGTTCCACGAGAGGCAGGAACCGCTTCACGTCGAGCCCCGCGACCGCGAGCATCGTGGCGGCATCGGCCAGCGCCTCAAGGCTGAACGCAGAACGGGTCGCGTACTGTTCAAGGTCGGCCATCATGGCCCGTGCCGCGTCGAACCCGCCGAACGCCCCGGCAAACTTACGGGTCATGGTGTCAAACTCGGCGGCCGCCTTCATGGACACAGCGGCGAACCCGGCAACCGCCACACCGCCTACCACGAGGCTCCGGCCAATGGCCGTGCCGACGTGTCGCGCAGCGGCCGAAACCTTCGCAGTTCCGCGCACATAGCCCGACGGGTCGGCCGTATACCTGGTGATCAGCTCGTCAACGACCGGCATAGCTATTTGCTCCTACGGGACTCGAACTCGTCGGACTCCACGAGCGACAACGCAAGGAAGTCCCAAAGCATCGTCTCGTCGTACTGCTCGCCCGCCAGTTCGTCAGGGTGCCGCCCCCAGACGTCGCGGGCGACCGTTAGACGGTTCCGTTCGCGGACGTCTTCCCCGATGTCTCGCTTTTTTTTTGCACGTACTCGGCCTGGAACGCGGCCGATACGACGTTCAGCACGGTGTCCACCTGTCGGCGCACCGAGTCGAACACCATCGGGACCTCGTGCGCGATCCTGAGCCAGTCCAGCTCGGACGGCGGCTCCGACTCCTTGTCGTCGCCCTCGATGGTCACGCCCAGCACGAGCCGGGCCAGGTACGGCAGATAGAAGAACGCGTCCTCGCCCGCGTCAAGGTACGGCTTCCACACCTGCGGGCACTTGCCGCCCTTGAGCCGTTCCACGGACGCGATACCCTCGCGCCGCAAGTCCGCCGCCTCGGCGACGGAACGGATCCCCCGCAGCCGAACGACGTCCCCGTGCTCCAAGACGACGTTGTACTCGGAGTCTTTCGTCGGGTACCGCTCGCGCAGCTTGTCGGCCAGAGACGGCGCCGCGTCCGATTTTAGGCCGATGGCATCCCCCCAGGACGCGGCTTGCGAGCCTCCGGCGGCTTGCGGTCCTCAGGCGGCGGCTCGGGCGGCATACCGCCTGGCCTCGGCCCAGTGGCCCCCTCTGGCGGCTTGGACTTCGGCACCTACGCCCACCCCGGCTGACCCTGCAAGGCGAGCGTCCCGCTCACCTGCTGGAGCGCCCCGTCGTTGAACGAAAGGCTCGCCTCCGTGACCACGCCGACGCCGCTCCATGTCTTGAAGCCCATGTCAGCGCTCAGACTGACCATAGCGTCACCTCCGAACGCGACGCCGAGGAAGGACGAACCGGACGGGGCCGTCGCGGGAGTCCCGCGAAGTGCGAACTTCGCGTTTACCGTCTGCAGCCCGTCCCGGCTCACCGAGTGCCCGACCGTGGTCAAGGTCATGGGCAGGTCAAAGCTCGCCGCACCAAGGTTGAGGAGGACGTTCGCCATCGTCCAGGCCGATACCGTGGTGCTCCTCGCATCGGCGATCAGCGACTCGTCGGTCGCCGCCGACGCGACCAGCATCTCGGCGTCGATGGAGATTCGCCGGGCCCCGACCACGTTGGCGAACTCGAAGACGTCGGCCAGTCCCGACCCGTCCTCGCTGGGAATCGCGAGGCTCAGGCTACCGCTCTTGAGATCCCCGATACGTGCCACCCCGTCCGGCGTCCAGACAGATACGTCAAGGTTCGTATAGGCCGCGCCCGAATTGTCGAGCACCATCTCGAACCTGTGGCTCGCCGCCCGTTTAGCTACCTGGGTAAACGCTGAAGTCGCCGCGATGCCTTGCCGCTCGACCTCGGTCGCCGCCACGTCAAGGTCGAACACCTGCAAGTCGGCCAAATGGTTGTTCCCGTCCAGCGAGTACGCTGAAACGGAGAGGGCGGTCTTTCTAGCGCTCATGGTGTCTTCTTATGGCTCCTACGCAAAGCATCCCGCGCGGCGGACTTTCTCAGGCGGTGGCGGCGCTCCAACAGGCCCGCAGGATAGCCCGGGTTCTGCTTCCGCCAACCCATGAGCCCGCGACCGACCATTCTCCTTGTACCTGCGGGATGAAGGATGAAACGCGCGTAGCCGACGCCGGAGCCGATCCCCACGTCGTATTGCGACCGGCCTGACATCCGCCGCCGCAGCGACCGCCGCAACCTTCCAGACTGGCGGTTGATCGGAAGCCGAGGCGCCGACCCGCGCTTAAGGAGGTTCCCCGCGCGGTCGTAGTTCGACGAGGCGCCCGCGCCGCGTCCATAGGGGTGACCCATCCGGGCCAGTTCCGCGCTCGACGTCCGGCCCGACGTCCCCTCGAAGGCGTCGTCGTACCCTTCGCGCGCAGCCCACTCCGAAAATTCCGACATGTCCCGGACGGCGACCGCCGCCCGGCGCCGCATGTGCGCAAGCATCTTGGCCGGGTTCGTGAACTTCGCCACTACTCGCCCCAGCCCTTGTGCGTGGCGAACGAAAATTGCGCGGAAAGCGCGACGACCCCCTCGCGGACGTCGAACGCCGGTTCCGGCTCGAACCGGGTCATGTGCGGCATCATGCCGACCGTCGCATACAGCTCGTTCGCCTCGACCAAAACGCTCAACTCGTCGAACTTCTCGGCAAGGTAGTCCATCGGGAGCACGCCGGCTGCGGGGCGCTGGAACACACCGTAGACGGTGACCCTCCACGTCTGCGACACCCTGCGGACAGACTCGAACTCCATGTCTACGCCGTCCAGCACGACCGCCGCGTAGGGCAAAGCCTCCGGCTCGACCGGGACGCGGCCCAAAATCACGGTAACAGCATCGCCCCACGCGGCCCGCATGTCCGACGCGACCTGGTCGCGCACCAGCGCCCAGTGACCGCCGATAGTGGCTATAGGCCACCCCGCGCGAACTGGTAGCGGCGGAACACCGCCGACGAGTGCGACGCCAGCGGCGCCGCGTCGAACGTCTGGGCGTCGCTCACCTGGTAGAACTCATCCCCGTCCCAACGCATGAGAGTCCCCGGCCCGCTGAGGAGCCCTGCATCGTCGACCCCGACGATCACGAGAAACGGCGCCTCGACCTCGACCCCGTAGCCCTGGTACGCAGCGACCGGCGACATGGGCGTTACCTGGCCGTCGCAATACCCCGCCTCGCCGAACGAAGTGCCCCGAACGACCAGGTCGACCACGGACTTCGCCCCCGCCTCGGGGCGGAACTCCAGCGAGTGCGGCGCGTGCGCTAGACCGCGCCCCACTTCTTCATAAGGTAGCGCTGGACCCGCGCCTGGTCGGCGGCGGCAAGCACCGTATTGTAGACAAGCAGCTCGTAGACCGCGACGGCGGCGGCAGAGTCGGCCGCAGTGTCAGCGACCTGCACCGTCCCCGCCGTAACCGCAGCGGCGCTCGCCTGGCTGACCGCCGCGACCAGGTTGCGCTGAATCGTGACCGCGCCGCCCGCGACCTTCGAGGCAGTGGCGACGAACGGCGTATCGAGCGCCGGAAGGGACGTATTGGCGACGTCCGCGCCGGTCACGCCCTTGAGGTTCGTATTGTCGAACGCGATACGTACACCGTTGGTACCGCCTACCTGCACAAACCCACGCACCGTAGCATCGTATGAGTCGATCTGGCCCGCGACGAACACCGTGGTCGGCGCCGTGAACTGCGCCCAGTTCGTCGTGAGCAGGTCGTTCGTGCCGTCGAACAGCACGTAAGGTCGGCCCTGCCCGTCCGTGCGCTTCGTCGGCTGGTTCGTCGCCTCGCTGACGTCCCTGTCGTAAATGCTCTTGTCGTCCCAACTGGCCACCGCCGCCGCGTCCGACGTAGCGACCAGCGAATAGGCGTCGAGCCACAGTTCCAACCCGGCGACCGAGTCAGGCGAGAACCCGATCTGACGCTCGACGCTCAGGGCGAACGGCCGCGAACTCCACCGCATCGGCGGGTTCGTGACCGGATCGGCGCCGACCGTCCTTTCTACAACGATGTTACAAGTGCGCGACGCCGTACCGCCCGGGGCGGTCGAGCCCGTGCCCAGGTCGTCCGGGTCGACCGTCCAGCGCCAAAAGTCGCCGACTCGGGTCAGCGCCACGCTCTGCCCCAGTGAGGACACCATCCGCACGGTGTCTGTAGCCGAGGCATAGTCCCAACCGACCTCGCGCCCGGCCAGATCAAAATCCACGTACCCCAAACCGTCCGAGTCTACAACTTGCTGAACGCGCAGCCCTTGGCTGACGACGCTTTGCGCCGAGCCATAGACCTTCACCCCTAGTGCGTTGCCTTCGATTGCCATGCTCTTAGACTACTACTCGCGCCCATGCCGCGACCGTCGCCGCGTAGTTCCGCGCGCGTTTTTCGTCGACCGACCCGCCCGAACCGTACTTCAGCGTCACCGGCCCTTGCCGGACTTCCGTAACGTCGCCGCCGTGCGACGCGTCGGAGGCCATCATGAGCACCTTGTCCATTACCGCACGGTTCACACCGGACGCGAGGCTAGACCCCGTGGGGACGGCGCCCCAGTCCGCCGTCACACTCACTACAGACGGCGCACCGTCAGACCACAAACCCCAGTTTTCAGCAGACTCGACACCCCTGATCCAAGAACGAGGCTGACCCGCAACCCCACGCCACACCAGCCTGTACGACGTGGCCGGCACCTCGACGCCGGAGACGTAGACCGATGCCACGGACTGGGCACCGCACTGTAAATCCAACACTACGGACAGGTCTCCCGGCACGCTGCGGACAGTAGAGGCACCGGTCGCATAAAACGGCGAGTGCCCGGTCATCGACTCGAAGTCGGACACAGCCATCGAGAGCAGCGCCTCGGCATCCTCGCTCGAGAGCTCTATCCCTTGCGCGGACGCATACGCGACCAGGGCGCTTGCGTCAGGCCAGGCCACTACTTCTTCCGGCTCGCGCGGACTGCCTTGTCGTTCGGCGGGGCGTCATCGGCCTTGGTCTCGGCTTCCGGAGCGGGATCGGGATCCATCGTCTCCGGCGCGACCAGCGCGTCGTATTCCTCGCGGCTCAGCGTCTCGACACCGTGGCCACGGTCAATCTTCGCGTAATCCTTGGTCAGGACGAGTATATCCATCAATTGCTCCTACGCAGACGAAAGGGGGCCCGCCGCTATGGACGGGCCCCCTCATGGCACCGCAGGTGCTAGGTCGCGCTCGGCGCTGCCCCGCTTACGACGGCAGACGCCAACTTGTTCGAGTCGGTGACCGGCCCGGTCGTCGGGTTGTACAGCACCGCGTGGATGCTCTCGACCGCGACGTTCGCCACCGTGCGCTGATAGTCGAACCGAAGATACCTCTGGGTCAACTTCGAGACGTCATACCAAACGGACTTGTTAGAACCGTTAGTTCCGGACACACCGGGCCCAATGTCGCCGATGGTCCCCGCGCCGTAGGACGCGGACGTGTCCGAGGTCTTGGCCTTTACGGTCGTGACCCCGTTCGACGTCACCGTGCCGAGCTGCACCACCAGGGCCACACCATCGTAGCCCTGGGTGTCGATCTCGGTGAGCGCAGTGCGGGACCCGTCCGTGCCAGCGCTGACGGCGCCGGCAAGGCGAACCCACTTGCAGTTGTTCGCTAGGTTGTGCATTGTATGCTCCTACGCCTGGACGGCGATCCTCCCTGCCCACGGCTCGACGACCATGCCGCCGACCCGGAACCGGACGTACCATCCGTCCGCGCCGGCCCTGCGGTAGGCGTCCGATCCGTTGCCTATCGGGTCGATGGTCATAACCGTCCGCTCGACAAGCCAGTACAGCTTGCGAAGGTCGCCGAACAGCGCCACCTTGGCGTTCGTGGCGGCCGTCGCCACCTGGGCGGCGTACACGGCCGGGAACCCGGCCAGGTAGTCCGAGCGGGCGCTCGCAAGGCCCGACTCCCGCCGGTCCAACAGACCGATGAAAGCGTTCGACGCATCGGTCAGGACGCCCATCGTCTGCCATGCCCAAGAGCGGTTACAAACCACCGAGGCGTTCTGCGCGTACTGCTCGGGCAGGTCGCCGATGAACTGGATGAGCTTCGCCGCAGTCGTAGGGTCGCCGACGTTGAACGTCGTGATCCCCGAGGCGGCCTGGGTGAACCCCATCGGCTGGCCGACGCCGGTCCCGGTGACGATTGCCGCCTGGATCCCGCTGTCGTAGGCGTCGCGCACCTTCTCCACAATGAAGGCACCGACGTCGAAGACGGCGTCCTCCCGCATGGACTTGGTCGTCGCAATCTCGAACTGGCCATCGTGGATGTTGATGTCCTTCGTGCCGAAGTTCTCAAGCCCCGTGTTCTCAGCCGCCGGCCCCTCCTCGCCCGTCCAGGCGATTCGGACATCGGACGAGTACACGTCGCCCGTCGAGTTGAGGATCGGTACCTTGAGCACGTCGGAAGACGCACCCGCGCGGAACACCATGTCGAGCAGCCGGTTCGGCGCCGCAGTGCGCGACGCGACCGTGCCCGCCATGTCCGGGTTGACGGCGTAGCCGCCCTCCGAGTCTACGCCCTCGCGCATCGCCTTCGCGCGCATCGCCTTCGTCCGGCCGGACAGCACGGACTTTACGATGGCGCTCGGGATCACGATCCCTTCCGGAGTGTTGGCGCCGGCCTTTTTGCTCGCTTCGCGGAACATCGCCCGGTCGTCATGGTCGCTGTTCTTGCCGTTCGAGCGGATAAAGTTGTCGAACGCCTTTCGGTACGCCGACTCGTCGGCGACGCCCGGCGTGCGGCAATCGTCGCCCTCCACGTTGCCGGCCGCGTCGACCGCGGCCTTTTTCGAGTTCCCCGTCCATTCTACGGCCGGGGTGTCGACCAGATCGGCCGCCCCGTTCAGGGACTTTTCCCTGTCGACGGCCGCCTCGTACTCGGTCTTGGCCGCAGTCAAAGCGGCGGTCTTCGATTCGATGTCCTTCGCCCTGGCGTCGTCAACGCCGGACCAGTCCCGCTTGCCGTCGTCGCCGACGGGCGGGAGAAGGGCACCGAGTTCCTTTTTGGCCTCGTCGTACGTGGCCTTGAGTTTTTCGATGTTCATAGTTCGACACCAGCCAAGGCGAGGTCGGCCACGACACCGGCAAGGGCCACGCGCCTCGCCTCGGTCACCGTCCCCGCAGACTTCAGCTCGGCGACCATCTTGGCAATGTCGTCGAGCTCGGCCAACCTCGCCGCACTCAGTACGCGCCCGCCCGCGTCCCGGGCGGACTTCACCGCCTCGATACGCGACAGGACGCCCCTGACCGCGCTAAGCGCGGCGGCGGCATGGCCGTCGAGGGACAGGCCGGCATACGCGCCGTCGCCCCCAAGAAAATGTTTCACCGTGTCCGCGAACGCGTGGGGGTTCGCCGGGACCGTCACGACGGAAGCCTCGTACAGCTCGGTCACCTCACGCACCAGGAAACACCCGCCCTTGAACCCCGCGACCTCGGCCGCGACCTGGATGCCCATCTTTTCGGCGGCCTCGGCCAGGTCCGCGCCCGTGCGGTGGTAGGTGACGCTGTCCTCGTTCACCGCAAAACCGATGGATATCCCGACCTTGCGGCCCTTCGCTTGCATCGTCTGGCAGTACTTCCGAACACGCTGAGACTCGTCGTCGTCGAAGAACTCGCCACGAAAGAACAGGCCCCTCTCGACCTCCTTGGCGTCCTCGATCGTGCCGATGGCGGCTTGGTCCCATTTATGGTACTGCATGAGCAGCCCCGACTTGGCGAACTCCAATGCGCTCTTGGCAAAACAGCCCGGCGCGAGGACGTCGCGCTGGCGGTCGATGTTGCCCGTCCCAGCGGCCATTCCCTCGATCTGCCCAGTGCCCGACGCCTCGACCGTCCCTTTCAACACTCGCATACTTGAAGGCTCCTACGCAAGCGGGCGGATGCTCGAGGCGCCGTCGCTCGCGCGGACCAGGCGGCACTTGCAGTTATACAGGCACGGCGTATCGTTCGATCCGGGCCACACGAAGAGCTCGTCCTTGTACCACAGGCCCCGAGCGGCCAGGTCTGGGCACTGGCTGCAGTGCTTCTCGACGGCGCCCAGCACCCAGCGGAACTGCTCGGTCTCCGGCGCAAGGCTGAAGAACGCCTCGGTGGACGTCCCCCTCGCCGCGCCAGCGTAGCTGCGCGAGCGGGCGGCAATGCGACCAATGCCCCCGTCGTCGTCGTCCCTGCCCAGCCCGGCCTCGATCTGGGCGGCGAACCGTTGCACGAACCGCGCTTCCGCGTCGATCCGGGCGCGTCCTACGAGGAGATCGCCCGTCTCGAGATCGTCGCCCCCGACGCCGTTGGCAAGGCGTCCCCATCGCCAGCCCTGGGCATGGAGCCTGACCAGCTCGCGGGCAAAGTCCTCGGCCCACTCGCGCCCTCGACGGTCGGCGGCCACCTTCGCCGCGAGCAGGTCGGCCCGGGCGTAGAACTCGGACACAGCGTCCGCGAACAGCGCGACAGGTGCGGGCTCAGCCATTCGGCTCGACCGACCTCGCGGCCTGGGCTGCCCGCATCCGGTCCGTCAACGACTTGGCCCCCAGCCCGGGCAGGTCGGTAGCAAAGAACCCAACATCCTCGGGCCGCTCTTCCTCGCCGACCATCCGGCGCGCCTCAGCGCGGTCGATGACCCCGGCCTCGTACAACCGGCTGGCAGTGTCCGCAACCTTCTGCGAATCGTCGCCCAGGGCGCGGACGGTCGACAGGTCGACGGCATACGTCCAACCGTTCACCGACCAAGCACGCGTCATTGCCGCCGCAAACGTCCGCTTCAACGGCGCGATACACTGCTCCCAAGCCGAGTCCCTGGCCTCGATCAGGTTCGAGTACGTCTTGTTCTGGTCAGGCAGCCCGACCGCCATCGGCGACAGCCCCAACGCCGCGAGTATCCGCGCCTGGGGCCACTCGCGCAGACCCTCCAGCGCGACCGACTCCGGCCCCTTCGCCGGGTACTCGACCTTGTAGCCCGGCGGCGCGACGAGCGCCGACCCTGCCCCCTCCAGCGTGAACGCCTCTTGGATCGCGTCCTTGAACGCCTTGCGCTCCTCGGCGCCCATTTTCAACGCGCCCTGTTCTGGGGTGAACGTGGCGCCGACGAGCCCGTAACGCTGCATCAGGCCCAACGAATAGGCCCCGGCCATATTGTCCTGCATGATCTCGCGCGTCAGGCCGTGCAACGGCGACGACCCCACGAGCGACGACGCCCCGTCTACGCCGTGGCGGACGTGCACGACCTCGCCAGCCTCGATCCAAAACGGCGACCCGTGACGCGGCTGGTACCGGTACCGGCCGACCAGTCCGTCGGGGCCGGCGTGGACCTCGACCCGGGCCGGGTCGAGCCGGACGGCCGCCGGACTGTCGCCCCTGCGGCCCATCAGCCAGTACACGTTGCCAAAGCTCATGTAGTCGCTGACCGAGGAGTGCCACAGTCCGCCGCGCACGTCGGCGACGCTCGGCCATGCCTCGGCGTAGTGCCCCTCGAGCCGCCCGCCGTCCGCGTCCTCGACGACGAACTGGGCCTCGTCCCAGTTCGTCATGACGAAGTTGACCGCGATGCTCACGGTCGGGTTGTTCGGCACGTAACCGAGCCACCGCGCAGTCCTCACCGTGCCGCCCGTCGCGTGGTACCCCGCGACCCCGTACTCGAACCCTGGCGACTCCTTGGGCGCCCGGCGCCACGGTACGAGTTTCGACAAGTCCATCGTTAGCTTCTACTAAACCGCGAAGAACGACCCCTCGCCCCGGCCCGCAAGTTCCAGGAACGCGCCAGCGCACGCGTCCACGCAGTCGTCGTGCCGGCCAAACGGGAACGAGCAGTGCTCCTCGACCACCGCACGGTTCCACGGGGCGCGGGCCAGGCGCACGTTGCCGCCGTTCCACTGGCTGGCCCACGGCTCGGCACGGGTCTCCTTCGAGCCCGTCTCGCGCACGGTGAACACGGCGTACCCGGCGAGCAACCGGACAAAGTGCTCGGCGAGGCTCTTGCCGGCGGCGCCGGGATCCTGCGGGAGCACGACGCGAACGTTAGTACCGTCCCGGCCCGCCGTCGCCCGGATCGCC